>ULWX01001639.1_pt1 | contig 49184 bp, 50 predicted proteins | sample 1960851 | NCBI WGS metagenome assembly ULWX01 (sample SAMEA4835826, study PRJEB28245) | human gut metagenome | biome: gut microbiome; material: fecal sample | place: Denmark | collected 2008 | reverse complement strand
GCTTCCTGGATGGCGGCATCCTAGTCCAGATTTTGAACCCTGACGTTCAGTACGTTGGAGTCTGCTTCGGAAGCCCCCAAGATCTCAAAAGACATCTCGTCCATTCGTTCAGCATACGCGCGGTAGACCTCGTCCAACTCTGGGACACTCTCTCCACCCACAGCAGTGAACACGCGGGTGAGATGGTTGTTCTCCGCAAGATAGGTGCTGGCCTTGGCAAAATCCTCAGACTGCATGGCAGTCAAGAATTCGGTGGCGGTCTCCTCCGGCCCCTTGCTCTGGCAGCCGGCAAGCAGCCCCGCGCACAGTGTCAGCGCCGCCGCAAGGGATACCGCCTTTTTTAATCTGTTATGTTTCATTTTGATTTCTCCCCCTTAGCAGAAGCATTTTGCTCCTGCTGTTTTATGTATAATATACATCTTTATTATACAGTAGACGGCCGCCCCCAGGGCTCCAGCTCATTACCCTAACGATATCATTTCATAACAGGTGAGACTATCAATTAATGATTGTTATAAAACATCTATTATATAACCGTAGAAAAGCTTTCTGAAAAATACTGAGAAAAGCAGCACACAATTCTTTTCATTACAAAACTCCCCACTGTCTGCTTACTTATACGCAACCTTCATTCCGTCCAATGTATCATCTGCATTAAAAGATACGGTCAACGAATAATGCTTCCTCTTCCATGTATAATCCATGACATCATTGCTGCCCAGACCCTCTGTGGCATCTGTATATTGGCCCAGTGCAGCCGTCAGGCGTTCCATCGTCAGTTCGGAGAGCCGCACCGCGTCTTCCTCAATCCCTTCTACATAAACCATGTCCTTGTTTTCATTATTTGCATGTATGGTTATGCTTTTTACTGAACATTTCCCGGCAGCGGTTCCATAATCCGATGTCCGGCTGAAAACTGCCGTTCCCATCTTTACGCCGTCTAAACTGAGCGTGCAGGAAACAACTGCCTGTTTCGTTCCAATCTTGTCGTCCGGTTCCAGGACATCGCCCTGATCCATCGGCTTAAATTCCTTCACCTCAAACCCATTATCAAAAAAGTCCTTGCCATGGCTGGTTCGTGGGTCTAAAACTGCATTCCCCGCTGCTATCTTAAAAGGCTCTCCTGTTGAAACGGGAAGCTTGGAATATGTGCCTACCCCTATAATGACCAACAGCGCCACGATAGCTGTGATCAATTTTTCTCTGGAAGTTCTATCTCCCTTTTTTGCTCCGTTCTGTGCATTATCTCTCGCTCTCATACAATTTAGTCTCCCCTCATCCTCTGCCCTGGAAATCTGCTCATTCCCTGTAAAACAGTTTTTTTCACCCAGGCTGTATTTGCTTCTATATTCAGTACTCCGCCACCACTGCCATGATTATAACAAATAGTTATTTTCCTGATTCGCAATCTGCAGGGTAACTAATCGATAGGTTGCGTATCCGCTTGTAACCAGGGGCTCCATTTTACAAAGTTCTTCTGCTTCCTCACGGCTTTCTGTCTTTAAGATATACATACCTGCCATTCCCGGATAATCTTTAAACACGCCACAGATTTCCAGTTTCCCCTGATCGTCCAGCCTTTTTATGTTCTCAACATGTTTGGAAATTATCTCCATTGTCATCTCATCGTAAGACTTTCCCTTCTCGATTATCACCATGTACATCAATTTTTCCATACTCAATTCATTTTCCCCCGTTCTCCTGTCCAGATTTTCCTCTCTCATATGATTATCCCCGCGCTCTCATTCCGCCAGTACGGCACCATCGGCGGTATCGATTCCAGGGCATCGGTTCGCCAACTCTTCCTGAAGCGCCCTGGCCGATTCCTGCGACGTCTCTGCCCATGCAGTCTTATTGTCTTTGCTCATCAGATTGATTGTCAGATAATGGGCCTTTTTGTGTGTTTTTCCAACTTTAATATAATATGTGTTATCCTTTAAGTGCGCCTCTGTAAGCCGGTCAAGTTTCAGCACACGGGGCATATTATTGTTGTAAAGGCAGATATAATCCCTGGTCAGGATTCCATCCTTCTGTCCGGCCGCAAAGGATTTCAGCTTTCCAAGGTGAATTAAAATCAGGCTGTCCGGCTCCATCGCCTGTCTGTCGAATTCCCTTACCTCCTGCTCGCTTAAGCCCCCGGCTTTGGCAACGATGCGGATCCAGTCGTCTGCGCTTTTTCTCATGCCTTTTACTATGACATGGATAAGCGCTCCAAATCCAATGGCCAGCAAAAGGAAAAAGACAGAAATCCCAATACCAAACCCCAGCATATCTTCCTCTGCATCCCTGATGATTTCCTGTGTCATGTTGATGGACCAGACAAAACCGACCAGACTGCCTGCCAAAAAAAGTCCTATAAGAAACAGGCTCAGGAACGCATTCGCTCCTTTCTGTGTCTTCTTATGGGCCGCGAACACGGATCGTTCCGGATAATGCTTTTCCCTATATTCTTCATTCATATGTTTTAAATACAGTTCTCTGTTCTGAGCTTCCATTTACCAGTTTCTCCTTCTGTTATACCTTTTTTAATAAGTTTGTTTTATCATACCAATGTTACGAAAACTTAATATGCAAAAAAGCCATATCCCATTTTTACATTGTAAATCCCAAAACAAGATAATGTGTCAGGAAGATTTCCGTCTGCATCCGCAAAATTCCAGCCCGGATACCAGCTGAGGAAGTCCTCCGGAAGCCCCTCCTTCCCCGTCTCCGGCAGATACAAACGGTATTCCGTTCCCTCCTCAAGACCATACGGATTGGACGCTATGTGAAGAATGCCGTCTTCAATCCATTCCTCTCCGGATTCTTTTTCGGTTGTGATTTCAGAGAGCGTCATAGAGTATGTATTTTCGTCTATCTGCACGACGGGATCGAACCGTCCGCTAAAATTGCAGATATATTCCTTTCCATGAGGATACGCCTCCCCACTGTCCCCCATATCAGAATCACAATATTCACCGTTAAATGAGCCATCCTGATTCAGTGTGATGACGGTATACCATGCGCCTGCCCCGCTGCTAAACCTAAAGTCCAAGGGAAATGCGGCCGGAAGCTCCGATTTTTCCTGCGCGGCGCTCTCCGTCTCGGAACTGACGGTGTCTGCCGCTTCCTCGGACGGGATGGGGGCTGTAAGTGTCTCCTCCTCCGCCGTTTTACCTGTAGGAGTAATACCTTCTGTAGAAGTAATACTTTCTACGGGAGCAATATTTTCTGTAGAAGTAATACTTTCTACAGCAACCTCTGCTGGTACTTCTTTGTTCCTGCAACCATTTAGGCACACCAGGCTGCCTGCAACGACAATCATTATTAATCTAGTTTTGATTTTCTTCAATTCTGTCTCCTTCTTTCAAAAATGATAATCCGAATATTCTTTTTTAAGTCAACATCCAGATTCCCACGGCGCCTGCCAGCAAAACAATTCCTATCCCCAGGAAAACAGGGCCTATCAACCGTTCTGCAGCGCTCCTATGGTCCGCAAACCGAAATTCCTCCGGTTTCTCAGGATTATAATAAATCGTATACACTTCATCCAAGGGATAGGGACGCGGTTCACCATTGCCGCAGACCACCTGTTTCTGGTCCCCTCCTGTCCAATACTCCAAAACCGGCTGATAAGTGTATGTAGGAATGTCACCAGGCCGTTTAAGATGCACGGGACTCTTTCTATTATCAATCACCTTCGCGGTAGTCATTACCGTACATACCTTCTCTTTTTTACGTGTCTGCCACATATACCCGATGCCTAAGAGAGAAAATATCGTTCCACCAGTAAAAGCAGTAAAACCGCACGCCGTCCGATCTGAAATCAGCGGAAAAAACGGAAAAACCATGAAAGGAGCTACAAAAAACACTTCCCATATGAATATCTTTCCCTCCCGCATTCTTTTGGGAAAACTGATGATCCAGGCAGATAAGACAAGGAAAAACATGAGAAACCAAAGAAGCGCCGGAATCGCGTCTTTGAGCCATTTGGGGTCTTTTCCATAGGCAAGCCCCATCCCTGCTATATAGGCGGCTCCCATGACCAAATCCAGGAAAACTGCTTTCCATATCAATTTTTTCCTGTATACGGCAATTCTCTCATTTTTAATCTGGTATTCGTTCCATGCCGCCTCCCCTATGGATTCCCGCCACTGCCGTTCAATCTCCATTTTTCTCTGGCTGCTTCTTATCACTCTTTTATCCTGTCCATAGCCCAATACATACTCCATGCCAATGAGAACAATCAGGCAGATTAATATGTTAAGTGAATTGATAGCCTCCTTCGCCACCCCAAAGACATAGGCTACCAAGAAAAGCCATACGATAAAGATTCCAATTGTCCGCCAATATCTTCCAAAATATCGTTTATTCATCTGCCTCTGCCCCCTGGTTTTTGTTTTCATTTATTGGTACATAGAAAGTATCTTTTGGGCCTTTCCTTTTAAAATCTCCCTTGCCTGGGCAGGCTCTATTATTTCCACATATTCACCAAAGGAAAGCAGATAAAGGAATGTCCACTCATTGAGCTGGTAGCGGAACGATACTTCCAGGGTGCCGTCATCCAGTTTTTTAATGTACTTCTCCTGAAATTCATCGTAGACTTTATACGCAATTTTTTCAAAAAAGTGTAATTTGAATAACGGTATATTGTATTCTTCTTTGTACGCAGGCGTAAGGGAAAAATCCTGCGGCAGTTCGCGTTCAAACAACTGGTTTGTAACCTGAAGTTCTCTGATACGGGACATTTTATAAGTACGAATGTCATCTTTATGAAGAGACCAGGCAACAAGATACCAGGCATGTGATTTAAAAACCAGTTTCAGCGGCTCAACCGTCTGAGCGGTTACCGTCAACTCTGTATTAAAATAAGTGAATGTAATCACATACTTATTGATGATTGCACGCTCTAACGCTGTGATATTGACCCGTTCCTTTTCAGGGCTGCCCCAATAGGAGAAATCAATCTCTAACCATTCCGACTGCATGTTGTGGCTGAACAACCCGGCTACCTTGTTCAGGGTTTTATCCGCATCCGGGTAATTGGATGATTTCAGGATCTGTAACGCCTGAATCATATTACTTTGCTCCGCCTGGGTGAAGTAGGATTTGTCCAATGAAAAACCTTGCAGCAGGGACAGCCCTCCTCCATATCCTTTTTGTGATGTGATTGGGATGCCCGCAGCCGAAAGTATATTGATGTCCCTATAGATCGTGCGTGTGGAGGCACCGAGTTCCTCTGCCAGCTGTTTCGCTGTCAGGTTGTCACGGCTTAACAGCAAAAATACAATTTGTATCAGTCTGTCTATCTGCATATCATCCCTCTGCCTGTCTGACTGCTGCGGCAAGCTGCTTTAATCGGTTCAGACCATCGGAACTGTCCCCCAGCTGTTCTTCAAGTAACGAACAGGGAAACTCCGTACACTCCGCACAATTTTTACAGGCTTTCTCAACACCGCATTTTCTTATTTCGCAGTCCCCGCACATTTTTTTAGATGTAAACTCAGTATGACAGCCGAAACAAACCATATCTTCTTTTGAAAATTGATAATCATCCGTCGAATACGCTTTTGCCAGTCTGATTTGTTCTGCTGTATTTTTGCTGACAGAGGCAGTATAAATAGGACATTCGTCGCATTTTAAACCGCAATATGCTAATTCCATGAAAACATCCCCTCTCCTAAATATTTGTCATGCGGCGCTACCAGACATCTTTCAATCGACTTCCAATAGCTGTCGTAGAGATTTTTTTGTGCTGCCCCATAGCTTTCTTTCGTATCAAACTCCCAATAGAGCATATACTTGACGCTTTTCACGATGCGCGTGATCTTGGGCGGCGGCAGACCTTCTTTAATCTGCTCCATGTCGATATGGTATTCTCTCTTTACGAACCGCAGTAAGAGCAGCCCCTTTTGCTTTTCCAGAAACTCTTTTGCTTCCAGCATCAACGCCTCGAATTCATCAACCTTTTGCGGTTTGACTTGATAAATACATAGTTCAGTAAACGGCATATTCCATTCCTCCTTTGTCTCAGATGAGTTTATCATGAGAAATGCGACATCAGCGTGTCGCATTTCTCATGAATTTGTGAGCACTCTCTGACATGCATCAGCCTGTCATTATCAATATACCTCAACCACAGCTTCTTTCTTACCTGCCAATGCGTAGAAAAACCACTTGAAATTCTTGGCAGACAACAAGCATATCTTCTGAAAAATTCATATGGATCTCTGCCAGTTCATCCGCGAAAGCTTGCGCGTGGACCGTTCTCCAGTACGTTAAGCTTCGATCTCCTTCTCCCTCCTTATAGGAATGTTCCGCACTCACCTGCATAAAAAGTACTACAGAAACGCGGGTCGTCTTTGTGACACACACCGCTTCCCCATCGGTACGCAGTATGATATTGTGCTCTCCGACTTTGGGCAATTCGCATTTTTCATATTCATAAAATGGATAGGCAGATGCAGTAGCTGTTTTCGTTCCCGCTGCCGTCAATTCTGCCAGTAAATCCGGTGTTTTGCTGCCATAACACCACGCCTCATAACATTGTTCCTTATAAGATGGGTTTTCCTCAATATAGGCTGCCCACATTTCTTTTTCAGTCATTGTAATCTCCATTCCGCGCCACTGACGCTCGCGGCACAAATAGCATTCTTTGAAATATTTTTTAATTTTTATACCCATCAGGTATAACTTGTTAAGGTACGCCTTTTTTTGTATTCCGTGTTATATTTTTCAATCTATTCCCTCCATAGTAATCAGAATATCTCTATGAGACTGGCGGACGTCTTAATAATGTCCATAACTTCTTGAAGTTTTGATTCGTCAATTTTAGCGTTTCTCATACACATTCCTCTACTTTCTTCCATATCGAGCTGACTGATATTTTTAGAACCAACCGCAGTTCTTCGCTTTTAATGCCTAAACAAAGCGCTCAAAAAACGCCCGCCGCTCCGGCGTGACCTCCACGCCATAATAGGGGTTGTCCTTAGCGTAGTAAGGCCGCAGGATGGCGTCCATGGGCCGCCATTTTACCTCAAACCACTGGGGCATATATTTCTGCTCCCCCTCCGTCAACTCCCGGATACCCTCTCGCAGCTCCCGGTTCAAGATCAGATTGCGGATGATGCGGTCAATATCGTCGGCGGTCGAAGACTTTTCCCTGATATGATAATCGTAGATATCGGCGCCGTGGGCGGCCAATACCTCTAGGATACGGGCCGTCCAATCTTGGAGCTGCCGCTGCTGTTCCCGTTTCATTTCTCCAATCGAATTGCGTGCAAAATCGTCGAAAGAAAACTGCTGATAATAGTCCAGGGCGGCCCGCCATGCTTTTTTCGGGTGGAACTGCGGCAGGGAACAGGTGAGCTCCCGGTTGATGTCCATCCCCAAGTCCAGAAGGCGGCACAGGAGCTGAAAATAGCCCTCCGTCCGCGCCTTGGACGCTTCTGAAACGGTATGATTCGCCCGCAGGAAGCACTGCCCCAGGGCGTTGTCCCAAATCGGCGCATAGATGGAATAGGGCTCGGTAGGCTCGTCCCCATTGACGAAATTCACATCCGCGCCGAAGTCCAGCAGCAAGTGGGCCACCTCCAGATTGTCGCTCTTGATGGCCACCATCAGGGGCGACTGCCCGTCGTCCTTCCTGGGTGGGGCCTTGGCGGTGCAGGCGATCAGCTCCGGTTTCTTCTCCAGAATCTTTCGGACTTCCTCTACCTGGCCCCGCCGTATCATAGTAAATAATTTTTTCATAATAAGCACCTCCCGAATGGAACCTTCACTTCCAGTAATTTGCGCTATGTAGCGTCACCAACCTATTATGTTTGTACATTCCATATTGTTTTAAATATATCCTGCGAGTATATTCAATTCACCTGTTCCAGCCCTGTTAAGGTTCCATCACTATCATAAATTGTATATACCGTAATTCCCCGCGTTTCTTTCGCTTCATATCTTAATATGTCATGGTTGTCCTTCCGGTCAACAAACGTTTCAACCAACTGTCCGTTATAGTATAGGTTACCTACGCCGCTTCCTGGAATATTCGGGTCGTACTCAGATCCAATATATTCGAAGCCATAGACGCTGTACGGGGAGTATTGTTCTTCAAAAGCTCCTGATGGCAATTCAGAATATTTCACAGCCTGTGATGTAGCAAAAATTGCCCCTACACCAATCACCAAAATTAATGCAGCACCTATACATAGCCATGTTGTTTTTTTCATTATCATAAGAACTGGATTCCTCTCTCCAAGTTTTACCTTGATTGAAGCCATTGTACCATAGGCTTTGCCCATGAGCGCCACTCGCCTTTGCTCATTAACGCTCATTGTATCATAGAGTTCCACTGCGTGATTTTTCAACAAATTCCTTAATCCTCACACTGTCCGGTAAATGAATCATATGATGATATGTCAATGGCAGAAGAATGAGTCCCGTAACGGTATAACTCCCCCAAAACTTCTTAAGCCATATGGATTTTTTCACCTCCAGCAGACCACCCTCACTGACCAGACGTGCCAAAGACTCGTCAGAAGGCTTCCGTTTCAAATCACCGGGCATCAATGCTTTTAACAGTTCGCGGGTCTGACGCCCTACTGCGTTCCGGTAATTGATTAACTCCTGCTTTTTTACCTGTTTACTAAAGCCGATAATCTCATCATCCGTCATGGCATTCCCGGTGTCCTTTACGGAAACGTTCAGCCTTTCCATCCATTCATCACTGAATATCTGCGGCTTTTCTGCAATTAGAAGGTTACCCACCAGGTCTTCGATTCTTGCGATATGCCATAAATGCCACGCAATGGTTTCATCCTTTTCGGTAGGCATGATGCTGTAATCCTCGTCCTCCAGTCCATCCAATAATTCGTCACAAAACGTAGGTACAGAACTGGAAGAAACCTCGCCGGTGTGAGTCATTGCATGGATTTCAAGCGCCAGCTCCATCGCAGATTGAAAATTCCTGGGAGACTTGATTCGCCTCCGCAATTCATCTAATCTAGTATTGTAATCGTTCTCTATATCAACCATAGGCGGGCTCCTTGCATATAAATTTCTTCATCTCATTGTGGTTGGATCAGGTATTTTACATTAAATGTTCAAACACTTCATTTCCGACAGGACTTTTTCCGTGTTCCATGCGAGGTTCCCTGAACCAGCCCCTGACAGTGCAAGGCTACGCACGATTTTGCCGTCCTGCATGAACAACACCCTCTGCGCCCTCGCCGCGACCTTCGCATCGTGCGTTACCAATAGAATGGCTGTGCCAGCCCGATGGATTCCCGAAAAAAGCGTCATGATTTCATCGGAGGACTTCGAGTTCAGCGCGCCTGTCGGTTCGTCCGCAAACACGATTTTCGGGCTGCTCATCAGCGCACGGCAGATGCCCGCCCGCTGGAGCTGGCCGCCGGAAACCTGTGTGACGTCCCGCTGCTCCAGCTCCGCGATGCCGACCTGCTCCATCAGAGTCCTGGCCCAGACAGTCAGCTTTTTCACATTCCTGCGGTGATCCCGCATCTGGGGCAGAAGAATGTTGTCGAGTATGTTCAGATTTTTCAGCAGGGTGGGCTGCTGGAAAACGAAGCCCATCTTCGTTCTGCGCAGGTCCGTCAGCGCGTCGTCTGAAAGCCCGGACAGCGGTTTCCCCTCGAATGTGACCTCTCCCATGTCAATCCCGTCCATCCCGCTGAGCGCGTAGAGCAGCGTCGATTTCCCGGAGCCGGAGGCCCCCATCACCGCCACAAATTCCCCGCCCCCTATCTCCACCGAAACGCCGTCCAGCACCTTGCGGCGCTCGTCCCCGCTTCCATATGATTTTTCAATTTTTTCACTCACTAATAATTTACCCATGGTCTACTCCTTTATGGCCTGTGAAATCCGGATATCGTGGATTGCCGCGGTTCCCACCGCAATGGCGATGAGCGCTGTGAACAGCATAATCAGCGGGCAAAACAGATACGTCGCAGGCAGGTTCACGACAAAGCGGAATGCCGCCGCCCCGATCATGGATATCGCTGCCGCCGCCAGCTTTTCGCCCAGCGTTCCGGCAAGAACCGTGCCGCAGACAATCCCAACGGCCAGCACGGTGACGGCCCGCCACAGGTACTGTTTTTTAACGTCTGTATCGGTAAAGCCCATGGCTTTCATCACCGCGATGGAATAGCGGTCCTTTGCCACCAGCAGCTTCAGGAACAACAGCGTGACAAGCAGTGTGATTGCTGCGGCAACAACAACGGACACCAGCGACGCGGTTCGCACACTGCGCAGCGTCTGCCCAAAAGTCTGCGCGATATAGTCCTCGATGCCTGATATCTTGGCGAACGGGAAGCGGCTCCCATATTCCACTTTTTTGCTGTCAAGCTGGTTCGAATCCTTAAGGCTTATGCAGACGGTGCTCCATACCGCCTTGGTAGAATCGTCGGAGAAAACCGCTTTCGCCGTCTTTCCGCCGTTTGTGATGTCCGAGTAGATCCCGCAGACCGTCAGGGTTTTCTCCCCATCGGCGGTCAGCAGGGTCAACTCGTCGCCGGCCCCTTTTTCCCATTCCTCCGCACACAAGACCGACAGAGAAATCTCCTGTTCCGCGAGTGGCATCCGCCCGCTTACGCACGCTACCGGGAACACCGCATGGTCGCCCAGCTCCACTTTACTGTTTTCCGTGGTTCCATCCTCCAGCCTGACACCAAAGGTTTTCGTCGTCAGCACGGCAAACTCGGAAACCGCCGAATCCGCTTCCAGACAGGCTGCAATATCCGCCACCTTTTCCCCCATCCGGTCAATTTGCTGCAGATCCATGCGCAGATCGCAGCACCCTACCCCCATGTAGGTAATGAAATCCTTCGCGGAGATGGTGTAATACAGGTTTTGCGGCACAATCATGATAAATACCGCCAGAATCACGACAATGAACATCGTCCCATAGAGCCGCTTCCTGATCCATACATCCTGCATGCCGAGAGACAGGTTGAGGGGAATACCTCCGCCCAGCCGGACGGTTTTCGCGCCCGCCTGGTTCTGCCCCGCCATTCCGAATCGAATGGCTTCTGCGGCGGAAATCCTGCCAAAGCGCCGCAGATTGGCGCTCACGTAGAGCAGCACAAAAAGGAACAGGAGGAGGACACCGGCCAAACCGAGCAGAAACGCGGCCGTATCGTTGCCGCTGCTGCCAAGGTTTTGGCGGATGCCCCCGGTCATCAGGCGAACAAACAGCAGGGAGAGCCCAAATCCCAGGACGCATCCCGCCGCCAAAATCGCCCCATAGGTTGAGAGGTACAGACTGCGTATGTCCGACACGCGCATACCGATCGCTTTCATAGTGCCAATTTCCCGGTAGTCATCCTCAATTTTAGCGAGGAGCGTAAACCGGATACACAGGAGCGCAATCAGGATTACGAGGATGCCCACCAGCAGAACCACCGCAATCATGATACCGTCCGAAATGGCGCTCATCATGCGAAACAGCGGCCAAGTAAGCGCGGGGCCATTGGCCGGAAGTCCGGCCGCGCTGTAGGCGGCAGTGAACGCTCCTAAATGGGACCGATCGTCGAGACAGAATTCAATCAGGTATTCCACCGCGCCGAACGGCTCCAGACGGGCGTAATCCGCCTCGCTTACCACAAACCGTTTGGAGGACGCGAGGGCGGAGTTCATCTGGGAATCCCGGACAAAACCGGCAATGGTAAACCGCAGCCCGTGGATGGAGATGGTATCGCCCAGCTTCATCACTCCGTCCTTGCGGTAGAAAACAGGGGCGTACACTTCACCGTCCGCAGGGCGGACCGGGACGCCGTCAGCGTCCAGGAGAAAATCGAACTGCCCGCTCTGTGTGCAGAATCCGTTGTCCTGCAGCGAGCCGGAAAGTGTTCCTCCGTTTATTTCAATGCTGTCATTGTCCATATTGAGGAATCGGACCACCTGAAACTGCGAAACCTGCGCCTGCTCGGCGGCGAAGGCTTCGAGCCTGTCAAGCTCCAGTTCGCCGGTGTGCATCTGCATAAAGTGCGGCGTCCTGGCGTCCTGCATCAGCCGGTCGATGGAACCGGACAGGTTCGCCCCAAGAACGGCCGCTGACGACAGCAGCATGGCCGCCGCACTGACAAACAGCAGGAGCATGAGCGCTACCGCTTTGTTTCTGGCGATGTCATTCCAAATCATTCTGCTTTTCATAAACGCTCCCTTTCTCCAGTCCCCGAATCGATTTGATTCCAAAAAGGAATACTGCGGTTACACAAAGAAACAGTCCCGCCATTGTGATAAGAAAGCCGATTCCTCGTCCGGCGCCGACTCCGAAAACCGTTCCCACCGTTCCCGCCAGCGCGCCGCCGGGGAGCAGCAGAGGCGTAAATAAGTAATCCGCCAATACCCCGGATAGGGCATAGGCCGCCACATAGCCAAGCTGGGAGATGAACCCGATCAGCCCCCACGCCCTGCCCTGCAGGTTATTGTCAATATTCGTCCGAAGCAAAAAGTCAAGGCTTGCGTTGGCGAAAGGAAACATGGCGAATAGCAGGAAGCCGGAAATCCCAATCATCCAGATGTTTTCCCGCAGGCCGAATACCGCCATAAAGACACCCGACCCGAACAGGGAGAGGCTGAGCATCCGGGCATAGCCTTTTTTGATGGAAAGCCCGCCCAGTACGATGCTGGACGCCAGCATCCCCAGAGCGATGACGGTCATGAGCGTTCCAAGTGTATCACTGCCCGTGAAGCTTAAGATCATCGGTGAGGCGAGTGTCTGGATGATACCCAGGCAGAGTGTAACGACAGAACCCATGACCACCAGCGTCATAACGCCTTTTTTTCCTGTGACGGCCCGGAAGCCGTCTTTAAACTCCGAAACAAAGGACGATGCCTGATTTGTTTTTTTGCTTGGAAGCCCTTTGCGTACCGCCAGAGTGGTGGTGACGGTAACGAAAAAGGTGCCGATATCCAAAACAAGCAGCAGCCGGATATCGGAAATGGTCAGAAGGAAACCCGCTAAAATGGGAGAGATTAAATACTTGGCGCTCCCCGCCACCTGAACCAGACCGCTGGCCTTGCTGTACTGCTCCGGCGTGAGCAGATCGGTGATGGTCGCTTTATAAGAAGGCTCCAAAAGAGAAGTGAACACCGAACTGACAGCGACTCCCGCGCAGATTTGCCAAACCTGTGCCTGGCCGCGCGTCAGACAGACAAGGATATACAAAAGACCGATGGCCGAGAAGCTGTCTCCAATCACCATCAGGAGCCTGCGGTCATAGCGGTCGGCAAGCACTCCGGCGGGGACACTTAAAAGCAGGGAGGGCAAAAAGGCAAGTAATGTGACAAGGGCCATATAAGACACCTGCCCGGTCTGCTGGAATATATAGACTCCCAAACCGAAGGAGGTCAGCCCACTCCCGATAGCGGAGATAAAGTCGCCGGACCAGAGCAGCAAAAATTTTCTGAATTGGTTCAAAGTTCCTCCTTTCTTTCAAACAGTTTCGTGAAAAAGCTCAGCCGCCCCTGCTCCACACCCAACATCCGTTCCAAATGGAACGTAAACGCCTCAATACGGGCAGTAGTTTCCGGCTCCGTCAGCTCAAAAACACCATCGTCAAGAACCGTTTTCAGATAGATGACCGCCAGTTCCATACACGCAAGGGGGTAGGGCGTTTCAAACAGCCCCTCTTTAATACCGTCTTCTATGATGCCCGCCAGTATAGGAGGAACCTGCTGCATCGTGATCTGATTAATTTTTTGCTGCATGAGCGCGTTTTGTGGCTTATGGAGATGTTCCGTCATGGGGCCGCCTTCCTCACCGATGTGGAGCGCAGTAATCGTGCGGACAATCCGTTCCTCCACCGGGACGCTTTGATCTGCCGCTGCCTCACGGGCCGCTGACAAAATTTTCTCCATCTGCCGGTCAATGAGCGCATCCATCACATCCTCCTTGGACTTGAAGTGATGATAAAGGGTGCCCCTTGCAATTCCCACTGCGTCTAAAATATCATTGGTGCTGGTATTGTCAAAACCCTTTTTCATAAACAAAACCGCCGCCGCATCCAATATTTCATTTTTCCGTTCCGTTGCTTCCTTGACAATTCTCATATTTTTCGTCTCCTCTCTACAGACCGACTGTCTATCTATTAAAGGATAGCATCTTTTCATCTACCTGTCAAGCAGGGAATTTTATTTGCAGAGGAGTAATTTTACTGCAGAGCGTTATCCCTTCTATCAGGAAACGAAAATCTACATTTCTATTACCTCATGCGGAATTTTGGCGAGAAAGTCCGCTTCCTCAAGATTGGAAAAATACTCCCGCACAGCTATTTGAAGCTGTTCAAGAGAAATAATATCCCGTTCTCTTGGGGTATATTTACCGAACGGTGTGACAAGATCGACGCGTTCGGTATTCGTGCAGTCGGGATTTATCAGTGCATACGCCCTGCGTCCTCCCAGATTGAACCAGGCCTCGCAGATGAACTGATCTCCGACACCGTAGAACTGAAAAAATCCGTCATGGGATTCAAAAATCACATGATTTTCTTTGCCCTCCGCCACAAGAGATATGTAATAATCCGCTTCTTCAAAGGTAATTCTTTCAGTTTTTTTACCGCTTGCCGTTTCGACATCAGGCACTCGCAGCACTCCTGTTTTCGGCATCTCACCTTCTGCGACAGAGAACACCACGTCAACAAAGCTTTCAATACCGTCGTCCGCACCGTTAAGAATCCGTTTGTGAGCTTTGGTAAGCGGTGAAACGGTAGTTCCGCTGCCGGGAATACCGAGGATCGGAAGTCCATCGTCCTCAATCCAGACAAATCCCTTTTCAGCCAGCCCGGAGCGCAAAAGCATCTCCCCAATATATGATCCGAACAGAACCGCAACATTCCACAAAGTTTTTGCGCCGTCGTCACTGTCGTACTTGTCAAGACAGTCATGGCAGTCTCCGAGAAAATCATCGACATCTTTAGCGCTTTCTCTTGTGTAATCAAGGGTTATTCCACTGTGCATGGCATACTGCACCGCGTTCTCCGCAATACTTTTAGCAGCATCATTGAAATCTTCCATCTGAACTTTCCTCCTATTTATCTTCGCAACGGTACAACTTGAGTTTTATTTTTACCATCACTTGGCTATTTCTTAAACAAATTTAGCAGCCATCTTATTCGGCCGCCTATATTAAAAACACGAAATCCGAACAGTCTTATTGGTTTTACTTCTTTAGGAAATAATATTTCTTTTAAATTTCTCATTGATTACTACCATATTCCTCTCCAAAAACATTTTTAATAATGCTTTTTATTCAACTTTTTAAAAATAACTATATCGCATAGTAGTTTTCTACATGAATACGGTGCATTAATAAATTAAAGTTTTCTAATCCCACAAACTGGAATTTAATCAATTATTGTTTTCCAGTTTTCTGAATGATATGCTTCAAAACACATTTGTATTTGTTCTACATTATTTTTTTCTAATGCTAATTGAGGTAATTCATCAATACCAAAATATTTACTTTCTATTGTTTCAATGTTTTCTAAAAAACTTCCACCAACAACAGAGCAAAGTACAAAAATTTTACATACCTTGTAAGCATAAATAGGCAAATTATGTTTTTCTCTATCTTGTACGGCTATGACCAAATCAGCAGACACATCTAAACCTGCTTCTTCTTTGACTTCCTTAATTGTATTTTCCTTTACTGACACATCAACATCACACCATCCACCTGGTAGTGACCATGTATCATTTTTTTCATGTACTAACAAAATTTTATCTTGTTGAAAAATAGCAGCTCGCGTATCAATTTTAGGTGTTTGGTAACCTATTTCATTACAGAATAAATCTTTTACTTTTTCTAAAGGAATTCCTGTTTTATGACTAATCATTTCAGCGGAAATTTCTCTAATTCTCTCATATCTTTCCGTATCAAAATTATCTTTTGCATAGAATAGCCCTGCTTGTGCCAAACTCTGTAATTCTACCGCCCATTTTAACCATTGTTCATTTGTGTTCATATATCAATTACCTCGTCAAATTCAAAGTTGTCACTTTGACAAATTAGTTTCTCCACTCCACTACATCATCAATATTCTTGCGTGGTCTTTCTTTAGGAAATTCATTTGGATAACCAAATGCAATCGCTGCAATAAGTTGTCCGTCACTATCCAACCACTTACACAATTCTGAATATGCAAAATAAATGTCACATATCCAAAGACTACCTATTCCTTTTTCAGTAGCAGCAAGAAGCATATTTTGTATAGCAGCACTTATAGACTGAATATTACAGATTTCATAAACACGTTCTTCCGTTGATAATTTTTCCATAATACTTTTCCCCAATGAATTAACAACAAAAACTATCACTGGTGCTTCTGCCATTATATCAATCGTGTGTTTTGCAGCAGCTATGTGTTGTTTGCTCTGTGACAACAAGGTACTAACGCTTTCTTCTCTTTCGATTCCTTGACGAAAATTTTTTAGCATTTCCTCTTTAGCATTTCCTTGTATCACAATAAATTTCCACGGTTGTCTGTTTTTAGAAGAAGGTGCTTTTATTCCACTTTGGATAATGTCTGTCATATCTTTTTCAGATATAGGTTTATCTATAAATTTTCTTATACTTCGTCTATCATAAATTGCAGAAATCATTTTTACTCTTGTCCTTTCAAATTCTAATTTGTTCTGCCCGACAACCTGTAATTTATCAATCATACTTTTCAATGTTTACCGTTGCAATCGCTGATCGATTAGGTTCTCCGGTTTTCAGGTCCTGTGGGGCAGGAATTAACATCATAAAACCATCTTTTCTATATCGTTTTTCATAACCCTGTGCATATTCTTCTTCAACAGAAATATGCTGTACCTGTCCGATGATCATCGACGTAATACCTGCGCCGCTTAAATCCTGTATTTCTTTCAAGGTACACTCTATGTTTAAAAATGCTTCCTGTATCATGGGGGCATAAATGGTTTTGGCATTTACAACAGAAAAATTTCCCACTGAAAATTCATCTGCGTCGTAATCGTTATGGTTAATAGTATCTACCAGCTTATCATAATAGCTTATCGGCAAAAAATTGATACAAAAGCACTTTTCTCTTTGGATATTTGCATAGGTATGGGTATGCTGATAAAGGTTTCCCATGACAGCAAAAAAAGCTGTCTTATCGCCATGAAAACAACTCCATGCATGAAAACAGACATTCGGCTTTCCGTTCTCTTTCCATGTCGTGATTGCAAATAAAACGGTTGGTATGCCTGCTGTCGTTTCAAAATGTGAAAATAATTCAAATTCCTCTGGGTATAAGGGTTTGAAATACTGTGGAAATGCTTTCCCTATTTCTATTTTCATTAGAACACCGCCTCCCCTCTAAATCATTGTATCGTCTCGCAAAACCTCAGCCAAATTTATTTTCCGTATCTTTTTCCAGCCAAGATAATATGCAAATGTTACGGTTCCCCAAATAGCAAACAGGAAAGCGCCAATGGAAATAAATGGAGCTTCAGCAATAAAAATACTCACTTCCAGATAACTCCTCCGCAGCATAGCGCCCACCGCAAGAATGGCCAGCGGAATTGTAAACAATACCGGACGGCCGGCAATGACCAGTGCCTCAATACAGAACATTTTCCTGATTTCCTGCGGTGTCATTCCGACAGACATATATCTGGCAAATTCCCTCTTTCTCTGGCGCACAAAACCAAGTGTATTGGAAAACACGTTACCGATCCCAATGATTGCAAGCAAAACACAGAAGCCGCTGAAAATAGCCATCATTCCCTGAATCATTCTGTCATTTGTCTCCAGTTCCTGAATGCGATTCTCACTTTCCACTGTATATGTTTCCCCTATGGTCTGAATCATTGCTGTCTGCAGTTCATTTAATTCCTCTAACGTTTCATTTTTGTTGCCAAGAATGCAAATGTACGTATCGTCTTCACCCCCTGCAATTTTTTCCTTTATTTCCCTCCACAGAGACGCCGGCATAAAATGAACCAACTCATAATCATCAGACTTCCCATACTCCTCCCTTAAAGCAGGCACTTCCTCCGTATATGCTAAAACAGGGAGTTCCACCATCGTTTCTCCCTTTTCGGACGGTTTTATTATGCTGGTGTCTTTTTCTCCCTTTATATATTGCATATACTCCGGATGCCTGAAATCCGGATTTGTCATATCCCGGATCTGATTTCTGACAACTGCCCCATCAAGCCGTGGAGTAATGCCAATCTGTTCACAGTATCGCTGAAAGCTTGCATCATCCAATATAATAAGCGGGGCGTTTACCAGCCAGCCATCCTCTGTTTGTGCAACGGAATGATTAGAAGCATTGGAAAAACCACCAAAGCTTTTCATCTCTTCACTTAATTCAGCTTCTGTAATCATTCTTTTCGCTGCCGCTTTTTGATATGCAATGGAACTTTTTACACCGGAAAGGTCTTGTATGTCCTTTATTTTTTCAAAAGAAACCACATCTGTATCTTTGACTGACACCATCACGTCCCATACATTCTGATAACGCTCAAAATATGTTTCCCTTGTACTAATTTCCGACATCGAGAAAAAGCACTGCATGATTGTAAATGCCATGAAAGAAAGTATCAAACTAAGTGATGCTGTTCGCAGAGGTTTCCGCTGCGATTTCAAAGCCTGTCCTGCCAGTTCTCCTTCCATTCCAAATAAAAGAGTGAGAAACGGCGATTTTTTCTTACACTTCAGCTGCAATTCACCTGTGTTTTTAATCGCCTCCAGCGGTGTCAGCCTGCTTAGCTTTCGGGCAGGAAGCCATGCAGAAATCCATATGGTCAGAATCGTTACGAGCAAGGTAATAAAAAGTACATAGGGATGATAGCCGAAAACCGCCTCATGTCTGCCTTCTATCCTGCTTCCCAACAGCATATTTATAAAGTTCAGCAGCCCCCTGCTAATAACGATCCCCAATATATTTCCTGTCATAACGGGTATGGCACACAGAACAAATGCTTCCTGTAAAAGGCATGACCGTATTTGCTTTGGTGTAGCTCCAATGCTGGAAAAAATACCAAACTGGTAAATTCTTGCATTCATAGAGACCGCAAAGGAATTATGTATAATAACAATCAGTGAAACGGATGCCATTATCGTTATGAATAGGAACAGAGGAAACAGTAGCCTTGGCGCCGTATCCTGCGGATCACGTATGAAATACATGGCCAGAAGCTCATGATTATAAGTGACCGTTTCCGATTTTTCTCCAATCAATGTGACAATTCGGGACGTATCTTCAAACGCCTTCCTCATATCATTAAAATAAATGTCTATGGTCATTTCCTGGTTTCTGGTTTCTTTCTCATTTACCACTGCATCCTTTACGTTTCCAAAGGTTTTTATGGTTTCCACATCTTCTGCATCAAATGCTCCTGTAATCCGGCTTTGCCAACTGCCTTCTTCCAGTTCAATTCTTTCAACCTCGTATTTCCATGTATTATAAAATAACCCGCATAATAATGACAAAAGCAGTGCTGAAATAAATGCAGCAATCATAATGGTAATGCCAGACGAACGATTATTTTTAATATAGCCGGATGAATAATCTCTCCACATATCCATTACCTCCGACATTCATCACTTTTGATGGCGCCGTCTTCTATGGTTATAATACGGTCTGCCTCTAAAGCTACCTTTTCATCATGAGTAATCAGCAGAATCGTCTGCCCCAGATTCCGATTAGAGAGCTTTACCATATCAATCAGTTCTTTCGTGTTTTTTTGATCCAGATTTCCTGTCGGCTCGTCCGCCAAAAGCAGTGCAGGGCGATAAATCAGAGAACGGGCAATCGCCACTCGTTGCTGCTGCCCGCCAGACAACTGATTCGGTAAAAATTCAAGCTTATCAGAAATCCCAAGAGAATGGACTACTTTTTCAAAATAGTCTTTGTTGGGTTTCTTCTTATCAAGTGCAAGCGGCATAAGAATATTTTTCCGTACAGTAAGCGTGGGAATCAGGTTATAAAACTGGTACACCAGGCCTACCTTTCTTCTTCTGAAAATTGCAGCCTGTGTCTGATTCAGCCTGGAAAGATCCGTGCCGTCTATTGTAACTTTTCCACTTGTAGGTTTTTCAACGCTTCCTAAAATGTGCAGCAGTGTGGATTTTCCTGAACCGGATGCTCCAACAATCGCCACAAATTCCCCCTTCCTGACTGTCAGGTCAATTCCATCCAATGCGGTCACTTGATTATTGCCAAAGCCGTATACCTTGCGAACTTTTTCGCACACTAAAATGTCCATTTCGTTGTTTCCTCCTATGGGGCTTTTGAAGTTCCCTATTATTATAGCAAACGAAAATTACAACTCAGTGACAATAAAAGCGAATTTCAAAGCAAGCACCACCGTCTGGCATATTTTTAGCATGTATCGTTCCGTTTTGTCTCTCAATAATCTCTTTTGCCAATGCCAGCCCTATGCCGATTCCTCCGGCACAGGCATTTTTCCCCCGGTAAAACCGTTCAAAAAGGTGTGGAATATCCTCTTTGGCAAATCCATTTCCTTCATCCCAAATCAAGATTTCCGTATATAATGGATTCTGTCCATATGTACAGTGTATGAGACCTCCCCGGTTATGTTCCATACAGTTTTTCATCAAATTTATGACTGCCTCCATCGTCCACTCCAAATCGGCTGTGATCGCCATTTCTCCTAGCTCTGGAATGTCAATCGATGTCCCGGATTCCGTAAACAATTCCTGTAAATTATCGGCGGCAAGAACAAGTACCGTCAGAACATCTATTTCCGCTTTTTGAAGAACCAGTGTACCTGCATCAAACCGGGATAAAACAAGCAAACCTTCCTCTAATCGGGTTAGTCTTAAAAGCTGCTTTTGTATTTTTTCCGTCTGTTCTCGTTTATTTCCTTTTCGCATGGTCTGCACAGACAAAGAAATGGCAGTGATTGGCGTCTTTATCTGGTGTGCTATATTGTATAAATTTTCAGCATAATCATTTCTCACCTGAACCGCTTTATCTTTTGTTTGATATAAGAATGTCACCGTCTTGTAAATTTCATCTTCCAGTTTAGAAAAATCATCCTCCCCAGAGGCCGATAAAATCTCTGCTTTTCCCATATTAACCTGTTCCAAATAATCGGCTAATGCACGAATACGCAAATTTTCCTTTCTGTTCCGGTATAAAAAAGTAATCACAAACAGAATACTACCTGCCAGAAATCCTATGGCCGCAAAACACAGATTTTGCATAAAAGAAAAACCGGAAAAGTCAGCGATACCATATCCCCATTCAGACAAAACATTACGTCCCCATGCACCATTAACAGTTCCACTTGTATATTCTTTCAATGCTCTAAAAATTATTTTCTCTGCTTCCGGTTCCTGCTGAAGCATTACACCGCATATTTCATTTAATGAATCAAATTGAAGCCGGCTGTAATAACGAGAAGTCAGCATCACAGCAATCGCAGAAGCAATCAGACTGACAGACAGAACAAACCCTATCGTTGTCAAAACATTCTTCCGCCCACTCATTTCGTGTCCTCCATGCGGTATCCAATGCTCCTGACCGTTTTCAGACAAGAAGGCTGATGCAGTTTATCCCGTAAGCGCTTCATGGTCACTGTAAGTGTGTTGTTATTCACATAATTTCCATTCACATCCCATACCTGCTGCAATATTTTTTCCCGGGTAACCGTTTTTCCCTTATTCTGCATCATGTACAAGAGCAGTTGATACTCCGCAGCACTTACATTTATTTCTTCTGAACAGTAAGAAACGACTCGCCGGTTCTGGTCTATTCTGATTTCGTCACAAGAAAGATACTGCTCTGCAACATTACCGCTTCTGCGAAGCAACGCCAATATCCGTGAGTATAATACTTCTAAATCAAAGGGTTTTACCACATAGTCGTCCGCACCGCTTTGAAACCCTGTAACAATATCACAGGAATCCCCTCTTGCTGTAATAAAAATAATCGGAAGCTCTCTCCAGTTTCTTCGTATCCATTGACACAGGTTATCTCCTCGGCCATCCGGCATATTCCAGTCTACTAAAACAATGGCAGGAATATCGTCTCGCAGCGCCTGCTGTGCGTCTGCAATCCTTTCCAGAATTTTCACCCTGCATCCCCGCTGCTCAAGATAGTCTTTTACTGCCTGTGCAATATTTTCATCATCCTCAATATAGTAAACTTCTGTCATTTTTTTGTACCTCCGCTATCTCTATCATCTACCTTCCCCTCCTTAGTATGCCTGCAAAGGCTTTGACTTTTTGTTTATTTGCAAAAGCTACAATCACTCCAACTGCTAGCAATCACCTTATGGGTTTCTGACTGTAGCTTCTTTATCAATAGCCGTCAAATGATAGACTTCCATATTACCCGCTTTAGTCCTTGCCCAGAGCGAATACGGCGCTCCATTTTGGGTGAAGTACTCTTTATATTCCCTGCCATCTACCAGCAATGTTCCCATATCTATAGTCAGATTGTAGTTGATGGACTCAGCAGCCGTTGTTGTTTTGATTATAACATGCCCCATATCATTGTTCAGATTTATTTTGCCCTGAATATCTCCTGTTATTTCAATATCGCCTGCATCACATTGTATATCCGTGGTTTCGACGCCTGTACTGCTGTCATGACTCCTGAAAACCGATTTTCAAGGTCATTCCCGGCAGGGAAACCCCCTCGTTTAAGGTAATGGTATGCTTATCGTCCGCTGTAAAGCCGATGGTCTCCCCGTCACGCAGGATTACATCATATTCCAGAACATAGGATACCAGACTGACCAGGAAGTCCCTCACCTCTGATGGCTCGGCTTTGGCGTCCAACACTTCCATCTCGTCCTTTCCAAAGATATCCATGCCATAGGTGTAGCAGCATACGCCCTTCTCACTTCGGTAAAGTCCAAACCAGATCCAGTTAAAGACAGGGAGTTCATCCTCCTTCATCATATCCGCAAACCCCTCATAAACGCGCGGCTCAAACACAACTCCGCTGGTATAGACACCGGTAGCATTTTTCTGCCTGCAGCAGCAGGAGACAATCTTGGTAAAGAGCTTGCCGCGTTCCAAAAGATTTTCTTCCTTGCCCAGCACAGCGACTAAGAGATGTGCCTTATGCGCTCTGGCTGTGTTCACAGCTTCCGGCCACATATAATTGTTTTCCGCATTTTTCTCTGCTTCACCATCGGGAACTGGAGCAGGCATCAGGCTGACCGCAGCGGTCATATTACCAATATAAAACACCAAGGGGACATCGTTTCCCTTTTCATCTTCATCCTCCGCCACTTCTAAATCCCATTTTTCTTTCAGGTCCAAAATCAGCTGCCGCTTATCCCAGCAGGGCTCTGATAATAAGACAAAACCAGCAAATTTTCCACTGCTCTCCTTGCGCCTTTCCTCCTGTTTTGCTTGCTCCATCCAATAGACTCGGAGCTGTTCCACAATCTCTGTGGCCGCTTTAACGGAAGCCGCCTCATGGTATTCCTCCATATTACTGTAGACATGGCCGCAGTGTTCCAGCGTCTCTCCCTCATAGCCGCCGCATACCCCCAGCAGCCATTTTCCCAGGAGGCTTCTTTTATATTTAAATATGTAATATCGCATTCCATGCAAGTCAAATGTTCCTGTACATTCAATCTTCGTGGGAATTTTACCGAGTACCTGTGGGTGGGATAACCACTCCACCATTGAATTTTTTGCCGCTTCCATCTGTGCTATTCTCATAATTTATGATTCTCCTTTTCCCAACTCAAATTGTATTTTATCAGATAAAACCACCTTGCGGGGAATATAATATGTCTGCATTATAGTATCGCGATTGACTACTTGATACAATATCCATCTATAAAACCTCCCATGCATATTTTAGTTACTTTTGACATCTGCCTTTCATGATTCAACTTGACAACTTCCATTTTTTCAGTCCCAACAACTGGAAGTTATTTAACTGCTCAAGCATAATAAACTCCGTCGCCGGCAGAGACAGCATGTTATTTTCCCTTTTCCGTATCTTCCTCCCTTCCTGTCCAGAAGCTTTCAGCAGGAACCGGCCTCGCAAAATAGTAACCCTGCACTTTGTCACAGCTCACCTGCCGCAGAAACTCAATATGCCTTTTCTCCTCTATCCCCTCTGCCACCGTAACCATCCCCAGTTGCTTTGCCATGTTCATGACATTAGAAATCAATATCCTGGCCCGGTCCCTATATTGATTATCAGAAAAGAAGCTTCTGTCTATTTTCATGATATCTACCGGCAGGTTTTTCAGCAGGCTTAAGGAAGAATAACCTGTGCCAAAGTCGTCCATTGCCATCAGAAATCCATTTTTATGAAGCTGCTCAACCATTTGGATTATGATTTTCTCATTATCCCACATGGCAGTTTCCGTCAGCTCAACAACCAATAAATGATGCTGGATTCCATATTGATCCGCCAAACCGCATAAGTCCTGAATAAAATCCAAATTTTCCAGGTGCCTGCGGGAAAAATTCACTGCAATTTCTATTGGGGTTCTCCCTTCATTCTCCCATTTTTGCATCACTCTGCACACCTGTTCAAATACATAGAAATCCAGTTTTGTAATCAAGCCCTTCTGCTCCAGGATAGGAATAAAATCGTTCGGAGGAATTAAAATTCCCTCCTTTTCCCAGCGTACCAGTGCCTCTGCCGAGGCCAGCTTTTCATCACTCAGACTATACTGAGCCTGTAAATAGATCTTGAATTCACCATTTTCAAGCGCGGCATCCAGTTGATGTTCAACCTGCTGTTTCCATAATGCCTGCTTGACAAGCTCCTCATCATATGTACAGACTTTTTCCCCGAGTTCTTTTGCTTTGCCATGGGCTATATTTGTTTTTTCCACGGCCTCAACTGCACTCCTGCAGTTATCAAACGATATAAAATAGCGGCCTTCTATTACTTCTATCGGATATGAAAACCCCGTTCCCATACGCTCATAAAATTGATTCCAGACATTTGACCTGACTATATCCAGTTCTTCTGGAGTAGGGCAGCATAAAAATACATAAAATTCATCATCGTGAGCCCTGCAATAACATTTAATTTTTCTTTCCTGCTCTAAAGTGGCGGCAATCGTTATAAGAACCGTATTTCCAACCTCTTCCCCTAATATTTTATTGAGAAGTTTAAATCCCCTGATATCAAATTTGGTCATTAAAACCATATCTTCCGGATGGTCATCTATGAATTTCTGGACATCCAGCTTAAACCTGGAAAGATTGGGGCATTTACACAACTCATCATAATACGCCACTTTCTCCAGAATAGCCATATATCTTCTCTGCTGCCGCATAATCAGCAGACCGCAAACCAGCAAGCAAATAAGAACCAGCCCCGATGCGGCTGCAAGCCTGGAGGTGATTTCCGTGGCATAGGCCGTTCCAATGTCATGGCGTAACAGGGTGAATATGTACCAGCCGCCATATCCTACCGGATTGTAGTGGCAGTGCCATCTTATTCCGTTTATATCAAATACCATATGCCCGGATTTTCCCTGCTGGATATCCGACAACACGCATTCCTGATTGCTCCCTTTTATCACCTTCATATAATCCCTTGCATTTTTAAACGGGACGTCCTGGCTGCTGGTATCATCCGTTGGGAGAACTACACTGCCAGACATACTGACCATGTAGGTTACCCCTTTTCCATCGAAGGAAGGGAGGAAAAGGTTATTCAATTTTTGAGGAGTATAACCTCCAATCAGGACAGCGATTGGCGTCCCCACGTCATCTGATATAACAGGAACCATAACAGGGATAACTGTTTTATCTGCAAAAAGAGTGTCCTCCACATCGCCAACTACAGTTTCTCCCTTCATGACCTGTCGAAAGAGGGCATCGTCAAAAACCTCCAGCTTGTTTCCTTTATTATCAATTCCAACACCATCTGTACCTACTTGCGCAAGAACACTGAACCCTGTATTTTGTATAACCTGATCCAAATAGGAATCTAATTCCTTTTGTGGGAGTTTTTCCAGCTGCAAGGCAATATTATTCAGCGCGCTGATATCTGCTTCTATCTTCTGATGAAGATTAAAGGTCTGCTGTCCCGCCGTCTCATTTAATGTCTGGTGAATGGAATCCGACAGCATACGTTTAAGACCCAGGCTGCCATCACACATAATCCCAACTACGGCCAGAAGCATAAATGCAAGGATACACCCTACCGGTATAATATATGATTTTCTTCTTTTCATAATATGCCTCTAACCTTCCCAACACAAATAAAACAGGTGTAATGGTATTTAAAAGTCCTTTTCCCTGCAAGACAGCAATCATGCACTTTTAAATTTTCCGTCCACCAAACTGGAGGCCCTTTAATTTAAGTTCTTATCAAAATATGCTCTGACCATATCCCAAAACCCATTGTAATCATTATGTAAAGCAGTCTGGCTATTCAAATGATCATACCGCCCTTTTTCCCAACTTTTTTTAGTACCGTTTCGTCAAGAACTTCTGTTGTTTTAAACAATTCCATCTTAGGCCGTCCCTTCCATATAGTTCTGAATCATGGCAATATACTGATCTCTCTTTCTCAACGATAGGCGGTAACTGTCCCCATTTTTCATTCGAATGAGTATGCCCGTGCTGAAAAACACAACCCGATAGGGAGTCACCGATTGAATTTCCGAATACGAGATTTCAAACTTGACACGCAGCTTTTCAATCACTCCATTTCCAACAAAAATGATACGTTGATTGGTAAATAAATACTTTCCCGGAACCTGACTTCTAAACGTTCCGGGAGTCTCCCAGCAATCTCCTCCTGTTTCCTTTACACACTCCTCACCAGGGAGTAAATCAAAATCCTTCATGGGTGTTCCTCCTCATTAACCATTTGCTCTCTGACATCCCTGTTCCTGCCATTTTCTTTTCCTCCCGCCGTGATATATTTATATTTTATAAATTTCTCAGACATGGTATCAGATACCGCTGCCTCATAATTATTGTCCATATATGATTTTCTCCTATTTCCTGAATCACTTATGTCTTTTCCTTTTATATGTATAAACCATAATCAGTACGCCTGATGCCAGGAAAAAAATCCCCATCCCAAGCAGCCCGATAGCAGAACTTTTATAATCTTCTCTGAGTATCTCAACATACAGTGAATTGCTCTCTCCATCCATTTTTCTCACTTTACCGATTATCGGTTCATGGCTGGACGTTATCTTTTCAATCTGTTGGACAAAATTATGATGGATTCCGAGGGTAACTGATTCCCCTCCAAGGGTTCCTTCGTAGAAGTGCATATTTTCCGTTCCATCTGAATACCTGGATACCTTTCCTGTGTCATTGAGGGGCGTATCAAATGTTACGATTTCTCCCTCAGTCAATTGCCAGGCCGATGAGACCGGAACCGGCTCTTTAAAATCCAGCCACATTTTGGATGCGAATAAATAGATAAAAATAAAAATACCCAGGCCGCCGTACTTCACTAATAGAATGATACCCTTTATCATTTTTCTTGCACTCATACAACATTCCTCCCGAATCATTCCTTTCTTAGAAGTTCCATCAGCCCATTCTCCCTGGCTTTAATTTCCCGATGCTCCTTTATCATTTTGTTTCTTCAAACGGCAAATTTTAATTTTTTCGTTCCGTGATTTTAAAAATACCATCAGCTCGTCTAATTCTTCCAGACTCAGCTCGTTTTTGAAAATCGGAACAAACTGATTGCGTTTCGTCTGTAAAGCCAAAATATGTTCTGTTTCAAAAGCCCGTTTCAAAAAGGCATATTTGAATTTTCCTTCCCCATGGTTGGTTTGATTTATCACTGCCAGTCCTTCTTCATCAAACCAGCTGGTATATTGATAGCCCATTACCCCATTGAAGTCCTGCATATCGCGCAGATTCCTTTTTACTGTTATCCAGCGGAACAGGACGTACTGCCATAATACAAAAAACAAACCGACAGAAAAGAAAACCGCCGCAAGTGCAGGGTATCTTGCCGCACTGAGGGCGAGACTAACTATGAAACAAATAATTGCTGCTCTTTTTTCTAATTTAGGAATTCCCCATTTAGCGACCTCTCTCAGTATCGGTTCATCAAGAACTCCTGTTGTTTTAAATAACTCCATATGATGATTCCTGCTCCTTTCTTCCATTCATGCGCTCTGCAAACTCCTGCTTTTCCATCTCATGTTGAACAGTCCTTCGGACGTATCTCCAGGCGGCGCAGAGCATCTTCAAACCGTCTGACGTTCTCCTCCTGCCCCGCATACTGATTCGCTGCCAGCATCTTTAGGTATTGAATCCTTAATCGTTCCCCATTCACACACAGGATCTCAAAGATACACCAATCTGAAAAACGAACTTCCTTTTTTACATGCCTGACATCTAGCGAATACCGTTCTGTCCACGCTGTTTCTTCCATTGACGGCCTTTTTAAGACGGCAATGAATAGATCACTTCCGCTAAGCCTCACAAAACTGAGTCTTTTTTTCCACCTTCTGCCTGTTTTCCCACGTCTGTCTGTGACGCCATAAAAACAAAGCTCCAATTCTTCTCCCGGCTTCAATAAGCCCGACAGAGCAGCCATCATCTGTTCTTCATTTTCTCTTTGGAACTCCTGGTAATTTCCATCCTCCAAAACCTCTAAAAATGAAAAATCCTCACTCCCGGTCAGACCTTCGGGCCATTTTTCCTGCAGTTCTTTTCTACATTCAAAAGCCTTGCTGCGCTGCCCTAAGTTTAAATAGCACAGAAGCATCTGGGCAACGGCCGCCTCCTGCCCCGTATTCTTTTTCCGAAAAGGCCAGCACCAGCGCCGGCATACTTCTGCCCAGGCATGACGCTCATAAAATGCATAGCTCTTCCTGAAATACAGGATTGCTTCATCATAGTTCCGTTTTCGGCTCTTTCTTCTGCCTTTTCTTTCATATCTGTTCCCCCCCCCCCCCCTCAAGCAATACGGGGAGGGCAAAGAAGAACAAGAACACCGCCAGTAACCGCAGTTCAAACATGCCAGGTTTAACAGGCAGATAGATTATACTGATAAAGCAAAAAACAATATAGATTACATTCTTAACAGTGTTAATCAACATAAAAGTCCCCCTCATGCCACCCCCACACAGCTTTGCGCTGTTGATTCCTGATAGTCAGACCGTGATGTGCTTCATGAAATCCATAAAATCCCCGAATGCTTCTGAAAACTCCCACTTGCCCATACCATGCAGCGCAAAGTAGACGGGCGATTTTTCCAGCGTAAGATCAATACAAAAAGGATCGGATTCCCTGTCCGCAATCACAAGATAGTCTTTATTCCAACTGGCAATACTCTTTTTTTCAACCGGATTATAGCTGTAGACCCTCTGATAATAAATGAGATTTTGGGCTCCATATACGGTAACAGGCCCATGATATCCTCTCAGCTTAAAATCCGCTCTAAGAGGCGAAGCCTTTCCAACCAGTTTGTGGGACAAGCCAGATTTTGTTCCTTCTCCCGTTTCAGTTTCAGCTTTTTTTCAATTTTTGCATATACCTCTTCTGCAGCTGTTTCCGGGAAATCCAGGCAAACATGGCGGACTGGCTCCGCATATCCGTTCCCGCAGGGAAATCCCTGTTCTGCCCAGTTTCGTATCGCCTCATAATCGATATCACTCTCTTTCCAAAATCCGGGATACAAAGATTTGCCCTGTTCAAACGAATTATTGGTTGCCTTTGACAGCTGCAAAATAATATTTGCTTTACACTCCAGAGGAAAGTCATCATGAAATATAAATGGAGTCAACGCATCACAGGCCGCTTTACCAACTGCTTTGACGTATCCCCTGATTGCCCAGTACACCTTGCTGCTGTCCCCAGACTGGATACAGGACATAAAAAAATCACGGTATTGAATGTCCCCCTGCTCCATCAGCGCTGCAACTCTCTCCACCGCAAAACCACGGTGAAATTCAACCAGTCCTTTATCACCATACCGCATAAGAGCTCCCATAATTTTTTCTCGGTTCTCTTCATTGATTCTCTTCGCAATATAAGAAATTGCATTGTACACAGCAACGCCGTCTGTTATCTGTTCCAGCTTTTTTATCTTCTTGTCTATTAAATCCATGTCTACTCCCAACTTCCCCGTTTCATTTTTCTGTTTTCATCCTGTATGTATAGAGCATCGTTAAAGTTCCTGATACCAGAAAAAAAGCTCCCATGCCAAACAAACGTGTGGCAGTGTTTTTATAATCTTCCCGGAGAACTTCAACGTACATGGACTTATTTCTGTCATCCGTCTTTCTCACTTTACCGATTACTTTAAAGTAGTTAACAGACATCAGTTTGATTTGCCAGATAACATCTTGAGGGATTGCCAGGGTTACCGGATCGCTTCCAATTGTTCCTTCGTAAAAGTACAATTCTGCCTGCCCATCCCAATCCCCCGATATCTCTTTGTCACCACAAAGAATTGTATAAAATGTAACAATTTCTCCTTCGCTTAACTCCTCTGCTGATTCAACCGGAACCGGCTTTTTTAGGTCCTGCCATGTTTTAGATACAATAAAATAGACGAAAATCAGAATCCCCAAGCCGCCGAACTTCAAGAATACAAATACATTTTTTATGATTTTGCCTATACACATATATCTTTTCTCCCACACCATATACAAAAAGCACCGCCTTCCTCAGGCAATTTTTACCGTAATGCAGGTTCTTTCATGAAGCATAGCAAAAAAGCAAGCATACAGTGCCTCATGCTTACATGCATACTAAAAGTACAAATAAACCACCCGGAAAAACTTTCCCGGATGGCCGATTGTATTTCATCACAAGTTTTCTTCTTTCCGACAGAATTTCATATGGTAATTATACCGTCTGCCAGAAAAGTCCGCAGTTCTTTTCATTACATTTCCATATATGATTCATTACACCTCTTTCGTATTTCAGATTGTTTGGTATGTTCAGCTTTTTCAAACGATTCTCCTCTCATTACTCTACTGCTTCAATCGACTCAACAATATTCAGTCTGGCAATAGAGCGCAAAGGAACAGCCGTCGCAAGCAGGCAGGCAACAATAGAAAATGCAGCGGCCTCTATGATGGAAAAATACGGGATAGCTACAAACTGTAAGGTGTCGGTTGTGGCGGCGCTTACAAAGACTGTGCAGATATAGCCTAATAGGCCACCAATCACAGCAGCGAAAATTCCATAATACGCCCCTTCCCAAAGGAATGTTTTATACAGGCTTCTCGTACTCATGCCAATAGCCCGTTGCATACCGATCTCAGATACACGGGTATGAATATTGCTGTAAACAGTATTGATAATATTCAGTACTCCAATCAACCCGATAAAGAGAATCAGTCCCCAGCACAGCATTTTGATCTGTCCAAAACTTTCCTCCAGTTGAGCGTCGCTCTGAAGATAGGAGAGCCAATGACTTCCCGGATTTTTGTCGCACCAGCGATTCAGCCATGTCTCAAATTTCCCGGTATCGGAGTTCTCTTTCAGAGTAGGATATACTTCAGAATACTGCGAATGCCCGGTCAGATTATCATAAGCAGTATCGCAAACGATAATCTGCACACCGTTTATGAAGCCGCCGTTATTGATTGTGACAGGTTGATCGGCAACGCCAACCACTTGAAAATCTACACCGTTTACTGATAGGGTATCGCCAATTTCAAAGTTCGTACTTTCAACAGTCTGGCCTTCATAAGAAAAAGCTATCGGATTTTTGACAATGCAAGCAGAACCGGACAGCAAATCCTGAATATCCTGCTCACTTAAGTCTTTCACATAAGAGGTCAAACGCTCATCATTAAGCCCTGCAATTTGCATAGACTCCCAGGATTGCAAAGGGACATTCAATTCCAGAGGAAGCCCGCCGTCCTCGTCTTGCACATACACGGATAGTTTTGTTGTAGCGAGTGACGCCAATTGATCCTGCTCCCGAAGCTGGTTGACACTTTGAGGCGGAATCCCAACCGTTTCATTTGTAATCGCATAATCACCCAGGTGTATTTCCTTTACGCTGCTGCTGGTATCAAGGATCGCCGTAAAACTTTGCAGGGCTACAAAGACTGTGATACTCATAACCAAAGAAAGAATAGTGATTGCTGTTCTGCCACGCCCACGCATTAAGTTCAGTCGTGCATAATAGCTTTCAAAGTTTCGGATTTTCTTCTCTCTCCGTACACGGCGTTTAATTTTTGCAGACTGCCCGGACATAGCAACCGTTGGGGACACATGGGCTGCATACCGGGCCGCAGGATAAGCCGCCAGCATGGCGAACAGCAAAGTAATAACAACGCTTACAAGGAGAAATCCTCCATTTGATACACTTGCACCACTAATTGAGTTATGCAATTCTGCGGTGGTATCCGCCATGAACAAATCGGGATTGAGAACGCTTGTAGCAGCAATCAAAATTCCCTTTGCAGATAGCACACCTGACAGCAGGCCGATGGGAATGCCCACGCCGCAGAGAATGAGCAGTTCAAGAGAAACAAGACGATAAATTTGCTTTCTTTCACTGCCAATAGCCCGAAGCGTTCCATATTCTCTGATACGCTTTGTAACAGCGATTTTCAGGACATTATAGATCACCAGGCCAGCCGCAAGCAGAACGAGCGCACCGACCATCACGCAGGCAATCGTCATAAAGGAAAAGCCTGTATCTGTATCAGACGCACCACTCTCAGCATAGGAGACCCCAAGGGCATCCAGCAAGACCCAGTTGTATTGAATACTCCTGTCCTCCATATTGAGGGCCCGTGCCAAATCATCCACAATAGCCTTGAATTGCTTTGTGCTGCGGGTTTTGAAATCGGTGGAATAGAGCATATAGCGATCCGGCAAATACATGGAAGCCGTACCTGCGCCTGCTATGGCCTCCACACTTCCCGTTGCATAGCCAATATAATTACTTTCCAAAATACCGCAGACATCAAATGTTGCAGTGTATTTGCAGGACTCCTCCGTATCATACAGGAGAGAAATGCTCACGTCCAATGTGACCTGACCTCCTACTTGAATATCTTCGGGCAAATACTGCAGCACACTTTCAGGTAGTGCAATTTCGTTGGGAGCTGTTGGCAATCGGCCTGCTTTGACTTTGTTGATAGAGGGATAGGCGGCCAGAGCTCCATCCAGGTATTCCCGCAAAAACAGGGACAGTCCGCTATTTCCAAGTTTTGCAGAACCGAGATTGATTAGACTGCCCACATCTACCAGCCGGGGATCACCCGATAGTTCTGAAGCCTGTTTTTTTGATAATTGATGAAATGTTGCATATCGGTCTCCGTTAAGGGATGACGCCTGCTCTACTCTCATTCCCTGTAAAATACCAAGGGACTGCCCGATGGCGGTGGTCATCACGCTGGACAGAATTACAGCAATCAAAACAAGAATGGCCGTTATCTTTTGTGCTTTTATCTCTTTGAGCGCCAGGGACAGATAGGATTTCATTTTGCCTGCACCTCCGAAAGTACCCCGTCAACAATGGTAAAACGGCGGTTGGCCATTTCAGCAATCCGTGGGTCATGGGTAATAACAACCAAGGTCTTTTTCAATTTTTTCTGAATGCCACACAGCATTTTCATCACTTCGCCACCGCTTTTGCTGTCCAGGTTGCCAGTCGGCTCGTCGGCAAAAATGATGTCGGGATTTGAAATCAGCGCACGGGCAATCGCCACACGCTGCTGTTGTCCCCCAGAAAGCCCATGCGGCAAATGAGACAGGCGGTTTTCTAATCCCAGGAGAGCTGCAAGCTCCCGCAAATAACCTTCGTCTGCCTGCCGCTTATCCAAAAGCAACGGCATAATTATGTTTTCACGGGCGGTTAGTACCGGGAGCAGATTAAACTGCTGGAAAATGAAGCCGATCTTTTGACGGCGGAAAGCAGACAGCGTTTTGTCACTTCCGTTGTGAATATCGGTATCACCGTAGAGGACGCACCCTTTTGTCGGTCTGTCCAATCCGCTAATAATATGGAGCAAGGTGCTTTTCCCGCTCCCGGACGGCCCCATGATAGAAATAAAATCTCCCTCATGGATCGTCATACTTGCGTGATCGAGTGCGATGACTTTATCTTCATTCGCTCCGTAGATTTTTGATATATCATTCATTTGAATATCCATAAAATACTCTCCTTATCGCTTTGATAAGGAGAGTATAAAAGGTAATTCTCAAGAATTCCTCAAGGTTTATTGATTTTTATTGTTGCCCGCACAAAAGCACCGTTGGAAGTATTTTCGATTTTTAAGGCTCCACCATGCTTTTGACAGAGCAGATTGCAGATATATAACCCCATACCAAAATGGTCTGTTCCATCATGTCCCTTTTGAAAAGGCTGGATGCCCTTCTGTATGAGAGCCGGAGGGAACCCATTTCCATCATCCAGAACAGACAATTCCAAGGTTTCATCGCTTACGGCACAGGTAAAGTGAATAACCTGCCGTGCAAATCGCAACGCATTGGAAACAAGGTTTTCTGCTATTTGGAGTAGTACAGACTGATCTATCACGAGCTCGTCTGTGGAGCCAGCAGCTTCAAACTCAATTTCTTTTCCGCTATCCAAGCCAACCAATTGAACCGTCTGTTTGAGTTCGGTAAGGAGAGTGTCCCAGCCAATCGTTTTAGCTCCGAGAGGGATTTGGTCTAACCGCTGAACGCCACTCATAATCTCTACATATTTTTCAATTCGCTGTGTATATCCTTCCATGCGCTGCAGATTTTCCGAAACCTGCTCCTGGCTTGCCATTCCACTTTTAATGCTCTGGTTTGCCAGTTTTACGGCACCTTTTAAGACAGTAACAGGATTTCTCAACTCATGGGAAAGAGCAGCGTTCAGCCGTCTGCGTTCCTCTGCCTGCCTCCACAGTTCTTTATGATTTGCAACCAAAGCCTGCCGCATAGTTTCAAACGCAACGCAGAGCTGTCCCAGTTCATCGGAAGTATCCGTTTCCACGGTGAAATCTAAATCATTGGCTATTATGCGGTTTGCTCCGTTTGTTAGAACTTCAACAGGCTTTTTCAACTTTAGATTATAGAACAATACCGCTGTTGAAAATGAGGAGCATATAAAAATCAAAACAGGTAAAGCAAATTGCATGACTTCCAAAGCCCTTGCCCAAAATATCGCTTGCCCGGATGGCTCCAGAGCAGTTGTCATGGAAGGTGCGCCGGTATAGATGACAATACCTTGCGGTGCAATCTGCGATCTGATTTCCAGACATACCCCAAAAGCCAATGCCGAAAGGACGATTGCTGCTAAAAGGTTAATAACGGTTAAGGTGAATAAGGCTTTTTTCAAACTCATTTGTTTTATCCGTTCCATTTATAGCCCATCCCCCAAACAGTGTCAATATAGCTGTGCATTGTCAGCATAGCAAATTTGCTCCGCACTTTACGAATATGCTCCATAATCGTATCGCTGTTTCCATCACCATCAATCCCCCAGACGATTTCGTAAATCCGTTCACGGTCAAAAACTTGCCCAGCATTGACAGACAGCAGCTCTACAATATCAAACTCTTTTTTAGATAAGACAACGGGAGCCCCATTGATCGTGACCTCTCGCTTCGTGTAGTCTATCGCCATATCTCCAAAAAAACGGAGCATAGAGTGTTCTTGCTTTCTGTTTTCTCGTCGCAAGTGTGCCGCAACTCTTGCCCCCAATTCATCGAGGTCAAACGGCTTTACAATATAGTCATCCGCCCCCACAGAGAAGCCTTTAATTTTGTCCGCTGTTTCAATCCGTGCAGTTAGAAACAGGATTGGACAAGTGATATGTTCCCGAATAGTCTGGCAGACTGTCAGCCCGTCAATATCGGGCATATTGATGTCCAGCAAAATAATGTCCGGCTGTCTTTGAATTTTTGTAAGAGCTTCAGTCCCACTATATGCCGTCATTACTTGATAGCCCGATAGTTGAAAATAATCTTTCATTACATCGACAACGCCTTTTTCGTCATCGACCAATAGTATCTTATTTGTCACTTGAAGATCACCCCCTTATCACACAGAATAGTATAGCGCATAAATCTCAAGATTTTCTCATACTATAATGTTGGTTTTTCAAAAATGTCAATCAATTGCTTGATCTGGAATTTGTATAATTACTCAAAAATCTCTTCACTTTCTAAGTTTCCATTTTCATGATAATCTTTCCAGCGCCCATTTTCTAAGCCTTCATTATACATCCCTGTTGACAATATGTTGCCGTTCTGATGATATTCTGTAAATAGCCCGTGCCGTATCCATTCAGTGCCGTCATCTGACATTTTTCTCGAATAACGAAATCGAATTTCACCTGTTTCATATCTGTTACTGGCTTCATTATCTCCCCATTAGATAATTTCTCTCACAGCAATCAAGAATACAGCAAAATTAACGGGTACCATATACCATATATCTTCATCGCGTCCAAATGAATTTAACCGTACTATTTTGCTGTTTTCTCGTATATTACTCCTAAAAAAATCCATATAGTTTATATAGATTGGATACTGTAACTCTAATTTTTCAATCACGTTCGGATTCTGTTTTGCCGGCTGATTCACATAATACTGAAACCGTTCAAAAGAGCTGTTGTACAAGTGCTGTAATTCATCACAAAACTGCGTTTTGGATAACACAGCATTCTCCTCCACAGGATAATCATAATATTGAAAATATTCTTCAAATTCTGTATTCTTCAAACATTCAAATTCCATTGCATCGCCATCACAGGAGTTTACTAAATCGATGAACAACAGAATCGCTGCATATTCCTCTATTTGATATTCCCTGCTGTCAGGCAGCTTAAAGCGGCTGAACCTAAAATCCACATACCAGCCATTTACTCCATAGAGTGTCACCAGTTCTGAAGAAATACAGTATCGATTTTTCCAACACTCCACTTTTTCAAAAAACAGACTCCACTTATCGGAATTACTTCGTCCGGCAAGGCCTGCCTTGTCCTCCAGAAACTTCAGCAGGTACTGGCTGAAATTATAGACAAAAAAACTTTTTCTCAGTTTCCCATACCATTCCATATTTTCTCCTGACTATCTATAGCTCTATATCGTATTATCCTCGAAATTTTCTACAAAAAGCATTTTCCCCTTATCTCATAATAGTAAAATTCTTATCCTGGCCCCCGGCATACGTTACAATTTTTTTCCATGCAGTCTTATCTTATTTTATCACATACATAGAGATGTTTATCAGAACTGCCATGAAACTATATTGATTATGTAACCAAAAGAGCGCTCACAAAAAACACAGGGCTGCCGAATTGTAACAGCAGCCCATTCTACCCCTCATTGATTTTTAAATAACGCATATACGCATCTACGAATTCCGCATATTTCGTCTTGGATAAAATTACACGCTTCCCATTAATCAGTGTGATCGTAGCCCTGTCATAGCTTTGGACCTTTCCAAGATTCACCAGGTACCCCCTGTGACAGCGAAAGAAAGAGTCCCCAAACAAGTTTTCCAACTCCGCCATCGTAGAATACACTTCAAATTGCTCGTGCTGTAGATTAATAACGGCCTTTCGCAGGTTACTCTCCACAAAGTAAATATCCCTGGGATAAATATGTAAATGGCGGGTTTTTGTGTGAAAAAAAACAGCCTCTTCTTTTTCCTTTTTTTCATACCTTTCTGCCGCACGTTTCAGTATCATCTCAAATTTTTCTTCATCGAGAGGCTTTAATAAATAATGGAACGGAAATAAATCCAGCGCTTCAAATACATATTCATCATAAGCCGTAATAAAAATCACGGCCGGCGAGTTCGGCGTTTTTTTTGAAATTCTGTTTTGGAGCTGTTTGATTACGTTTAAGCCGTCCAGCCCCTCCATACGCACATCCATTAAAATAATTTCAAAACTTCCGGTGCTGCTTAAAAACTCCATACCGCCTCGATACTCTGTAACGACTGCTTCAGGCAGAATTTTCGTACACAAAGCCGAGAGATAGTTAAGCATATGAGGATCATCGTCACAAATACCAATCCGCAACATCATCGTTCTCCTAATCCGTTTGTTAAATTGTTATACCTTATCGCGCAGAGCGCGCCCATGCGTAGCATTCAGTTATGCGGGGCCCGAATGGGTATAATTTTACCATAATTCTAAACCAATTCAAAGAGAATGTCATGAAACGCCTATGGTAATGTAATGAAATAGAAGCAAGACCTACCAATAACTGTGATATATTTATTATGTCCGGCCTGACCTGACGGAACACACTCATACAAAACATTAAGCTGTGATTTGACCGGAAGCTTACATCATGCTTCATAATAAAAAATAGTATTGGGTTCAAATTGTTTTTCGACTTTATTAAAGGTGCGGCAATGCCGGGAACACCGGTGAATAGGGATTTTAAAGTTTATCCAGCTTGTATTTTTGATGTGTTTTCAAAGTATAAACTACCCAGAATCCCGCCCGGATTTTATAAAGACTTGAAACACGATATAATGATACGCAGAATAACTTGACAGATCCAACGAGTAAAAGGAAGAAGAGTGTTTCCTTTGGCGGAGAAGGCGTATTCGACAAATTTGGAGTTGTAGAAAGGGATTTTTATGGAAGAAACAAAAGTTGTATTCTTATCAGACGGGAAAAAAGTTATTTTAGAGGATGATGATGAAATTATTCTATCTTTAATTTCCAACGATACAGTAGAGAACAGATTCGAGATTTCTTATGCTTCTGGGGGTTATGGTGGAGGTTCACTGCAACTTTCCCCATCTAAGAAATACCTGATTTTTTCTTATTTCTCAGGTGAAAGTGAAGAAGCATTTGCCTTGCTTAAAATTGAGAATGAACAGATAAATCTTCTATATGATTCTGGATACTTCTATGGAGAGGAAGTTGATTATAGCTTCGTTAATGACGAAAAAATTTTAATTCAAACTTTTCGTACTGGCGCATGGTATAAGGGAAATGCGAAAACAGATAAGAAGGGAGATATATACTATGAATTTGGTGAACTGAATCTGTTTGATATCGAAACTATTGAACTAAGCAGACATACTATTCATGTTTATCCTTTCAGATTAAAGTAAAATTCCATTTTGTAGGACTGATTTACCTATGCCCTCTTGATAAAAGGCACATTTCTTATTTTGCTGTTTTCAATACTGGCAAGCAGGGCACAACGGTACACACCGTTGTGCGTTTGCCCATTTTCCGCTTTGCGAAAACGGTTCAAACCGCTTGTTGGGGGCTCCCCCAATCCCCCGGCAAGGGCCGCTTGCATTGCGAACGTTCCACAGGTGGAGCGGCCACGCGCCCTTACGTGCGCTAAATAAAGGGAGCTTTACCGGCTGGGAAAGGTTGTCCTCCTGGGTTAGAAGTGTCCGCAGGACACGCAACCGCCCCGTAAGAAGCGATGAAAGAACCGCCAGCAGTGGTCCTTTTCCGGGGGGTAAACTACGGACTCCAACAAGCATTTTACAAGAGTGGATATACTCCTGCAAAATGCTTGCCACTACTGTTTTGACAAATCCGAATTCCTGCCGCGCAAGAAAACCGCCCCGACATGGGAGAGGACAAACTCTCACGCTGAGGCGGTTGGGCGGAACGATAGGGCCTGCTTACGGGGATTCAGGTGAAATCGTATAACCCTCCCATTTTTGGTTCAGCGTCCGTAAAGCCCCATCTTTACAAGGCTTTTTTCGAGCCTAAAATGTGACGCGTTTCCTCTGTTGGCGCTTCTGCTCGGCGGCCTTTTTCCGTTTCTCCCATACCACCGGGGGCTGTACATGGTCTGGCTCAACGTCGGATAAAACGGCGCTCCTCAATCAGCGTAAGGCTTGTTGCATGATATCCTCCCTGTTTTTCGGTGGGCAAAATCCCGCCCTACCTTAGAAAAAACCTTGCGAGAAGTTTTAACACAGAATGGAACGACAGCCCTCCAAGTCCCATTCTATCAGGGGTTCCGTCCCTATCCCTTAAAGAGAAATGAGCGATTTCAAGCCGTTTTGCGGGCAAATATCAATAAAAAAATTAGCGTCATTGCATTTCGGCGGCGTGTGCTGCGAAAAGGTCAATCTAACAAATGCCCCCACCCGGGTAGATCAATTAAATGAGAGGAAAAAAGATATGTTTACATCTATTTTTCAGGAAACGATGGCAGAGGAAAACTGGACAAAATTTCAAAATACAGCGCTGAAAACCACAGCGCTTCTGTTTCCACTCGGCGTTATCGAGGAACATGGCCCACATCTCCCTCTTGGCTCCGACATCTACTGGAGCTATGCCATGTGCAGGCTGGTTCGGAAAAAACTGGCTGAAATGAATAGGGAGAGCGTGATTGCGCCGCCTTACTATTGGGGAATCAATCACTGTACTGGCAGTTTTCCGGGTACCTTTTCCCTTCGGCCGGAAACATTTTCACAGGTCCTGTTTGAAATTTTTGAAAATATGAGCCGTTTTACATTCCGCGATATTTTTTGTTTTAACTATCATGGAGATGCCGCCCACGTACAGGCACTTATTGATGCGATAAAAAGGGCTAATTCCGAGCTGGGGCTGTCCTGCAAACTCGTTTTAAATTCCATGGATTTAGAACTGTATGGTTGGCAGGGGCATGAAGATTTTCTGCTGGTAGTAAATCCTGACTATCCAATGGAATGGTTTACAGAAACGGAGCCGACGGAGTCTGGTCTGTTAGATATTCATGCCGGAGCGTTTGAAACAGCGGTTTTGAATTATTTTTATCCCCAGCTGGTGGATTTAGAGACCGCCGAAACGTTAAAGTCCACATCTCTGGATCAGGCAAAACTGCAAAAATGGCTTCAGGGAGGCGAGGAAATAAAAAATACCGTCCCCCTCGGCTATGCAGGAAATCCAGCCGGTTACAAGGATGTCAGCCACCATGTGGAAGATATGATCTGTTTACAGGTGAACGATATTGCAAAAAAAATTGACGAATTCATTTCAAAGAAGTGATAAGGAAAAGGAGAGAAAAACGATGTATCTGATTTTATTTTTATGTGTTCCACTCATATTAGCGCTTGTACTCATTAAGCTCACGGACAAGAAAACACAGCGGAAACATGCGATGCTAATTCAGTCAATCATTGAAGGTTCCGAGAGCGCGGTTCCGGAAACAGCGGGCTTTGAGATTGTTATGGCACAGGGGGCGAAAGACGCGGTCTCTACGGTGAAAGGTTATGACCGGATACAGTCCGGATATTCCCATATGCCCAATCTGATCGTCCGATACCGGGAGGATGAGATGTATATCATGGCTGTTCCCTGCCCGTCCATGACAAAGATGGAAGTAGATCCGGATTTTATCTTACATATCACGGCCAGCATGTTGAAAGAAGTAAAACTTGGAGCGATGGGCAAAGTTGCTTTTTACTTTAAAGACAGCAGCCAGTTTTTTGTAATGACGGTAACTGATTTCGCCATCCCTCTTGCAACGCAGCCTGCAGAGCATAAGAACTTTAAGCCCTATATCAAAGAGTTTGCCAAAAAAGTGAATGGAAATAGACAGGAGTAGGATAAAGGTAATGTTACAAGATTATATATAAAATTTTGGTATACATAGGTCCTGTGAAACTTAACTAGGAAAAATTTAGGCGCCGAACTACCGTCCGAAATTTAGGCGCTTACCTCACATCTATGAAAAGGCCAAAAAATCGGGGTCAAAATCGGCCATTTTTTGCCCAATTTTTTCCCCGATTTTTCGCCAAAAGCCACTATATCTTGTGGTTAAATCCCTCTATTTCCCTTCCGAACCACAATTCCGCATCATTATTACCACTTCGACATTCCCAGTCCCCGGAAACATATCCACCGCACAAGCCTTCTCCACCCGGTACCCTCTCTCCTGCAGCACCACCAAATCCCTCACCAGACTGGTTGGCTTACAGGATATATACACCATCCGGTCCACTCCAAAATCAATGATTTTTCCCAGTGCCTTGGGATGTATCCCATCCCTGGGCGGGTCTACCACAATCAAATCCGGCTTATCTTCCACATCATCAATCGCCTTCAGCACATCCCCGGCCAGGAACTGGCAGTTCTCCAGTCCATTGAGCTCAGCATTTACCTGGGCCGCCCTGACGGCTTCTTCTACAATTTCCACCCCCACAACCTTTCTGGCCACAGGCGCCAGTATCTGAGCAATGGTTCCTGTTCCGCTGTAAAGGTCGAATACCACCTTATCCTTTGTGTCCCCCACAAATTCTCTGGCCGTGTCGTACAAAACCTCTGCCCCCAGGGAATTGGTCTGGAAAAAGGAAAAGGGCGAGATGCGGAAACGCAGTCCCAGCAGCTCCTCATAAAAGTAGTCCTGTCCGTAAAGGATATGGGTCTCATCGCTCTGCACCACATCTGCCAGGGAATCATTCTCCGTGTGCAGGATTCCCGCCAGCCTGCCTTTCAGAGGAAGGCCTAAAAGCCTTTCCTTCCATGCTGACAGTACCTCCTCCTCGGGCTTTCCGCCCAGATACTCCCTCTGGGTGCTGGTCACCAGGTCTACCAGAATCTCCCCTGTCTTAACCGCCCTGCGGACCAGCAGATGGCGAAGATACCCCTGGTGCTGCAATTTCTTGTAAAATGCGGTTCCTATTTCCTCAAAATACTCCTTGGTTGCCACCAGTATTCTGCAAAAATCCGGGTGCACAATCCGGCACTCCGGGGTGGTCACAATATCGTAAAAGCTTCCTCTCTTATGCATCCCCAACGCCAATGGACCATCCTTTACCTCGTCGCCAAAAGAAAATTCCATCTTATTGCGGTAGCCCAGATGGGCTGGGCTGGCCTTGATTCCCTGAAATTCGTAGGTGCCGTCCTCCACCACGCTGTCCAACAGGGATTTTACCTGCTCCTTTTTAATATTCAATTGCTCTTCATAGGGCAGGCTCTGGTAAATACAGCCGCCGCATATCCCAAAATGAGGACAGGCCTTCTCCGGCTGTTCTGCCGGCGAAGGCTCCAGTATCTCCAATGTCCGGGCTTCGGACTTTCCCTTTCTGCGCTTGGTGATAACACACTGAATCTTCTGGCCAGGTATGGCATTTTTCACCACCACCCTCTCGCCGTCTATATGCAGGATACCCTTATTCGGGAATTCGATTTTCTCCACTATTCCTTCGTAAATATCGCCCTTTTTCATAAAATATCTCCGTTCTGTCTGCCGCATTGGCATTTTCTTATGGTTCTCTTTTGCCGTATCATTATATCATGCAATAGGGCTCACATCAAGCCGGACCCAAAAAGGACCGCCACATCCGCGGCGGTCCCAACAACTATCCTGTTATATTATCCATCAACGTAACTGATGCTGAATCCGGATTCAACATAACCCGGCCTGCATCCACTGCTATTCAGCCTTATCTGTCTTCTTCTCCTCCGGCTCCTCATCCTCAAAGAAGTCGTCGTCAAAGTCATCGTCGAAATCATCCTCAAAATCTTCCAGGTAATCCGGAGTAAAGAAACGATAAACAGCATATGCAATGCCGGCCACAGCTGCCACGGCACCGATAATGGCCAGCACCCAGAGTATGCAGTTCTTTTTCTTTTCGTCCTCTTCTCTCTTGTGAAGCAGTTCATTGATTCTGCTGGAATTCATCAGTTCTTCTACACGGCTTAACGCCTCTTTTCCCATCTGGTCAAACCTGTCTCTGTCGAATCTGTTCATTCTATCCACGTCCTTTCTTATATATAAGCACCTCTGCCCTCTTGCTTACTTTTTAATTATTATATCATGGAAGCTCTTGATTTACTATCCCAATTTATTCAAATTTTATCCAATTGTCTTAATTCCAATTGTTTTAATGAAGTTAAATGGACATGCAAACCAGACACAAATCCGATATGCCGGAGCAACATTTCAACCGGATATCACCTGCACCGGTGCCTTCTGCCAGGCCTGCATCAGGCTTTTGTCAGCTTTGCAAAGGATGCAAACATCTTCTTCTGTCCCGCGGTGTCAAACACCACCGTGACTTCATAGTCCTTGCCGCCGTCCTTTATAGATTTCACCGTTCCCTCGCCGAATTTAATATGTCTAACCCGGTCTCCCTCGCTGTAATCCAGAGAGGCTGCCTTCTGCACCGTAAATGCCTTTCCAAATCCCGGATTTCCCCCTGTCCTGCCGGCGCCGGGGCCGGATGAAGGCTGGGATGTGCCGGATGCATAGGCATTGTAACCCTTTCCAAAGGTGCTTGTGCGGGCACTTCCACCGGCCGGCTGGTTCCACGGCAGACCTGCCTCGCCGGAGATACCGGACTTGCCGAATCCGCCTGCACTGTCTGCATTGTTGCGGCTGCCAAAGCTTCCCAGCACCGGCTCCAGACGCTCCTCATCCAGCAGTTCACCAGGCACTTCCTCCATGAAGCGGCTGGGTTTGCAGTATCTGGTCTCGCCGTTGACCATCCTCTGCCTGGCGCTGGTAATCACCAGCTCATTCTTGGCCCTTGTGATACCCACATAGCAGAGACGGCGCTCTTCCTCCATGTCTGTCTTGTCATCAGAGTTAATGGACATCATGCTGGGAAACAATCCGTCCTCCAGCCCCACCAGATACACCTTGGGAAACTCCAGACCTTTGGCACTGTGCAGGGTCATAAGGGTTACGCGGTTCTCGGATTCATCCATGTTGTCTATATCAGCCACCAGAGCCACCTGCTCCAGGAATTCATCCAGGGTAGGATGCTCGCTGTCCTCCTCGTAGCTCACTGCCTTGTTCACCAGTTCCTCTATGTTCTCCAGCCTGGTCTGTGACTCCACCTCTCCCTCTGCCTCCAGCTCCTGCTGGTAGCCTGTCTCGTCCATGATGCCCTCTATCAAATCCTGGATGGTGTAATCCTCTGACTGTGCCCTGGCCCGGAAGCTCTCCATCTGCCCTATGAAATTCGTAATTTTCTCAGCAGCCTTTCCAATGCCCGGAATCTGCCGTGCCTCCCTGAGAGCGTCATACAGGCTCATGCCATGTTCAGAGGCAAAGATGGTTACCTTCCCCATGGTGGTTGCGCCGATTCCCCGCTTGGGTACATTGATAATGCGCAGCACGGACAAATCATCCACGCCATTAGCTATGGTCTTTAAATAGGCCAGGATATCCTTTATTTCCTTCCTCTGATAGAAATTCACGCCTCCCACCAGGCGGTAAGGCACATTGTAAAATATACACCGTTCCTCCAGAAGACGCGACTGGGCATTGGTGCGGTAGAGCACGGCCTGGTCCTGATAGGCATAGCTGCTGTCCCTTATCTCCCTGGCCACAAAGTCAGCTTCCTCCCTGGCCGTGTCAAACTGTTTAAAGCGGATTAAATCCCCCTCGCCATTGGCAGTCCACAGGGTCTTATCCTTACGTCCCCGGTTGTGGCGTATGACACCGTTGGCTGCATTCAGTATGTTCTGGGTAGAACGGTAATTCTGCTCCAGCTTAATGACCTTTGCCCCTGGAAATGTCTCTTCAAAGCTCAGTATATTCCCTATATCCGCCCCTCTGAACCGGTATATGGACTGGTCGTCATCACCCACCACGCACAGGTTCCTGTACCTGGAGGCCAGCAGGCTGATTAGCTTAAACTGGGCCAGGTTGGTATCCTGATACTCGTCCACCATAATATACCTGAACCTCTCCTGATAATAATTCAGGACCTGGCTGTTATTCTGGAACAGCTCCACGGTCTTTACAATGAGGTCGTCAAAGTCCAGGGCATTGTTCTTCTTCAGGCGCTTCTGGTATTCCTTATATATCTCTCCAATCCTGCGCTGCCTGAAGTCCTGACCTGCATTCAGCAGAAATTCCTCCGGGCCGATGAGCTTGTCCTTTGCCGAGGATATGGTGCCCAGTACGGAGCGCTCCTTAAACTGCTTGGTATCCACATCCATGGCCTTGAACACCTGCTTCATCAGCGTCTTCTGGTCATCGCTGTCATAGATGGAAAAATTCGTGGTATATCCCAGATACTCTATATGTCTGCGCAGAATGCGCACGCAGGTGGAATGGAAGGTGCTGACCCAGATGCTCTCAGCCCCAAAGCCTACCAGCTGGTCCACCCTTTCCCTCATCTCACCGGCTGCCTTGTTGGTAAATGTGATGGCCAGGATGTTCCATGGGTTCACTTGCTTTTCCTCAATCAGGTACGCCACCCTGTGGGTCAGCACCCGGGTCTTTCCGGAGCCTGCACCAGCTAAAATAAGGAGAGGCCCTTCTGTATGAAGGACCGCCTCCTTCTGCATGGGATTCAATGAATCGTAAATACTCATAAACTATGTACCGCCTTCTTAACTCCAATTATGTTTATTAAGTATACCATTCTGAATCCTATCCTGCAAGACCTGCCTTTTGGATGTCCGGGTATCTTTCTGCGCATTATGGGCGCCAGCTCAACGGCTTCCCTGTTTTTCGCTTTTATTCTCCGTTTTCTTTTCTCTCTCCCTGTTCCTAACCATCCTACAGCTGATACCGGCTTTTATTTCTGAGTCCAATACAGAATTTCATTTCCCCCTTGTCATCTAGTATTGAATACTATATAATAGATATAGTAATGTGATAAGAATGACAGAGGTGACACATAGATGAAGACAAATGAAGAACGTCTGCAGGACCTGTTTTCCTATCTGGGGAACCTGTCCCATGTCAAGGCGGACGAGATTCCTGATATTGATTTGTACATGGACCAGGTAACCACCTTCATGGACAGCCATTTAAAAGACATGAGGCGGCATCCGGGTGATAAGGTTCTGACCAAAACCATGATTAACAACTACGCCAAGAACAACCTCCTTCCCCCTCCGGTGAAGAAGAAGTACTCCAAGGACCACATGCTGATGCTTGTGTTCATATATTATTTTAAAAACCTTCTGTCCTTCAGCGATATCGAGGAACTGTTCCGCCCCATTACGTCCAAGCATTTCACAGGACAGACCTCACAGCTGTCCCTGGAAGACATCTATAACGAGGTCTTCACTCTGGAAAAGGGTGAGATGAACAATCTGAAGTCGGATGTGGCAGCCAAGTTTGAACGGGCCCAGGATACATTTTCGGACGCGCCTGTGGACGATGAGGACAGGGAATACCTGAAGCTCTTTGCCTTTATCTGCGAGCTGTCCTTTGACGTGTATCTGAAGACGCAGATGATTGAGATGATTGCGGACCAGCTCCGGGAGGATGCTCCTGCTCCCCGTAAAAAATAGGTTTCATGACTCCATAAACCCAAAAACGGATATCGCGGCAAATCCCTGCCGCAATATCCGTTTTTTAAATACAGCCTTTATCATACTCAGCTTTCATTATCCCCTTTGTCTGCCTGCGTTCCCCCTGTAAGCCTGGCGAATACCATGTCGTATCCGTCGCTGCCATAATTCAGCGAACGGTTTACCCGGCTGATGGTAGCTGTGGATGCGCCTGTCTTCTCCGCAATCTCCAGGTAGGTCTTGCCTTCCCGCAGCATTTTGGCCACTTCATAGCGCTGGGACAGCGACAGCAGTTCATTGATGGTGCATACATCCTCAAAAAACTTATAACATTCATCCGGAGTCTTTAAGGTCAGTATGGCATCAAATAGATGGTCCACTGCTTCTGTTTTGATTTTCTTGTTCATGTCCTGGTTCTCTCTCCTTATAATTCATACGGCCTTCCCCCACCGTATGTGTATTGTAAAATGATTACAGGTCATATAAGCCCCATACTTGTTCATTTTAGCATATTAAAGTCCGAAAGTCCATACATGGCCGGAGATTTTGTAAGGGGATTTTTTCTTCTGTTTTCCCCTCCCATTTCAGGACAGCATAAATTTCTCAACCACCAGTCCGACACCGTCGTGGTTATTGGATGCAGTAATATAATCAGCGGCCTGCCTCACCGGAAGGACTGCATTTTCCATAGCAACACCCAGGCCCGCGTATTTAATCATGGTCAGGTCATTGTAGCCGTCGCCGCAGGCTATCATCTGTTCACGGTCAAGCCCCACTACCTCCAGCAGACGGGCCAGCGACTGTGCCTTATCAATTCCCTTTGGCATGATTTCCAGGAAATAAGGCTCGGAACGGTACACGCTGAAATCACGCCCCATGGCGGCCTTTACCTTAGGCTCCACGGTCACCAGGTAATCACCGTCATCCAGCATCAGAAACTTGGGCACCTGGAAATCCACATAGGATTTCATGTCCTCCACCTGACGCAGGGGAAGATGGTTGATGTTGGACTCCGCAATGGCGTAGGGGCATTCCGCATTGTTGGTGATGATTTCCCCTCCGTCATATGTAAGGATGTCTACCCTGTGCTCCTCTGCCAGCCCGATGATTTTCCGGTTGGACTCCCCGGGCAGCAAGGAAGAAAACACGGTTTCGCCTGTCTTGCAGTTGGTTATCATCCCGCCGTTGTAAGACAGGATATAACTGCCGAACCGGGACAGCTCCAGCTCCCCTGCCAGAGGCTCCACTCCTGCTGTGGGACGGCCTGATGCCAGCACCACAATGTTTCCTGCTTCCTGGGCCTTCATCAGGGCCTCTTTTGTTCTGGGTGTGATGATTTTATCACGGTTGGTCAGCGTTCCGTCCAGGTCCAGTACGATTATCTTGTAGTCCATTGGTTTCTCTCTCCTGTATACGATTCTGTAGTTCGTTCTATTTTCAATTCCATGGAACCATTTTATCAGAAATACAGCGCAGTGACAACCGGAACAGGTGTTATTCCATTTCCCTGAGTCCGAATTTCAGCTCCACCAGAGCTCTGGGGCGTCCGCCCTTGGCAGCGCTCTCCCTGGCGCAGACTGTTCCCAGGCCTGCTGCCTGAATCTTGCTGAGAATCCGTCTGGCGCTCCTGACTGTGATACCCAGGCATTCGGCCAGCTCCGAGGCGTCAAACACGTAGCTCTTCCTCACATCCGCAATGGCCTGAATCTTTAAAATAGATTCCATGCTCAGTCCTGTTTTTTCGGAAATCGTCTGGATTTTCGGGTCAAAGGATATCATGCTGTACTGAAGCTGCTGCTCCAGTCCCAGGGGACCCTGAATCTTCTCATCCTCATCAATCTGGAAAATTCCTCCCTCTCCCTTTCCAAGGGAATACTCCAGTGCCTTCCTGGCATGCATCTCCGCCTGATAAGCCGTCACCCCCATGCCCAGACCCGCGTTCACCACCAGGCCCAGATTCTTTCCCTCCTCCTGAAGGGTTCTCAGGTCCTTATGGTTTTTCTTGCCCTTCACCACGCCTGAGTTGGCATAAATTACATATTCATCACGCCCAAAGGGGAATACAGAGCCCTGGATTCCCCTTACGTAACGTATCAGTTCCACTTCAAATTCCGCCTTGCTTGCCATGGC
>ULWX01013370.1_pt1 | contig 52243 bp, 46 predicted proteins | sample 1960851 | NCBI WGS metagenome assembly ULWX01 (sample SAMEA4835826, study PRJEB28245) | human gut metagenome | biome: gut microbiome; material: fecal sample | place: Denmark | collected 2008 | reverse complement strand
CTTCCAGGCCGATGATACCCTGGTTGTCTCCCCCGGTAAACCCCAGGACCTTGGAAGCCAGACTGTCGTAGGGATAATACCGTTTGTAGTCCTCATCCACCTTGACGCCCGCCAGCCGGTAGGACCGTATCTGGTCCCCCAGCTCTTTGTCCACATTGGTCTTGATGATTTCCCTGGAACTGTGCTTCTCCACCCGTTTCCTCACCAGTTCCTCATCCAGGTCCAGCTCATCGCACAATACCCGTATAACCTGCTCCCGGTCCTTTACCTGATTGTATATGACGGAAATGGTACACACTGTCCTGTTATCCGCAATGACGACCCCATTGGCGTCAATGATACGCCCCCTGGCCGCCTTAATGGTACGCTCCCTCTGGTGAAGGTCCTCCGCCATGGCGCTGTAATGCTCGGAACAGAACAGCATAAGAAAGCCAAGCCGCCCTGACAGACTCACCATGACAATGGCTATGAGCAGTGCCAGGACGGCTATATTCTTTCTGTGTTTCGTTAAATTAGAATACATGAGCAGCTCCGGTGTCCATCATTGTTAATAATATATTGGAGCCCGTCACATTTTATGAATTTTTCTCCTGATTACTCAGAGGGCCTGGCGGTTTCCTCCCCGGAAGACGGCTCAGCTCCCTGGCTGCTTTCCTGGCCAGGACCTGCCTGTCCGCTGTTCTCACCGTTGGTTTTACGGGGCAGCGCCCACACCGGAGCAGACCCGGGACCCTTTCCGGTCCCGTCCCCCTCCTCAGCCGCAGTGGGAACCGCATCCGGCAGGCCGCTGCCCTCGCCGTCATCCCCGCCGGGCATATATTCATCTGTCTCGTACTGCCTTTGCGTCTCAGCCGGAGTCTCCTCTGTCCCCTCTGCGCCTTCCGCCTCGGTTTCAGGCTCATTTATGCCCTCGGAGGAAGGCAGGCTCTCCTGGATTGCCTCGTTTTCAGGAAGGTCCTTGGTGGGGAATATATTTAAATAAGGAAGAATTTCCGTCATAATCTTGGAGAAAACAGCGCTTGCGTAGGAACTGTGGGCCTGCTGTTCTCCCGGCGGATAATTGGGCGTGTCAATGACCACATACACAAATACCTGGGGGTCCTCAATGGGTGCAAACCCGGCAAAGGATACCAGATAATTCTTGGCGTTTCTGGGCTGCTTCTCCGCCGTACCTGTCTTGCCTCCCACATCGTAGCCAATGACCTGGGCCGCCTTTCCCGTACCGGTTTCAACGGTCTGGAACATGGCATTCTTCAGGAAATCAGAGGTGGACTGGGATACTGTCTCGCGCACCAGCACAGGCTCCTTTTTCTCCACCACAGACCCCTGTTCATTGAGAATCTGCTTTACCACATGGGGCTCATAGTAGGAACCGCCGTTTAAAACAGAGCAGAATGCAGCGGACAGCTGCACCATGGTACAGTTGTAGTTCTGGCCAAAGGCATTGGTAGCCAGGTCCGTCGGCCCGATGTTGTCCGCATTGTAAACCAGACCGTCCGCCTCACCGGGCAGGTCAATGCCTGTCTTGTCTCCAAATCCGAATATGCCCTGGTATTTTGTAAAGCGCTCCCTTCCTATCATGGCTCCAATGCGCATCATGGCCACATTACAGGACTGCATCAGGGATTCCTGAAGGTTCAGCCACCCATGGCCGCCCCTGCGCCAGGCCGTACATTTGATATCATAGTCTCCCACATGGAGGTAGCCGGTACACTCAAAGTTTTCATTTCCCTTAAGCACCCCTTCCTCCAGGCCTGTGGCAACAGTGAATATCTTGGAAGGCGAACCGGGCTCATAGGTATCGCTGACACAGAAATTCCTCCAAATCTGGTTCCAGGCCACCTGCTGTCCATAGGAAATCACATCCTCCCTGGAAAAATGCTCCAGCACCTGGTCCTCGGTAATGACTGCCCCGTCATTTTCCCGCCGGTACACAGCCGCCGCCTCCTTTTTTCCCAGGTCAAACAGGTCCTGCTCCGTATAGCCGGACACGTCCCTTGGATTATTCAGGTCGAATTTATTGCTGGTTCCCATGGCCAGAATTTCCCCGTTATTGGGATTCATGACAATGACAGCCGTTACCTTGCTGCCCACGTTGGTCTGCCACTCGTCAATGTATTTCTGTACAATGTTCTGGATATTCACATCAATGGTGGATACCACTGTGTTGCCGCCCACGGCCGGCTTTACCACGCCCTCCAGGTTGGAGTCCTGGTCCAGGTATCCGTATTCCCGCCCATTGACCCCAATCAGGCTGCTGTTGTAATACTGCTCAATGCCGCCCGTACCCACGCTTCCGTCGCTGCTGGTAAATCCAACCACATTGCAGGCCAGGGAATTATAAGGGTAAATGCGCTTATATTCATCCTCAAACCAGATGCCCTTAACCCGCTTCCTGGCCTCCGCGTCGTTATCGCTCTTGCGGTAAGCCTCATTTGTCTCCCTGGCCATCTGTTCAAAGGCCACTCTCTGGTCATAGGTGAGCTGGCGCCCCTTGTTATATCTGAGATACGCTGTCTCCCTGCGCTCCTCAATCAGGGTCCGCAGCTCTCCCGCGTCAAAGCCAAAGCTGGTGACCAGGGCCTGGATAGTAGGTTCCAGAAAGTTTTCCGGGTCCGACATAATCTGGCCCGGGTCAATAATCAGGTTATACACCTTCTCGCTGGTAGCCAGGTAAGTGCCGTTCCTGTCCACAATGTCGCCCCGCCTGTAGGGGATAATACGGCTGTCATACTCCTGCTGGCGCTGGGAGAGGACGATTTTATTATACTGCTCATTGTTGTCCTTGATGATTCGGTACAGAATCATAACCAAAGCAAATAAAGCCAGCGTAATCACCAGGACGGTGATTGCCAGCTTCTCTTGTATATACTTGGGATAATAATACTTCCCGCGTTGGTTATTCCGTTGTTCGTTTCTGTATTGCTCCTGTTCCCTGGGGCCGTTTCCGCTGTCCTTCCTGCTGCCGCTGCTGCCTTTCCCCATACGGCCCCCGGATTTAGTGTTCCGGGATGTCTTCATACTGTCTTACATACTCGCTTTCTGTCTTGTCATATAACAGCACCTGGTCCTTCTTGGCGTACACCATTCCCAGCTCCTTGGTGGCAATCTCATATATCTTGTTGAGGTCGATGCTGGTATTGATGCTGGTCTCAAGGGCGTCGTTCTCCGCCTTAAGCTGTTCCAGCTCCGCCTCCATCTGCTCAATATGATGCATCCTGGCCGTGATGGAGGACTGCACATGGAGGTAGTTAATACAGAGGTATAAGGTAAATACAGACGCAATCGTAAGCATGATGACATATGGAAGGTCCATATACATGGCCCGCTCCTGATTGCGGCGAATCCGGTGGTTACTCCGGACCGACTGGCTGCCTGATGGTTTCCCCGGCCTGGTCTCCTGCTTTGGAGCAGTCTGGGGCCTTAGCTTTGGTGCGGCAGAACCCTGCACATAATCATTGCCGTACATGGGTCTGGTGTTTCTGTGTGTATTCCTGCGTCCTGACGACGCCTGCGCCCTTGCAGCCATAACCTTATCCTCCCTTCTATCTGAATCTGGCGGCGGTTACCGGCTTTGGCCGGCCTTCCTGCCACCTGCTGTCTTTCGTATCCTTATAACCGGAAAAACACCTGTCTTATGACTATGCTTCTCTCCGTTCAAAGACGCGCAGCTTAGCGCTCTTAGAACGGCTGTTTTCTTCCAGCTCTTCTTCTGACGGCAATATGGGTTTTCTGGACACCACTTTCCCCTTGCTCTTCCGCCCGCACACGCAGACAGGAAACTCAGGAGGACAGATACAGGGATTTTCGTTTAACCGGAACCGGCTCTTCACAATCCTGTCCTCCAGCGAATGGAAGGTAATGATACTGAGACGGCCTCCCGGATTCAGAAGGTCTATCATGGTATCAATGGACTGCTCTAAAACCTCCAGTTCATGATTACACTCAATCCGGATGGCCTGGAAAGTCCGCTTGGCCGGATGGCCTCCCGTTGCCCTTACCCTGGCCGGAATGGCTCCCTTGATGATTTCCGCCAGTTCCCCGGTTGTCTCTATGGGGTGTTCCCCTCTTGCCCTTACAATGTGCTTTGCTATGTTCTTTGCAAAATTATCCTCTCCGTAATCCCGGATAATCCTGTACAGCTCCATCTCGCTGTAGGTATTAATAATATGGGCGGCTGTGATTTCGTTCCTCTGGTCCATCCTCATGTCAAGAGGCGCGTCCTCACGGTAGGTAAATCCCCTGGAAGCCGTGTCCAGCTGATAGGAGGACACTCCCAGGTCCAGGTAAATTCCGTCCACTCCCTGGATTTCCAGTTCCTTCAGTACTTCCTTAATATTGGCGTAATTGCTTCTGACAATGGTCACCTTGTCCTGAAATGGCAGAAGCCGTTTCCCGGCCGCCTCTATGGCGTCCGCATCCTGGTCTATTCCAACCAGCCTTCCGCTGCCCAAACGCTTACACACCTCATAGGCATGTCCGCCGCCGCCCAGGGTGCCGTCCACATACAAGCCTCCCGGCTTGATGTTCAGACTCCCCACTGTCTCATATAAAAGTACGGACTTATGTACAAATGTTGATTCCTCCATTAAATTCCCAAACCTTCCATATGTTCTGCAATCTCTTCCATATCATCAAAGGTGTTTGCATCCAGCCATTTATCCTTACTCCATATTTCAATGCGGCTGCCCACACCTACCAGTACTGCATCCTTCTCGATTCCGGCAAATTCCCGAAGAACGGCCGGAAGGAGAATCCTTCCCTGCTTGTCTACTTCACAGGTGGTAGCTCCTGCTAAGAGAAAACGTGAAAACTTACGTCCGGCGGCATTGGTAAGAGGCAGTGTGCGAAGCTTTTCTTCAAGGGCAGCCCATTCTGAATTCTCATACACAAAAAGGCAGTTATCAAGGCCCTTCGTAACAACGAATTCATCGCCTAACTGCTCTCTGAATTTGGAAGGTACGATAAGCCGTCCCTTCGCATCGACTGTATGATTGTACTCACCCATGAACATAACTTATCACCTGCCGTACACCGGAGCGGTAGTGGACAGCTGTGGGAGACATCCGATATCCCCCACTTCATCCACTTAACAACCATCTTCTACCACTTTGCACCACTTTCTACCACTTGTATGTCCATCATAGTACAGATTTTGGGAAATGGCAAGAAGTTTTTACGGAAATCTTATAAAAAAATTGCGAAAAAATAAGGCAGCTGCGGGCTTTTCCGCAACTGCCTCTATATGTGGGACGAGTCCCCCACCAGACACAAAATATTGATTTTTTCAGCCTTTGATGCCCCTGGTGGGGACCCATCCCATGTTTTTCGCCGCCACTTTCCTTCCGCTTTCCCAAAAGTGGGGAAGCGTACACGCCTTAGACGGTTTCCTCCACTTTGTCCCCCTTTTTCGGGTGACGGTGGCGGTAAAGAATCACGGCCGCCGACACGCCCACCAGCACAGCCGACAAAAGCTGTGACACGGCAAACCCTGTTCCCGGAATCTTCAGCTGGTCTGTCCTCAGTCCTTCAATCCACACCCTGCCCAGTCCGTATCCAAAGAAATACACCCACAGCATCTCACCTTCAAACTTCTTGCGTTTCCTGTACCACAGCATGAATAGCAGCACACCCAGGTTCCACAGGGATTCGTACAAAAAGGTGGGATGCACCTGAATATAGGAAATCCCATGCTCCACAATCTCATTGTCCACAAGCTGCTGGGATATCATGGCGGGGTTTACCAGACTCTTACGGATGCGCATGGCAAACAGGTTATCCGTATACCCGCCAAAGGCCTCGCAGTTGAAGAAATTCCCCCACCTGCCGATAATCTGTCCCGTAATCAGTCCCAGGACGCCGCTGTCAGCCATGGAAAAAAAGGACAGCTTCCTTACCCTGGTAAATACAATAAGGGTCAGGGCCGCCGCAATCACTCCCCCGTAGATAGCCAGTCCTCCTGCCCTGAGGTTAAATATCTGCAGCAAATCATCCTTATAATTAGCCCAGTCAAAAATAACATAATAGGCTCTGGCTCCCATAATGGAAAAGATGATGGCATAAAGTGCAAAATCCAGATAAATATCCGGATTCTGTCCCCTTCTCCTGGCATCCGAACACGCAATGGCCATGCCGGCCAGCATCCCCAGTCCTATGATGATACCGTAAAATGCAATCCTGAACCCAAACACTGTAATGCTGTTGGGCAGATGCTCTATGGTAATACCCAGATTCACAAAACTCAAATCTGCTCCCGTAACTGCTTCCATAAAGAAAATCTCCTTCCTATGTGATATACTTCCCCATTTTACCCCGAAGCAGTATAAAAAGCAAGAAGGTATTTACCAGCCAAAAACCTACCGGGCACCCAGGGCAGCCATGGTCACATAGTTATACGGCTTATTAAAATGGGGTAGGAAGAATAAGTCAAACAGCTTCAGCTTATCAATGGTCACCTGTTCCTCCACTGCCATGGAAAACATATGAATGCCCATGGAAACATCGTAATCCGAGCACATCTGGGCTCCCAGGATGATTCTGGATTTCCTGTCATACACAATGCGTATCTTCACCTTATGGTTCCCGTTCTCCATGAACTCCGCCTTCTGCCAGTCCTCATAATCCGCTGCCGCTGCATCGTATCCCATCCGTTCTGCCCTGGCCAGGCTAATTCCCGTGCTGAGCATATGGAGCCCCCATATACTGATGCCGTTGGACCCCTGCACCCCCACGGATTCCAGAACCTTGCCGCAGGCATTGTGGGCCGCGATAATGCCGGAGCGCACCGCATTGGTAGCCAGTGCAATATAATCCGCTGCCTGTATGGCATTATTATAAACCGTGGCGCAGTCCCCCACCGCATACACTCCCGGCACGCTGGTTTCCTGCCTGCGGTCCACCAGAAAAGCACCGTTGCCAAAGGTTCTGAGCTTTCCCTGCCCAAGGTCCGTGTTAGGCTTAAACCCAATGCCGAACACCACCATATCAGCCTCATGGCATCCCTGGTCCGTGACCACCCGTTCCACCCGTCTGCCTCCTTCCAGTCTGATCACCTTCTCCCCGAAAGCCAGTTTCACACCATGCTCCCTGAGATTGTGCGCCATCCTGTCAGAAAACTCCCGGTCATAATACCCGGACAGGCAGGGATCCGCCAGGTCAATCAAAACCACCTCCCTGCCGTTCCTCTTAAAAGCCTCAGCCAGTTCCACCCCAATATATCCCGCGCCCACCACAGCCACTTTCTGAATGGAGGTATCCTTAAGCTTTTCAATTACATCCCTGGCATTCTGATACAGCTTCACAAACTGCACATTATCCAGATCCATCCCCTCAATCTCAGGACGAAGCGGAACCGACCCCGTTGCCAGAATCAGCTTATCATAGGCCTGCACATAGTCCTCACCATCCTTTCCCCTGGCATACACAGTCTTACCGTCAAAATCAATTCTGGTAACCTCTGTCTCCATATGAATGACAGCGCCCTTTTCCTCAAAGGCCTCCTTACTGGAGTAAAACAACCCTTCAGGCCCCGAAATCTGCCCGCCAATCCAAAGGGCCATGCCGCACCCCAGAAAACTGATATTAGAGTTCCTGTCAAAAGCCACCACCCGTTTCCCCGGAAACTGGTCCAATATAGTATTCAAAACCGCCGTCCCCCCATGATTCGCCCCAACGACGACAATTGTTTCTTCCATAGATAATAACCTCCTGTAATCTTATCATTTACAATCCTTCATAATTACCAAAACAATATAATCCTCATCACTAAAATCCAGTCACAACTATTGTTGCCAAAAAGCGCCAATATTATAAATCCCAATAAAAATGTGTTAAATAAAAGGTGCTGTACAGAATATATCTAATTGAAGGTACTATATATAACGCACTATATATAATAAGAAGTAATCCTATATAAGGATGAGCTGACTGCAGCTAACCTTCCTGAGCCAATCTTATTTCGTGATAAAAAATCTCATCTATTAAAAACATACTTTCCTGCCATCAAAATCAGTTTCTTCTGCATCACCTTAAACCCTCTCCATTTGTTATGTGAGAATACTTCTCCTCGTTATCATTCATCTCCTTTTCATCAAACATAGAAATAATTCTTCGTGAGAAAATTCTTCACAATTATTCCATCTTCCCATATCAACCTTCTATCAGCACTCTCCCACAACATTCCCTCATAATATTTCCCCATAGCATTCACCCATAACATTATCCCCTGAGATTTTCCGCGCCCCATCTATACGAGAAAAAATCTCACATATTTCATTATACAAACCCCCGCCTCATTCCCTCCCTCTCACTCAGCGTACGCGTCCTCTCTCCTTGTGGTGGGATGAGTCAGCGGACGGTCAGCAGACCAGCCGGAAAATGAGCGGGCGGGGGCGGGGAGATTTGGCGATTTTTACCGAGGGCCGCTGTCTCTTAGGCTGAACCGGGGGCGAAGCAGGGGGCGGCTGAGGGCCTGCACGGCCCGAAGACGGCGGCACATGGAGGAGAAATCATCAAGATTTCTCCGTAATTTGCCGCTGTACCCCTGCTTTGTCCCCGGTTCAGCCTTAGAGACAGCCCCCGAGGGAACCATGAGTCAAATCTCCCCGTTCCCGCCCGCTCATTTTCCCGACCCTCTCCCCCGTCCGCGTCCCCCTCACACCACACATTTTCCCCTTTAATTTCCCCATCATTTATGATATGATAATAAAGCTGTAATAGAATCAGAACGCCCCGCCAGAAGCCCGGGCGTATTTGAACCATCATATATCACATACAGATAGGAAGGTAATCATATGAAATTAGGTATCGTAGGACTCCCCAACGTCGGCAAGAGTACCCTCTTCAATTCCCTGACAAAGGCAGGTGCGGAATCAGCCAATTATCCGTTCTGTACCATTGACCCCAACGTAGGCGTTGTTCCGGTTCCCGACGTGCGTCTGGACAAGCTCACCGCCATGTACAGCTCAGAGAAAACAACTCCTGCTGTCATCGAGTTCGTGGACATTGCCGGCCTGGTAAAGGGCGCTTCCAAAGGCGAAGGTCTGGGCAACCAGTTCCTTTCCAACATCCGTGAGGTGGACGCCATTGTGCATGTAGTGCGCTGTTTTGACGACCCCAATGTCATTCACGTGGACGGCTGCATTGACCCTCTCCGTGACATTGAAACCATTAATCTGGAGCTGATTTTCTCCGACATTGAGATTCTGGAGCGCCGCATTGCCAAGCAGTCCAAGGGCGCATTCAACAACAAGGAGCTGGCAAAGGAAGTTGAGCTGTTAAAGGCCATCAAGGCCCACCTGGAGGACGGAAAGCTGGCCCGCAGCTTTGAGCCCGAGGACGATGATGCCAGGGAGTTCATCAATACCCTGAACCTTCTTACATGGAAACCTGTCATCTTTGCCGCCAATGTAGCGGAGGATGACCTTGCAAACGACGGAACCGGCAACCAGTATGTTCAGGCTGTCCGCGGGTTTGCTGATGAGAACAACTGTGAAGTATTCGTTATCTGCGCTGAGATTGAGCAGGAAATAGCTGAGCTGGACGACGATGAGAAGAAAATGTTTTTAGATGACCTGGGCCTTACGGAATCCGGCCTGGAGAAGCTGATTGCAGCCAGCTACCGCATTCTGGGCCTTATGAGCTACCTGACAGCAGGTCCCCAGGAGAGCCGTGCATGGACCATCAAGGTAGGCACCAAGGCGCCTCAGGCAGCAGGTAAGATTCACAGTGATTTTGAGCGCGGCTTCATCCGCGCCGAGGTAGTCAATTACGATGACCTGATGGCATGCGGCAGCATGAACGCGGCCAAGGAAAAGGGTCTGGTACGTTCCGAGGGCAAGGAATACGTCATGAGGGACGGGGATGTGGTCCTCTTCCGTTTTAATGTATAATACAGCCTGCAAGGCTGGCTTTGAAAATACTCATAAGAGTTATGGGATTCTGATACGAATCCTTTCACGATTCATATGTCAGTGGAAAAACCGGCATCATCCGCCATCATAAACCATGGATGATGCCGGTTTTTCCTTCTCTTCCCCGACTCCACGGAGCGTTTGTTGTATTTATACGCCATATGGACTATGATAAACAAGGAGGTGAAAAACATGGATTGCAGCAAAGTAGGAAAATTAATTTATACGCTGAGAACGGAAAAAGGAATGACCCAGAAATCCCTGGCCCATGCAATGAACATCAGCGACAGGACCATTTCCAAATGGGAGCGGGGCATTGGATGTCCTGATGTCTCCCTGCTTCAGGAGCTTTCAGATGTCTTGGGGGTAAATATTGAAAAAATACTGTTGGGCGATTTGGAACCCAATGAAAAAGATGGAGGAAATATGAAACGAATTAAATTCTATATGTGCCCTGTCTGCGGCAATGTGATAACAGGCACGGGCATGGCGGAAATCTCCTGCTGCGGCAGGAAGCTGAATCCCCTGGAGGCCAGACCGGCAGACCTGTCCCACCGTGTGTCCGCGGAGGAGGTGGAAGGTGATTATTACATCACTCTGGAACATGGTATGGAAAAACAGCACTACATTACATTTATGGCATACGCTGCCTGGGACAGGGTGCTTTTAATTAAGCTGTACCCCGAACAGGCAGCCCAGGCACGCTTTCCCAGGACTCATCACGGAATGCTGTATATCTGCTGCAGCAGCCACGGGCTTTTCTCAACCAGTCTGTAGGCCCTTTTTCCAAAATCCCATTGACATTGCTCTCTGTATCCTGTATGATACTCAATAGACCGACGGTCGGTCTACAGAATAGGAGGGCAGAACATGGCACGCATTGTTAAAGAAGCGGATGGATGATTGAGGAATTCCATCTGCCGGTCAACGCGCAGATGCACGAAAAAAGCATTGTGCGCTCCATCCTGGCGCTCTCACCTATCCTGGGCCAGGTGGTGTCCCAGGGCGTGGAGCAGCATATATTCTCCACGGAATATCCCCTGGAAGCCATACAGATACTGCTGGCCTCCGGCCAGGTACTGTTTGATTCCTCCATGTTTGCATGGACGCCAGCGGAGATGGAGCAAAAGGTAAATGGATTCATAGCTGCCATGGAAGCTGTCCTGGGCGCTGAAGCCGGAACCTTTGAGCCCATGAAACAGATTCTGGCCGCAGGAAACACCATTGCGCCGGAGTCCCGCCAGAAACCGGAGTCCCACCAGAAACCGCAGCCCCGGTCAGGGAGGGACTTCCATTCTTCTTACAGCCGCTGTCATGATGCTGCTTTCCGTCATCAGCTCCATGTATGAACCAGCGGTAACAGCCAGCATTCCCCTACTGGTAAAGGAAGAACATCTGGAAGGCGCCAACGGTCTTGTAAACGGAGTCCAGGCCCTGTCCATCGGAGCCGTGGCTGGGAAGATGCGCATGGATAACCTTTACCGCCTGCTGGCAGCCATCACCCTGCTGATTCTTCCCATGGCCCTGTCTGTGACCCCTGCTCTGATTAGCTGCGGCTTTTATCCGTCCTACCTGTTATTCCTGGCATGCGCTGTGTCCATTGCCATGATTATGACCATCATCTCCCTCTTCATTGTCACAAAGGTCCAGAAAGAAACCCCCAACGAAAATCCGGGAAAGGTGATGGCCATTATCACGGCGGCAGCACAGTGTGCGGCTCCCCTGGGGCAGCTGGTCTGCGGGTTTATCTTCCAGACCTTCTCGGCAAGGCTTTATCTTCCGGCCCTGTTTATATGCATTGCCATGGCATTGGTTTCCCTGGCTGCCAGACATCTGTGGGCGGAAATCACAGTCTCTTAATCCACGGGCCTTTTCTTCCTGGCAGCCATCATATAGCGGTGGATGGTCCCGTCAACAGAGCCGTGTGACTCCAGAAGGTCCTGGGCAGCAAACAGTCTGTCCAGGCAGCCATCCACGGAAAAGCCCGGAAATTCCCACTCAATGATTTTGGCAAACCAGACAAGGGCTCCCACGTCAAAAAAACGTATAGGGCGGAAGGCTTCGCCTTTTTCCATGATTTCAAAGCCTGCCCCGGTAAGGGTCCGTGACTGCAGCTTCAGGTTCATTCCTGGAAAGGGCTTGGGCGTGCCCGGCAAAAGCAGCCCTGCCAAATCCCTGTCATTCTCCTCCCCCACCTGCTGGGTTATGAATATACCTCCCGGCTTCAGGATGCGGTACACTTCCTCTGCAGCATAATTCCCATGACGGTTTATGACCATATCAAAACAGCTGTCCGGAAACGGCAGAGGAAGATTTCCCGACGCCTCCCTGAAATCAATTCCCAGAGGCGCCAGACGTTTCCGGCACAGCTCTGCATTGGGCGGATATGCCTCAGTGGCACTGGTCCTGCCGTATGGATGGCCCAGCGACAGGAGAAACTCGCCTCCCCCTGTGTCCATATCCAAAAGATAGTCCCTGTCTTTAAGATGGGACAGGATAATTGTCCTGTAATCCCAGGGCAGGCCGCCCTCCTCCCTGTACCTGTCTTCTATGTGCGAAAAATCCCACCCGTGAATGTGGGCCAAAGCCTCCTCGGCTTTCCATATCTTTTTTAATTCCTCAGTCTTCATAGCGCTGCTCCTTTCCCTATTCATCACCTGGTTCCATGGATAGGGCGCAGCCCCGGAAATGACAGCCTGATTCTTTCATCCCGACACAATGGCTGTCTGCCTTAAGGCTGCGCCGGGTAGTTATCTGACATGCTTTTTCTCATAATTCCTCCTTGCCGGCCACAAAACAGGCCTGTGTGTCTGCTGCTATCAGCACGTATCCCTGTCTGATTCTCCAATTGTCCTTACAGCTTCGGGATGTAATCATTATACTCCCTTATGCCCGAAGGGGTAAATACATAAGGCTTTTCCGGCTGTTTTCAGCATATTTTTTTGTATTATAAATAAAAACAATAAGATTTCGTGTTTTCACCCTATTTTTATATCTGAAACCGTATTTTCTTGCTTTTTCCATTTTTTTGTGGTAGATTAGTTGATATTATTCAGACCAAAGCCGTATCCCTCACACTACATTACGGCTGCGGGGAAATGAGGTATCATTATGGAACTGGTAAGCAGTATCGTAGAAGGCATCAATAACTGCCTCTGGGGCATTCCCATGATTGGCCTTCTCTTCGGAACCCATCTCTTCCTCACCTTCAAAACAGGATTCATCCAGCGCATGACCTTTACGGGTATCCGCCTGTCCGTCACCAGGGACCAGGATACCCACGGTGATATCAGCCAGTTTGCGGCCCTCACCACCGCCCTGGCCTCCACCATCGGCACAGGAAATATCATAGGCGTGGGTACGGCCATAGCCCTGGGAGGACCGGGCGCCGTGCTCTGGTGCTGGCTCACAGGCGTATTCGGCATCGCCACCAAGTACGGCGAATCCCTGATTGCAGTAAAGTACAGGGTGCGCACCAAGGACGGAACCATGCTGGGAGGCGCCATGTATGCTCTGGAACGCGGTCTTAACATGCGGTGGCTGGGCATTGCTTTCGCAGTCCTTGGAACCCTTACATCCTTCGGCATAGGATGCGGCGTGCAGGTCAATGCCATATCCAGCATTGTAAACAGCAATGTTGCCCCTGCCGTCATGGCCGGCTCCGGAAGCCTTAAGGATATTCTGGATACATACCCCTGGGCCATCAGCCTGGCAGTGGGTCTTGTCACGGCAGCTATCACCTGTCTGGTAATTTTCGGGGGCGTAAAATCCATTGCCAGGGTATGTGAAAAGCTGGTTCCCTTCATGGCCTTTTTCTACGTGGCGGGCTGCCTTGTGATTCTGTTCATCAACCGCGCCTTCCTGGGCCAGACCTTCTCCCTTATCATTAAGAGCGCCTTCACAGAGGTCCGTTCCATTGCCGGCGGCCTGGCCGGGACCGGCATCATGATGTCAGCCAGGTACGGAATTGCCAGAGGTCTCTTTTCCAATGAATCCGGCATGGGTTCCGCTCCCATTGTGGCCGCTGCCGCCCAGACCCGCAACCCGGTGCGCCAGGCTCTGGTATCTGCCACCGGCACCTTCTGGGATACGGTTGTGGTGTGTCTCATGACCGGACTGGTACTGGTCAGCAGCATCATTGGCCATGATGCCATAAATGTGGCCAACCTGTCCGGCGGCGGGCTGACCAACGCAGCCTTCAGCCTGATTCCATACATCGGGCAGCCCATACTCATCGTGGGCATCATTACCTTTGCCTATTCCACCATTCTGGGCTGGTCTTACTACGGCGAGCGCTGCCTGGAATATCTGATGGGCAAGCGGGGTGTAATCCCCTATCGTGTGGCATGGATTGCAGTGCTAGTGGCTGCCCCGGTCATTCAGCTGGAGCTGGTGTGGTCCATTGCCGACACCCTCAATGCGCTGATGGCTGTTCCCAACCTGATTGCAGTCCTGCTTCTGTCCGGTGTGATTGCCAGAGACACCAGATATTACCTGGCGCACCTGGATGAAAAGGATAAAACCCCGATTCCCCTGGTCAGCGACCAGGGAGTCCTTCCCTTTTTCAAACAATAAACAGAAACGGGAGCACGCTGATTGCCAGTGCTCCCGTTCCTGTTTATTCGCTGTCATCCTTATGGTCCTTGGTTATGCTGCCCAGCACCATCACCGCCGCCATGATGATGATAATGGCAGCAAAGATTCCGCCCATGCCTTTTCCCATGATTTCCAGGGCAATTCCCACATGTTCCATATTCATATGCTTCCTCCTTTGCCGCAATGCGCAGAGCCTGTCTGCACCTGCCTCCCTTGTCCTACAGATACTGGGATACAATGCTGATGACCAGTCCGCCTGCAATGACCGATGCCACCTGGCCCGATACATTGGTGCCCGCTGCCTGCATCAGTATGATGTTGCCCGGTTCCTCCCTGGCAGCCATCTTCTGCACCACCCTGGAAGACATGGGGAAGGCGGATATGCCGCAGCCCCCAATCATTGGATTCACCGGTTTCTTACCTGCCATTTTAAGGAATACATTTACCAGCTTTGCAAAGAGCACGCCGCCGATGGTATCGAATACAAAGGCCACCAGTCCCAGAATCATAATCATCAGAGTGGCCGGATTCACAAACTGCTCCGCCCTCATGCTGAATGAAATGGTAATGCCCAGAAGCAGGGTGATGATGTTGGCAAATTCATTCTGGGCTGTCTGGCTCAGACTGCCCAGGACGCCGCATTCCCGAAGTAAATTCCCAAACATGAGGAAACCTACCAGAGCCACGGACTGAGGCGATATAAGCCCCACTATCATGGTCACTGCAATGGGAAAAGCAATGCGCAGCTGCCGGTTCACGCTCTTGGGATTGTACTCCATATGGATGCAGCGCTCCTTCCTGGTGGTCACCAGGCGGATGGCAAAGGGCTGGATAATGGGAACCAGGGCCATATAGGAGTAGGCCGCCACCGCTATGGGGCCGATGTACCTGGACCCCAGGACCTGGGATACCAGGATGGAGGTGGGTCCGTCCGCCGCGCCGATGATGCCGATGGAGGCAGCGTCCCTCAGGTCAAAGCCCATAAGACATGCAATGAGGATGGCTGCAAAGATTCCAAACTGGGCCGCTGCCCCGAAAAGGAACAGTACTGGCTGGCTCAGCAGCGGTCCAAAATCAATCATTGCGCCAATTCCGATAAAAAGCAGGATTGGCATTGCCTCCGACGCCTCGATTCCGGTCTTGAACAGCCATTCTATGATTCCGGCCGCAGGAATCTTTCCCTGTACCATCTGGTCCACCACGCCGGAATAAGGCAGGTTCACCAGTATAGCGCCAAAGCCCAGGGGCAGAAGAAGCGAAGGTTCGTATTCCTTCTTAACCGCCAGCCAGATAAGGATGATTCCCACCACATACATGACGGCCTGCTGCCAGGTTACCGCCGTAATGCCCTCCAACAGAAAACTCATTTACTTTCCCTCCTTTGTATCATACCCTGTACATCACTCTTCCGGTTCCTTTTTCGTCTCCTTAAGGGTCAGCTTCACCCACTGGATAACCCTGTCTTCCATTTCCAATATCTCATAATCAGCTTCCGGTGTCATAACTGTCAGGGGAAGCTGTTCCCGGGACGGTATATATCCCAGCTGCTCCATTAAGTATCCGGACAGGGTATCGCAGGAACTGTCCATATGCAGATGCATTTCTTCTTTTAAATCAAACAGGGGAATGCCGCCTGACACCCGGTAAACCTTATGGGGTTCCAGCTCCGTAAGCTCCGGCTCCTCCTCCTCATAGTCGTCATGGATATCTCCCACGATTTCCTCAATCAGGTCCTCCAGGGTAACCATGCCGGACACGCCGCCGTATTCGTCAATCAGAATCGCCAGTTTTATTTTATTTGCCTGCATCTCCCGGAACAGGGCGTCTGTCCTGCGGTTCTCAGGCACAAAATAGGCCGGCTTTAAAAGGGAACGGACATCCAGTTTATCAAAGGAAGTCCTCCTGGCCTCTATGGTCAGTGTCTTGGTGGACAGGATGCCTATGATATTGTCAATCTCACCTTCGTACACAGGAATCTTGGAGTGCATGGATTCCAGAATCTCATCCAGGAACGCCTCCAGGGGCTCACCTATGTCCAGGGCCACCATGTCCTGTCTGGGCACCATCACTTCCTTGGCCCGCTTATCGTCAAAGGAAAATATGGATGTAATCATCTCCTTCTCAATGTCATTGAACACGCCTGCCTCGCTTCCGGTTTCCAGCATGGACTTAATTTCCTCCTCGGACACATCTGTCTCCAGGTTCTCATTGTGCATGCCAATCAGCTTCAGGAAGCCGCTGGTGGACAGGGAAAGCAGCTTTATAAAGGGATTCATAATACGCGATATATAGTAAATGGGACGTACGCAGAACAGGCTGAAGGCCTCTGCTTTCTGCAGGGCAATCCGTTTGGGCACCAGCTCGCCGAACACAAGGTTGAAATAGGCCAGGATAACGGTCACCACAACGCCTGCCAGGGTCTGGCTGTAGGGCACGTTCCGCTGGGCCATCCGCACCGCCAGCACCTGGGCGATACCGGTAGCCGCAGACGCACTGGAGAAAAAGCCTGCCAGGGTAATGGCTACCTGGATGGTGGAAAGAAATACCGTTGAGTCCTTCATCAGGCGCTCGATGAGCGCTGCGTTTTTGCTGCCCTGCTCGGACAGGCGGTGGATTTTGTTCTTATTGACAGATACCACTGCCATCTCGGAGCCTGCAAAGAATGCATTGATTAATGTCAGGATGACTAAGATTGTGATTTGGAATAAAATATTGGCCGCTTCAGGGTCAGATTCCATGGTGAATGATTCCTCCTTCATATTACATAGATTGATTTGTTTCAAGGACTATTATACATAAAGATTGGCAAAATGTCAGCTAAAGATTCCATTAAGATGAATGGCTGGGAGCAGGACAGCTCCCAGGGGAATCAATCCAGGGGCTGTATGTAGAAATTTCCCACCACGTCGCTGGAATTAATGACATTCACGAACGTATCCGGATACTGCTCCCGTATCCGTTTCTTCATCTTCCTCACGTCGCTGTCCGAAAGCACGGTATAAATCAGGTATTTCTTGTTGGCTGAATAGGAGCCAAAGCCCTTTAAAATCGTGCTGCTGTGATTGGTCAGCTCCAGCAGGTCAGCGGACACGGCCGCCGGGTTATCTGTTACAATGAGCAATGTTTTTTTCTTATATTTCTTGTAAAAGGTGTTGATGACCTGGGTGTTGCAGAACTGGAAAATAATGGAATACAATGCCTTATCCATTCCAAAAATTCTTCCCGATATCAGGATAATAACTGCGCTGAATAACAGCATGTAATTGAAGGTGGAAACCTTGTATTTTGCCGACAGCGACATGGCGATAAAATCCGTTCCGCCTCCGCAGGCCCTGCTGTTAAGGACCAGGCTCATGCCCAGGCCGTTCAGTATACCGCCGAATACAGATATCAGCAGGATGTCCCCTGTGATGGGAACCACCGGCAGCTCATCCACCAGCACCGACACGGTCAGCAGGCAGATGCAGGACAGAATTGTAAATTTCTTTCCCACCAAGCGGTAGGCGAACACGGCCGGCACCGCGTTAAAAAGGACGTTCAGAAGGGTAAATGATATCTGGACATCGTAAAAGGTAAGGCCGATTCTCTGAATCAGCTTGGCCAGGCCGGTAAATCCTCCCGGCACCAGCTCTCCCTGTTCCACAAAAGTATTCATATTGACAGCTACAATCAGGCTTCCCAACAGGATGCAGAGAAAGGCCGCCGCGTCCTTCCTCTTCCTGTTTTTGTTCTGCTGCTTCATATTCTCCTGATACAATTCAGACATCATCTGTCCGTCTCCCATATGTCCGCCCCCTTTTCCTGCGCCCTTTATCCTCTGACAAACTGGGCATTGTAAATATCCGCGTAAAAACCGTTCATTCCCAAAAGCTCCTCATGCCTGCCCTTTTCCACAATCCGGCCGTCCCGCATGACCAGAATCACATCCGCCTCCCGGATGGTGGACAGCCGGTGGGCCACAATAAAGCTGGTCCTGCCCTCCATCATCCGCGCAAAGGCTTTCTGGACTTTGATTTCAGTCCTGGTGTCAATGGAGGATGTGGCCTCATCCAGTATAAGCATGGGAGGAAGACACAGCATGACCCTGGCAATGCAGAGCAGCTGTTTCTGTCCCTGGGACAGGTTTCCTCCGTCCTCGCTGATGACGGTGCCGTATCCGTCCGGCATCCGCATGATGAATCCGTGGGCATGGGCCTGTCTGGCTGCCTGGATGATTTCCTCCTCAGAAGCCTCCGGATGTCCGTAGGCTATATTGTCCCGGATAGTGCCGGATTTCAGCCAGGTATCCTGAAGCACCATGCCGTAGCTGGTCCTCAGGCTCTCCCTTGTTACATTCCGTATGTCGGTCCCCTCCACCTCAATTGCGCCGGAGTCCACATCGTAAAAACGCATCAGCAGATTGATAATGGTGGTCTTGCCGCAGCCCGTAGGCCCTACGATGGCCACCCGCTGGCCGGGCTGTACCGACAGGTTGAAATCCTCAATCAGCTTTTTCTCAGGCGTATAGGAAAAGCACACCTGCTTAAGCTCCACGCCGCCCTTTACGTCACAGAGCACCTCTGCATCCTCCCTGTCCTCTATGATGGTCCTCTCATCAATCAGTTCAAACACGCGGGCAGCGGACGCAAGGGCATTCTGCAGCTCTGTCACCACCCCCGATATCTCATTAAAGGGCTTTGTGTACTGGTTTGCATAGCTTAAGAAGCTGGTCAGCTGTCCCACGGTGATAAATCCCCGGATGGCCCCGTAGGCGCCTGTAATCCCCACCGCAGCATAGACCAGGCTGTTTACAAACCGAGTGGCCGGGTTGGTGATGGATGAAAAAAAGGTGGCTCTCAGGCTGTATCCGGCCAGACGGTCATTGATTTCCTCAAACTCCTTCTGCGCCTCCTCCTGATGGCCAAAAGCCTGGACCACCTTCATATTGCCTAACATCTCATCGGTCAGGGAGGTCAGCTCTCCCCTTGTCTCAGACTGTTTCCGGAACATGACAAAGGTTTTTTTTGCGATGAAGCTGGCCACAAACAGGGAGATGGGAGTCAGCACCACAACCACTGCCGTGATGGCAGGCTGGATGGAAAGCATGAACAGCAGGGTGCCTGCTATGGTCAGCAAGCCTGTGAACAGCTGGGTAAAGCCCATGAGAAGTCCCTCTGAAAACTGGTCTATGTCCGCTATAATCCGGCTTATGATGTCACCTGAAGGATGGACATCGATATAGCTTAAGGGCATTACCTCCAGATGGTTGAAAGCCCTGGTACGGATATCCTTCACCACCCGGTAGGTGATGATGTTGTTGATATGGTTCATAAGCCACTGGGAGACAGAGGTAATGGCCACAGCTCCCAGTATTTTCATGAGAATGCCCTTTAAACCGGCGAAATCCACATGGCCGGACGAGACAATACGGTCCACGGCCTGGCCTGTCAGAATGGGCACGTAAAGGGTAAGGGCCACGGTGACGAGGGCCAGGAACAGGGAAAAGATAACGCTCCACCTGTACTGGCTGATATATTTCAGGATTCGCTTCAGGGTCTCCCTGCTCCTGTTTTTGTCCAATGCCTGTTTTTTACTGCTCATCCCGTTCCACCTCCTCCTTTGAAAGCTGGGAAAGACAAATTTCCCTGTATACCTGGCAGTCCTTAAGAAGCTCCTTATGGGTGCCCGCGCCTGCCAGATGTCCCTCATCCAGCACCAGGATGGTGTCCGCCCCCTTAATGGTAGTTGCCCGCTGGGATACAATGAATACCGTCATATCCCTGGTATTCTCCCGGATGGCCTTTCTCAGCCTGGCGTCCGTGGCAAAATCCAGGGCCGAGGCGCTGTCGTCCATAATCAGGATTTCCGGCTTTCTCACCAGGGCCCTGGCTATGGCCAGCCTCTGGCGCTGTCCGCCTGAGAGATTACGGCCTCCCTGGTCAATGTGAAGGTCCAGCCCCTCTCCCTTTGAATCCACAAATTCCCGGGCCTGGGCCGTATCCAGGGCCTGGTAGATTTCCTCATCCGATGCATCCTGTTTTCCCCAGCGCATGTTGTCGCGGAGGGTACCCTTAAACAGCACGGACTTCTGCGGGACCACTCCCGTCTTCTCTCTCAGCGTGTCCAGGGAATAATCCTTTACATCTGTTCCGTCCACCAGCACCTGCCCTAGGGCTGCATCGTAAAACCTGGGAATCAGGTTCACCAGGGTGGATTTGCCGGAGCCGGTTCCGCCTATGACGCCTATGGTCTGCCCGGCCATGGCCCGGAAGGAAATACCCTTTAAAGCCGGCTCCTTGGCGCCTGCATACACGAATTCCATATCTTTAAATTCCACCTTTGGAATCCGCGGCCCGCGCTCCCCATCTGCAGACATCCCGTCCTCACGGGACCCGGCGTTTACGGTTTCCGTTCCATCCATTTTCCCCTTATCCTCAATGCTGCTCTCCACCCGGAATATACTGTCCACCCGGTTCATGCAGGCAGTGGCCTTGGAAATAATGATAATCAGGTTCGCCATCTTTATAAGCTCCACCAGAATCTGGGACATGTAATTCACCAGGGCAATCACCTTGCCCTGGGTGATAATCCCTCTGTCCACCTGTTCCGCTCCCACCCAGATAACTGCCACCACAGCAATATTTATGATGACATAGGTCACCGGGTTTAACAGGGCTGATATCTTTCCCACAAACACCTGCATCCTGACCAGGTTTCCGTTTTCCCGGTCAAATTTCTCTGTCTCGCTTTTCTGCCTGTTAAAAGCGCGGATGACACGTACGCCCAGCAGGTTTTCCCTGGTGGTCAGCAGCACCTTGTCCAGCTGCCTCTGTACGGATTTATAGAGAGGCATGCTGACCGCCATAATACCGAACACCACCACGCAGAGCACCGGTATGGTGACCACAAAAACAAAGGCCGAGCGCACATCCACGGTAAAAGCCATGACCATGGCGCCGAACACCACAAAGGGCGAGCGCAGCAGCAGGCGCAGCGTCATGTTGATACCGCTCTGCACCTGGTTTATGTCGCTGGTCATCCTTGTGATAAGCGTGGCCGTGCCCACTGTGTCTATCTCTGTATAAGACAATCTTCCTATATGGGAAAACAGGTCATTGCGCAGGGAGGTGGCTGCTCCCGTAGCTGCCTTTGCAGCAAAATACTGGGCTGTCAGGGAACAGGTCAGTCCAATGAGGGCCAGCAGCACCAGCACGCCCCCCATTTTAAGAATGTATCCGGTGTCCCTGCCCCGGATGCCCACGTCCACCATGCGGGCCACCACCAGCGGCACGAACAGCTCAAAGCTGGCCTCCAGCATCTTAAACAGCGGGCCCAGTATGCTCTCTAACTTGTAGTCCTTCATATAGCTGAACAATCGTTTCATAATTGTCTTTCACTCCTCTGCCGGAATCCATTGTATTTTTTCACACTGCCTGGTATTATAACATAGAATCAACCATATATAAAATATTGTTTTTGTATATATAATATACGTTTAACGAATAGGAGGTACCGTCCGCAGGTTTTATCCAAAGGACAAAAACAGCCTGTCCCCTATCCAAAGGACAGGCACAGGCCAATCACTCCGCTGTTTCCCCGGGAAACAGCTCCTTCCAGAAATAATTGATTTCCGCCCCGAAAAACAGGATGCACATGCAGAAATAGAGCCACAGAAGCAGCAGCACAATGGCAGTCAGGCTTCCGTACATATAGGAGTAATTCTTTCCCCCGATATGGCTGAAGTACAGGGAAAAGGCAAAGGAAAAGGCCATCCATCCCACGGTGGAGAACACGGCTCCCGGAAGCTGGTCCCTGAGCTTCAGCCTCTTATCCGGCACAAAGGTATAAATTCCAAGGAAAAATATAATCAGTATCATCAGCGCCCATAAGGCCCTGAAATTAATAATGTGGGTGGTCACGTCCGCCAGGATGGGAAAACGGCTCACCATAAATGCCTGAATCATGTTGCCGAACACCAGCAGGCCCAGGGACAGGATGCATACCAGGATGAACACAATGGTGTAGCCCGAGCAAATCAGCCGGTTAATCACATACCAGCGTTTTTCCCCGTGTCCGTTTACCCGGTTAAGCCCTCTGGCCACGCTGAACATGCCGCGTCCCGCGGACCACAGGGCCGTGATGGCTGTGACGGAAATCATGGTTGCAGGGGATTTTAAGGACAGGTCATTTACCACCCGGAACGCCAGGGACTTGTAGTCCACCGGCACCAGACCCACAATCAGCTCCATAAACCTGGCATTGCTGATGCTTGGAATCATCTGGATTGCTGTCAGCAGCAGCATGATGAACGGTACAACGGAGAGTATGATAAAAAAGGAGACCTGGGCCGCATAGACCGTCATCTCATCCTCAGCAAATTTATCATATACCCTTTTTCCCGCCACGATTATTCCAAACATAAAACCTCCACTGCTGTTAATATAGTTCCCTGAAACTGCCCTCTTCAATCACCGGAATGTCTTCTGCTTCCATATGTTCAATGTGTATGAACCTTCCCTGCTCCAGATTCCTTAAGAATCTGCCCATTGCCAGCGGGTCTCCCTGGACCTCCATCTCCACATCGCCGTTCCAAAGATTCTTCACCCACCCGGTAAGTCCCAGCGGACGCGCCAGGTAGCAGGCGGTGTACCTGAAGCCCACCCCCTGCACCCTGCCGGAAAATATGATATGTTTTCTGACCTTTTTCATACATCTGTTACCCGATTACATTTCTGGGGGTTCCATCCAGATATTGTACCACATTGTCAAACACAATAACAGCACGTTTTACCAGGGCCTCCCTGGTGGCAAAGGCCACATGGGGCGTCACGATGGTATTGGGCGCCAAAAGCAGCGGATGGTCCTTCCTGACCGGCGGCTCGTTTTCAAACACGTCAATGCAGGCGCCTGCAATACGGCCTTCCTTCAACGCCTTGGCCAGGGCATCGCTGTCAACCACAGGCCCTCTGGCCGTGTTGATTAACACTGCGTTTTTCTTCATCCGTCCGATGCGCTCCTCATTTATCAGCGCCCTGGTCTCCTCAGTGAGAGGGGTGTGGATGGAAACCACGTCGCATTCAGACAATAATGTCTCCAAATCCACATAGCGGATTCCCGGCACGTCCTTGGCTGTCCTGCTGTAAGCCAGCACCTGGCATCCGAAGGCCTGGGCTATGGCTGCCACCCGAAGGCCGATGGCCCCGGTTCCAACCACGCCGAACTTCTTACCCTCCAGCTCAAATCCCACCAGACCGTCCTTGGTGCCTTCCTCACGGCATACCTTGTCGCAGGGTATCACATTCCTGTACAGGCTGATTAGCATGCCGAACACCAAATCCGCCACGGCGCAGGTGGAATAACCGGCGCAGTTGCAGACCGTGACACCGTTCTTCCTGCATACATCCATGGCAATGTGGTCCACGCCTGTAAACGCCACAGCCAGAAGCTTTAAGTTCCGGCACCCTTCTATGACCTGGGCATTCAGGGGCAGATTGGATACCACGATAATGTCAGCATCCTTTCCGCGCTCTATCAGCTCCGCTGTGTCCGTTGTCTTTGTGTTGTGGTACACAATCTCCACCCTGTCTCCCAGAGCTTCCCTTGCCATGGACAGCAGCTTTCCCTCTTCCACGCCCAGCGGCTCGATGATTACCATTTTCATTGTATTTTCCTCCGTATCCTGTTGTCAGCTCCCCGCAGGGGTGTCCTGACTTTTTATGCTATCCATTATATAGCAGGGAACGGGCTTTTACAATACATAAGATTTCCGCTGTTATTCCAATTCCACCAGAACCTCTATCTCACACGCGATTCCGCCCGGCAGCGCATTGGTTCCAATGGCGGAACGGGCGGGAAGTCCTGCTTCCTCACCGAACAGCTCTGCAATCAGGCCGGAGCCACCGTTCACCACCTGGGGCTGCATGCCGAAGTCATCCGCACTGTTTACAAAAGCCAGTACCTTCACGAATCGTTTAATCCGGTTCAAATCCCCGGTCTTTTCATGTAAGTTTGCCAGCAGGTTCAGCATACAGTTATAAGCTGCTTTCTGCCCGTCCTCAACCGCCAGGTCCTTTCCCAGCTTGCCCACTACCGTGTTTCCGTTTCCCAGGTCCGGACCGCAGCCTGAGCAGTAAAGAAATTTATCGCCCAGCTCCTGTACCGGTGTATAAACACCGCCCTTGGCCGGCGGCTGCGGTAAGGTGATTCCTTTTTCCTTTAAAACCTCATATACGTCTCTCATTTCCATCTCTCCTTAATTATATGTAATTTAATATAAAACCTTATTAATGATGCCCTTATACAGACTCACGGCATCCCTCACCTGCTTTTCCCAGGTAAATTCCCCCACCGTATGGGCCTGGGCAATATCCCCCGGACCGCAGATGACGGTCTTGATTCCCTGTTCCACCAGAAAGCACTGCTCGCAGGATGCGTCAAAGGGCCGGGGGAATGATTTGATTCCCAGAAGTTTTTCCCGTTCCTTAAGGCACAGCTTCACAAACCAGTCATCCGGACTGGTTTCACCTCCCGGCATATAGAAATGCGGCGTCCTTTGGCAGCAGTCAAGCCCGGCCCGTTTAAACCCATTGTCCAGGAACTGTCCCGCCTGTTCATAATCCATGCCCGGGTGAATCCTGAAATCCAGAAGCAGCCGGACATTTCCCGGCACCACATTGTCCTTTTCATACCCTTCCATCATAGTGACAGCAATTCCGGGGGGCGGAAGAACCGGATGGACAATCTGTTTTAATTCCTGATTCATATCCCGGACTGCCTGAACCGCCCTGCATGCCCTGGTCACAGCATCATCCTCCTGTTCCGGAAGGGCCGCGTGTCTGGGCGCTCCTTTCACATCAATGTAATCCCTGGACACACCTCTGTGGGCAACCGCCACCTCCAGATTCGTGGGCTCGCCTATGACGGCGTAGCTGCCTCCGGCATGGGTCCTGAGATAGCTTAAGGTACCCAGATTGGAACACTCCTCATCCGCCACAAACAGAAGCTTCAGACAGCCCTTCATGGGTTCTTTCCTGGCGGCGCAGTCCATGGCGGCTTCACACATGGCAGCGATACCGCCTTTCATGTCGCTGGTTCCCCTGCCATACAGCCTGCCTTCCTTTTCTACCATGGAAAAGGGACTGCCGTCCCACTCTCCCACGGCCGGCACCACGTCCAGATGTCCGTTGAACATAAGTTCCGGTCCTTCCCCATCCCCCAGGACAGCAATCAGGTTTGCCCTGCTGCCGCCTAAATCCTGTACTTCGCACCGGAAACCCAGAGGTTTAAGGATTCCGGCCAGGTACTGGGCCGCGGGTTTTTCATTTCCAGGAGGATTGACGGTGTCAAAGCCAATCAGCTCCCTTAAAAGTTCTATGCAATCCACAAAATGCCTCCTTGTCTTAATGCTTTCCCGGAAATACGCTGCACCGCACGAATCGCACGGCCTAATAGGTGATTCTGCGGTTCCTCGCCGTCACCTGCCATCTGTCAGCCACCTGCCCGTTCCTTGCCACCAGTATCTCCGGATACAGCGCCGTGGTGGGACATATATGGGTGGGAATCACATAGAGACAGGTTCCTATGGCCGGTATCCTGCCTTCGTCCTCCAGCCGGAACGCCCAGTGTTCCTCGCTGTGTATGATGGGTACCGCGTCCTCCAGTCCCACGATATATCCCCGCTGTCCCGCCGGGTCGGATGCAATTCCCTTATAGCCCAGGTCCGTGGTGAACACCCCCTTTGCAGGGCGGCTGATAACCCTGGTCATCACGGCTGCGCCGGGAATGAAATCCAAATCCGGAAGGTTCATGTAATACCCTGCATCCGTGATGAATGCAGTGCCCGGGGACAGATACCACCGGGTACAGCCTGCATGGCATGGAAATGAAGGGGTTCCTCCCGCCACTGCCATTTCACAGCAGATACCGTCCCTGACAAGGCGCTCCATGATATCCGCCACCTTTTTGTCCGTATCGTCCACCTGGGCCAGTCTCAGGGCCGCATCCCTGTTATTGTGGTTTCCATCATAACAGTGCATACCGCACAGGCGGAGCCCCGGAAGGGCGGACGCGAAGCGGTAAAGCTCCTCCAGCTGTTCAATGGGAACACCGGTACGGTTCATCCCCATGTTCACATCCACCAGCATTGGCAGCACAATCCCCTGTTCCACGCATACCCGGGAAAGGGCTTCAAACTGGTTCCGGTCATCCTCCACGCCGTAGAAAACCGTATCAGGATACGCCTTTGCCAGTTTCACCAAACGTTCCATATTAGGACCAATCAGCGGATAGGCCAGAATTACCTTTTCAGCCCCTGCCTCCGCAGCCATCTCAGCCTCCGCAACGGTAGCTGTCTTAAACTTTGTGATGCCGTACTCCATCTGCATCTTCACCATGTCCATGGATTTATGGCTCTTTACATGGGGCCAAAGCCGCTCCGGGCTTCCGGCTGTCCCAATTGCCTTTTTTATGTTGTCCCTGATGATTTCCTCATAATAAATGAGGCTGGGTGATATAATTGCTTCCGTTTCCCTGAGTTCGTACATATGTCCCATATTTATTCTCCCTGTTTCATTATTTTTCCCCTGCACACAACATGCCTCACATGCCGGAACGCTTCTATGTCCTCCAGGGGGCTCCGTTCCACTGCTATAAAATCCGCTTCATATCCTGGGGCCAGCATGCCCAGGAAGTCCCCCAACCCCAAAGCCCTGGCGCCCTCCAGCGTGGCCGCTTGAATCACTTCCTCCGGCGTAAGGCCGCACCTCCTGCATAAAAGCTCCATCTCCAGCCAGGTCTCATGGAAAAAGGTGAATCCGCAGCCTGCATCCGTTCCAATCACGGGACGCATTCCCAAATCAGACAGGCGGGCGAAAATCTCACATTCCCGCTTTTCCTGCTCCAGGAAAAAGGCTTCCCGCTCATCCGGTTTTTTCACGCCATCCCTGGCAGGGTCCAGCATATGGTAGTTGTTGGATATACCTGCCATGAAAAAACGGTTGTTCCCGCAAAACCGTTCCATCACATCCGGCTCATAACACCGTTCCAAAAGCCCCGTACGATGGTTCCGCCTGAAACAGGCGCAGTGTTCCAGGCTGTCCACCCCGGCCTCCAGGGCGTTCACACAGGAGCTGGTTGTCAGGCAGTGGGCTGCTGTGGGAAGTCCCAGTTCATGAGCCGTCTCCACTGCCGCCCGGATTTCCTCCCTGCTGTAGGTGTCGCGCTCCGGTATGGAGCCGGGGGTAAGCTGGCCTCCGCTGACAATCAGCTTGATGCAGCCGCAGCCCGCTGATTTGCGTTCTTTCACGGCCTGTATCAATCCCTGCGCACCGTTGGAGGTCTTTCCTAAGAATGCCAGATGTCCTCCATCCGGGGTCAGAGGCATGCCCGCTGCCTGAATCCTTGGCAGGTCCGCCCCTGTCTCCGCCACGGCTTTCTTCCGGTCCGGACCTGTTTCCAGGTCCATGGGATTATCTGAGCCTAAGGCCCTCACCAGGTCCATGGAGCTTCCCGCGTCCCGGACCGTTGTCACGCCTGAGCGCAAAAGCATCCTGGCGTGTTCCATGGCCCCGGCCAGACGGGTCCCTCTGTCCTCCCTGATGTAGGCTCCATAAGTATCCCCGGAGGGCGTAAACTCCAGATGCACATGGGTATTAATCAGACCAGGCAGGATATAGCTGTCCGAACAATCCATAATCCTTGCGCCGGGATGCGCCTGGGCCAGTTCCTCAAAGCGCCCCATCTCCTTAATCCGGCTTTTCTCCAGAACCATCCCTGTATATTTCATTTTCCTTGAAAGAGAATCATAAATTCCCTTCCCATGGACCAGCACCGGTATCTCCATGAATTCCTCCTCTGCTGCGCGCTTTTCCGGCCTGGGTTCCTACCCCTTTACCGCTCCGGCCGTCATGCCCTGAACAATGTATTTCTGCAGTATCATGGTCAGGATGATGGTTGGCACAATAACCACAATGGTGGCTGCCAGCATACGGCCCCAGCGTATGTCTGCGCCCGACACAAAATACTGCAGGGAGACAGGAAGGGTTCTTGTCTTCTCACCGCTGAGGATAAGGGCAAACTGGAAGTTGTTCCAGGAGCCCAGGAACGAAAGGGTGGAGCAGGTCACTAATCCGGGCGCGCTGATGGGCAGAAGGACGTCCTTAAAACACTTCTGCCTGGTACAGCCGTCCACAATGGCTGCCTCCTCCAGTTCCAATGGCAAATCACTGAAAAATCCCACCATAATCCACACAATCAGCGGAAGGGACAATACCATGTGGCTGAGAATCAGCACGCCGTAGGTATCAATCATGCGCAGCTTGGAAAATATGAAATAATAGGGCAGCAGAATGGATATGTTGGGCAGAAGGCGGGCCGTAAGGATGGCTGTGTTGGCCTTTCCCATTTTATATCTGGCAATTGCATAGGCTGCCGGTACTCCCAGGAGCAGGGACAGCGCTGTGGACGCCACTGCTACAATGGTGGAATTCAGCATATAGGTGCCGTAGTGCTGGGTCTTAAATATGTAAATGTAGTTATCCAGTATGGGTTTGAATCCAAACAGCTTGGGAGGCATGATATACACCTGGGCCATATTTTTAAAGGAAGAAATGAGCACAAAATACAGCGGGAACAGAATCGGTATCACGATAATCAGGACCAGGATGCCAAATAATAATTTTGAGATAATCTTCTTTGTCCTGAACTTATTAACCCCCATAATACGCCACCAACTTTCTCTGTATCTTCATGACTAAAACGCTGAGCAGCAGCACAATCACAAACAATATTATGAGCATTGTAGATGAAAGGCCGAATTTGTAATAGGAAAATGCCGTCTCATAGGCAAACAGGTTAAGTGTCCTGGATGCATTGGCCGGTCCACCCTTTGTCATGGCGTAAATCAGGTCAAAGGACTTGAACACGTCTATGAACCGCAGCAGGCCGATGGAAAACAGGGTCTGGGTGAGAAGAGGCAGGGTCACCTGGAAAAATGTCTGTATGGGCGTTGCCCCGTCCACCCTGGCAGCCTCCATTGGGTCTGTTGGAAGCGACGAAAGTCCTGCCAGACATACAATCACCACCATGGGAGTCATCTGCCATGTCTCCACCGCTGCAATGGCGGGAATGACCGTCTGCTTTGCCGACACAAAGGCTGACCTGGGAAGGCCCACGGTTGTAAAGATATAATTCAGCAGGCCCGAGGACGGCTCATAGAACAGCATCCACATCAGGCCCACTGCCACAGGCGCCATCATGTATGGCAGCAGCACCACTGCCTTCACCCCGTTCTTGCCCCTGAAATCCTTATTCAGTACAAGGGCAATGGCAAGACCCAGCAGCATCTCAGCCACCGTTGCAATGGCTGTGTAGTAAAATGTAATTCCCAGAGACTGCCAGAATTCCCTGCTGGCCAGCACATCCAGATAATTCTTTCCCCAGTTAAAGCGCATGCCGTTCCCCATCAGCAGGTTCCAGTCATTCAGGCTGAATATGAAAGTCATTGCAATGGGAACCGCAATCATGGCCATCATAAAAATAAGGGCAGGCAGGGAAAAGACCCACTTAATATGTTTGTTGACAAAATTGTTCATATACACATCCCTCTCTGTTGTCAGAAAGGAGCCTGGTAATCATTGCAGGCTCCTTTCCATTGTCTCCAAAGCACGTCCGGCTGAATCAGCCTTCGGGACACGCTTTAATCCTCATAGGGATAATCCGCGCCGTACTCACCTGCATCCTTAAGGAGCTGGTCCACCTTTTCCGCCGCTGCATTCATCTTGCTCTCCAAATCCGGTCCCTCTCCCTTTGTCTCAATGGAGTACACAATGGCCTCGCCCATGGCGTCCCTGGCCTCTGATACGGCGGTCATCCTGGGAAGTCCGTACTGGTTGGTGGTATCAGCCTGAATCTCTTCATTGTATGCCTGGATGTAGTCTTCCGGCATGGCGGCTGTGACGCGCTCATCGTCCCATACGGAAGCCCTGAAGGTGGGCATTCCCTTTGGAGTGATGTCGGCCGCAATATCCTTGCCTGCCGCATATTTGAGGAATTCCCATGCAGCCTCCTTGTTCTTAGAGCCTGAGTAAATGGATGCGCCCCACACCACCTGCTTATAGGACTGGCGTCCTGCAGGACCTTCCGGAATGGGAGCAACCCCTACCTTGTCGTAGAAGGAAGACTCATTGGGGTCTATCAAAGTCTGATACAGGGCAATGGCATCCACGCACATGCCTACCTGTCCGGCGTTGAACAGCTGGGTCATCTGGGAATATCCTGCGGTCAGTATGCCCTCCGGAGCATAGTCCCCCAGCAGCTTTCCATAGAATTTAGCTGCTTCCAGGTTCTCGGGCGTGTTAAAGGCGCATGTGCCGTCCTTGAAATAAGCGCCGCCAAATCCGTAAAGGAAGGGTGAAAACTGGGAGGTCAGGGCTATCTTCTCGCCGCGGCAGGCAATGGCATAAAAATTGCCTGCAGGGTCATTGATTTTCCCGCATACATCCAGCAGCTCATCGTAATTTGTGGGAACCTTCACTCCCTTTTCCTCAAATACATCCTTCCGGTAGAACATCAGCTGTACGGAAGAATACAGGGGAAGGGCTCCGATGGCCCCGTCAGACTTAATCTTTATCTGTTCCATGGGTGCCGACGAGAAGTCTTCCCAGTCAAATTCCGGGTCCTCTAAATATTCATCCAGCGGTTCAATCCATCCGTTATTGCTGTAAGCCGCCATGTCCTGCAGCGGGCTCATGAGGAACGCGTCAATGGTGGAGGAGCCTGCCAGAAATTCCGTGGTTATCTTCTCGCGAAGCTGGGCTTCCCCGTACAGCTCCAGATTCACCTTGATTCCTGTCTCCTCCTCAAAATCATCCAGATACGCTTCAATCGCATCTGAAATCTGTCCTGTCATACTGAGGACACGGATTGTTGTGCCGGCATAGGGCTTTTCCCCTGCCTCCCCTGCGGCGGTTTCCCCGGATGTCCCCTCTGCTTCCTTGCCGGCCGGAGCCTCCGAAGCCTTGGACGTATCACCCGGCAGTCCGCTGGTCCCCCCGGAACAGCCTGCAAGTGACCCCGCCAGCATTACTGCGCTTAAAGCCATACAAATTTTACGTTTCATAAATACCCTCCTTCTATTCACGTTTTCTTAAACTGTAAGCATAGTATAAATGTTCATTCCCTGATTTGGAATTTAAAAAAATAGGGATTATTGGTATTATTGTCCACCAAAAATAATCCCTATTTTTTATTTGAATTATTGTATGATTCTTTTTAAATATTGTATGATTTTCACAATTTCCGCACGTCACTGGGACTCATATTGTAATATTTTTTGAACAGGCGGCTGAAATAGGAGATGTCATGTATGCCTATCCGGCTGGCCGCCTCCTGGACCTGGATATTGGAGCTGCCAAGAAGGGTAAACGCCTTTTTCATCTTCAGCCGGTTGAAATAATTCACAAAGGTGTCCCCGGCAGCCTTCTTAAACAGGATGCAGAACTGGCTTTTTCCCAGGGCGCACCATCCGGCTGCTTCCTCCAGGCTTATATTCTCATCCACATGGTCCTCCAGGTACTGAAGAAACCTGGTAATCTCCGGATTCGCGCTCTTATTGGCCAGTAAATAATCCACCACGGACTGCACCGCTGCCTTAAAACAGCCCTTTAACTCCGTCAGTGTCTCGGCTCCCCAGAAATCCCCGGTGGAGTATATCTCATCGTATTCAGGCACATCCGTTCCCTCGGGAATGGAATATCCTGATATGAACACCCATGTCTCCACCACGCCGCGTCGTATGGCCTGTATCTGGTCAAAGGACCGGAATCCCGCCATCTCCTCAAACCAGCTGTCAATCAGCCGGAATGCCTCATCTGCATCCTGCCTGAATATGGCCTCCTGCATGTTCCGCTGCACACTCCTTTTTGTGATGAAGGGACGGCCTGTTTCCTCCTTCTTGCTGTGAAAGGCGGCCGGACCGTCAAAGAAGCGCAGGGCCGCCAGCCTCCTGGCCTGGGCGAAACCGGCCGGAATGTCCATGCGGCTTAAGCACTCCTGGCCCAGTCCCATGGAAAGGGTCAGGTTCAGGTGGGTCTTTAAAGCATGATTGAGCAAATCCAGGGTGTCCGGAAAAAAACAGTCCGCACGGTCCCCTCCCACGCTTCTGAACAGGACCACAATTTCATTCTCGCCGGTAAAAGCCAGGTCTGATTTCGGCAGCTCTTCAAAGTACTCCCGGATTATGTTCAAAAGGCCGTACCTTCTGATATGGGCGTCCGTGCTGCTGCCCGGACGGTTCATCCGTTCACTGTCCACCAGAAAACAGCCTGCCCGGTAAGTTTCAAAGGGATTATAGGTATATCCCAGCCGGTCCAGCAGCATTTCATTGTCCCCAGGCCCGTGATTTCCCAGCAGCAGGGTCTTTAAGTCCTCCTCCCGGTTAAAGGACTGCACCTTCATGTCCAGGCTGCCCCGGCCCGCCTTCTTCTGTTCCTCCTCTATCATGGCCTTTAACCTTGTGATAAGCTCCACCAAAGTATCCTGGGTAAAGGACAGCTTAAGTATATAGTCCTCCGCCCCCAGCTTGATGGCCTTCTTCACATAGTCAATCTCATCCACGCAGCTCAAAACCACAACCTTTGTATCCGGGTGGTTCTCCCTTATATACTTCACCAGCTGGATTCCGTCCATGCCGGGCATCATAATGTCCGTAAACACGATATCAGGCACATCCCGGTTCATGCACTCCACTGCGTCCTTTCCGGATTCACAGGTGGATACCACCCTGCATCCGTAGGCTTCCCAGTTAATGCATGACTGGAATCCCACCCTAACTATGATTTCATCATCCACAATCATTACCTTCAGCATGACCCGTTTCCTCCCCCATATGGAAATACTGCAAAAACCTTTGTTCCGTATCCTACCCTGGATTCAATATAGAGCCCGTAATCCGCTCCGTACCTGGCTTTCATCAGCTCATGGATGCTGGTGAGCCCGATTCCGGTCACATGGCGTTTCTTGCTGTTTTCATCCAGCTCCTTCAGCACCTCATCCAGTTTTCCCTGCTCCATGCCCGCACCGTTATCCTGCACCGTGACGCAGACCCGCTCCCCATACTGTTCAGCCGTAATCCATATGGTGCCGTGTAGCACCTCTCCCATGCCGTGGAGCACCGCATTCTCCACTAGCGGCTGGAGGAAGAACTTAATGACCCTGAACTCCTCCAGCTCCTGTGGGATGTCCGTCACCAGCTCAATCCGGTTCTTAAGTCCCCAGTTTTTGATTTCCACCCATGCCCTGACAACACGCATTTCCTCCTTCAGAGGCACTTCCTCCTCCCTCCGGTTCATGGTGTTCTCCAGAAGGATTCCAAGGGAGGTAATCATGTCCGCTATGTTGCCTGCCCCGGATATCATGGCGGACCACTTGATTACATTTAACGTGTTGAAAAGGAAATGGGGGTTAATCTGGGCCCGGAGCATCTCATAGCGGAGATTCTGCTCTATTTCCTTCTGCTTGATGGTCTGGGCCGAGAGTTTCTCTATGTAATCCACCATCCTGCTGATTTCCCGCTCCGCCTCCACGATTCCGAACACAGGCATCTGCCTGCCCTTTGCGTCCTCCATGTCGGCGATTTTTGTACCGCCTATGTTCACCCCGCTCACCTTATGAATCAGCCGGTTAAGAGGCGCATTGACATAGAAATACATGGCAAGGCAGACCGCGCAGGCCCCCAGGGCCATGAGCATGGTCAGGGAATTCACCGTACTGTGGAGCTTGTCCACTGCCTGGGTAATGTGGGCAAGGGGCACCAGGTTCACCATGCGCCAGCCTGTGCCGGCCATGGTCACATGGTTCACCAGATACTCCTCCCCGCCCTTTGTATAATGAAAATAATCCTGGTCCTCCCGGAAATCCCCGTTCAGCCTGCCCGCTGATATATCATCCAGAATATCACTGTGCTCCGTGGCATAAATCAGATGGTTTCCCTGGTCAAAGAGGGCCAGCACCGCGCCGTCATAGGGAATCAGCACCTGGGAAAGATTTTCCGTGGGAAAGGACACAAAGGACACCCCAAGGAATTTCAGGGAATTATAATCCTTAATCCGGCGGATAAACAGGATAAAATCCTCGTCCTTTCCTGATTCAATCCGGTCCTTGAACACACCCTTGTCATTGTAAATACAGGGCGCAATCCACCCGGACACTTCCTTGCCCTCCAGGAATTCCCGGTACCACGGCTGCTGTTTGACGCTCTGGGCAAACTTCTCCCCAAAATAACTGCTGTTGTCAATCCCGTCCGCCACGCTGTACACTGTTGCATCGGCTCCCAGGATGATGTAATGGAGCCTGTAATCAAAGAATATATTCCTGTAAAAGGTCAGGGTTTCCTCCACAGCCCGGATGCGGCTGACATTCTCCGAGGAATATACCTTTCCGTCATAGGACTGGTTTAAGTAGGAGGCCACCTGCTTGTTGGTGCTGGATGCAGCCGACAGCTTGCGTATGGAATCCGTCACATCGGTCAGCGCCAGCTCGTTGCGGTTCATGTACTGGGATATGATGCCTGCCTCCTGGGTGATGAGCAGATTCCTGCTGCGGTTAAAGGAGTAGTGCATGATGAGGAACACGCTGATAAAGACAGCGATAATACATGTATATATGATTTTAATCCTCAGGTTTACCTTCATCCTCTTCATCAAACCGTCCCCCCTGGACGGCCAGACGGCCGTCCAACTCATTATAACATTCTTTTATTTCCCGGACAATCCTGGGTCCTGTACATCGCGGGCCCCTGCCTCTCAAATGCCTCCTGTATCTCCCTCTGGAGCCGGCTGCTGCTGAGTATATCAAACCCTGTCATGGCCAGGGCCTTTGCCCCCAGGATACACGCCCTGTCCCCTTTCTCCGATGCAGCAGCCGCCGCAAACTCCGGTGAATGGCCGTTGACCTCCCCTGGCGCAATGGATATATATTCATGAATCACCGGCATGTGAAGCGAGAGATTGCTTACATCCGATGAGCCGTAAAAGCCCATGGGGTCGGGGTAGGAAACAGGCTCCCCCAGTGATTCCAGGTTCTCCTTAAAGGCCTGGCCCATGGGGATATTGGGATAACGTTCGGAAAACAGGGGGTCCACATGTATGTCCGCCCTGGCCCCTGTGAGCATGGCTGCAGTTTCCGCACAGTGCTTCACGATTCCCACCAGACGCTCCAAATCCCCCAGGGTCCTGGAGCGCAGGCAGAATTCACAGGATGCCTCCCCCGGAATCACATTGTTGGCCTGGCCTCCCTGGCGGATGACGCCGTTGACCGTATCCTGAAAACGGAAGCAGGGATGCATCAGGTCAATATTGGAAAAGGCAGCCCTGACCGCTGTGAGGGCATTGATTCCCGATGCAGGGTTGGAGGAATGGGCTGATTTTCCGGTAAAGCCCGCATAAACAGTGGTGCATCCCCTGGCGCTGCGCTGCACCATGGAGGGGCCGGAGGTGGGATGGCACATCAGCACATAATCCACATCCGCAAAGGCGCCCTGTGCCTGCATAAGGATTTTTCCGCCCTTTGTCTCCTCCCCCGGAGTCCCTATGACGTATACGGTTCCGCCCAGGCGGTCCAGTACAGAGGAAAGGGCTATGCCTGCCCCGGCTGCCATGGCTGCAATCATGTTGTGCCCGCACCCGTGGCCCAGTCCCTCCAGCGCATCGTACTCGGCCAGAAAGGCAATCTTTGGCCCATTCTGGCATCCGCTGGACACGCCGCTTTTTTTCACCGCTGTAAACGCGGTTGCCAGACCCCCGGTTCCTGTATCCACCCGGAAACCATGTGAACGCAGCAATCCTGCAATCCTGTCACAGGCGTAATATTCCTCAAACCCGCACTCCGGGTGGCTGTGTATATCATGGGACAGCTGTATCAGCTCCTCCCTGATTGCCTCCGCCTGTCCTGCCACATATTCTTTCGTCCCTTCCATTCTCTACCGCCTTTCTCTCTAATACAAAACCGGGAGGAAAAGGTTCCTCCCGGTCATGCAACGGCCTTCAGGCCCTGTTACTCTTCTGTTACCACCGCATTCTGGTACTCATGTGCGCCAATCTGGCTCAGCATCAGTCCCTGAAGCTTTCCGGTGGCTGCAATCACCTTTGTCTCGCTGTAAAGGCCGATGATTGGGGTGTCTGTAACCATGTCATCGTAAAGCTGCTTCAAAAGCGCTTCCCTCTCCTCGCCCTCGCCGGTGGATGCATACTTCACATATGTCTCATCGAATTCCGGGTTATAATACCGGGAGAAGTTATTGACAGAGGTGGACAGCAGCATTCCGTTAAACACATAGTCCGCATGTCCTGTATTGGTCTGCCAGAAATCCAGCATCAGGTCAAAGTCCTCGCCGGCCTCAATCAGGGAGAAGGATGTATTGTCATCCTGGGTCACAATGTTGAGGGTGATTCCCACCTCGGCCAGCTGGCTCTGAAGCACCTGGGCAATCTCCGTGTTGGTCTGGTTGGAGTTGGTCCACAGGGTCAGTGTAATGCCGCTGCCGTAGCCTGCCTGGTCCAGAAGGGATTTTGCCTTCTCCGGGTCATATCCGTTTGTCTCGTATTCCCGGTAATCCTGGGCGGACTGAGGTATGATGTTGTCGGATACGGTTCCGAATCCATAGAGCAGGGAATCCACAATGGTCTGCTTGTTGATGGCGCACTCCACTGCCTTGCGGACATCCGGGCTGCCCACAGGGCCGTCGGAACTGCAGTTCAGCTCCATAAGGATGATTTTCATGGACGGGCTGGTGAGAATCTGAAGGTCCTTATTCTCCTGGATACGGGAGATATCATTGTTGGGAACCTCATAAGCCACATCCACCTCGCCTGTTTCCAGCATCATGGTGCGCTGGGAAGCCTCAGGCACGATTTTCATGGTCAGGAGCCTTGTCTTTGCCGGGCCGCCCCAGTAATCATCAAAGCGCTCAAGGGTATAATAATCGCCTTCCACTGCCTCCTTTAATTTATAAGGGCCTGTACCGATTGGATTGGAGCCAAAGGTTGCCTCATCATATTCCGCAGGCACCACGGAAGCCTGGGGCAGGGTCAGTATGCTTAAGAAAGCCGGGTTGGGAGCTTTGAGCTTAACCGTTACATGGTAGTCATCATCAATGGTGCAGCCGTCGTAATTGCCCACAAACAGCGCTCCCCTCTGGTCGATGAGGTCCAGGGTGAACTTCACGTCCTCTGCATTCATATCAGAGCCGTCATGGAACTTTACGCCCTCCCTGAGGGTCAGCTTCAGGGTGGTGTCGTCCGCCCACTGGTACTCGGTTGCAAGGCACGGCTGCATCTTCATGCCGGAATCATAGGTGAGCAGCGGGTCAAACATGTTGTTGGAGATGGAGTAGGCCCTCTCCTGCTGTCCGATGGTTGCATCCAGCGTGGTCAGGTCATTGCCCTGGCAGAATATGATTTCATCCTTAATCTTCACATTCTGTCCGTCGCTTCCAGCCACTGTTTCCTGGGGTGTTTCTGCTCCGCCCTTACTGCCGCCGCAGCCTGTCATCACCATACAGGCGATAAGACACATGGCAATTGCTTTTTTCATACATATATCCTCCTGAAATTATTCATTATATTCAACTCCCTGCCTATTTACCGCTGCAGAGAAGATGACACGATACAAAATGCCCCGGTGAAGCCTCAATCTCATGTATGGGCCGCCCGCATTCCGGGGTTGCCCTGGGACACCGCTTTGCAAACCTGCATCCCTCTCCCATGTTGATGGGAGAGCTCAGCTCCCCGTTCAATATCTCCCGTTCCATCTTAATGGTGGGGTCCGGGATAGGGATGGCTGACAATAATGCCTGGGTGTAAGGATGCATGGGATGTTCAAAGAGCTCATCCGGCTTGGCCCTCTCCACCAGCTGTCCCAGGTACATAACCACAATGTCGTCGGAAAGATGCTTCACCACCGATAAATCATGGGTGATGAACAGATAGGTAAGTCCCATCTGCTCCTGAAGGTCCTGCATCAGGTTCAGCACCTGAGCCTGAATGGACACGTCCAGGGCCGACACCGGCTCATCGCAGACAACGAATTCCGGGTTCAGCGCCAGAGCCCTGGCAATACCGATTCTCTGCCTGCGGCCTCCGTCCAGCTCATGGGGATAGGAATTGGCAAACCGGTATGCCAGCCCCACCAGGTCCATCATCTCCCTGACCTTTTTCTGAAGGCCTTCCCTGTCGTTCTTCTTATAGATGCCCTGGAGCACCAACGGCGCCTCAATGGCCTGGCTCACCGTCATACGCGGATTCAGGGAAGAGTAGGGGTCCTGGAAAATAATCTGCATCCTGGACCGCAGGGCCTTCACCTGCTTCTTGTCGTACTTCACAATATCCTGTCCGCCAAACCAGATTTCCCCGGACGTGGGTTCCTGAAGCCTCAATATGGTGCGGCCCAGAGTGGATTTGCCGCAGCCCGACTCCCCTACCACGCCCAGTGTCTTTCCCTTTTCAATGGAAAAGGATATGTTATCCACGGCCTGAAGGGGTCCGCGGGGCGTATCAAAATATTTCTTCAGATTTCTTACTTCTAACAGTCCCTGGTGTTCCATCACTCCCCTGCCCCTTTCCTCAACTCATTCTCCACCTTGAAACAGCGCACCTTGTGGCCGTTTCCGGCATCCATGAACCGGGGATGCTCCGTGCTGCACCGTTCAAAGGCATATTTGCATCTGTCCGCAAAGGGACATCCTGTCCTCTGCACCGTTGGGTCCGGCATCAGCCCGTCAATGGGATTCAGCCTGTGTACGTGCAGGTGCACCTGGGGAATGGCTCCCAGCAGTCCCTCGGTGTAGGGATGCAGGGTATGCTTATAGATATCCAGGACCGTTCCGCTCTCCACAACCTCCCCTGCGTATATGATGGCCACCTTCTCACACATCTGGGCAACCACGCCTAAATCATGGGTAATCAGAAGTGTGGCCGTATGGTATTTATCCTTAAGGCGCCGCATCATCTCCAGCACCTGGGCCTGGATGGTCACATCCAGCGCTGTTGTGGGCTCGTCCGCTATAAGCACCTTGGGGTTGCAGGCCAGGGCAATGGCGATAACCACCCTCTGCTTCATGCCCCCTGAGAACTGGTGCGGGAAATCCCCTGCCCTCTCCGCCGGAATACCCACTGTCTCCAGCATTTCCATGGCCTTTTCCTCGGCTTCCTTCTTGGTGCATTTTTCATGGACCCGGATTACCTCCGCAATCTGCTCCCCTACCCTGACAACGGGATTTAAGGATGACATGGGGTCCTGGAAAATCATGGATATCTGGTTGCCTCTGACGGCGCGCATTTCCGCACCGCTGGCCGTTAAGAGGTCCCTGCCCTCAAATTCAATGACGCCGCCCTCTATCCTGCCGGGAGGATTGGGAATCAGACGCATAATGCTCTTGGCAAGCGTGGTCTTTCCCGCGCCTGTCTCGCCTACCAGTCCCAGTGTCTCCCCGTCGTCCAGTTCCAGGTCCACATGATTCAGCGCATATACGGTTCCGTCCTCTGTATGGTATTGTACCTGTAAATCTTTGATTTCTAATATATGACTCAACGTTTTGCTCCCCCTTATCGTTTCAGCTTTGGGTCAAGGGCATCCCGAAGGCCGTCCCCAAACAGGTTAAATGCAATGACTGCCACGATTAAGAACAGACCCGGGAACACGGAAATATGCCATGCGTCCCTCATATAGGTCCTTGCCGTGGTAAGGATTGCGCCCCACTCCGGCTGGGGCGGCTGTACGCCCAGTCCCAGATAGGACAGACCTGCCACTGCCAGGATGGAATCGCCGATTCCCAGGGATACCTGCACCAGGATTGGAGCCAATGCATTGGGCAGTATGTACTGGAACAGAATGGTGCCGTCCGATGCGCCTACGGCCCTGGCCGCCTCCACAAATTCGCTGTCCTTTACCGTGAGCACCGCTGCCCTGGCAATTCTGGCGTATTTGGCAATACCCGACACGGCCAGCGCCAGTAACAGGTTGAAGGTGCTGGTTCCCAATGCAGCAACAATGGCCATGGCCAGCAGCATATAGGGTACTGCCAGCAGCACGTCCATGACACGCATGATAGCGTTATCGGTCTTGCCGCCGTAAAATGCAGCTATCATGCCAAAGGGCGCTCCCATGAGCACGGACAGCGCAATGGCCACCACGCCGATGGCAAACGAAAGCTTGGTTCCCCACAGGATGCGCAAAAGCAGGTCGCGGCCAAACTCATCGCATCCAAAGGGATGGGCCAGGCTGGGCTTTGCCAGACGCAGTGAAAGGTCCTGCTTTATGATATATTCGTTGTAAAAAGAATAGTTCGTAATCTGGTCAATGGCCAGTGTTGTAAGGATTGTAACTATGAACAGGACAATGATAACCAGACCCACCACGGCCAGCCGGTTGTGCCTGAACTGAATCACCGACTGCTTCCACAGGGAACGCACCTTTTCATCCTGTCCCAAATTGTTCTCTGTTTTCTTTAATGTGCTCATTTTTTCTTTGCCCTCTTCCATGATGATTGATATTCAGATTTAATCCTGGGGTCCAAAAATGCATACAGAAGGTCAACAATCAGGTTCACGATTGTAAACAGGATTGCCAGTGTCACCACGCTTCCCAGCACAGCAGGCGTATCCTTGTAGGAAATGGAATCCACCACAAAACGGCCTACTCCGGGCCAGGAGAAAATGGATTCCGTCAGCACGGAACCTCCCAGCAGGGTTCCGAAGTTAAGTCCCACCACAGTGACAATGGGAATCAGGGCATTTTTTAACATGTGCTTCCAGATGACCGCGCTTTCCGTAAGGCCCTTTGCCCTGGCCATGTCAATGTAATCCTGGCGCACTACCTCCAGTACGGAGGAGCGGGTGGTGCGGGCAATCAGCGCGGCATAGCCGCACCCCAGCGTCAGGGTGGGCAGAATCAGGCTTATCAGATTATCCGGAAATCCGTGCTGCATGCCCGAAGACGGCAGCCAGCCCAGATTCAGCGAAAAGATAATGACAAGAATCAACGCAAACCAAAAGGTTGGCACTGCCATCAGGAACAGGGTGATAAACATGGTGATATTGTCCAGGGTGGAATACTGCTTGATGGCAGATATGATTCCCACCGGAATGCCGATGATGACAGAAAATATGATTCCTGAGGTTGCCAGCACCACGGTGTTGCCCAGACGTCCCATAATCAGGGAAAACACGGCCTGGCCGTTGCGGTAGGATGTGCCTAAATCCCCATGGAGAAGTCCAAGTATGAACCGCCCGTACCGCACCAGGAACGGGTCGTTCAGCCCCATGGAATCCCTCAGCGAGGCAAGAGCTGCCTCCGTGGCATTGCTGCCCAGAATGATACGCGCCGGGTCGCCAGGAGCAAGGTCCATAATGGTAAACACCAGGAAGGTTGCTCCGATTAACACCGGTATTGCAAATATAATACGTTTGATGATGTATCGTAACATGATACGCGTCCTTTCTCAGTGATTATTGTACCTGCCAGCGGTACATCTGCAATTCAATGGCCTCACAGACCTCATGAAGCTGTCCCGTCATCCTGTTTCTCTGGCGGATAAAATCCGTCTGGGACATCAGGTAGCGGTCCTCAGGCGTATTGTCCCTGTGCACCCCCAGCAGGGAAGAAAACACTGCGTAAGGTTCATGCTCCACTGCATAGTCATGTCCGTAGGGACTGGAATATGTATATTTTAAGCGCACCAGCTCTCCCGCTGTCCGGATGAGTATGGCGTCCGCATCCTGCTGCGGATATGCCCGGACTGCATCAGACAATTTCTTTACAGCTTCCTGTGTTCTGGCAATGGCAGCCTGCACCGGCGCCACGTCGAAATCCGGATCCAGTTCTCTGCCGAATGCATCAAAATAAGCCTGCATTTCATCCATAAAACCTTCCATGTCTATGGGAAGGGGCGTTTCCATGGCATAGCGGAGCACCAGCTTTGCCGCTATCTCACAGTCCCGCGCCAGCACATCATCCCCAATCTTGTCCAGGGTATCCTCCTTTGTGTGCCACCAGTAAAATGGGCCGCCCACCCCAAAGGCAGCCGGCATGGCAGCCGGCCTTAAGATATCGCCGGTCTTTCCAGGCTGCGGCGTGGTCCCGTCATCCATGTAGAACTGGGGCGCAATGGAAACCGGGGTCATGGTTCCCCAGAAGGTCTGGTCGCTGGAACGGTCCAGGGCCCTGTAGGGAAGAGGCTTGCGGCTGTTGTAAGGCGCAAGGAATTCATCATTAAACGCCTCTCCCTCCATTCCGGTCATATCAAAACGGACTGCATTGCTTCCCATACAGCCGCAGATGTCCATGTTGATGTGGGCCACACAGTGCTTCCTCAAATATTCATAGTGATGGTCGCAGAACCAGGTGGAGCCGGAGTAGCGTCCGTCCGAATGGCCGGACCACCAGGCAACCACCACGGTACGGTTCAGCTTTTCCTGGAACTTCTTAAGTGCCCTGGCTGTCTCCAGCATCAGAACATTGGCCGCGCCATTGTCCGTCATGCCCTCATACCAGGAATCGTAATGTCCGCTGAGAAGCACGAAGCTTTCACTCTTACCGGGAATCGTTGCCACCGGCATGCTGGACCTTACGATGCGGTTGTCCATGGCCACGTCCATCTGCACGGTCACAGCTGTATTTCCAGCCGTATTTTCATCTGTACTTCCAGCTGTATTTCCTGTCATCCCAATCAGCTTCAGGCCGTCCTGTCCCAATATCTGCACATAGGGAAGATAGGGATACAAATCCCTGTCGCGGCTTCCAGGCATTCCCCACACACCACCCATGGTGTCGTGATGGTGGATGTCCTTGGGCCATATGGCGATGATGCCCAGGGCTCCTGCCCTTGCAGCTTCATAATAAAAGGGAAAGCTGATATCATAGGTCAGGACAATCTTTCCCTTAAACGCACTGAACCGTTTTTCCTGTTCCACGCCGGTCAGCGGGCCTTTGTCGCACATCCAATCCCAGACCAGCTCACCCTCAAGCCCATGGGCTTCGCCGCTGTACACAGCCGCAATGGCCTCCACGGTGAAATCAAGCTCTCCCGGTTTCTTTACACGAACAGAAGCCTGTACAGGCAGGCTTCTCATAAGCTCATAATAATGCCTTTCATACCCGATTCCCGCTGCTTTAAGCTCCTGAACCAGGTAATCCACGGCTGCTTCCCCGGCCTCTGAACCGGAGTATCTCTCCAATCTGCTGAAAACCTCAGCATCCTCCTTCATCCTGCCAAGATTCAGTTCCCGCAGGATTTCTTCTTCCATTTCTGCCCAGCTGTCCATATTCATTCCTTAACTTTCCATGATTATAAAATTTTTGTAAAAACCACATTTTTTAATTATAAATAGGCCCATTTACATAGTCAACCTATTTCGACAATTTTCCCCTGAATTTAGCGTTTTCTTTTGTGCAATTTTACCCCCACCTGTATGGATATTACCAGGGAAACAGGGGAAACAAAAAAGCCTGATGCCATTGCTGGCAGCAAGCCCTGAAATCAGATTCATATTCCAGCCCTTTTCTATCTGACGGCAATGTACAGATAACAATGGGCCTTTCCATCTTTTGTATATTCTGCGGGAACCGCGCTCTCATAATCCGCGGTAAAGCACCGGTCTATGGTCCCCTCCTTTTGCTGGGCCCACACTGATTCCCACGCCCTCCTGGTACATCTGCCGATGTCGCCGTTTTCATCCGCCTCATCATATTTACGGTACTGTCCCATTTTCACCTTTTCTTCCATTTCCCCAAAAAACTCACTTGTGACAGCCATGACAGTCAGGTCATAGCTGCCTGTCTCATCACCGGCATAACCGCTGTACCTGGAAACAGGGGAAATGCCTGTCCGGAACTGATGCCCACTGTCAAACAGGATTGGCAGACGGCCATCCATGATATGGCTCCAGAGCTCATCAATGCACTCCATTCCCTCCTTCGAATTATCCGTCCGTATTGTTACTTCCTTTAAACTGTATGCCATGGCGCCCATTCCTTTCCCATCTCCGCTGATATCCTTCTGCCGCGGTTTATATTTCTGTTATGTTACCACACCAAACACGACAACAGTATGTCATATAAACTTCACCTTAGCTTATAAATGAATGGCTCATAATATAAAATTCTTCCTGGCTCGGCAGGTGCTTTTTCTCCATTTTTTCCAGGGTGTCATCGTACTGCCGGGCTTCTTCCTCAGAGATTGCCATGACAGGACTGTCATGATACACCCAACGCCTGCCGTCCAGTACATCCGGCACCAGTTCCTTAACCATCATTGCCGCCGGATAGGTTCCGTTCTCCAGGCAGACATTAAACTTTTTACAGCTTTTGAACCCGCGGCTCACATAATTCATCGGACTTCCAAATATGACAATCACATCATACCCAAGGGATACCGCCTGTTTAAATGAATGTTCCATAAGCATCTTCCCGTACCCCATTCTCTGGTATTCAGGTGCAACAGAAACAGGTCCGAAGGTTAGAATCTCTTTTTCCTCCCCGGCCTCATCCACCAGCCTGGCCTTTGTATACATGATATTTCCAATTACCCGGTCATCCAGCTCAAGCACAAAATCCAGCTCCGGTATAAAATCCTCATGCCCGCGCATGATATGAACCAGATAATGTTCACTGCATCCGGGTACATACATATTGTAAAATGCTTTCCTGGTAATATCCTCAACCGCTTTATAGTCTGATTCCATTTCATTCCGTATCTTAATCATGATAAATTACCTCGTTCAATTTCCAGCCGGTCCTGTCCCTCTTCGACGGGGCCTTACCTGGCAACACTATATCCGTGACGCTCCAGAAGTTCCAGCGCCTGTTCAAAATCATCCGCCTTCGTCATAACATAATCTGTATTATAGGTGGATACCACAAAAATCCCAATCTTATGTTCAGCCAAAATAGAGGATATCCCGGCCAGGATACCAATCAGGGAAAAATCCAGTTCTCCCTGAATCCGGAAAACCCGCCATCCGTCTTCCCTTGAAACCGTGTCCCCGGGAATACTCTCAGTCCTGCATACCAGGGATATCTCCTCATCTGTCCTGCCCAGGAAATACAGGTCGTCCTCCATCCTGGCCTGTCCTATATTACTAAGCTTGCAGACTGAAAATGCTCCCTCTATCACCTTTATTTCCATGTTTCCGAATCTCCTTTTCCCTTTATATCCCTGTCAGGCATTTTTCCCGGCCCTCTTTCGCACGTATGGAAAATGGCTTAATATGAGCGGGAAGGGCCTGTTCATTTCTTTGTTCCATACTTTCCGGCCAGACGCTCCAGGGGTCTGACCGCCAGATGATCCACCAGCATGGAACATGCCAGGGACAAGAAAAAGGTCACAGCCGTGGAGGCCAAGGTTCCCACTATATAATGGCGGGCCAGCATATTCTTTAACAATACCGGATTCACATAGTAGCTGAGGATAAGGAAATGAATCAGGTAAATGGAAAAACTGTATCTGCTGATGAAGCTTCCCAGCTTTCCTGCCCATGCAGGTATCTTCCCGCCATAAAATTCAAACAGCAGGAATACGCCGGAACAGATGAATACCATGGCCGGTGATTTGTGCGGACTCTGGGGAACCCACCACGAAAGACCTATATCCGCAGCCACATCCATAGCCAATCCAAAGACTGCCAGAACCGCGAATACGGGAAACTGTTCCTTCCTGCATAAACGCTTAAGTCCGTATCCCAAAAGGAAATAGTAGACCCACCCTGTATACAGCACAAACTGCGCCCATGGCTTCACATCCACCCCAAGAATTTCTCCTGCAACCTCCGCCGCGTGGATTCCCAGCATCAGAAACAGGAATATCTTCATTTCCCGGTCTGTCATGTTCTTAACCATCCTGGCCAGGAACGGTGCACATATATAAAAGGATACGATGGCATACATGAACCACATATGGCCTGCCCTGGGAATCCCGGCTGTCAGCACCTGTCCCAGATATCGCCCTGCATGTTTCCAAAGTGGCAGGACCACCCTGTCCGCATGAACATTGTAACAATAGTAAATCAGGCCATAGACCAGAAACGGAATTCCCACTGTAATAAGACGCTTTCTGTAAAATTCCCCTATCCGCCCGGTTCCTCGTTCCAGCAAAAACATGCCGCTGAGCATAAAATAAATTCCCACAAAGGATAGCAGGAAGGGAGTCATGACACTGTTAAACCACCATTGTCGGGGGCTGGCCGTCTCCACCGGCATGGCATGTACCATGATGATTGCCATGACTGAAACGGCCCGCAGGCAGTCATATCTTGGGTCCCTTGTTCTTAGGTCCCTTGTATTTGAATTGCAGCTCCCCGGATTCTCAGGAGCCTTTTCTGTCTGTCTCATATGTAAAACCTTCTCTTCTGCCTTTTTCGTTTTCCCTTTTCTGCTGTGATACCTATGATTCGGTACAAATCTGTCCGTCCAGGCAAAGCTCCATGCCTACCCCCACTTCCCCTATGTCCAAGGCATCCTTCATAGTCTCTATCATTCTTGCCTTTGCCTTCAGGGAAACACAGTGACAGGGGTAGATTCGTTTGACGCCGCAGCATTTCAGATAATCAATTGTGCGCTCCAGCCGCTCATCTGCATCAAAGAGGTGAAATCCTCCTATGATGCCGAGAATCCGCTGCCGGCCGCATACCTCCCTGGCATACCGGACTATGTTGCAGATACCGCTGTGGGAGCATCCTGTTATAATAAAAATGCCCTCCGTCCCTCTGTAAACCAGGGCGGAATCATCTCTCACATAGTCATCCTGCCATATCCCCTTTATCTTTGTACTTCCAATAGCCCGCCTCTTTTCAAAGTCCACTGTGTCCGGTATCTCCCCCAGGAACACAAGCCTGTCCGAGATGGCAAACGGTCTGTCACACGGCCTGTATCTGCAGATGGCAGCCATGTCTGCAGCAGAGTATGGCGCGCCGATGGATTCCCCGTCAAACACTTTTTCATCAAAACAGGCCGGGTGGGCAACGACCTCCATTCCCGACATATCCATCTGTTTGTTCAGGTACTTAAGCCCTCTTGTGTGGTCATTGTGGCCATGGGAAAACACCATATGGGTTACACGGCCAAGGTCAATTCCCAGGGCCTCTGCATTTTTAAGAAATACATCCGAATACCCGGCATCAAACAGCAGGCGGATGCCGTCACATTCAATATAATAACTGACTGCCGGCTCTCCCAGATAATACCGGTCTATGTATGTATTATTATCAGCCAATACCCTTAATCTCATTGCAGCACCATCCTTCCAAAGGTAGTCTGATACTCTATTCTACCATAATCCCGTCCTGCCGTCCATGTTTCCATTCAGGTCCACGTTTCCGTTTGTGTCCGTATTTCCTTCTTACACTTCCTTTCCTTCTTCCCCCATCACTCCCCATTTACCTGATTCCTTCTGTAAATATCCTGCCTATCACACTCGGACAACAGCCTTTCGACCAAAAAGGAAATCGCAAATACCACTGTCAGGTTGAGAACAAACCGGCAGGACGCAAACCTGATTCCCAGGGCCGACATCTCAAAAAACAGCAGCGGAATCCGGATGCTCACGCTGGAGCACAGGAAAATCAATACATTGGAAATACGCCCTCCTTTTTTTAACAGAAGGCCGGCAATGGGAAGCAGTGCATAAACAGGTACTGCTGTCAGCATTCCCAGCAATAGCGATATTCCCATCCCGGAGGGACCTGATTTCTCACCCATGATTTTTATCATTCTATCCTTTTCAATCCAGACATCCATCAGTCCCACACACAGAAATACCGGAACCAGATTCCAGATAAATTGTCCAAGGCCGGCACCGGTATAGGCCATTATCTCCCCGGACCGTTCCGGTATCAGAATGAACACTGCCAGACAGACCGCTGCCATCACCTTCCAGGCTCCCTGTGTACCCGCTTTCTTCATCCGGTTCCTCATACTATCACCCCCAGCAGAAAAGATGTGGCAAATGCAAACAAAAAGAAGAACAGATTTCTCAGTATTGCTGCTTTGGCTCCCATATATTTCACCTCCAGCGGAATGGTGATTATTCCTACTGTTGTCAATGTGGAAATGAATACTGCCATCTGTGCTGTACCCGCCCCATTTTTAAGCAGCTCCGATACCACCGGAAAAACAGCCAGAACCGGCACAAGGGCCGCTGCACCTGCAGCTGAGGCCAGAAGCATTCCCCGGATTCCCGACTCCGCTCCCACAAGAGTCTGAACCGCATCAGGCGGCAGAACCAGAAACCCGGTGCCTGTAATCAGCAGAATAGCCAAAAAATAGGGAAGTACCCCCATCATCATGAGTAACGCCTTTCTGACCGCCTTTTTTGTTTTTCCCCTGTCCCTCCTGAGAGAAACAACCATCAAACCTGCGGAAAGGCCGTAAAAAAATATGGTAAAACCTGTGTTCATCCCTGATTCCTCCTTTATATGCCTTTTTGATTGCATGTATCTGTCGATTATAATACAATACAATCAGGAGGTAAGTTGCGCAGGCAACCAAATAACAATGGAACAATACATTCAAACAATCAAAACAGCCAAACTTTTTGACGGTCTTTCCCAAAAGGATACATACCGTCTTCTGGCCTGCCTGAAAGCACAGCCGGTTGAATATGCCAGGGATACAGTTGTTGTGGAGGAAGGCTGTCCCGTAAAAAAGTTCGGCATTCTGCTGAGAGGCAGGGGAAGGTCATACAAAACAGATTCCCAGGGACACACCCTCACAGTCACGCTTTTAAAAGAGGGAAGTGAAATCGGCGTCATCCTGGCCGCCAGCCCAGGCCGCAAAAGCCCGGTGTCTGTTACCGTGAAGCAGAACAGCCTGGTCCTGTTCATACCCTATGACCGTCTCATAAACAATTGCACCAGAAACTGTATCTGCCACAGACAGCTTCTTAAAAACTTCATGGGAATTGTGGCTGAAAAAGGACTGGTGCTTCATGAACGGCTGGACTGCCTGCTCCGCCCCACTGCCCGGGATAAGATTCTGACCTATCTTAAGAAATTCTCTGATTCACAGACCGGTGTTCCGTTTACCATTCCTCTGGACCGAAACGCCATGGCTGAATATCTGAACATGGACCGCAGCGCCCTTTCCAGGGAGCTGTCCTGTATGAAAACAGACGGAATCATTGATTTTTACAAATCCACGTTCCGTCTGCTTAACCGATGCTAATTTAACTGACACACATCCGGATAATTGGCAGCAACCTGCACTGCCGCAATAAGGCCGGTATCATGACTACATATCCATGCCTGTCATGTACAGGGGAATCACATTGATAACCGGCTCTTCGTACGGATGGATGTTCTTTATGGCAGCCAGAGTTTCCTTTAGCCGCTCAGCCTTGCAGGTCACCTCTGCTTTCAGCTCCGGCTCCGTACTGATGCTGCCGCAGTTTCCAATATACGGTCTGCTTCCCTCTAACGGCCTCCAGCAGCCTGTCACCGGACTGTATGACATGCAGCTGTCATAATTTCCTATGTGGCCGGCATCCACATCCTGAAGCGCCTTTTGCAGTACCCCCAGATGTGTCTCCGGTATGAATATTTCCAATTTACAACAGGTAAATGACTCCATGACATCCCGCCTTTCTCTGTCCTGATTTCCAGTTTGTTCTCATTGGCATTCTGTGAGCTGACTGGATATGGGGGTGGTTTGAATGTAAGTATACAGGAACCGGGTTGGATTTACAAGGTTCATCTGCCAGCTGCCCTCCTATTACTTCTCCAGCAATACCGCAATCGTATCCCCCGTCCCATCATAAATCCTTCCCGCAGCATCCCCGTAAATTCCGCTCACACGAAATCCGCACAGAGCCGCCTCTCTCACCAATGACTCAACTGTAAAGTATTGATTCCAGATATAATAGACCGCCGCGTCATGTTCTGAAATCACTGCAGACTGTTCTAAGGTGACGTTCTCCGTAAATTTGCAAAATCTGTTTAACACCATATACCCCTGTTCCCGCCAGAAGCCTCCGCCAGGATTCATCTCCCAGGTATCACCTTCCTGAAATGCCCTGTACTTTTCCATGGAGAAAACATCCAGCAGCACCTTGCCTCCCGGCTTCAGATGCCGATACATGGTCTGCATGACAGTATGCCGGTTGCGTTCCGATAAAGCTCCATAATCACAATAAATCATGGTAATAAAATCAAAACAGCAATTCAACTCCAAACTCAGGTAATCATGATATAAATAACAGATATCAAGCCCCTTTCTCTTTGCCGAATCCCTTGCATAAACAATGGAACGTTCTGAAAAATCCACTCCAGTCACCTGAAATCCGGCCCGGGCAAACCGTTCCCCGTACAATCCCGGACCGCATCCAAGGTCTAACAGTGCAGGATAGTCCGCAGGCGGTACTGCCTCTGTTATCCAGGCCGCAGATGATTCAATAAAATGAAGTTTTCTGCTGGCCCCGTTAAAATCAGGGTCCAAATGAGCCTCAAGGATTTGTTTTGAAATGTATTCGTCATTCCAAAAGGGAACCTCTGTCTCCTGGAAAAGCGAGGGACATTCTAACATTTTTCTGATACGTTTATACATTCTCATTTCCTCCTTTAATTCTGAAAAAGCCAAAAACAAGAGCCGCAGATTTTACTCCGCGGCTCAGCCTTGTGGGATGAAAAGCCTCAGGAGTAAAATAAAATCAAATATCAGGTACACAAACCAAGCCGATGTCTCGGCCATTTGCCACTTGATACAATTGATTTTATCTACTCCTTTCCAGTCATATCCATGCCACTGATTATGTGGCATCTGATATGCCGGACTATCATCACCTTTTTCGTTTTATATTTTATGTTATCATCTTATAATAAGTCATAATGTTTGTCAATATTGCATTTACATTCCAAAAGCAGCTGCGGTGAAATGAATTCCGTCCTTTTCCCGCTGTACGTAAGGGTCAGCCTGTGCATGGCCCGCGTACAGGCAATATAGAGCAGGCTGCGGTCAAAATCAGAGGCATACGTGCTGCAATCCGCTTGTGGAATCAGGACCTCATCAAACTCCAGCCCCTTGGACATGCGGATTGATGTGATAGAAATTCCATTTTGAAAGCTGGCGCTCTCCTGCGTAATCAGGTTCATATCATATTGGGACCCTCTGCCTTCTCCTGCTTCATCTCCCCCTGCTTCGTCTCCTCCCCTCTGACTCCCACCGCAGCATCCTGCCAGCGCTTCATACATCCCTTTAGCCGCCTCATCTGTTTTTAAGATAATTCCCAGCGAAACATTTTCCCCTTCCCTGAAACCTTGGATTACTTCCATTATTCTCCTTATTTCATCTGCTGTGTCCAGGCATGGAATCAGCACCGGAGGATTCCCATGGCGTTTTACGGGCTCCAGGGCGGATACATAACGGATATTTTTTGCAAATGACATGATTTCATAAGTGGAACGGTAGCTCTTATTCAGTTCCACAAACCAGGCATTCGCATAGATGGAACGCAAATCCTCCAGGCTGTGCATGTGGTTGGGGTTGACGAGCTGTCCGTAATCCCCCAGAATCGTTTTCTGGCATGGAAACATTCGGTTTAAGGCAGTAAACTGGATGGGCGTATAATCCTGCATCTCGTCAATCACCAGATGCCTGGTGATATGGCTTTCCTTTAAGCCCTGGAATGCAGCATGAAGATATAAAAAGGGATACACATCCGCCCACTCCAACGTCTTCTTAGCAGCCATGACAAAAAGCTCCGGAATTCCCATCCGTTTATA
>ULWX01015568.1_pt1 | contig 54693 bp, 61 predicted proteins | sample 1960851 | NCBI WGS metagenome assembly ULWX01 (sample SAMEA4835826, study PRJEB28245) | human gut metagenome | biome: gut microbiome; material: fecal sample | place: Denmark | collected 2008 | reverse complement strand
CAGCAGTGGTCCATCTTTGACCTCCAGGCGGTACCCACAAGTCCGCCGGCGCAGTTTGATGTATTTGTATTTTGATACTGCCAGATCCAGCCTTCCTCACGGCCGCTGTAGGTCATGGTGCTGTTGTTTTTCATAAAGCCTACAAGTCCGCCAACGCTGCCGGCTGTATTGTTATATCCCAGCGTTGCGGTCACGTTGCGAGCGATACATCCCGTTATGGTGCCATTGTCCACCAGACCGGCAATACCGCCGACATAGCCCGTGCCGGAGCTGTCAGCAGCGTAGCTGGCACTGCTGTCGACCACTTCGCAGCGAAGGAGCTTGCCGCCGTTGACTGCACCGGCCAGCACGCCTACGGCATAAGTACTGCCGCTTTCAAAGGGTTGGACTGTGGCATCTTTTATCGTCAGATCCGCGACGGTGCCGGATACAGTGCTGAAGAGGCCGAAGTTCTTGGTGGTGCCGCTTTGAGCACCGTAGTTAATTTTGAAATTGGAGACGGTGTGACCGTTGCCATAAAAGACGCCCTTAAAGTCCCACATGACCGGATCAATTTGCTCACCATTGAAATCAAGATCTGCATTCAAAGATACAAACGAATCCTCGGGGTAAGCACCGGTGGTGAAGGCTTTGAAATGATCTGTGGTTGTCATGACATAAGGATATTCCATGGTGCCGTAGCCGCCGGCCATTTTGCCGTTCTTGCCTGTGAACGTATAGGTATGCAGCGACTGGGATACGTCGGCAACCGTGCAGTTAATCTGAACCTCTACCGCCTGGCCATCGGTCAGCCCGGCAAAGGACAAGGTGTTTCCGTCCACCTTGACGGCGCTGTTAGAGCAGGCATATGTATAGGTACACATACCGCCAAACATATCACTGCAACCCTCACCCAGATAAACGTCCATAAGCTGTTTGGTATCCGGCATCGTAAGACTGGAACCAGGCTCGACGTCCATCTTGCTGTCATTCATGTTGCGGCTGACCACGCCCGCAGGACCCACATAGCTGACGGGAAGGTTTTCCACAGAGCAGAAATGACGATTCAGGTCACGGAAGACGCAGCTGGTCGTACCGGCAAAGTTATTCAGGGCACTCTTGGCAAGCTGCTCGATCTGCGCAGCATTGAGCACCATGCCAAAATCTGTTGTGTAATTATCCAGATGATTGGCATCGATATAGGTATCCTGGAACAGTGCAACGGAAAGATAATAGTAATTGGCCAAACAATAGGTATAGAAGGTTTGGGCAACGAATTCCTTTACGGCCGTAGCGGTTTGGGTTTCGCTGTAACCGGCCAATGTGTAATATTCGCACAGAATATCCACAACAGAGCCCGGGTCTGTTGACATATATTCACCGCGTAAGTATTTCCCCAAACGATCAATTGCAGAATAGAAGTTGCCGGTATAGGAGACATTCTTCAGCTCGTAGAACTGATCGAAGGTGTTTTTGATATTGTTCTGGGTGGGATTACTGGAATAGAGCGTGCTCAGCGCCTGATCATAGTAGCTGACCGCTTCATAGAATTCGTTGTAAAAGCTAAAGTAATTGGTCAGGTACGTATAATATTGCTGTTGCTTGGTTTTGTCGTCGATCTGAGAACTAAGATTTGAGAGCTGCGCAGAGATGGTCTGCATGTTGGAATTCATATCCTGCTTAATCTGCGAAAGCGTGAGGCTCTGACTTTTCAGAGTGCTCTGGATATTTTTCAGCTCCAGCTCCACCTCGCTCAAATCCACCTGGTTGACCACCACGGTGGTGCCCGGTGCGTCGTCGTCCATGCCGAGCAGCTCCTTGCCAATGGATTTGAAGGTGCCAACAAAGGCCTGGCCAAAATTCCAGTTGCCTTGCTTTGCCTGCTCGGCTGCGTTCATTGAGCCGCGAACGATACTGCCCGCCGCATCAAAGATAGACAGCAGATCAAGTGCCTGTGCCTGCGGTGTAAGCGCGGGAGCCAGACCAACCAGCATGCACAGTGCCAGCAGTACGCTGATGATTCGTTTTTTCATTTGTTTCTCCTTTTAGATGGTTTGGATTTGTACAGTCAACTACTGGTTTATTGTTTTATATTCTGCTGTCCACCCCCGTTATAAATGTCCGCTATAAAATGATCGTATCAGAGAAAATTTCTCATATTTCAAAAGCTTGATCTATGGTTGGTAATCCAGATGAAAATCGAAGTGCATAGCAAGCGCTCTGAAAAGGTCCTTTAAAACCCTCTGAGCGATAGCGCGGATATCCAGGCTGATCACATAGGTCAGTATCTTCTGCACTTCGGCCTCCGGCATCCGGTAGACTCGCAGGCTGGATGCAAGGAAGCTGTGCAACTTCTGCTCTAACGTCAGCTCTTTGTCACATGGGTGTGCCATGTAACCGCGCATCAATCCTGATGTGCCCAACTCCAGTATGTAAAAATCGTGCTCCGTCAAATCCGGCTGATAGGGGCCAAAAATGTGATATAGTACCTTTGCTGTGGCCTGCTGGATAAAATCCAATGCTTCTTCGTGGGTATAAGCCTCCAGGTAGATTTCCCTCAAGTTTTCGTTTAACTCCGTCAGCGTGATTTGAATTGCCGTTTCTACAGCGTATACATATACTGGCGACATGCTGGAATCAGTTACTGAGCGCGCCATGTTGAACTGATTCTCGAACATAAAGCGCACGAGTTCGGTCAGAACACCGTCCTTTGCACGAAAAAAGTGCTGAAAGCTGCTGTTGGATACATTGGCCTTCTGTACAATATCCGAAACTGTGGTCTTTTTGTATCCTTGCTCCAGAAAAAGTTTAACACAAACACTTAAAATCCGTTCTTTTGTTGACAAATTCTCAGTTGCAGTAGCGATTGCAATCACACTCCTTCCTTTGTGTATCGCATAGTGGCATCCATGCCACCACAATAACATACCCGTACGTAAAACGCAACAGGTAATTTGATAACCCGATGCGTATGGCTGTCTTCGACTGCACGAATAAACACGTTCCGCCTGCAAGTTGGCTTGCTTATTATGACGGGATTTGATTCTCATGAAACAAATACTGCCTCAAATCACATAATAATCTTTGAAAATTCGTGTTTTAGGCATAATAGGCATAAAAAAAGTTACCGCAGCCGATACATGGTATCGCTTACGGTAACAGTTATGTCTTATGACGTCACCTATGATACATCAAATAGCGCCCGTCATGGCTTTTGGAAGTCTCTGTTTTGTCATGCCGCTCGTTATTTATGCACCAGTTTTTCTTTTATGCTCGGCTGCAATTTTGTTTTGCACCAGTTTCCAGGTTTCCTTGTCGACGATTGCGGGATGGGAATTTTCAACATAGTATTGCCGAACGGTTCTATTGTTTGCCATAGATTTATGGGTCAAGAAATTTGGTGTATAAGTTTTTTGAAGCAGAGCATCGCCCATATATTTCTCGTTTGTGAGAATACTATCCGTCCCATTACAGAGGATGATAAAAAAACTTACTGGGATCGGTAGCTTCTGACTGATCGGGTAGTTGAACAGCGAGGAAAACATGATTTTCCATCACGCTATTAAGCAGGGAAGCCGCATGATGAACGCCTTTGAGCACAATGGAAATCATAAGATCCAACTTCTATTTCGACAAGGTTTTGCGTAGAGACGCGTAGAGACGCGCCTCTCTGCGGATTGACAAGCGAGCCTTTACTATGGTACAATATAGTTCCAAAATTTGTGTGGTTTTTTCTGGAACATCGCATCCATTTTTCGCCACGCGCCCTTGCTGGGTGTGTGGCTTTTTTCATGGGAGGACAGACGAATGAATGTGCTTTATCAGCTGATCGGCTTTGGTGCATTAATTACTATGGGACTCAGCTACTGGCAGAAGGACAAGCGCATGATCTTGCTGTGGCAGGTAGTTGCCAATTTGATTTTTGCCATCCATTATGCACTACTTCACGCCCAGTCTGGTGCAGTATGTAGCTTTTTTCAAATTATCGTGTTGATACTTTTCCTATTACAGGAGCGGTTTCGTTGGAACAAGGTCGCCACGGCGATGCCTATCGCAGCGGTGTTCCTGCTGATTGCTGTGTTAACCTACGAAACGCCAGTGACGCTGCTACCTATTTTGGCATCGTTGGTGGCCCTGCTGCCCTTCTTCCAGTCCAACAAGCGGGTGATACAGGGCGCGGGCATTGTCAGCGGCCTTTCGTGGCTGGTGTATGTCATTGCAGTGCGTTCCTATTCCGGCATGGTGACGGAGTCCGTGCTGACGGTGATCACGGCGGCGTCCCTGATGAAAAAAGAGCCGAAAGGCGGCGCGGAGCAGGAAGACGCCCGGATAATGGGAAGGGAAAAATAATATGTCTCGCAAAAAGATGATATTAAAACTTTTGACTGTCATTGTAGGAACAGTAATTGCTGCATTCGGATTGGATATAGCAATTTATGCCGGTTTTGGTTCCGCAACACTTGCGGTATTATGGCAGGGGATGGCAAAGACGATCCGTATAACCATTGGGCAGGCATCGTTGATCATTGCCTCGGCAATGGTGGTCTTTTGCTGGTTTTATGACAGAAAGCAAATCCATATAGGGACGATGACCGCTCTTTTTTTCTGCCGAAAATCAAAAAATTGGTGCATTGACTGAAAGCCGTGTGGCTTATGCTTATTATTCCCACATTCAGAAAAAGCCGTGCTGCTTATGCTTTAATGCACCAGTTTTTTCACTTGAAGTGATAAAAATTGGTGCAAGCGATTATTTTGAAGATGCTTAACTGAGCGGAGTTTTATAGATTTCAAGAGTTGAAATGTGGCTCTGAAGACCAAAATTGGTGCAAGGATAAAGAAAAACCCCCGATAATTCGGAGGTTTTTCTCACGTCGCTTTGTATCAAAAGTGACGTCTTAAGGTGGAAAAGTACCACCTTTTTGATAGAATACGCCCGGTTTTGCCGGGTGCATTCCTACTTGTTCCTAAACCGTTTCATCATCAGAAGATTCATCCATAGTATGATCGCTATTATTGATCATTGCCAGACCGCTGGCTATAGCGGTCCCTAATCCCCCAATAATCCCACCTATTTGGACAGCTTTGTTTCGACCCTCTAACATGCACCGAGGGCAAAACGGGAGCTTCTCATCCAGCAGCAGCTTGTTACATGACTTACAACGCCGCTCAGTATTCTCACTACTCATTTTCTGCCTCCACGTCTATGTAGTATATATCTCTATCGCGCTGCTCCAGCATAAGCTCATATGATTCAATGGCAGTCAGTATCTCTTTCGGTTTTTCCAGCCAGAAATCAACAGTAGTCTGATCGTATGGATAACACCTGTGAATTAATTCAAATGCCGTATAACGACCGTTTCCGATTTTCCGGTCTGCAAGTGTTTTCAACTGATAGCGGTATTCTCCCAGTATACGATTTGCATCTTCTGTCTTACCACGGAAATTAAATAGATATACACGTAGGCCGACATACCGCGGGATCATTTGCATATCTTCAATAATAAACGACAATATTCTATCTATAGCCTTGATACTGGCAAATGGGCCTTTCAACTCACTAAGTGTTTTTGCTTGTGCGTTGAGATCAGAATACAGGTCGATGAGCCCTTCCATAAGGTACTTGTCTGCTTCTTTCAGCAGCTCAGCCTGCTCATCACCTACGGCATTTGCCGCAGACATTATTCTGTCTCTTGCATAGATAAACTTATTGCTCAGAGCCTCCCGTCGTGCAAAGTCGATTAAGCATTTGACATCTCTCCCAATATCCTCAATTTGAGAGGACACCCTTTGAAGGGACGCCTGCATCGACAGTGTAGAGATATCGGATAAAACGCGGGTCGGATCAATCGCTTTTTTTAGAGTGAAGAACTTCACAAGCTGCTCTTTCTCATCAAGTATCGCAGGGCGAAGATTTCCGGCCACTTCTTTCGATTGTCCAATATGATAACTGCCGTCTTTGAGGCCATCAACAATATCCTGACTAAAATGTGAGTAATCAGCAACAAGCATACCCATATTGGATATGTCAAAACCGCCTTTTATAGCTGCAGCAATTTCACCAACGAAGCCTTCAATGTTTCGGTAGACCTCCCACGCGGTATCGGTATCCATCTCCACTTCGATTTTGTCGATAAATATGCTGAAGAAATCCGACATAGACAGAATATCTGTTCCTTTTTGGTCTTCTTCCTCAGCAAATATATCCAGCAACGGATTCTTGGGGACTTCGATCAGCTCGTTATTATCTGACATAATTCTTCCTCCTGATCATGTGTCTTTAAACTATCTCGTTTGGACGCATCCGGTTTTGCCGGGTGCATTTTTATCACAATGAATGCATTGCGCGCATGATATCGATCAGCATTTCCATATCTCGGATGCTCTGATCTATATCAGAGGAGGTGCTGTCATGGTCTATTAGCTCTGCAGAGGAATGAGACAATGGGTTTTGATTCCTTAAGTCATGGGCTTTCTTTATAATCGCATCGGAATTGGATATCCCATTATAAAACTTTTTGTGTTCAGCCTCTTTGTAAAACAGCTTATAATTGGGCCGCTTTGCATCTGGTTCATACTTGATAGAAAAAGCAATATCGGCAGTAAAGCGATCAAAAAAGTTTTTATAATATGCAAATTTTGCCAAATTATTGTTCCTGCTTTTGGCAATCCAATACATGAGATAGAGAAAACAAGCCTTCCAATCCTGACCGACAATATCGCAATAGCTATTTGGCTTGCGTGCGCTCAGCGCCTGAACAAAACTTGTTTTACAGAAATAACGGTAATACTCACTCAGGGGCGTGCTATGCTGACAGAGCGCTCCGATCAAATCTATGTGGCGGAAGCCGCTCTGCGTGAGATATGAAATGGCAACAATTGTGTCGTATGAATTCCACAGTCCGGCACGGTGGCGCTGAAACAATTGATTCAACAAGGCTTTGATAGCTTGAGTGCTTTGCGTTTTTATAATCAGCACAGAGAGCCGTTTGGGATCAAAGCTAATAACGGAAACATCTCTGTTGATTAAACGGATAATTTCAGATATTACTTCTGCTGTCCGTACCTCGCTGGAATCTTCGTATACGAAATAGTTAAACACTTCCGTAGCAGTAAATTCGATTGATTCGTTCCCAAAATGCTGTTCAATCAGTTCATTATACTTCTCAATATCGAGGAAATCCGTAGCAAGCGTTTCCGAGATGCCTTTCAAAAAATGGGCCAGAGCCCCTGCGAAGAGTTCCTCGATTTTATGCTTTTCGCCGTGAAACTCCTCGTCGTACAGGGATTTCTTAAGCTCCTCGTGGATCTCAAATGACGGTTTAATACAGCATTTCTTCGCGTTGAGTGCAAGCCCATATTCTTTCAGAATAGAGGAGTACGCATTCCGAATCTGATTATAAGCACCGCGGATCTCCGCCTCGGGGCGATCAGATGATATTAGAATGTACATATCATCTACATACCTGATGATTTTATAGCTCGTGAAAGCGGAGACCTGACTATCAATGAAAGATGCCAGCCTCTCGTCGATTTCATCAAGAAATATGATGGTTGCAAGATATGACGACGCAACACTGTTTTCGACGAGCGGGAACCGTCCACCTCCGCAATATAGCAACAACTCTTTATAGAGAGATAACTGCGTCTGAGTAAAGTGGACAGAATCTGCATTGCATATCTTATCGATGCGGCTAATTAATGTATCGACGCTGATATTTGCGAAAAAGCTGGTTAGATCCGTCTTTATAAAATAGCTACAGCCATCGATATAGGAATTGATCGTTTTAAAGAAAGCATCATAATCCTGCTTATACCTTGGCCGCATTTCTGCATAGTTTCCGGCGTAGAATACATCAATATCCGACCTCCGCTGCGCAGAATACACGGATGATATCTCTTTGCCTACTGCCTGTAATAGTAAAAACAATATAGGCGACAACAAGGCAGAATCGCGGAAGCTCCCATCACCCTTCTGAATATAGTTTTCAGATTGATGCATCATGGGAGAGAAGAAAGAAAATGCTCCCGTTTTGATATAACGCTCATAAAATGACTGGCTTGCGATATAGATCTCGTCGGCTGAAGATAGCTTGGTAAATGGAAACCACTGAAGATAGGCCGCTTTTTCGCCATCAGATAAATTGAAATACATCTGACAGGTACTTTTCCATGTGTCGTAGGAAATACCAAACATTCTTATCTCCGCCTTTGATTATTATAGCTCCTTAAACCGCTCCGCCAGCACCGCGAAGGATGAGCTTGACTGGATCTGACCTGCAGGAATGAACAGATACCTCCACTCCTTATAACCGTTGGCCTTCCCCCAGCGAGACGCGACAGCGCAGTATTGGATACCCCTCTCTTTCTTTGCAATCACATCCGTATGCTTGAGCTTGTTTTCGCTTTCTACCACCATGGTTTAGAAATGCTTCAACGTTTTAGGCCGAGTGTTCATATAATTGTGAAACTATGCGCTTTGCATTCGCCGCCATAAGTACTCAAGAAATCTGTCTGTCAGAACGAAATCCGGTAATTGCTTAAAAGGTGTTATCCTGTCAATAAAACGCAGGTGTCGGCGTTCAATACCATTTGGAAATATCAGTTCTCCATTTTCATTGAAGGAAATCATATTTGAGTCAAACATTTTGTGATGATTCTCACATAACCATAGGCCGTTTTCTCCATCGATAGCGCATCTAAGCTTTTCTTCGTATGACATTGTCCTCTCTCTTTTAATCTCTGCCACTGGCCAGATATGCGCTCCCTGTATTAATTCGGGTATCTGGCAATCACACAAAACACAATGTTTGCTCCCAAGTCTTTCGAGAAGATTGTATATGTATCTTGGGGAGCGAAGGCTATCTTGACGTTCAAACAGCGTTTTCTCCAGTGTCATGTCAGTGGGAATAACGTCTATTGTGCCCATTTGCCGGATTACTTGTAAGCTCGCAGCAGGCAGCTCTTTTAAATCGCCCTCCAACACTTCATATAGTTCAATTGATTGCCCTTCCCGCCTAAGGTATGAGGCTGCATAGCACATGAGGCTTGTCTCATATTTGTTTGCACCGTAGGTTTTGCCATAAATCTCAATCTCACCCTGATCGCCTTTTGTTATGTATGAAGAATTATTACTGCGATTTCTACCAGCATTCACTCGTCTATTGAACATGATGTCTTCAATAGAATTAAACGGGGTAATAGGAGTGGATAAAGCAGTTTCGGCATTCAGGAAATGAAAACCTACGGTTGCCATTAGCCTGTATATTAGCATCTGATAATCTGTCTCAGCATTACCCTCGAAGCTCAGAAAATAATAGTGAAGCATTTTATTGGGGTAGGGGTTACTATAGAACATATTAAACGCTGTTGGAACGCTCTGTACGCTTGAATTGCGGCCGCCGATGCTCTTTTCGGAAAATGTAATGTAATGAACTATTCCCGCATAATGCATTATTGCAATGCGGCCTTTATTATACGATGGTTCCAAAAAATCATCAGAATAGTCGTTCCCAACATAATCATACGCGAAATCACTTTTTCCAGTAATTCTGATGCAAACATCCCTCAAAACGTCCGGCGTCACGACATCGCTAAACAGTACTCCTGTAACAGCGGATTTTTGCAAATTCTTTTTAATGACAAAACGCGGCTTATCCATAGTTAACAATTAGCACCTCCTGCCTTCGACTTCCAGAGATTCCAATTACATCGCCCAATTCAATTATCCGATAATTGTGCGTATCTACCCACTCTAATAGATTCGTATTTGTTTTTCCCCTGTGAGAGATAACATAAGAGAGCATAAATCTAATGCCTCTCTCATCTAACGTGTTCAAATATGCGAACAGCTCGTTCTCTAAGTTCTCATTCCATCCATTGAATCCACGTTTACCATCGTTATATGAACCCGTGGTAAGTTTATATGGGGGATCGCAATAGACAAAAAAATCCTTCTCTATGTTATCAATTAAGGACCGATAATCTACACTATAGAACAAAACCTGCTTTTCTTTAATTGCTCTTGAGAAGCTTATAAGTTTTTCGAGAACCCTATCGTTAAACCACCTCATACCCACAGGATTATTAAATTCATGTGATCCATTAAATCGGATTTGTTGTTGATACCCGTATAAAATAACAGTAAGGAGTAATCGTGGATCTCTTTTTTCTTTCGGCTGGGCGTTGTAATATGAACGCGCTTTAAGATATGCCTCGCTATTCGCTTTTTCCAAGCCGAATTTATTTATCATTTTTCGAATATACAAAAGGTAATCATATGTATCATAGTCTCTAAATGATTTGATGAGGTCTGATACGAAATAATTAATGTCATTATAGTATACAATGTTGGCATTCATATTAATTCCAACATTGAATCCACCGCCGAACGCATCGCAAAAAGCACCATATTGCATGGGCATATTTGCCTTTATTGCAGGTACTACTTTAGCTTTGCTCCCGGTGTAGTTTAGTGGTGATTCATACTGAATATCCGGAGTATCTTTTCTTTCCACAAAGAAAAGATACTCATAGTGCTGTTTGCTGTTATTTGACTTCCAATTCTGATATTTTTTATACTGAATTTTTTTGCATATAAATGTCTCTGGCTTGCCATACCTTTTCATAGCAGCCTCAATGTATTCTTTGGACATAAAGCCATCGTTGCTATAGCTTAGGATAATGTACTTAGCCTTAGTTTTTGCCAGAACCCTATCAAACATGATATTCGCTTTATATTCCTTCGACCAGTCAGACCGCATAGGCGCAGTACTTCTTGAACCAGTAATTGGACTGATTGAAGGAGAGTCATCTAATACGAGTGTTTCGAGCAGGTGATACTGTGTTCCATACTGATTCTGCGTATAAGGGGGATCTAAGTAAAGAATATCACATTCAACTTGGCTAATAATATTCTCGATTTTATCATTAAAAACTGTTAATGAAGTATATTTGCTGGTAGAGCAAGGCACTCTTTCGAACACTATTTCTTTTAGTGCACGAGAGTCCCATTTCTTTAAGAATGCCCCATAAACGCCTGCCGTATTCGAAACGCTGGAAACTGACTCAATCAAACATGCCAGTAAATATGCATATTCATTGTCAGTCAACAATTCTTTTTCTTTCCATGATTCGATTTGCCAACGGAAATAATCAATACGGCCTGCATTATCGGGAGTGAAATACATTCTTTTTGTTTCTGTAGGGGCGTAATTATGATACATAAACCCATGCAGAATAGTTTTATTGTTATTCAGAAATGCAAATGGGTCGAAACCCAAACGTTCAAAAGAGCAGGTAGGAGCGCAAATCTTTCCCTGTGTGTAAACAACTGACCAGAAAAGAATATCATTGATTATTATCGAGTATTTCCCCTTAAAATAATCCGCAACTGCTCCTGATCCACAAAAAGCATCAAAAAATGTTAATCCCTCATGATAGAGATCCTTTTCGATCAATAAGCTTTCAATTTGCCCTACAATTGAGTCCTTGTTACCTAAATATCTCATGCCAAACACCTATTAGTTAATAATTAAATCGATAAAAATCAAAATAAAACCTTTATCTGTATGCTCCTATTGCACAATCCAGAGAAACATGAGTTTCAGGGTAGCACCTTGAGCCAAATAATTGAAATCATTCATATGAACAACTGCAAAAACACTCTTAGTTCTTTTCATCGCCATCTGAAATGAATTCCACAATATCGTCTACCTTACAATTAAGTACCCGGCAGATTTTCTCAACGGACTCCAAAGAGATGTAAGTATCTCTGCGTAGCCGAGTGGAAATGTTAGCGCTGTATCCGGCTTGCTGCTGTAACTGCGCTGGTGTCATATTTCGGTCGATCAACATATGAAAGAGTTTCTTGTAGGTGACGGCCATCTTGTGCCTCCTGCTATCGTCGAATAAGAAGACCTGAAGCATTATATCACGTTCGCGTGAATAATTCTACTGCTTCCGCAGCTTTTGCGGAGGCAGTTTTTTGTTTTTCTGTTTTTTGAAAAAGTGGTTACGTTTTCCTCTTTCCCGTGGCCGTATATCAGGGAAGCAAATCTTTTCGGGGAAACACGTTAACAAAAGGGCATGCGTTTCTCCGTATGGTGGAGGAAGCAGAAAAAGTTTTGGGAAAACACCTGATCAAAACAGCATGTTTTTCTCCGTATAGCGGAGAGTGAAGAAAAAGTTTGAAAAACACTGGTCAAAACGGCCCATGTTTCTCCGTAAGGCAGAAGATCAGTTTTCAAAATCTTTTTTGAAAAGCGCCTAACTTTTGCCCTCTTCCGTGGCCGTATATTGGAGAAATGTTTTTAAAAACACCCGAACGAAACCGCTGTCTTTTCTCCGTATAGTGAAAAAAGCTGGCAAACCATAAAAGTTTCGCCCTCTCCCGTGGACGTATATTGAGGCGCACATCTTTTTTCGGAACAGGGTGGTCAAAGCAGCCACCATTTCTCCGTAGGGTGAGGGTCCTGCTCTCACAAACAGTACAGATCGGAGGTGATCACAATGTACGGAAAACTGCATCAGGCGAGGAGCCTTTGCTGCCCCGTACCCGGTTAGTATCCATACCCCAAGTGTGGAGGTCATGGAGCTCTTTTCTTAAAGGTCTTTATAGGACAACAAAAAATAATACTTATAAGAAAGATTATAGGAATGACCAGCACGACCTCCACACCAACATCACAGCAGGCCGGATGGGGCAGGCAAACAGAGTCCCGCAAATACGATGAACACAGGCTTTCGTGCCCTGTCCATTCAACCACGATCATTATTTCAGGAGGAACATCATGAGATTCAAAATCAACTACGGTGGCAAGACCGCCTACGATCCCAAGGACTTCTCTCGCGGGAAGTTTGAATGCAAAGCCGTGTTTCAGACGCGAAAAGGGATGCCCGTCGTGGTCTCCCACAGCACCGATCCCGCCTACGATTACTGGAAGGTCGAGTATGACTTCGCCTGTGTGGTCTTTGCCGAGTATCAGGACGCGCTGGACTTCTGTGCCGGACGCTTCTTCGATCCGGACGGTAAGCCCGTCAAGGCTGTGAGGGCATGAGCATGACGGATGTACTTTATCATCCTCTGATTGACCGGGACACGGACGGACTGGACAAGTCCCCGCTGTTCTGCTCCCCGGACCGGGAGAAGGTCGCCGGGACCGCGGCTCTCTATCTGGAGGAGCTGGTCCCGAAGCGGTATCGCCTGATCGCCCGTGAGGAACATACCATCCGGCAGGCCATTGCCTACCGCATCCATTGCCCCATCTGTGGGGCGGTAATGCGAGCGATCTCCCGGCCTTCAAACAAGCATCGCCTGTCTCTCTATGAGTGCCCGGAGTGCCTCTGAGGGATAGGGCGATCAAAATCTCTACGGCCTTTGCTTTCGGGCAACGGCGCGGGGTCATTTACGCAAAAAAAGCATATTCAAACGGGTAATTAACCCAAAAATCAAAAACTATGGAGGACAATACCATGAATTCTATCAACAGCAACTTCGATCTTCCCAACCAGCCTGAGTATTTCAAGAACTTTTGGGACTACGCCAGAGGCAGAGAGGACAGCGACGCCTTTCTGGAGGCCGGAAAAAAGCCGTCTGGCAGCTATGTGCTCCCCACGAGCTCTGCCGCCAAGTATGACGAAGCCCTCAAACGGGAGAGCCTGTTCCGTACCATCGGCACTTACGTTTATTCCCACAAAGGCCCCTCCAAGCTGCTGGGCAAGCATACGACAGATGCTGCCGCGTGGGTGCCTGATGGCGAAGCGATCCCGATCTATGACGGCATCAACGACTTTACGGAGTTCGCCCTGGAGGATCATAAGCTGGCCGCGATTATGAGAATGGACGCCAGTTTCCTGCAGGACAATCCTCATGTCTTTGGAGATTACTTCATCAAGCGCATGGCCCGGTGCTTCGGCAGTGCGGAGAGCGACGGCTTCATCAATGGGACCGGAGTGGACATGCCCACGGGCATCCTCTCGGAGAACGGCGCTGCCGTTGGCGTCACCGCATCCGGGATCACCTTCGACGATGTGATCCGCCTGTACTTCTCCGTGGACAAGCAGTTCCGTCAGCGCGGGGCTTGGCTGATGAATGATGATACCGCCCTTGCCATCCGGCTACTGAAGGATAAGGACGGCAATCCGATCTGGAATCATGCCAACGATATGATCCTCGGCAAGCCCGTGTACATCGACAACCACATGCCCTCTGCCGGGGCCGGGGCAAAGCCCATCGCCTTCGGGGACTTCTCATTCTACTGGATCGTGGAGCGGGAGCCGCTGACAGTCCGTGTTCTGAAGGAGAAATTCTTTGAAGCTGGACAGATCGGCTATCTGGCCTATGAGTTTCTGGATGGCAAGCTCATCCAGCCGGACGCTGTGAAGGTCCTGCAGATCACCGCGTAAACCATTCGGTCTGGGAGAGTGGGGGTTCTGCTCTCCCGGACTACCGTGGAGGAACGACATGAATACCAAACAGAAAAGTGTTATTTCATCGTCCCCGGCAGATCGGCCTATGGGTGGGGTCCTGTTCTGTCCCCAATGCGGGAAATACGTTAAACAGCACACACGGCACAAGAGGAGATTCTGCTCAGATCGCTGCCGGATGAAATACTGGAACAGCCACCCGGATCAGATCCGACGCATGGCGTATTACACGATCACCTGCCAGAACTGCGGAGCGGAGTTCCGCTGCTATGGGAATGCCCACCGAAAGTTCTGCAGCCGCGCCTGCTATGACGCGTACCGAAAGAGAGACCAGCGCCATGATGAGTAAAGAGAACGCGCTGGAGATCTGCCGCCTGCGAAAAGAGGGCTACGGCCCTACGGCAATCGCGCGGCACTTGGGCCTGCCCGTGAGTACCGTGAAGGGGTATATCTACAGGCATTTCACCATGCGGGACGCCCGTTGCCAGTACTGCGGAAAGATCATCCGCGTGCCCAAACATCCGAGGCCGGGGAGCATCCTGTGCGGCTATTGCCGGGAGCGCTTCTTTTGGGGCTGAAAGGAGGAAAACATATGATGCCAGTGCAAACACGTATGGCCATCGAGCAGATGCGGATGGATGGTCATGGTCCGACGCAGATCGCCCGTCGTCTCGGCCTGTCGGTGAACACCGTCAAATCCCATATCCAGCGTCACATGAAACCGGAGGCCAGATGCCCGGTCTGTGGAAAGGCTATCTATCCGGCTCCGGGCCGGAAGCAGAAAAAATACTGCTCGGACCGCTGCCGCAGCCAGTTTTGGAATCATCAGTACCGGAAAGGAGATCGTCATGGAGCAGAAGCCTGATGCTTATTCGCCGGATAATCTGCTCCGTTATCATATGGCGCTGTCCTTTGTGGATCAGCTGGAGGCCGAGGGCTTTCTGGCCAGCGGAGACAAGGCCGCAATGTATGCGCTGATCGCGGAGAAGTTTGGAATCGAAAAAAGCAGCATTTTTGCCGTATAAAACTTGCTATTCTGGCCGTTTAGAGTGATAGATACAGTACCCCAAGTTTGATACAAAGGAGGCAGACATGGACAGAGTAGTAAAACGGGTCCCGCTCACAAAAACGGCCCTTCCCAAGCTGACGCGGGTGGCCGCATACGCGCGGGTCTCCTCCGCGAAAGACGCCATGCATCATTCCCTGTCAGCGCAGGTCAGCTATTACAGCAGCCTGATCCAGCGCCATCCCGGATGGCAGTACGCAGGCGTGTTCGCGGACGAGGCCAAGACCGGGACCAAGGATTCTCGGGAGGGCTTTCAGAACATGATCGCTGCCTGCCGCGCAGGATCGGTCGATGCGATCATCACGAAGTCGATCTCCCGCTTCGCCCGAAATACGGTCACCCTGCTGGAAACGGTCAGAGAGCTGAAGGGCTACGGAGTCGATGTTTTCTTTGAGGAGCAGAACATCCATACCCTCTCCGCTGATGGGGAGTTGATGCTATCCATCCTCGCGTCATACGCGCAGGAAGAGAGCCTGTCAGCCAGCGAGAATCAGAAATGGCGCATCCGCAAAAACTTTGAAGAGGGCAAACCGTGGAACGGGACCATGCTGGGCTACCGCTACCATAATGGCACACTCGTCATTGAGCCGGGAGAGGCTGAGATCGTCCGCCGCATCTTCCGGGAGTACCTTTCCGGCAAAGGGGTCGTTACCATTGCAAACGGCCTGAATACGGATGGGATCGTCACCCGGTACGGAAACCAGTGGCACAAGCGGAGTGTGACCTGCGTTCTTCAGAACTACGCTTATACCGGAAACCTGCTGCTGCAGACAACGTTCCGGGAAAACCATCTGACGAAGCGGAGCCTGCCCAATGATGGCCAGCTACCCCAATACCATGCAAAGGGTACCCACAAGCCGATCATCAGCATGGCGGATTTCTGGGCAGCGCAGGCGGAAATGGAGAAGCGGTCCGCTAAACATGCGCCCAAAGGAAAGAACTATACTGCTCGATACCCATTCTCCGGCATGATCGTCTGCGGAAACTGCGGCAAGCATTACCGACGCAAGGTCACGGCCAGCGGTCCGGTCTGGATCTGCAGCACCTTCAACCAGCAGGGCAAAGTCGCCTGCGCATCCAAGCAGATCCCGGAGCCTGCGCTGCTGGCCCTCACCGCAGATATGGACCTCAGTGATTTAACGGAAATCTGCGCGGAGAATGGAAACAGGCTGGTATTCCGTTTCAAAGATGGCAGCGAAAGCGTTAAACGATGGCAGGAGCGCTCACGGGCAGAGAGCTGGACCCCGGAGATGCGGGAGGCTGCACGACAGAAAGCATTGGAGAGGAGTAGAAAAAATGGCTAACATTACGGTGATCCCGGCAACGAAAGCGCTGCATACACAGATGCCGATCAACACCCGCAGCAGAAGGCGCGTGGCCGGGTACGCGCGGGTCTCTACGGATAGCGAGGAGCAGCTTACTTCCTATGAAGCACAGGTGGATTACTACACCCGCTTCATCCGCTCGAATCCTGATTGGGAGTTTGTGGATGTGTACACGGATGAAGGTATCAGCGCTTTGAACACAAAGCACAGGGACGGCTTCAATCGGATGATCGAGGACGCGCTGGCCGGGAAGATCAACCTGATCGTTACCAAAAGCGTCAGCCGCTTTGCCCGGAATACGGTGGACAGCCTTTCCACCATCCGCCTGCTTAAGGAGCATGGCGTAGAGGTTTTCTTTGAGAAAGAGGCGATCTGGACCTTTGATGGGCGCGGAGAATTATTATTGACCATCATGAGCAGCCTTGCCCAAGAGGAGAGCCGCTCCATTTCCGAAAATGTCACATGGGGCCAGCGGAAGCGCTTCGCAGACGGAAAGGTCACGATGCCATATTCTTCTTTCCTCGGTTACCGCAAAGGGGCGGATGGCCTGCCTGAGATCGTGCCGGAAGAAGCGGCCATCGTCCGGCAGATCTACACACTTTTCATACAGGGCAAGACGCTCAACTGGATCGCAAAGTACCTGACGGAGCAGGGCATCCCGACGCCGCGCGGGAAAGCCAAATGGCAGAGTAGCACCGTTGAGAGCATCCTGACAAACGAGAAGTACAAGGGCTGCGCGATCCTGCAGAAGAAGTTCACGGTGGATTTCCTTTCCAAGAAGATGAAGGTGAACGAGGGCGAGGTCCCGCAGTACATAGTGGAACAGAGCCACCCGGCGATCATTGACCCTGACCAGTGGGAGAAGGTGCAGACGGAGATGGAAGTCCGCAAATCCAGAGGGCGGCATCACAACTGCCTGAGTCCCTTCTCGACAAAGATTGTCTGTGGCGATTGCGGGGAATACTATGGCCCCAAGGTATGGCACAGCACCGACAAGTACCGACGTGTGATCTGGCAATGCAACGGGAAATTCAAAGGCGAGCATCGCTGCGGCACACCGCATTTGTACGAGGAGGACATCAAGCGCCTGTTCCTACAGGCTGTGGCGGATCTTACAGAAGCGCGGGAAGTCCTGATGGAAACCTGCCAGATGCTGCTGGATGAATACCTGAATACGGAGAAAATTGATGCAGAGTGCGCTGCGCTGGAGACCGAGCTGGAGATCGTTTCTGAGCTCACGCGGAAGCTGATTGCGGAAAATGCTACCACAGTCATACAGCAGGATGAGTATAATCGGAGATACGATGCGCTGGCTCAACGATACCGCGATGCCGAGGATAGAGCGCAGCAGCTTCAGAGCCAGAAGGTCACCCGGCGCTTTCAGGCCGATGTGATCGAGAGCTTTATGAATGAGATCCGGGCCTTTGACGATTCTCTCCCGGTCCAATACAGTGACCGCTTATGGCTCAACCTGATAGACCGGGTGGCGGTTTATGAAGATGGGCGGTTGGTCTTCCGATTCAAAAATGGAACAGAGATCACGGAAATTCTTTGACGGCAGATACGATAACAGCCCGTGATGGGGACCGATTGATCCTCATCACGGGCTTTCCTTATTGAAACGATTATGGCCGTTTGAAACGTTTGCTTTTCCGGCCAGCGTGCTTGTTTCGGGAAAACACCTTCTGAAAGGAGCTTGATTATGACGGACGCCTGTACAAATGCACCCACTCACAGCAGAAAGCCTTGCTGTAAGCGGCTTTCCGGGCAAAAAGAAACGGACCAAACATCGACACATTGTATCAATGTTTGGTCCAATTATGGCAAATCACGCTAATAATGATACCAAATGCACCCCGGGGTCAAGGTGGGGTGCATTTTGCTCTGCCCGGGGTGCATTTGCGTCGGGTGGGGTGCATCAATGAAACCGTTCCACATTCCGGCTTGGAATATGACATCTATTTGCTTTAGCCATCCACATTGGTTTTTGCTACTAGAATCATTTTGTTTCTTTCAATTTCTCCTTTTGTAGTAAGTCCCCAATACAGATTTGATTTATCATTACTCCATTTAGAGTAGATCAATCCTAATGCCTTAAATTGATTTAGCAACACCTTGACAAATTGAGGATTTGTGAATGAGTATAAATAGGAGTCTTCCTTAAACAGGATCATACGAAGACAATCTGAAATAGCTTTTTCTGTAAGAGCAACATCCATCATTTCAGTTGAAACAATTCTAAACAGCTCAGTAAAGGTCCGGTCAATTCTACCATGAGTCGGTGCATGGCCAGTAATATGGCGTGTATAATCTATTCTGACCTTGTAGTCTTCAAATGCTAGATCCGTTTCTGCTTTCAATGTCATGAGCTCTTTTTGGACGGCATTTAGTTCAGCTATTGTTTTTGAATTCTTCGCCTGTAAATCCATTATCTCGCGTCTTAAAGAAGCTTCGTCATATTCTGTAGCCCGTTGCCAACCCGGTCGTTGAATCTCTTTAATTGCCCTCATAATAGACACTGCAACTGTTCCGACGAGTTCTTCTTGCGTTTTCCAAATGGTAGCAAGTCTGTTTGTTAATGCTTTCTTTCTAAATGATGCTAATGCGGCTATTCTATCTTCATCAGTTTCAGTCTTGTCCTCTGGCAAAGTAACAGATTCGTCGAGTGCAAATACAAGGACAGGGATCCCAAGATCTTTTGCATACTCGTATTCCATTTCTGTATAGCTCAAGCCCGTACTCGAGTTAATTGAGCCATATCGCTTTCCAATTATCAGCACATAATAATCACAAAGCTCTATAACTTTTTTTATTACTTCAAATTGCTCTGTATCAGAAGCAACAAAAGCTTCCATGCCCGCTGGGATACAATCAGCCATCAGTAGAACGTCTAAGATTTTACGTCGCTCTTCTTTCAAATCTGAATATGTCGAGCTTACGAACACCTGGTATTTTTTGTCTGTCATCATTACACCTCATTAGAGTACCAACAATAACAAATGACTTACAGTTCAAAATCTTTGTATCGACAATATGGTTTGAACTCCGAGGCGATTACTTCCTCAGCTACTATCAAGGAATCTTTGCTGATAATCCCCTCGTCTGTTTTGGATTTTTTATATTAGGCCTGTTCCCTCGTATTTCCATTTGCTGACCATAGCAAACGATTTCAAAAAAATGAAATCATAACTTGGGAGAAAAGGCACTTTTGGCAATTATCGTTTGTACTGTAAAAAAATCCCTATGACACATCTATGCCTTTCATCATCATTATAACATAAGAATATAAAAAAGTCTTCTTCTTTTTGGAGGTATAGATTCAGATAGTACATTACACAATGATTCTTTTGTTAATAGGATTGTCCCAGATATCCATTATGCTCGTCTCCCTTCTGCCCATGCTTAAAAAATTGGGACACCCGCTCTGGATGCCCCATTAATTTCTTTTACCCTTAGCCGTTGATTTCTGTCCCGTCGAAAAAATGGAAGGTTAGCATTCCATCCCGGTGTACTTCCGCATAGTCCACCAGGGATAACCAGAGCCGGTTGTCGAACTCGGTGAGTAGATCATCCCGCTTGCTGACCGTGGCTATAAACCGGTCTATGGCCTTCGCCTTCGACAGCTTCTCCTGGCGGAGTGCTGTAAGGGCATAGTAGCGTTCTTTGGCCTTTTCGTACCTGTCCACATACCCGTTGTATCGAGCGGCGTATTCTTCCTGATCCTGCGCGGCTGTGGAGTTTTCCTCGATGCACTTCTTTGTCAGACCGGCGACCACTTCCATCTCCCGCCGCAGCTCTTCCATCTCGGTATCAATGGCGGAAGTGTCCGTCAGAACTGTTTTCGCAGCTTCGCAGGCTTCCAGGTAAGGCTTCTTATCAGCGACCATGGCGTTGAATGCCGTGATGAACCGCTCCTTGATATCCTCATCCCGCACCGCGGGCGTCTGGCAGCGCGGCTTGCTTTCTTCATACTTGCAGTTGCATCGCCAGACCTTGCTCCGGTAGGCGTCATTGGAGTGCCACACTTTCATGCCGTACCAGGCTCCACAGTCACCGCACTTGATCTTGGCGCCGAACACGCTTTTTCCGCTGTAGGCGTTCCCGATCTGTTTTCGCCGTGCCAGTTCGTCCTGCACCGCGTCCCACTCTTCCGGGATGATGATTGCTTCGTGGCTGTGCTCGATGTAGTATTGGGGAACCTCGCCTTCGTTGACTTTTCTGCTCTTAGTCAGGAAGTCAGTCGTGAAGCACTTCTGAAGGCGTGCCGACCCGCGATATTTTTCGTTCTGCAGGATGCTGTTGACCGTTGACGCCGGCCAGTTTTTCTTCCCGGACGGTGTGGGAATCCCATCGGCGGTCAGTTCCCGAGCAATCATGCCGACGGTCTTGCCTTCCATGAACATCCGATAGATCCGCCGCACGATTGCGGCCTGCTCGGGGTTGATCACGGGAGGATCATCCTTGTGCGCACCGCGGTCATACCCGAGAAATTGTTTGTACGGCAGGCTGACCTTTCCATCTGAGAACCGCTTACGCTGCCCCCAGGTGACGTTTTCTGAAATGGAGCGGGATTCTTCCTGAGCAAGGCTGCTCATGATCGTCAAAAGAAGTTCACCTTTGCCGTCCAGACTGTAGATGTTCTCCTTCTCAAAGAAGACCTCGACGCCTTTCTCTTTCAGCTTGCGGATCGTGACCAGGCTGTCAACGGTGTTGCGGGCAAAACGACTGACCGACTTCGTTATGATCAGATCGATGGCGCCGGAGAGTGCGTCCTGGATCATCTCGTTGAACCCCTCACGCTTTCTGGTGCCGAGGCCGCTGATGCCTTCGTCAGTGTAGACCTTCACAAATTCCCAGTCGGCATGCCGCTTGATGAACTGGGTGTAGTAGTCCACCTGGGCTTCGTAGGAAGTGAACTGCTCGTCCTTGTCCGTAGACACGCGCGCATACCCCGCGACCCGCCGTTTCCGTGCTGTGGGGTCAATTCTGCGGATTATGTTCTTTGTCGCCGGTATAACCTGGACTTCTCTTGGGGTCATTACTTCTACCTCACTTTCGTCCGTTCCGCTGCTTTCTTTCTCATCTCCGGAGTCCAGGAATCAGCGCGGGACGGATCTTTCCATATCTTCTCCTCGGTCGTGCCGTCATCAAAGGCGAAGATGAGCCGGTTCCCGTCATCCGCAGTGACTCCGGTTATCCGACTCATATCCATGTCTGCTGTCAGCTTCCGCAGGGCGGAGTCCGGGATCTGCTTGGCGGGGCAGGCGGCTTTTCCTTTCCGATCGTAGGTCGGGCAAATCCATACGGCTCCACACTTTCTGGATTTCCTTCTGAAGTGTTTTCCACACTTCGCGCAGGAGATCAGCGAAGTAAACGGGTACGCTTCTGAGGGCTGATATGCCGGCGCATACATCTCGTTTCTCCGTTCCAGCTCCGCCTGCACCCGGTTGAAATCTTCCAGGCTGATGATCGGCTCGTGAGTCCCCAGCACATGGTACATCGGCAGTTCTCCCGTGTTTACCTTCATGACCTTCGTGATGGCGTCTTCCCGAAACGTGGTCTGCAGGAGAAGATTGCCGGTATATGCGTAGTTCTGAAGGATTTTGCGGATTGCCGTGTGGTGGAACTCCTTGCCTCTGCGGGAGCGAATGCCCTCGGCATTCAGTGCGTTCGCTATGGTCTGGGTTCCCATGCCATTGAGGAACATGGAGAAGATCCTCTGCACAACCGCTGCTTCATCCGGCACGATTATGAAAGTACCATCGTCGTTTCTGTATCCGAGCATCGTACAGTTCCAGGGGCGACCTTCTTTGAAGTTTTTCTTGATCCGCCACTTCTGGTTTTCACTGACTGACAGGGCCTCTTCCTGGGCGTAGCTCGCCAGGATTGTCAGCATCAGTTCACCTTCGGAGCCAAGCGTATGAATATTCTGCTCTTCAAAGAAAACGTCCACACCCAGATTACGGAGTTCACGCACCGTCTCCAGCAGGGTGACCGTGTTTCGTGCGAAGCGGGAGATCGACTTCACAAGGATCAGATCGATTTTTCCCGCACGGCAGTCTTCCAGCATTTTCAGAAAGCCGGGGCGGTTAATCTTGGTCCCGGTAATGCCGTCATCGGAATATACACCGCAGTAAAGCCACCCGCTGTGGTGCTGGATCAGGTCGCTGTAGTGGCTTATCTGGGCAGACAAGGAATGAAACATAGTATCCTTCTCAGAGGAGACACGGGCGTATGCCGCCACGCGGGTCGCTTTTGGCTGTTTTTGTACGTCAAAGGCGACTTTTTCGATGATTCTATCCATTTTCCACCTCCTATTAGTGATGCATATTACCGTCATCCGCGAGTGTTATCAAGTCCATATCGGAGAAAATAGTGGAGTTTTCCAGGCCAAATCTGCCCGCCAGAACTGTGCAGATTGTGCCATATTCCGCATCGGTGATCAGCCCTTTGGATAGCATTTCTTTCACCACGGCAACCGCCGTCCGGTACTCACGCACCTTGCCGTACAGTTCCTTATTCATCGGGCTTCACCTTCATCCTTGCTTTGGCGAAGCATGCCCGCCCGCAATACTCCGCAGTCTTCCGATTGTTCGTGAACTCGGCACCGCAATAGCGGCAGACATGTTTGTACTCAACCCGGTGACCCCCGCACTCAGGATGGGCCGCCCACCACAGGTATCGGCACCGATCCGAGCAGTAGATTCTTTTGCGTTTCCCCGGGAACTGGATCAAAGGCGCGCTGCACTGTTTGCAGCCATTAACCGGTGTTTCTTCGACAGGATGCCGTCTGCACCAGCTCTTCACGGAATTGATCGAAAGCCCCAGCTCTGAGGCAATAGTTCTGTACCCCTTCCCGGCCTCCTGCAGACGGATGACCTGCTCTATCTGTGCGCTTGTCATAAAACCACCTCTCACAGGTAGCTCATGGCAAAGTCAAATCTATATGGTCTGCAGCAACTTTTTTCATCCGAAACGACAAAACGCCCACCGCAGGCCGAAGCCTACGATGGGCGTGATGTAGTAAATATGCAGTTTCAGGCTGTCAGAAGGGCTTTCCAGGTGGCGGCGCCGATAACACCGTCAGCCGCCAGGTTCTTCTTTGCCTGGAAGTTTTTCACGGATCTTTCTGTAGCAGGGCCGAAGTCGCCGTCAGCCGTTTCCCGACCGGCAGTAACCCTTCCGCCGCACGGATAGCCTTTGGAGATGAGCAGGGTCTGGGCATTCGTTACCACAACTCCCGTGGCACCTTTTTTCAGCAGCGGCAGTGAAATGATGCACGTGACAGTTGCGGGCTCCGTCTCCGGAGCAGGCACTGCAGCCGGCGCCGGCGTTTCCGCAAAGACAGCTGTATCGCTGTAGAGCGGATGGCCATACCCGGCAATATAACCGTTGCTTCGGAGGTAGGTGTTCTTCCGTACCTGGTCAGAACTGTTACCTTCGACCGTCACAATGGAACTGCTGGTCACTTCAACAACTATGCCTGTGTGACCGATCTGTCCGCCGGTCTGGAAGAACACCTGGTCACCGACTTTCGGGTTCTTATCATAGCGCCCCTTCTGCTGGTAGTACTGAGCAGAGTAAACGCAACCAGCACCGAGAGAACCGGTCTGGCACTGGATGCGCTGGCCTTCGACTGCCCCGTAAGCCTTGAAAAAGCACCAGTCGACGAAACAGTCACACCAGGCATACCCGTTCTTGTTGCCATTATAATAGCCCGCGGCGGCAAGGTCGCGGGCATACTTGGTCCAGTTATTCGATCCGCTGTTGGCGGTTTTGTCATCGAGCATGGAGTTAGTCGCCTTTTCGCGGTATCCGACTTCCGCCAGTGCAATGGCAACGATATCTGCAGGCTTACTCATGCTCCTCACCATCCTTCTCCGCACGGTCGTGAAGCTGTTCAAGCACAGCTTTCAGCCTCTCCGGGATGGGCAGACCGAGGTGGGCGGCGTTCTCAAGCAGGGATACGCCCTCATTGGACAGATAGAAGAATATCACGGCACTACGAAGCACGCCGACGCTGCCGAGCACCTGCATGTCCAGCAGATGGCCAACGCCGACAAGTGCAAAAATGAGTACCTTGCGAAAGATGCCCTTAAAGCCGATGTGGGAAGATAGCTTGTGGTCCGTGATGGCACACATCACACCGGTCAGGTAATCGAGCACTACGAACGCCAGCAGCGTGTAGAGCAGACCGTCACAGCCGCCGAGGAAATAGCCCAGCCAACCGCCAATGACGGTGAAGACGAGCTGAATGGTGTTCCAGAATTCCTTCATTTTGTTTTCCTCCTAAAATTTAATCCGCAGTATCATCACGCCAGATGATGTAACGCCAGTTCCCGCGGACGAAAAGGCGGCTGTTTGAACCGCTGTCCAAGGTCACTGTTTTACCGTTCCTGGTGATAGTACCGTTTTTGTTTATAGATGTATTGACTACAGAACCGATGCCGATTGCGAGAGACGCCGCAGTAAGCACGTTGCAGGAAAGTTCCACCATATCAAGAGAACTTGCCATACGGATTGCTCCACTGGTGGTGTTGGTGTTGGTATCGGCAAAAAGAAGAATATGCGCCGGTACAAAACTGCCAGTAATGGAGATCGTCCTGGAATTAGAAGAAAGGGTAATTTCACCCGTCTCCACATGAACAGTACTGTCCCCGGGTTCATATGTGCCGGTAATGGATTCTCCGGCAGCGTCATGCGCGGTCACACCTCTCAACAGCGTTGCCGGAGATACACGGTCGGCGGTCAGGTCTACGAGAACAGTTGTCCCGTAGACTACTTTATTTACAGCCATATCAGCCACCGATGGTGACCGTCACACCGCCCGCAGAATTGTCGCTCTCTGTGTACGGAATGGCGTTCACGGTCACAGCGGACAGATAATCGTAGCCGCTGTCTGGCTGCACAATCTGCTGGGTTGTGCGCGGGGTTACGGTTTTAGCCTGCGCGGAAATCTCCTCACCGCCGTAGGTGCCGGTAACGCCGAGAATCTCAACGCCCGCCTTGATGTTGCCCGCCACGATCTTCTCCGCTTCGGTTTCCGCAATGCCGACCTTGCCGGAGCCGTCATGAAAGCCCATCGGGATGGTGTACTCGCCATTGACAGAATCGATTTCACCAGTCACGGAGCCGTTGTTGGGCATGGTGCCGGTGAGCTTGGTACCTCGGGCATAGGCGGTCTTTCCCACAAGGATCTCCGCCACAGCAGCTGTGCCATCGGTCGAGTCCACATCAAAAGCGCAGGTACCGGTGATCGGAGCACCGGACTTGTCGTGCGCGGTGACACCGGAAAGCACCTTGCTCGGCTCTACCGTATCGCCGGTCAGGTCGATCAGCGTTTTATTGCCGTATATGACCTTGTTGATATACTGATTTGCCATAATCAAATTCCTCCTATAATAGCGGTCATGCCGCGTTCTGTATTTTCCACTTCGTGGTACGGGATTGCCTGGATGGTCACGTCCCGGTCAAGCCAACGGTCCTGTGTGGGCAGGCTCTGTGCCGTAACCCGTGGAATGGATTCATAGCTGCCAGAATATGGCGTTACGCCTGACGGGGAGAATGATTCGGAAAAGCTGATATTGAAGTCAGTCTCCCCAGAGAAGCCAATGTCGAAAGAAAAATCCTTCTCGGTCAGTTCAACTTGAATATTCATATCTCGCCATCCTTCAAAACCTCCTGCGCCGTAGTGGAGATCACATTGGAAGCCACTGCCGTGCCGTCCGGCATCCGGGCGCGAAGCTGAATTTTTACCGGCCCGGGAGAAAAGCAGAGCGTATCTGCCTGAGAAAACAAAAGCCGGAACCCATCTTCTGTGGATTCCAGCTCACCCTTCGTTTTTTCCAGGACGTTATGCCCGTTCTGTGCGAAGGTCAGATATACAGTTGAAAAGTCTTCCAGTCTTACGCCTTCCGGCAGGGTGAAGTTATATGTCGGTGTGGTACCTCGCCACATACCATCACCGCCTTACAGCAGACCGCCGAACGTCAGCGGAATGCGGGAGGTGTCGATATCGTCGACCCAAGAAGGGCGCTCCGGTGGAGTCATGGTTTCCGTCACTTTCAGCCAGGAAATGTACCAGGTTCGCAGTTCCTGCCACTGAGAAAGGGTCAGGGTCGAGTACCACAGACAGCCTCGGTTGACCACAGAGAAGCACTCCTTCTCCCGACGTACTCGAAGTGAGGATTTCTGCTCCTCTACATGGTCTGCCTCTTCTTTCTCTGCATCCCGGATCAGCTTGCCGTCTTCCAGCCTGAAGGAAAAACAGTTGTCCAGAAATGCATCGAAATCCTCCGGGGGATCATACTCTTCGCCGCCGTTGTCCCCGACCATGCACCAGCCACTGACGTAGCCGCCATCATCAAATGTCACTTTAATTTTCATGCTGTCCTCCTCAGTTAACGCCATAAACGGCAATGATCTGTCCCGAACTGTTCCGGGCCTTGTAGGCCGCATAAGCCGTGGTCCCGGAATAGTAAAGGTTGAAAGAATAGTAATAGGATTCATCCGTTATTTGGTAAGCCACTGCACTGGTAGTCAGGGCGGCTTTGGGAACAACGATCGGGGTTCTCGAACCGGAAGACGCCGGCTGGCCGATAATGATGTACCAGTTATAGCTTCCGTAGCTGAATGCGCAGCTTCCGGTCGTACATGTACCAGACCAAAGGAGCGTGACACCAAGGCCAAGGTTTGCCCTCGCACCAGCCGCCGACGTTGCTCCCGTACCGCCATACGCAACGGCCAGAGCGTTTGTCAGCGTGATGCTGTCCCAGGAATTACGGTCATATGCGGTTTTCACTGCAGCGGCAGTTGCCGCAAGGTCGGTTGCGGTGGATGTGACACTGTTGACGAGTTTTGTAACACCGTAATAGCTCGTAGTTGCCTGCGCCAGATTGACGCCGACATAAAAACTGCCATCGTAGATGAAAAGAACGGTCTGGTTAGGACGCCAGATGCCGACAGACGGGATGAAATTCTTGTACTGAACAATATACTTCGCACCTGTGCTGTTGACATTCATCATGGGCATGGACACAGAGTTGGAGTTAGTAAACTTAACAGCTAGAAACGCCCCGGTCTTCAGGGTGAATCCTTCTGCCACTGTAACTATCTTTTCCTCCGCATCCTCCGCAGAATCGCAGGTGGCAAACGCAACACCGGCTCCGTTATTCTTTATATACTCCGCCAGCAGCATACCGTAGACCTTTACATCCCAATTCTCCGATACTTCAAAGCAGCTGTCTGTTTCAGAGACCTTGCCCACCGCCAACCCAGTGCCGCCCGCTTTGAAATCCATCAGGACGGACGCAGTAGAAAGGCTGTCCACGACCGTGACCGTACCAAAGTCATCGGTCAGGGTGAATCGGATATCGTAGGAATAGTCCACACTCAGGTTGCCCCCGCCGAAGATGAACTGCGTCCCGCTGGTAAAGCTGACCCCGGCGTTGGTGTAGGACGATTCGGATGATTTCTTGTACGCTACAGCAGTTGTTATCGTATTCTTCCCGCTGCAGGACCAGTAGGAAAAACCAACCGTACTCTTGGCATAGGTGCCGTTGGAAGAAGACGCCCCGGCGCTTGTGCAGCGCTGCGTAGAATAGCTGTTGAAGCGAGGAGCGGCATAAGGAACAACGCTGATCGTCACCGTAGCTTCATCCGACCAGCGTCCGCGGCTGTCGCAGACTTTCCCCGTAAACGTGATGGAGCCGGAAGTGTTGAGAAAGCCCGTTGTGACGGATGAGGCGGTGTATGATAGCCCGCCTCCGGTGATGCTGTATAAACTTATGGTTGAGCCCCCAGCCCCCGTTGCTCCTGTTATAGCAAGAGTCACTTTGCTCTTTGTCTGCACATAGATCCCCCAGGAGGACGGAACGGTGCCGTCCACCCGGGTTGCTGTGATACCTGTAATCGTTGGCTTGATACTTGCCGGGACTGAGAGCGTAACCGTAGTCGTGCTCGTGCCGACCAGTGTGTTGCCGTTGTAGGTATAGCAGGTCAGGGTACAGGAGCCGCTGGTACTGTTGGGGATCTGGCTTGCCAGTGATGTGGGCGGCGTCCAGGATACCGAAGTAGCAGTGGTCTTGGTGGCAATCGTCCCGGATGCGCTGCCAAAGGCATAGGACAGCGTATGCGTGAAGGACGAGGATGCGCGGGAGATGCTGATCGTCCCGGCACTGCCCATTGCTGTTGCTGGCATAGACACGCTCGATGTTCGAGGGATAGTACGAAGCGTGACGTTCTGGCTGGCATTAACGCTCCAGCCGGAACCTCCCTTGCCGTCCCAAGTGAAGCACTGGAAATTTGCCGAGATATTTACCGACTTGGTGCCATCGGCATTGCCCGCAATATCGTTTAGCGTCCATGGAGCGGCGGGATAGCTTGATCCGACTGCGGGTTTAATGGGATAGCCATCATACTGGGTTTGTATTGTACAGTTGTGAGTGCCGGTCTGCGAGTTAAAGGTGACAACTTTTGTCCCGTTGATGGACAGGCTGCCGTTCGGATAGTACGTAAATCCGTACCAGTTAGAAGAGACAAGCTGACAGGAAGTAATACTGACGTTATGGGTATTCGCGGCTTCGTTATAGGTTTCCGACCAGTAGATAAGAACGTCGAAATTTTGAGAGCCGGACAGCAGGAAGCTGCCGCTGTTGCCCTGGGGCATAGGGTTTCACCTCACTGTGTGGGATCGCGCCACTGAATAGACAGGTTGCCGCTCTCCCTGGGAATAAAATCAAACCAGCCCCTTGCCGCTGTACCAAGGGAGAGCCTGTTGCGGATCTCCGCGTTGGTAATGACGAGGGACTGGTTGGTGATATATGCGATGGTCTGGCCGTTTTCCAGAAAGGACAGCCCCTCATTGGAAAACTCAGCCGTGAAAGCGTTACCGACCTTGCCCAGTTCGATCAGAGCGCCGCGAAACCGGATATACTCCTCAATCAGGGAGTAATTGCCGGAAACGTTGTTTGTGATCTCATTGGTCATGGTCGTAAAGTCCATGCGGATCTCCGAGGCCGCCTGGGTAATAGCAGTCTGGAAATCCCGCTGGATCGTAGTTAGATCGTCTTTGCTTAGATAATTCTCGCGGACCGTTGACTGGATCTGCTCAGAGGTTTTTGTGATCTCCGCGTAGCATTCCCGCACTTCCACCCGAAGAGAATCCACCGCCTCCAGCTCGACCAGACTCTGGAATGTGTTCTGGCAGATGGAAAGGAGCATGACGTCACCTCCTTAGTTGGAGACATCGCACTGCAGGGTAAGGATGCTGTCGATGTCCGCAGCAGAGAGATAAATGACTTTGCCGGTCTTGTCGAAGGTAATCGGGTTACCGTCCTTATCCTGCGCATTGCTCATTGATTTTTACCTCCAACTCAAAAGAATAAAGTACTTCGTAGAGCCGTTCGCTCTCGATCCAGACCTCAGTCTTGTCATAAAAAATGCCGTGCTCATCAAGCACGGCTTCCACATGGTTTTCAGTTTCCGGATTCTTCTCATCGGTGTACAGTTCGATGTGGACGAGATTGATTTTGAAGTACACCCGGCCATCAGCTGCGAAGTTGTCGCTGCCAGGGCAGAGAAAACAGATGAATGGCGGTGCCGGAGACTCGCCCTCGGCAAAATGATCGTAGGCATACGGGATGCCGATTGTCTCCATGAGGCTAATCAGATTATCCATTCCGTATGCTCCTCTCAATTTCATGCTCCAGTTCCTCAATGCCGTCCTGCTCCGCGGGAGCAATATGCGCTTTCCCGGCGACTCTGCCGCCGTTGCGCTTGGCATGGCCGTGTTCCAGAAGATGAGCCAGCATATACCTTGTCGGGGAATACACCGTGATTTCCAGAGCGGAGGAACTTTCCTTCGTGGTTTTGGTACGCCAGCTTTTGGCATACTTGCCGGATCTGGCGGGAGCGCCGGCTGTGATCTCTTTCTTTACGGTATTGGCAGCTTTCTTCACTGCGGCTTTTACGCCGTCCGTAGTGGTATCCGCATAGTGTTCCAGTTCCCGCATTACAGCGTCAGCCAGCCCATCAATGTTCACTCTTCGCGCCACCGGGATCACCTCTCCGTCAGCTGCGTATGAAGTTTGCGGCTGTTCCGCTTGAACCCCATATCATCGATACCGAGAATGTTGTAGATCCGATTACAGAGGAGTACCCGGTAGCCTTTTGAATCCACCGCAGCGGTTTCTGAGGAGTACCGGACTGTAATGTCCAGGCGATCGGCCTCAACGGTATGTCCGGCATCCTCTTCCTCGCTGGATGAAAGGCCGCTGGTCACCGCGGTTGCCCAGCAGGTGAAGTAGTCCCGCCATACGGATTTGTGATTCCCGTATTTGTCTGTTCCCGTTACGTTCTTCTGGATTACAATGCGGGTTCTCAGGCCGGAGATGTTCATCACACGACCCCCTCGCGGATGCCGAAAAGCAACGAACGCAGCGTGAGCGTCAGCGCATGGTGGTCGGCGTCCTCGCGGTGCTCAAACAAGTACCCAACCGCATACAGAATGGCAATCCGCATTGTTTCCCGGTTCGCTTTCACGGCGGGATCATCGTTGTCATCGTCGATGGCGGCCCACTGTTCATCAGTGAGCCGCGCGACATCGGCGCATAGCCGCCCTGCGGAAGAAATGAGGATGGCTATCATGGCATCCTCATCCTCCGTGTCCACCCGGAGATAGCTCTTGGCTTCCTCAAGAGAAATCAGCGCCATGATTGCCACCTCCGTTCCTTATGCGCCGGCGGTGCCGGAGCCGAGAGCCATGACCTGCATGGCCTCGGGCAGGATCAGCTTGCCGTCAACGCGCTGAGTGCCGATGAAGCCGACCTGGTCGGTCACGGCATACAGTTCGTTCAGCCGCTTGAGGGTGCGGTTCTGGCGATCCGCGATCCAGTAGTAGCTGAAGTCACCGAAGAGCAGAACTTTCTTGTTCTTGTCCTGGGTGGCGTTGCCGGTAATGGCGGGCATGTAGCTGCTGGTATAAATGGGACGGCCCAGAATGGTATCGGGATCAGCCTCGGCCAGACCGGGCTTCCAGATGTAGTTGCCGTTCAGATCCTTCAGCAGCATCAACTGAAGCAGCAGGGTTTCGTTACACAGGAAGGATGCCTTTCTGCGGTACGGGGCCTTGAGACTGTAATACAGCTTGTAGATGTTATCGAAGTGGACGGTCTGGGCATTGGCGGTGGTATTGCCCGCAGCAGCGGTCACACTGGTAAGGATACCCGTGGGCTGGCTGGGAGTGGTCTGCGGATTGGTGGAGGGGCCTGTGCCGTTGATGAAGGCATCCTCCTCGGCGTTGCCAAAGCGGACGCCGAAGCGCTGCGCGATATAACCGGCAATGTCAAAAGCGGAGTCGTTCAGAAGCTCGTTGCTGACCTTGACCATGCAGCCCAGCTTGTACGCGGAGAGGGTCTCCTGCGCAAAGGTCATATCAGACTCCTGAATGGCGGCGCCCTCCTCGATCCAGGAAGCGGAGCCGGTATCAGTCGCCAGCGGGATGATGCGGGAGCCGGAGTTGGTGTGGATGGTGTGCGCCAGGGTACGGAAGATGTTGTTCTCCTTAAGGCCCTCGATGAGCTGGCGCTCGAATTCATCGGGGACGGTATAACCGCCGTTCTTGTCGACACCCACAGACAGTGCGTCACGCACCTCCAGAGATGAGTTGCCGCGCATCATGTTCCAGAAGGCTTCACCATACTCGGCGGTTGCGGTAGGACGGACATTGGCCTTGCGCTGACCCGCCTTGGGATCGGCATGCACGGGAGCGGAGGTCGCGGCGGACAGCTTGGCATCTATCTCCATCTGATCCTCCAGACGCTGGATCTCGTCGCCCAGGGCTTTCACATCCGAGGCCATCTTGTTGTACTGCTCTACGGCGGAGGCTTCCACCAGGCCGTTCTCGTCACGGTGCTGTTCCAGGAACGCCTTGGTCTGCTCCCACAGAGTGTTGCGCTTGTTACGAAGTTCGATAATCTTACTCATGATCTTTTCCTCCAGAAAAAAGAATTGCCGGAGTCCTCAACGGAGGAACTCCAGCTGATTGATAAGGATCTGATAGGGTACGGCCCCATCTTCGGTCTTGCCGTCCATGCCGATCTTCGGAGCGGACGGCTGCTCCGATGTGCCGAGGCGATTGAGGATCGCCCGGTCCATGACCCGGGTAGAGTAGATCTGCGCTTCCACAGTAACAGCGGAATCGTCCTCTTCCTCCGCGGGTTCTGTTTCCTTGCCATCGTACAGCACTTCGTCCGCAAAGCCCAGCTCCACCGCTTTCTTAGCGTTGAGCCAGGTTTCCTCACTCATGAGATCGGCAATCCTGCTCCGCCTCATGCCGCTTTTGGCGGCGTAGGCGTTGATGATGCTCTCCTTGACCTCGTTGAGCGCGGCGATTGCCTTTTCCATGTCGCGGGTATTGCCCATTGCGATAGTCGAGGGGTCATGTACCATGAGGAGCGCCGTGGGAGACATCTGAACCGTGTCTCCGGCCATTGCCACCACGGAAGCGGCGGAAGCGGCAAGAGACGCGATCTTCACCGTGATCTTCCCGGCGTAGTCCTTCAGCATGGTATAGATCTCAGCGGCGGCGAACACATTCCCGCCGGGAGAGTTGATCCAGACAGTGACGTCGCCGTCCTCGGCCTCCAGATCCTCGCGGAACATCTGAGGCGTTATCTCGTCGCCCCAGAAGTTTTCGTTGTCGATAGGACCTTCCAGCCGGAGGATACGGCCCCCGCCATCGTCATGAATCCAGTTCCAGAATTTCTTCATGTCTTCCTCCTGCTCTTTGTATCTTCAGCGGGTGGTTCCCGCGTGGCCTGTTTGCCGGCATCCTGCAGCTTTACATACCCGCCGTTGAGGTAATAATCATCCCCGCCGTTCTCAGCGGGGATCAGGTTCATGTTCTCAAGGCGCCGGATATCGTTGGGAGACAGGAAGCCGTTGCTGATGCCCGTGGCGTAGCCCTGCATCCGGGAGGCGTAGTCGCCGCGGAGCAGACCGTCCACATTGAACTTCGGAAAGAATTCATCTTTCTCCGTTTCCAGGAGCAGGTCCTTGGTGATGGCCTGCTCAAACCGAACCAGCCAGGGTGTCAGCGTATGCACCACGAAGTCGATGCTTTGGTGCTCAATATTGGAGAATGTGGCGTGCTCAAGATCCTGCACCATGTGCGGCGGCACCCGGAAGATACGGCAGATCTCGTTCACACCGAACTGCCTGGTGGAAAGAAACTGGCTGTCCTCGGGAGGGAGAGAAATTGCCTTGTAGGACATACCTTCCTCCAGGACAGCCACTTTGTGGGCGTTGTTGGGGCCGCCGTAGATCTCCGACCAGTTTTCCCGCAGTTTCTCCGGGTTCTTCAGCACCCCGGGATGTTCCAGGACGCCGGACGGCTGAGCGCCGTTTTTGAAGAAAGCGCTGCCGTATTTCTCCACAGCAAGCGTGGTGCCGAGACTGTTCTTCATCATGGCGATGGGAGAGAAGCCCACCAGCCCGTTGAAGCCCAAACCGGGGATGTGGAAAATCTCATCCCTGCGGAAGTAGATATCCTTGTTGTTTTCCCCCGGAACCTCGTCCGTGTATGCGTGGTAGATGTAATAGATCTGACCTTTCTCATCACGGTCGGGCTCCACGTTCTCCGGCAGGAGCGGGTACAGTGCCATGATGTTGTTCCTGCCGTCCCGGATGATTTGGGCGTAAGCGTTGCCCCACAGGAGCAGATGCGTCATCATGGTCTCCCGGAAGGAGAAACTGGTCATCTCCGGATTCGGCTGACGGTACAGTAGCTTGTACAGCGGATGGTCTGTCGCACGCTCCTTGTCTTTTTCGGCGTCGTCGGTGAAACGGTACAGATGCAGCGGAAGCCCTGCCACAGTCTCGGCGAGGAGCCGGACGCAGGCGTAGACCGTGGCGATCTGCATGGCGGATTTTTCATCCACACGCTCACCGGAGTCAGCCTTGCCGAAGACGAAGGTTTGCCCTGAATCCCGGACGCTGTCGGTCACGGCGGGAGCGTCTCTAGCACTGATGCCCAGCCATTCAAGAAATCCCATATTTGCGTTTCCCCCTTAAAATGAAAGAAGACCGCGGGTGTCATACACGCTTTCCCCGGTATCCAGACCGCATCGGATGGCGCGGTCCAGAGCCATAATGGTAGCGACTGCTCCGTCGATCTTCTCTGTGGATTTTTCTTTATCTGCCTTAATGTTGCCGGCGGGATCGGTGCGGATGAAGATGTTGTCCATCATCCAGCGAAGAACGGGATGCCCTCCGTGGCCGATTCGCTTTTCCAGTACCAGTTTCATCAGTTCCTTCGTCGGCGGCGACATATCCTTGAAGCCCTGTCCGAAGGGAACTACAGTGAAGCCCATGCCCTCGAGATTCTGCACCATCTGCACGGCTCCCCATCGGTCAAAGGCGATCTCGCGAATATTGAAGCGTTCGCCCAGCCGCTCGATAAACTGCTCAATGTATCCGTAATGGATGACATTGCCCTCGGTGGTCATGATGAAGCCCTGCCGCTCCCAGACATCGTAAGGAACGTGGTCGCGCTTCACACGGAGATCCAATGTATCCTCCGGCACCCAGAAATACGGCAGCACCCAGTATTTATCCTCATCGTCAGTCGGCGGGAACACCAGCACAAAGGCCGTGATGTCCGTGGTACTGGAAAGGTCAAGCCCTCCGTAACAGACCCGGCCCTCCAGATCCTCTTCGTTCACGTGAAAAGCGCAGGCGTCCCATTTGTCCATCGGCATCCAGCGGACGGACTGCTTCACCCATTGATTCAGGCGAAGCTGGCGGAAACTGTTCTCTTCGCCAGGGTTCTGTTTTGCGGAGTCACAGGCGGCTTTTACCTTGTCAATTCCTACAGTGATGCCGAGAGACGGGTTGGCTTTCTTCCATACTTTAGGGTCGGTCCAGTCTTCATCCTCGGCAGCACCGTAGATAACGGAATAAAAAGTCGGGTCAATCTTCCGCCCCGCCTGGATGTCCAGGGCTTTCTGATGCACCTCATAGCAGATGGAGTTGGTGTCGTTGCCGGCTGTGGTGATTAGAAAATAGAGGGGCTGCATACGCGCGTCGCCGGAGCCCTGCAGCATGACGTCAAACAGTTTCCGGTTCGGCTGGGTATGCAGTTCATCAAAGATGACGCCGTGGGTATTGAAGCCGTGCTTATTCGCCACATCCGCAGACAGGACCTGGTAGGAACTGTTGGTGGGCAGATACGTGATCTTTTTCTGTGACTCCAGAATCTTCACCCGCTTCGACAGGGCCGAAGAAAAGCGGACCATGTCTACGGCCACATCAAAAACAATCTTTGCCTGGTTTCGGTCGGCAGCGCATCCGTACACTTCGGCGCGCTCCTCACCGTCACCGCACAGGAGCAGAAGCGCCACCGCCGCGGCAAGTTCGGACTTGCCCTGCTTCTTGGGAATCTCGATGTAAGCGGTGTTAAACTGCCGGTATCCGTTTTCCTTTAGTATTCCGAACAGATCACGGATGATTTGTTCCTGCCAGTCAATCAGTTCAAACGGCTTACCGGCCCAAGTGCCCTTTGTATGGCACAGGGACTCGATGAACATGACGGCGTAATCCGCCGCCTCTTTATCGTAATGGGAGGTCTTCGCCATGAACCGTGTCGGCTTGTACTTTTTCAGTTTTCGCATCGGCATGCCGCTTCCTCCAAAGAAAAAAGACCGCAGCCGGAAGGCTCGGTCGTAACGAAGAACCGGGCCTTCCGGCCCGGCCTTTCTATTTTGCTGTTTCAGTTGCAGTCGTAAAGGAGTATGCAAAGGGCAAGCTGTGAAGGCTCATCCTCCGGCTCCTTGATCCAGCCGCGGTCATACTCGGCTGTGACCGTCCCTTTCACGCGGATGGTCAGCTTCGTGATCTTCCCGCCGTTCAGTCCGGTCTTGGGGCATTTGCGGCTGCTTTGCTCCACCTCATACCGGCAGGCTGTGTACCTGGTTTTGTCCTTCGCGTCGGGGACCCCGATAACCCCTCTGTGTCTCTTCACGTTCCGGCCCTCCGATCAGTGCGCCATCGCCCAGGCGATTGCATGGCCGTTGTCCTCGAAAAACTCCTCGCTGACCGCTGTCAGCCGGATCTCACCCTCGCAGGTGTGATCGTCGGTGGTGTATTCGTAAACCGCACCGTAGTAGCTGTTCTGGTTCCGGCCGCTGTAGAAGTGACCGGCAAGGAGAACCTTGCTGCCGAAGTTCAGAACGCAGCTCCAGCCGCATTCGAGGTTTTCCGGGGTGGTGGTTTCCGGCAGGCGGTAGGTCTTGGCTTTGTTTGTCATAGTCTTGTTCCTCCGTTCTTAGGTTAGTGTATATATCACTCTGAACGGCAGAAATAGCAAGACAATCCGGAGCCATATAATGCACAAGATTTGAGTCTGATACATGTACATTATTTTGAGCCCTTGATGTAGAAGATCCTCGTAAAATCTTCTTTGAAAGAATCAAATGCAATATCCGGGATCTCCTCAAACTGCTCCCATGAGTAAGCCTTCTGGATGTTACCGAGTCTGCAGCCAACACCGTATCTCTTTTGGTTTATCCAATATGGGTAAAATGTGAGAGACACCCTTGCAAGGCAGCCGGAAAAGAAGGACTCATGATATGTGATCGGATTCAGCTTATAGTCGAACACCTGCGGGGCGTCAATACTGCTTACATTGAGATAAAAGCAGTTGTGGAAGATCCCATCGGGCAATTGGTAATCCCCGTCACGCAGCGGCAGTTCCACCTGGGCTTTGCTGCGGAAGGGTCCTCCTTTGCGAAGCCCGTCTTCGACTATGGCATCCATAGCGGCCCTGATCCCTGCCAGGGTCTTTTCATCATCCTTTGGGATCAGGAGCGTAGCAGTATAGAGCGGAACAGTACCATGAAGATCTGCCGGCTCCCATATGCGTGTATTTATGATTCTGACCGATCCGGTCACAACCTTATTGATCATTTTCATTCCGTTTTCTCCCTCTTCATCAGCTTTATCGTATCGAAAAAGTGATTCTATATCTATTTCTGACAGCCCCGTGCAGCACATGATTTCATCACGGGAGTACCCTGTGTCGAGCATTTCTATTGCCATAAACAGAGTCAAGGGAGGCGGAATGGTTGGCTTCGGGTAGAGTTCCATGTTTTTGTATGCCTTGTAATAGAACTCCATATTGTGATAATGATCCATACATTTCTGAGAGCAGAACACTTTTATCATGTTGCGAGGATTCGACTCCATGATCCTGGCTCCGCAGCTCATGCAGATCGTGTAAGGTAACGGATTCGTATTGAAATAGGCGGTAATAATTCTGAGCGGGATGTGTGTGAGTTTGCTCATGCGCTTATATGAAACCCGAGCCTGCTTGTAGTACTGCAGCACCAGTTCCTGCGGTCGCTCTAAGTACTGTCTTGCTTTTAACGGAGGCAACCGTTTCTCCTTGCTACAGCTTTCATTGTACCAGACCAAATAGCATTGGCGTGAGCAAAAGACCCTTGTCCTCTGCCGGTATGCCTGATGAATTTCTTTGCCGCATGTCGGGCAGACAGACTGCATTACAGGGTTTTCATTCAGACACATGAGCACCTGGTTCATATTTACACCAACCAGTTGGGCTATGTCCCTGTAGCAGTAGCACTGCCAGCGATAGACCCTGATTGCCTGTGCCTGCTCCGGCGTCAGCTTATAGGGAATTGAAAGAACGCGTCCGATTCCGGGGTAGGCTTTATTCTTCGGCGAGTTGATCCATGCTCCGTCCGTGTAGTATTTCTTGAACCGTTTCAGATTCTTCTGGAATGCCGTGCTCGCCGCCGAATCCGATATACCATAGGATGCACCGATCACCGGGAAGGTTTCGCCCTTCACAATATGCCGAGTGAGGATCTCCATATCCCTTTCCGAGATCCTTTTCCTGGCATATTCAAACGCGGGTGAGCCGTCAAACATGGCTGTTAAGTCCGCATCCTCTTTGCCCAGATAATCACCTACAGCCGGAAAGGCGTCATAGTGAACTGTGTGGTACACGGCTTTGTATTCACGGCTTCGCTCCTGGTGATCCAGTTCTTTCAGTACTTCAGCCCATTCGTCATCGATCTCAACGGATTCTTCACCGGTGCGGAATTTGTAGTCGTACTTCATGGGGCGCTCTCGCTTTCCCCGGAAAGGATGAACCGGACGTATGCCGCCCGGTTCTCCTCGATGAACATCACAAGGTCGTAGTACTCTCTGTCGTAGGCAAGGCGCTGCACCATGTTCAGATCAAACATATTGGTAAGGCCGGTGTTACGGATGGCGAGGATCTGATCTCGTACCTTGTCAGTCATGGGCGTCGCTCACGATCCGGACACTGTCCTCGCCGTAGACCACCGACAGGCTGCTGCCGTTGTCCCATCTGACCATGATCGACCCGATATCGTCGACGCCGTTCACGGTGCCAAGCGTACCGATGGGCGGTGCCTGCCGGTCGTCCATGTCCAGAAGCTCCACGCGGGTGCCTTTGGGATACTGCCTTCGGAGCATCTCAACAATTGCCCTGGAAGGGAAGCTCATGCGCTCACCCCCTTAAAGGCCGAGGAGCCGGAAAGGTTGCGGAGGAGGATCTTCCGTTCCTGTTTGTACTCGGCTCCGATGAAACCTAGCCGGAGCAGGAAGCAACGGAAGGTGTACTTGTCGTTGTCGGTTTCAGTCTCCTTCGCACTGGCGCGTTTGAGGTTGCGGGCCATTTCGCAAAGAGCCGAAATGAAATGGGTGTATGCTTTGATCTCTTCCGGGGTGAGCGCCTTGTCCTCGAACCAGGGGAAGGAAACCTTGTCCCCGTCCTCTTTGAATTCCAGCGACTCAACCGCGAGGGCTTTCCGAATCAGATCGCCCTTTGCCGAAAGGATCAGGCTGAGGTTGTTCCAAGCCCGTCCCTGCAGGCTGTCGGTCGGAAAGCTTACCACCAGCCCGCATCCTTCGGTTTCCGGTTCCGCTTCTGCTTCATCGGCGGTGTCAAAAGCGGGACGCTCCTCGGGGTCGTACTCAAAACCCTCGGCATCGATGGCTGCGTACACGTTCTCCACCAGTTCCCGTTCGGTGCTGTCGCTGAATTCCAGGGCGCCGGTCTTGTCGACCGTAAAGGCCCCGATCTCGTATGCTATGCTCGGCATCCCGAGGTATTTCGCTTTCTCGCCGGTGGCCTTGCAGATCGTCTGCACCAGCCGCTTCCGTTCGCTGCCTGTCACATTGAAGTTCGTTTTCATGGGTCGTTCCTCCATTCAGTATTCCATTGGGCGTACCCTTTGGTTAGTGTATATATCACTCTGCTCGGCACATATATCAACTAAAACAAAGGATACGCCGCGTAGAATATGAGCGGCGGATTCAGGCGTTAATCTGGTGATAATACCCGATGCCCGCAAGAACGAAACACACGCACGGCAGCGCCACTCCGTTGCCCCAGAGTTTGTACTCGGCGGAGTCGGAGTGCGGGTTCTTCAGCCACTTGATGATCTGCGCATCGGATCTCGGCTTGCCGATCCCGGTCACACGGCGGTACTCGGAAAACACGGTGCGCCAGAATGAAAGATCCGCTTCCGTTGGCTCCTCCGTTCCCAACCCTCTGCACCACCAGTCGGGAAAGCCCTGCAGCCTGGCGCATTCGGTCGGTGTCAGACGGCGAACGGTGTAGTAGGGATCTTCAGAGACCGTGGGCGGATCTTTGTAGTCGGTCGCCACAAGGGTGTTGGCGATGTCCTCTTCCACGCCGAGGTGGTACGAGTTCTTGCTCGTGGTGTACACGGGGTGAGATACCACGGCCATGCCGCCCTGGTTGCAGACAGGGTCGCCGCCATTCCCATCGAGCGTCCTGGTTGTGGTCGCCTCATAGAAACCGCTGTGCGGATTGGCCGATTTCATTGCATTACTGTCTTTGGAGCAGATGCCGAAGACCTTCGGCACAAAAAGCGTCTGGTCGTTGTTGCACCCGAGAGTAGCAGACTTGTCATCCTGGATGAGTGCGCCTTTGCCTCCGCCTTCGCAGCCGCAGCGAATCTTCAGCGTTTTCGGTGTTTCCACAACGAACGGCTGATTATTTCCGCCCGTCCCGTAAGTTGACATGACCGTCGGCGCTACTTCGAGCGGTCCGGTGAACCGGGTATCTTGACCGTGATTCTCATAAACGGCAGCGGGCACCGTGCCGGCGCGCAGTGTGGGTGAGGTTTCCTCCTCAAAGCCGATGGAGCGGGCTTTTGCGGAGTGCTCTGTACAGAAGCCTGCCGCCCCCATGACCAACGGAGGGTGGCCATGATCCTGCGCCCGTAGTGTGCCGGCAACACCGTCGGAAACATCCATGCGGCTGCCGCCCTGATCGTTCAGGCAGACTGTGCCTGACGGGCCAGTGCCCTCTTCAGAAGAATAGGCAGTTCCTTGCCACGAACGGAAGCCCTCTGGAGTATACCCAGACAGGCCCTCGGACTCAAAGAGTACCTTTCCGGCACGTTTGCCTGCAAGATCTGCGACAAGGTAGATACGTTTTCGGCGCTGGGGCACTCCCCAGTATTGAGCATCAAATACCCGCCATGCGAGTGAGTAATCGTCTGCCAGGATGCATCCGGCATTTGGCCACTTCGCAGGTCGAGGAGTATCAGCTTCGGGGTCTTTGATCCTGCGGATCTCATCGAGGACCGCTTTGAAGTCCTCGCCGCCGTTTGAGGAGAATGCCCCGGGGACGTTTTCCCAGCAGAGCCAGGTCGGATACTTTCCATCAGTTGCGATCCTCATTTCTTTTGCGATTCGGACAGCTTCATAAAACAGATTGGAGCGGGAGCCGTCCAGTCCCGCGCGTTTGCCTGCCACTGACATATCCTGGCAGGGAGAGCCGAAGGTAATAATATCCACAGGCTCCAGATCCGCGCCGTTCAGCGCGGATACATCCCCATAGTGCTTCATGAAGGGCAGACGCTTTGTAGTAACACGAATGGGAAAAGGCTCGATCTCCGACGCCCACAGCGGGGTGATCCCGGAAATCAAGCCTCCCAGAGGAAAACCGCCCGAGCCGTCAAACAGGCTGCCGAGCGTCAGATTGTTATTCTCCATTGGGGAGTTCCACCTCTTTCACAAGGTCGGCATACGGGATCTTCTGCCCGCCGCGCTCCACAAAGATGTCTTCTGGACTGATGCCGTTTTCAACGGCCCGCCTGAGAATGACAGAGGCATACTTCTCGTCCAGCTCCATCATGCAGCAGATCCGGTTCGACTGTTCGCAGGCCATCATCGTGGAGCCGCTGCCGCCGAAGGTGTCCAGCACGATGGCGTTCTCCTGGGAGGAGTTGCCGATGGGATAGGCCAGCAGGTCGAGCGGCTTGCTTGTGGGATGGTTGGCATTGCGTTTGGGCTTGGCAAAGTTCCAGACCGTGGTCTGCTTGCGGTCGGAGTACCAGGGGTGCTTGCCGTTCTGCAGGAAACCGTACAGCACGGGTTCGTGCTGCCACTGGTAGTCCGAGCGGCCCAGAACAAGGCTGTCCTTAACCCATATGCAACAGCCGGCGAGATGGAATCCGGCCTCGATGAACGCCCGCCGGAAGTTAAGCCCCTCCGTATCGGCATGGAACACATAGGCCGCACCGCCTTTCTCAAGACAGGCGGCCATGTTCCCGAAAGCGGCGAGGAGGAAGGAGTAGAACTCCTCGTCCTTAATCGAATCGTTTTGAATGGTCAGCCCGCTGGCGCTCTTGAAGGAAACGCCGTAGGGCGGGTCGGTCACGACCAGGTTCGCTTTCTTCCCGGCCATCAGCGCCGTCACATCATCCAGGCTGGTGGCATCGCCGCACATGAGCCTGTGTCGTCCGACCGTCCAGATGTCGCCGCGTTCCACAAAGGAGGCTTTCTCCAGTGCGGAGGAGAGGTCGAAATCATCATCCTCGATGCTTTCCTCCTCTTCACCGAACAGGTTGGCCAGTTCCTTTTCATCAAAGCCTGTGAGCAGCGGATCGAAGTCCGCGGCCTGCAGAGCTTCGATCTCTACGCGCAGAAGCTCCTCATCCCAGCCGGCATCCATCGCCATGCGGTTGTCCGCAATGATATACGCTTTCTTCTGAGCTTCAGTCAGATGGTCGGCAAATACACAGGGAACCTCAGTGATGCCTTCCTCCTTGGCGGCAAGAATACGACCGTGACCGGCAATGACGCCGTAGTCACGGTCGATAATGACAGGATTGATGAAGCCGAACTCCCGCAGGGACGAACGCAGCTTTGCGATCTGCTCCGGAGAGTGGGTACGCGCGTTGTTCACATACGGGACAAGCCGTGATACCGGAACGAGCTGCAGTTCCGAAGTGGTTCTGGTATTCATACAAGCCCCCATTCCGCAAACCGCTCGAAGCCGCCAACGCTTTCGATAAAGTTTCGACTGGTTTCGACAATTTCTGAATATGGTCTGCCGTCAACGGTATCGTCGCCGATAGCACAGCACAGTTCCACGGGCTTGCCGGTCTCCTGGGCCTTGAGCCAGGCGTAGATGTTTACGGAAACATCTGCCTTGGACAGATCCTTGCCATGCAGGCCGCCGCCCGTCACGCTGTCAGCCATATCGCTGCCCAGCTTGCGGTTGGTGGCGCCGGTGTCCACGTCCGTTCCGCCCGTCCAGTCACCGAGAGGATTGATCTCGGCGGCGGGATGCAGCTTTCTCAGCTCCGCGGCAGGCGCGTTGCTCTGGCAGATGATCAGCCTGGGACCATCGAGGATGTATTTGCCGTCACAGTGATATCTGGCGTAGATGCTTCTGGCCAGAGCGGTGAGTACGATCTGCTCATCGGTGACGGGAACTCCTTTGAAGATGCCGTTGTCTCCGCAGCGGATCTTCGCAGCCTGGTTTGCGGCGAGGTGCGCGTCCTGCGGGACTTCGACATAATTCGATGCGATATTGACCCCGGCGATGCGATGCACCGTTTCTTCGACAAAATTCGATGGGATCTGCACCGAGGTCTCGGCAACAACATGACAGGTGCCGTGCCCAATCAGGACCTCAACGGCAATGCGGGGATTCTTTTCCTGAGTGTATGCGTAGTCGACAAGAGCGCCGGCAATGCGGTCGGCCACCTTGTCAGGGTGTGCGGGATTGACTTTTTCAAACATGATTTTCATCCTTTCCTTGCCCGAAGCAGGCGTTCCATGAGGTCATCCTGCGGAGACGGCTCACTGTAGTCCGTGGAGCAGTTTTCCTTTACGATCTGAAAAATCTCGTTCCACAGCCGGACAGCCTGATTCATGTAATTGATGCCGATGTTGATGAACGGTGATGGGATCGGTTTCTGCGTGGTGGGATGCTTGGAGAGGAAACCCATGCGGTTTGTCATCTCCTCACACTGGATCCACCGTGCGGAACACATCGCGTACCGTTCCAGAAGCTGGGGTGAAACCTTTGCGGAGCAGCCGATCTTCTTCAGCCACTCCCAGGTTTCCCTATAGATTTCCTCGGCCTGCAGCGTACTTCCGTCACGCTGTTCGGCGGAGAGAAAATCATGGGGCTTTGGCATATCGACACCTTCGACTTCGGGAATATCCAGGACTTCCAGCTTTCTGCCGCCGGGATTGCCGTTGGCGACTTTCTCTTTGACAGCTGTTTTCTTCCTTCCCGCACCGGGTCTCGCACCTCCGCGCCCGCCGATGTTGTTGGATTTTGTTGGCACTTTCTCACCTCCCATGCCCGGGACCTTTAATTACCCTTTTGATTTCGCCTTTTTCGCACAGATGACCCCGCGCCGTTCCCCCAGGGGAAAGGCCCCGGAGATCCAGACCCGCCCCCGGGTCACTCGTGTGGATGACGGTCTCCCATCTCAATGTGGATCTTGTTGTGGCACGAACGGCAGAGGGACATGAGGTTCGACCTGTCATGAGTCCCGCCACGGCTGACGGGAACGATGTGGTGCACCTCTTCCATCAGGGTCATCCGGCCTTCCTTGAAACACATCTCACAGAAGGGATGCTCCTGTGCGTAGCGGTCGCGTATCCGTTTCCAGGCACGACCGTACTTCCTGTGTACATCAGGCGCGCGCTCATATTTGTTGTACTGACGGTTCATTTCTTTTCTGTGCTCTTCGCAGTACTGCCCGTCCGTGAGCCGGGGGCATCCCGGGTAGGCGCACGGCCTTTTCGGCTTTGTAGGCATTTTCCGACCTTCTTCCGTGTGTCCTTTGCCATGAATCGGAGAACGTACCAGCACTGCTCCAGATAGCCGACCTTCCTGTATGGCATAGGAGACACCTCTTGTAATGCTCCGCCCGTTGTGTTATCCTTGCACCAGCTTTTATCAGGAGGTGCGAGATGGAAAAGTTCATCGCATACGAAAAGCTCTCCAAAAAGAAGCAGAGAGAGCTGAACGCAAAGCGCCGGAGTTCCTGGGGCGGAGTAAATCCCGTAACGAGAAAACCGGCAAATCCGAAAGCATATAACAGAGCGAAAGCACGGAAGTGGATTCATGATGATTCCTCGACCGTGCTTTCGTGTTTCCTGAGATAAAAAGAGCCCCGCGTTAATTCACGCGAGGCCCGCTATCCTATTCTGCTGAGTATACTATACTACATTTACCATCTGGGTATGTGCGGTCAAAACCGGACATATCTGGACAATTTTCAAAAAGAAAACCCCACAGACGTTCATTCAAATCTGTGGGGTGAAAGGACTCCGAATTATTCTGAGGTATTCAAATCCACATATGATTTCAGAACCAACGCTTTCTATTTCTGCCATGTCCCTATCGACTCTTACATTATCAGTGCAGCGGAAGAGCAGCTCAGCCTGAAACGGCCGGCTCTGCCGTGGAGCAAAATGGACGACTACAAAGAGTACGCGGAGTATGAAAGAGAGATCCGGATACGCCTCGGCAATGTTGCTCCCCTGGAGTGGGAGTTTAAGACATGGATCACTATGGCGGTCGACAAGAAAGAATCCGAACACACCAACCGTGCCGAACGGGAGATGAGAAAATGAGTAAAGCGGGTTGGATACAAAAAACGCACCTGTTCCGGGCGGATGAGTTCGTATGCTCTAGATGCGGGGATTCTTTCCCAAAGCCCTATGCGGTGTGCCCGGCGTGTGGAGCTGAAATGAAGAAAACTAAGTATGACCCATCGTGGGTAGATGAAGCGGAAGGATTATCCGCCATTCTGGATGAGGACTGGTGAGGTGGAAAGAGAATGAGTTCTAAACTGTGCCATGAACTTCTGACAGATGTAGTTCCAAGAAAGGATGATGACAAATGAAGCTAAAACAGTTTTATAATAAAAAAGTAAAAATTGTGGCTGATAATGATCTTGTCTTTCTTGGAACTGTAAATGATTACTTCTATCCTGATGACAATAAAAATGAAAAAGAAAGTATTGTTGTTGACACCATAGAAGGAAGTGCAGTTGAATTCTACGAAGATGATATTGCTGAAATAGAAATAATTGATTAAAAGAGACCAATAAGCCAAAGATTACAATTGATGATTCAGAGTTCGTGTTGGACGGCACACCGTTCAGGGCTTACGGAAAGCACATGGCTCTTGGAAAAGCATTGTTTTCATGGTATACTAATTCAACAAAACCCATAGCCAGGGCGGAGGTAAACTTGATGAGTGAACAAAAGAAAACATACATTAGCCTTTTTAGTAGTGCAGGAGTTGGCTGTTATGGCTTTAAGCTCGAGGGCTTCGAGTGTATAGCTACCAATGAATTGATTGAGCGCCGCCTAAATGTTCAAAAGGCAAATAACAAATGCAAATATCCGTCGGGCTATATCTGCGGGGACATCACTACAGATGCGACAAAAGAGCTTCTTTATGCAGAAATTGATCGTTGGAAACGTGATGAACAAATAAAGAGTGTTGATGTCGTAATTGCTACTCCTCCGTGCCAAGGAATGTCGGTAGCAAATCACAAAAAATCCGATACTGAGATTGTGCGGAACTCTTTGGTCGTTGAGTCAATTAAAATCATAAAAGCTATTCGCCCTAGGTTTTTTGTGTTTGAAAATGTCCCTGCTTTTATGAAGACAGTATGTTCGGATATAGACGGATATGACAAGCCTATTGCAGACGCAATCGAGTACAACCTTGGGGCAGAGTATTCCTATACGTACCGGATCATTAACTTCAAAAACTATGGTGCATGCTCAAGTCGCACCCGTACAGTCGTAATTGGCGTTTCAAAAGACTACGCAGATGATGTATCCCCTATCGAATTGTATCCAGATATGGTTGCCGAACGAACTCTTCGCCAAGTGATTGGAGATATGAAGCCCTTAACTGAGTTCGGCGAAATCGACCCGGACGATATATACCATGCGTTCAGAGAGTATCCTGTGCATATGCGCGATTGGATAAAAGATCTTAAAGAGGGCCAATCTGCGTTTGACAATGAAGACGATGAGAAGAAACCCCATCAAATAATCGACGGTAAAATTGTTATAAACCAGAGAAAGAATGGGGATAAATACACAAGAACTTATTGGGATAAGGTTGGTCCTTGTGTTCACACTAGGAATGATCAGCTTGCCAGCCAGAATACTATCCACCCCTCTGATGATAGAGTTTTTAGTATTCGCGAGTTGATGCGAATGATGACGGTTCCTAGGTCTTTCAAGTGGAGCGAAGAGGATGAAGCCTATTTGAACGATCTTCCCCTTTCTGAGAAAAAAGCTTATCTCCGGAAAGAAGAAATTAAGATTCGTCAATCTCTCGGGGAAGCTGTTCCGACGGTAATCTTCCAATCTATTGCTAAAAAAATCTCCGCAGTATTAACATCGACAGTCGTTAACACCGCAGGTATTAACCGTATCGTCGAGCAATACAAATTTGAAGATGCCGATGACATTATCCGGTTTATTAAAGAAAACCCGGAAAACCTTTCTCTTTCTGCGCTGAGCCGGGTCGCGGAACTTTCAAACACCCGTCGGACAGACGATGCTGCATTTTATACCAATAAAGCACTTATTACGGAAATGATAAAAAACCTGCCAGAGACGGAAGCATCAAGTATCCGCATCCTTGAGCCGTCAGCAGGTGTTGGTAACTTTATTCCGCTATTAATCAAGAAATTTGAGGGAAAGCATCTAATAATTGATCTAGTTGATATAGACGAAAATAGTACCCGGATCGCACAGGCTCTTCTCGAAAAGAATGGGATTCCAAGTACTTGTACAATCAACTATATAGTTGATGATTTCTTAACGCATTCTTTTTCTCACAAGTATGATTATCTTATTGGAAATCCGCCTTTCTACAAAATGAAAGCCTCAGATAAAATGCTTCGGGTCTATAGAGAAAAAGCGGTGAATAAGGCAACTACAAATATCTGCTCTTTCTTTTTGGATAAAGCAGTCACTTTAGCCTCACACGTTGCAATTGTCTTCCCGAAGTTCATACTCAACACACCTGAGTTTGCTGTTACTCGCCAGTACTTGAGTGAAAAAGCGATCGAGTGTATTATTGACTTCGGAGAAAAGGGATTCCCTGGAGTCCTGATTGAGACGATTGCCCTATTTATTAATAACCAGGCTCGTCCTAAAGATACCTTGGTTATCTCTGTTACTAAAAATCTCGCTATCACGCAAAAACAACACTATATTTTTGACACGAAACTCCCTTACTGGACCATCTACAGGAATGAGCTTTTTGATACTGTATGCAAAAAACTTGACTTTGATAGATTTACAGTATTCAGGGATAGGCAGTTAACCAATAAGCTTCTGTCTGATAGCGGAGATATCCGCGTTCTAAAAGCTAGAAATATTAGTGATGACGGCGGTTCAATCATTGATATTCCTGGTTATGATTCATATGTTGATCGTACAGTAGCAGAGAGACTGTCTGTATTTACACTTCTCGACAATACTGCCGTTTATTTAACACCTAATATGACCTATAATCCTAGAGTCATGAGAAAACCACAGGGTGTCCTTGTAAACGGATCGGTTGCAATTCTTATTCCTAAAGATGACTTTGAACTGACTGAAGAACAGTGCCGCTACTTTTCAAGTAGAGAATATCGAGAGTTCTATCAGATAGCCAGAAACTACCAGACCCGGTCGCTAAATGTGGATGCCTGTTCTGTGTTTTATTATGGCGTATTAAGAAATGCGCCAAAAAAGAATCCTATTACAGAGAAGTATTCACTCAACGAACAGATGACCTTGTTTGAGTAAAGAGGGAGGAAAAGAATGCTCACCCAAGAAGATATCATTCGTTTTTGCAATCAATACAACTATGACATTCGAGTAAGTGGCAATGGACGTTGGATCGATCAAAAGTGTGCTGCCGATGTAGTTACTGTTGTTGCTGATTGTATTTTGAATTATGGCTTGGAGAATGAGGGCGCCCTTTTTACTACTCCCGATGTCTGGCACTACAGGTATACTGTTGAGAATGTTGAAGCCATTTTCAGGAAGCCGGGAGTCGAGCGGTTAGAGGCGAAAAATGAGTATGACAAGTTCTTCCAGCAACCTATGGAGATGCTTGCCAATGCTGGTGTCCTCATAAAACATAAGAGGGGCAACAGAAACTATTACGAAATAGGCAATTATGAGGTCCTTGAGTATATTGCCCTGCGTGAGAGGAATGCTCTCTTTTTCCTAAGAACCTATATCGAAAAAGTGCTTGTAGATAGTGAAATCTATGGTGCTTTCGAGGATTTCTTTGCGGAACAGTCGAAAGTAGCGTATGAACGAATGAAAACTACTTTCTCAAGCTTCACTATTAGATATACAAAAATCAATGGTGAGGTCGAATGCAACAGGATTTTTATAAAAGTACTCAATCCGTTAGCATATTTCAAGCATTCTCGCGGAACGGAAAAAGGGCGGTTATCAGAGCATCCAATAACATATGATATGCTTATGTATAACAGAAATAACTTCCGGGATCTCTATTCAAACAAGCCGAAAGGGATAACACGAAAAGAGTATGCCGCTGCACATCCTGTTGTTGTTAATGATGCATACTATCGTTACCAATCTGCAAAAGCGAAACGATATCTGAGGCTCTTTAACGACAGATATCGTGACGGGAAAACTGAATATCTTGACGGCATACATATCAATGATCAGGCAACCCAAATGCACCATATTTTCCCGGAAGCGGACTACCCTGAGATCTGCTACTACTTGGAAAACCTGATAGCTTTAACGCCCACGCAGCATTTGGTATATGCGCATCCCAACAACAGAACACAAGAAATAAATGAGGCATATCAACAGCTGTTGCTCCTTGCTAAAGCAGACCGGATACAAGATAATCTTAATGGTCGCTGCGGTGAAGTGATATACGAATTCTCCAATTTCCTTTATGTCTTGAATGTAGGATTTGATGATGAGGATGTATTGACTATAGATGATATGGACTTCGTAGCTGTAGTTAATGCAATCAATGTTCATTATATGGCTGTATGACTTTTAATTTGAGGAGATGTGGAAATGCCAAAGTTGAGATATGGAAACAGCGACCAAGTCACATTTGGAAATTTGCATGATTATTACTTCGCATTAGGCTTTCTTGCAAATTCTAGAAACGCTGAACTACGTTGGGAAAATAATGAGGAGCAGGGAGCCTGGGGCAGCGAGGGCAGAATTCATTGCCTTGTACCTCAAGCGAGGTTTCCACAGTTCTTTCGGTTTACCGCCGGTCGTGGCAGTGTGTATGCGCGTATTAACTGCAATGATTATGTAGGAACGCTCGTTTCTTCGCACAATTTTGCATATAATGGGCGAAAGAATAATGTCGAAAGTATCGTTTCAACTGTGCCTGAAATGTATCGCGACGATTTTTGGCGTGGGTATGGTTCAAAGCTAAGTATCGACCCTGAGTATAAAGAAAAGACTGTACCACAAAAAAAGAATGAACAGGCCGCACCAGTTGCGCCCCCTCCGCCAAAGATTGAAAAGCCGAAACCTTATGATGTAAACATAGGGGAAGTCCTTATCCACCGGGCATTTGGCGAGGGCACAGTATACGCAATAAACGGGTCTGTTATTAGGATCAAATTTACTTCTGTCGGCGAGAAAGGGTTTGTTAATCCAGATGCGTTTCTCCAGGGCTTTCTGAGAAAAGCCGACTGAAAGCATTTTCATGATGAGAATCGGCTTCATTCATGGAGCCGATTTTTCATTGGGAATACTGTATTATTGATTACTTTCTGTAGACAACTCTTATCCAATGAAATATAAAATGGCTTTTCGCATACTATTTTCCTTTTCGCACACGATAATCTTTCTTGCACACGTTTTGCCCATCTCGCATACTTTTATCCAGCTTTTGAGGAACTCCTTGCTGGACTAATCAACGAAAAAACCCGGCAGAATCACTCTGCCGGGGAATGCTTTTTTTGTATAGAGTTTGCGAGAAGTCGAAATGTCCCTTGATACAAGGAGTTTTGATTTTAGGTGGGGTGCAAAGCAAAGGGACCCTGATCGTATCATAATCAGAGTCCCTTTATGGTCCGAGTGACAGGATTCGAACCTGCGGCATCCTGCTCCCAAAGCAGGCGCGCTACCAACTGCGCTACACCCGGTTATTCAGATTTTCATCCGGCTGGGCGTATTCTCCCAAACCATCCGCGCTGCCAACTGCTCTAGTCCCGGATAGGACAACGCAAATTTTATCACAATTTTTTAAGAACTGCAACGCTTTTTTCCCGATTGATGTTTGGAGGGCGTTGTGGTATTATTTTTATTTAGTAAAATAGATTCAACTTGAAATCACACAGGAGAGCAAAAGCATGAGAATGCGGAAAAAGCCCAATCTCGTTCCCCGGATGGAGCGCTGCGCGGGCGTATTGATCAACGAACCAGAAGCGCTGCGCGGGCGCTGGCTGAACACCTTCCCCGGCTACCGTGAGCTGCACTTGGAAATCGGCTGCGGCAAGGGGCGGTTCACCGCCGACACCGCCGCGCAAAACCCCGACATCTTCCTCGCAGCCCTTGAAAAGGTGCCGGACGCCATGGTCGTCGGCATGGAACGCGTGACCGCGCGCGAGCTGCAAAACGTGCGGTTCCTTGACCGGGATGCCGCAAACCTGCTCGAACTGTTCGCGCCCGGTGAGGTGGCGCGCATCTATATCAACTTCCCCGACCCATGGAAAAAGTCACGGCAGCACAAGCGCCGCCTCACCTACCCGGCCTTTCTTTCGCTGTACGCAAACCTCCTGCCGGTGGGCGGCGAGATCTGGTTCAAATCCGACAATAATCCGCTCTTCGAGTGGTCCCTGGAGCAGTTTGAAAGCGAGGGCTGGCTGCTGAAGGACGTGACGCGCGACCTGCACGCGAACGGCCCCGTCGGCGTGATGACCGACTATGAAGCGAAGTTTTACGAGCAGGGCATTTCCATCAACCGCTGTGTGGCGGTGAAAACGGAGGACACGAAATGCGACTGATATCCTGGAACGTCAACGGACTGCGCGCCTGTGTCAAGAAGGGCTTTGAGGAGACCTTCTGGGCGCTGGACGCGGACTTTTTCTGCCTGCAGGAGACGAAGCTGCAGCCCGGCCAGATCGAGCTTGACCTGCCCGGCTACGAGCAGTTCTGGTGCAGCGCGGAGAAAAAGGGCTACTCCGGCACAGCGGTGTTCACGAAGCACACGCCGCTGTCGGTGACCTACAACCTCGGCGTGCCGGAGCACGACACCGAGGGGCGCGTCATCACGCTGGAATATCCGGAATTTTTCCTTGTCTGCGTCTATACCCCGAACGCGCAGGACGGCCTGCGCCGGCTCGACTACCGGATGCAGTGGGACGACGATTTCCGCGCGCACATCCAGACGCTCGACCGGATGAAACCCGTCATCGTCTGCGGCGATTTCAACGTTGCGCACGAGGAGATCGACCTGAAAAATCCGAAACCGAACATGGGCAACCCCGGCTTCTCCAACGAAGAGCGCGAAAAGTTCACGCAGCTTCTGGAGGCCGGTATGACCGATACGTTCCGCTTCCTCTACCCCGATCTGGAGGGCGCGTACTCGTGGTGGAGCTACCGCTTCAACGCGCGGGCCAACAATGCCGGATGGCGCATTGACTATTTTCTCTGCTCCGACCGACTGCGGGACCGCATTGAGAAAGCGTACATCTGCCCGGAGATCACTGGCAGCGACCACTGCCCCGTGGGGCTTGATCTGGCATGGTGAAGATCGGAAACGTCGAGATCGCAGGAAAGCTGACGCTCGCGCCGATGGCGGGCGTGACGGATGCGGCGTTCCGCGCCGTCTGCCGCGCACAGGGCGCGGCGCTCACCTGCACGGAGATGGTCAGCGCAAAAGCGCTGGTCTACAAGGATGAAAAGACGAAAAGCCTGCTCTGGATGCCGGAGGACGAGCACCCCGCCGCCGCGCAGATTTTTGGCCACGAGCCGGAGGTCATGGCAGAGGCCGCGCCCATGGCGCTGGCGCTCTCCGGCGCGGACATTCTGGACATCAACATGGGCTGCCCGGTGGGCAAGGTCATCCGCAGCGGCGACGGCAGCGCGCTCATGCGCGACCCGGAGCTGGCCGGGCGCATCATTGAAGCCGTCGTGCAGGCGGTGGACGTGCCCGTCACGGTGAAATTCCGCAAGGGCTGGGACGGCGGCAATCTCAACGCCGTGGAGTTTGCCCGGGTGTGCGAGCAGGCGGGCGCGGCGGCTATTGCCGTACACGGGCGCACGCGCGTGCAGATGTATTCCGGCCGCGCGGACTGGGACGTGATCCGCGACGTGAAGCGGGCGGTGACCATCCCGGTCATCGCAAATGGGGACATTTTCTCCGGCGCGGACGCCGCACACATCCTGCGCTACACCGGCGCCGACCTCGCCATGGTCGGCCGCGGCGCTTTCGGCGACCCATGGCTGTTCGCGCGCGGAAACGCCGCCATCGCGGGGCTTCCGGAGCCGGAGCTGCCGCCGCTGCGCGCACGCATCGACACCGCCGTACAGCAGATTGAAGCCGCGGCGGAACAGAAAGGCGAACGGCTCGCCTGTCTGGAGGCGCGCAGCCAGTTTTGCTGGTATCTGCGCGGCGTGCCGCACGCCGGATATTACAAACAGCAGATTGTGCATGTGAGCACGCTGGACGAGCTGCGGCAGATTGCCAAAGACATGCAGCGCGATTTGCGGGACGCGCCACTTCCCGCAGAAAGGGATTCGCAATGACGAGAGAAGAAGAATATGCCGTCATCCGCCGGGTCTGCGCCGGAGATACCGACGCATTTGAGGCGCTGGTGACGGCATATCAAAAACAGGTCTATAATCTCGCACTGCGCACCGTCGGCAACGAGGAGGACGCAGCGGATATGACGCAGGAGGCGTTTTTGCGCGCCTACCGCTCGCTTGGCAGCTTCCGGGGCGACAGCAAGTTTTCCGTGTGGCTCTACCGGCTGACGACGAATATCTGCATCGACTTTCTGCGCAGCCGCGGTCGCCGTCCCACCGTCTCGCTCACCGCGGCGGACGAAGACGAGGAGCCGCAGGAGCTGGATGTGGCGGACGACCGCTTCGACCCCGTGCAGTCGCTGGAGCGGGCGGAGCTGCGCCGCGCCGTGCAGCGCGGGCTTGCCTCCCTGCCGGAGGATTACCGCCGCATTCTGATGCTGCGCGAGCTGAGCGGCCTGTCATACGCCGAGATCGGGCAGGTGCTCCGCCTGGAGGAGGGCACGGTAAAATCGCGGCTGTTTCGCGCGCGAAAAAAGCTGTGCGATTTTCTTCGGAAGGACGGGAACCTTCCCGACAGCTTTCCGTCAAACAACATGAAAGGAGGTGCGAAGACATGACGCCCTGTGACCGGTATCAGGAGCAGATCAGCGCCCTGATGGACGGTGAATTAAATACAGCCGAGCAGCGCACATTGGCCGAGCATGTCCGCACCTGTCCGGAATGCAGACGGATGTATACCGCTTTCCGCGGCGTTTCCGCCGCCATTTCTGA
>ULWX01006236.1_pt1 | contig 57018 bp, 49 predicted proteins | sample 1960851 | NCBI WGS metagenome assembly ULWX01 (sample SAMEA4835826, study PRJEB28245) | human gut metagenome | biome: gut microbiome; material: fecal sample | place: Denmark | collected 2008 | reverse complement strand
TTGGCTAATACCTATTTACAGAAAAATTTTCATACACTCATCTCCGGCAGCAACCCGGCTTTCTGCTGCAGCACTCCGGCTTTCTGCTGCAGACCTCCGGCTCATAAACAGCTCAGATGCGTACCTCCTTTTGGGCGCGGAACGTTCTTCCCGATGCAGGGTGTTTTATCAAATATCAATCTCCCGGTCCCTATAATAATACATCCTGTCCCGTTCCCCAATCTCCCTTAGCACACGGCAGGGATTTCCCACTGCCACCACATTGGCAGGTATATCCCTGGTAACCACGCTCCCTGCGCCAATAACGGAATTGTCCCCAATGGAAACACCCGGCACCACCACGGCGCCGGCTCCAATCCACACATTCTCACCGATATGCACAGGCATATTGAACTGGATTCCCTCCCTGCGAAGCCCAGGCTCCACGGGATGGCCCGCCGTGGCAATGGTCACATTCGGTCCAATCATACAGTGGGAGCCAATATAAATCTCGCCGTCATCCACCAGAGTCAGATTAAAGTTGGCATAAACATGGTCCCCCAAATGCACATGCCTGCCTCCCCAGTTGCTGTGAAGAGGCGGCTCTATATAACAATCCCGCCCAACCGAGGCAAACATCTGTCCCAGCAGTCCGGCACGCCTGGCGCCTTCCTTTGGCCTGGTTGCATTGTACTCATAGAGAAGCTCCAGGCAGTCTGTCTGTTCCTTCATAATCCCCTCATCCCCCGGAAAATACAGGCGGCCTTCCTCCATGCGTTTTCTTGCACTGTTAATTTCTTCTGTTCCGTCCCCTCCTTTGTACCGGTATTCCTGCTGACTTTTGTCCATTTCCATCCAAACATTCCTCCGATTTCATGTCTCTTTGCTATTGGAATGATTGTACTATATTATATGGACAATGAAAAGCAGAAACACGGCATCCTTTTGGGATTCCGCGTTATGCTGCAGCCAAACTATATTTCAGCTGGTTTTATATTCAGTTATGATATAAAGATACGGAACTCCAAATAATCCTTATTCTTCAACACCGCACCAATCCATCACAATAGCCGAAAAATGCTTTGCATATTTTACAATATCATCAATCTCTATATACTCATCCGATTGATGAAGCGAGTCATTCCCCGGACCGTAAACAATTGTAGGTGTATCTGCATACCTGGTCAAAATAGCAAGGTCCACTGGAGCAGCATATCCTTTGACCTCAGGTTTTTTTCCTTCAAATTCCTCATGTATCCGGACAGCGGTTTTAACAATTTCATGCTCAATATCCGTTATACCTGAATTCCAGAACTCCAGCCACTCTACCTTGGGCGGATTTTCCTTAAGCCATTCATCCTCCTGCCATGCTCTCTCCATAAAATCCATAAAGTACGCCTTTGCCTCTGCCACTGTTTCCTTATATGTAACCCCATATCTTCCTTCAAACACAGCTAAATCAGGAGACATGGAGGGCCATGCACCAGAATTCAGTTTCCCCACTGCAATAGGACACTGAATGGGATAACAGGAAAAAAGGTCATTAAAGAATTCTTTTTGCCTCTTCTCTTCCAATTCATCCAGTTTATCCATCAGGAATTGGGCCTTTTTAATAGCATTTATCCCAAGATAATGATAAGCTCCATGAGCAGTCTTCCCTGGAACGCTAATCCGGAAAAAAGTAGAACCCTGACAGGCTGGTACCACCGCGTACTTAGAAGGTTCAGGTATGATGGCGCCATCTGCCTTGTATCCCCGCAACGCTACTGCCAGAGAACCCGCACTCCCCACCTCTTCGTCTATGACACTCTCAATCATGACATCACCTTTTAATTTTATCCCCATTTCACTCAAAAATTTTAATGCCATAATACCCGCAGCAAGACCGCCCTTCATATCATTGGCACCTCTGCCAATAATTCTTCCGTCTTCTATGATTCCTTCGTAGGGCTTATAGTTCCAATTATCTCCCTCAGGTACCACATCAATATGACCATTCAATATTAGTGATTTTCCACCTCCGCTCCCATTAATTGTACCTACCAGCAAGGGACTTGTCTCAAAATTCTCACGTTTGCCGGAGTAGGCCTCATGCCCGGATACCTCATCAAGATTAGGTTTCCATAAATCCACCTTCCAACCCGCACGCTTGAAACAATCAGCCAGATAATTTTGAATTCCTTCCTCCTTGAGATATACGCTGTCAAACCTGACCATTTCCTGTAAAAATTCAACCAACTCATCCTTGTGGCCATCTATATACTGACACACCTTCATTTTTAAATCATCCATAATTGTTCCCTTCCCTAATAATTTTACATTTCATATATCCCTAACGCCCATATACCGCGCCCAATAATATTTAATTTTCTTCCTTCGGTAATGTCTTCTTTTTATATAAATAAACGCAAGCTAAAATAGAACCTAATATAACGAGTGGAAATAGCAGAAATGAAGGAGGCTTGATAAAAAGAACAATAACACTGATTACCAATGCAATGGCAAATGCCTTTTTATCCTGTTGTGCAACCACACAGCCCATGGCTCCCATAATAGCAGGGGTAACATAATCAAATGATTGCAAAACGAAACTTGGCAGAATCTCAAGAATACGAGCGCCAATAAGGGCTGTCAGTGTTGTACATGCCAAGCTGACAAAAACAGAAGCACTCATTGCGATTGTTCCAACAATTTCTCCCTCTCTGGTTCCATGTTTCAACCCAGAAGCTTCCTGTGCAGCTAACATACAGGGTAATCTTACAGCCGACATATTTCCTGCCATATATCCCATATATATTCCCACAGCACCGGTAGTGGGATAGAATGCAATCATATCCGATACATATGCAACCCCAAACATGGAGAGAACGGTTATGTAGCCTGCCAATAATTGTCCGGGTGACGGAGCTGCGCCATAGCGTAAATATAGATAAATAGGAAGTATCAAAGCACCTAAAATTCCAAACAATGAAAACAACCTGCCGTATTTTATTATCTTTTTTGAGAATTGCTCATTGTACTCTTGTTCCATAAAAATCCTCCTGCTACTTTATGATAACCCGAAATAGATACTGGGTCACTAACATAGAAATCAACATAGCCAATCCGACCTTATATTCAGCCAGTCCTTTAATCTTTTTTGCAATCTGTCCAATGCCCAATGCCAAGACAAAAGCAAACACGTAGGAAAAGATTTTACTGGTATTCCCATATGATGCATTGAGTCCTAGAATTGCAATAATGCCAGCCAATGCCCCTGCGCCGATTACAGGCATCAGAGCCTCATTTTTGCTCCCCAGTCTAGTATTAACCTTATCCATACGATGTAACAACAGAAAGACAGCCAGCATAAAATTACAGCCATGTAATGTCATCAGCCATATAGATGTAGCAAAAGCGTCTGGCCCATATGCCTCTCCGCCAAAGGCTACATTAAAGAGATTGGCCCCCACCTCTGCCATCATTACTTTTTGGGGCGCATTCCCTACCATTGACATCCTGGACCATGTAGTTGCAGTACCTAAAGTCGCCATTAATGCCAGCATAACGGTAACAATTGAGAACGACGGTCCAACAGCACTGACGATTCCAATTCTAATGCTGTCATGGCACTGTTTCTTACTAACCTTTACTAACGGTGCGACCCGAAATGCCTGTCTTGTAAACATCCCAGCCATTGCAATGATTACAACGATTGGTGGTATTCCTGCAATCCACAGGAAAGGGTCATTAATAATTGTACTTAAATCAGCCATCAATTCATCCTCCTTTTCTTTTATTCCCCTTTGTAGAATTGTCCCTTAAACGGGAGATAGATTCTCGTTACAAAATCATTCGATGTATTGGTCATTGTTGCCCCAACCAAATACTCTTCCACAGAAATTCCCTCTAATTCAATTCTGTGGCGTTTTGCATAGCTTTCCAATCTCTCATAAAATCCTTTCATCTCCTGATATGGACCTACAAATACACCGGATACCGCATCGAAATCTCCTATCTCCCTACAATACTCACTTTCGTTCCCTTCCTTCACTTCAATGAACACCTCTAAATCTCCATAATTATCCTCCTCTGTATCGTTAAACTGCTTAAGGTATCCCGAATGAAATACTGCCATATTGGCCCCGATAACTTCATATTTATTTTCTGTTGCTATTCTCAATAACTCTGCTCTGCGGGATATGAAAAGCTTTTTTGCATTCAGGAAGCTCCGATAACGGGTGTATACCACATGTCTTTTGTGAAATCGTATGATTTGAATTGAGTCAGATTCAATGACAGAATTCGTACCCTTCTCCTTCTTAATAGAAATACCTCCCCGGACCACCCTAAGAAAAAATTCCAGTGTTTTATCATATCTCTTCTGTAATTCATCCTGTTCAACCCGCAGTTCTCCCATCCACCTCTCCAATTCTTCTTCAAGTCCTTTGAGGTTTCTGTCTGAAAACAATTTCCAAATTACTTTTACTGGAAATTTCAGTTCACGAAGTTCCTTTAAGAGAAGGATTTCTGCAATCTGACTTTCAATATAATATCTGTAATTGGAAGATTCCCCTCTATAGGCAGGCACCAAGATACCATTCCTGTCATAATAACGTAAAACTTTTTTTGAGATACCGCAAATTTCTGCTATCTGCCCGATTGTATATTTCTCTTCTTCGTTTCTCATTGTAAGCCTCATTTAAAATTATATAGATACGACTTCAGTTTTTATATGGCATCAATTTTATATGTGGCTGCCTCATGACTGTTAAATTTCACAATATAGTATCCGCTAAGGTACCTATCTGTTGCCGGTTCCCCTGTATCAACCAACATTGGCCTTCCCATGAGTTCTGCTAACTTTTCCTTTGTTACTGCAAGCCATATATTACCTTTCGTAACCTTGCGAATGATTCTGGGACTTATCTGCTGGTTTCCCCTGCCGAATACAAAACCAGCTCCGCCTATGCAGGTAACTATAATTACAGCCTGCTCCATTTTTTCTACAAGTGAAAAAAGTGTATTTTCATTTGTATCCTTGGCCACCATTTTACCATTTATAATAGCATCCACACCTAAAAGGCTACCTGTTCCACAGCATTTTTGCTTGATTTTATAAGTTGTACTACCTGGTCCAACAATATAGAGGATATTATTCCCCATCTCTGAGGCAAAATACGAAGCCATTGCATCCGTCTCATCCGGACTCGCTGTTGAAACAGACTTGGCCATCTGCAAACGAGCTCTGGCATTCAAAACCAGAAGGTATCCATACAGATGCGGACTGATACAATAAATCCCCAACTGTTTTTCATCTATATCCATCACCTCGCGCATTTCGCAGGAGAATGGATGACCTAATATATAATCCCTTAATATTTCTCCTGCCAGATAAGGATTAATGGAAAAACAGGCAGAATACATCTTAACTCCCGCAGGAACCCCCAACACTGGAATCTGATTCGAGAGTACCTCACAGATATCCCGTGCGGTTCCATCTCCACCGCAAAAAACAACAAGGTCAACACCCAGTTTCTTATATATACCGGCACAACGCTTGGTATCCTCACATGTGGTCACTCTTTGGCAGCACTCCAGCCCCTCATATTCTATCCCCAGAGACGAAAGCATATCCCCGCCCATTTCTCCCACCGGAGCAATCACATGATAACCATTCAGATTTTTCAGTACCTGCAGACACTCAGCAGCCCGTAATGCAGCGTTTTTTTTATAACCTGCGTCCATAGCCCTTCGTCTCATTTCAGCATCGTCGCTTCCCTTATAACCAGCCTGCCCGCCTACACCAGCAATTGGATTAATAATAACACCTATCCTTTTCATTAAATCTCTATTTCCTTAACGTATTTTTGAAATGCTCTCCAGGTACATGCAAATAATTCCGGTTTTATTAACATATCTTCTGAAATCCGGGATTTCAATGCTGCATTATGTGGAGCTGTCTTCACTGCCTCAGGATTTGTATATGCTTCCTGCGCAATTGTCTTTAGTGCATCAGCATAATCATCAATATCCTGTTTTGAAAACGTCTCGCAGGCTTCTGGTGTAATTGGTTCCGGGATGATTCTCGGATGATGACTTGAAAAATAACTGTTAAAACCGTAGTCCACAACACGCCGGTCAATATCGTCTGTCGTGACTCCGGTATCATGTGTAAGTTCCTTCCAGCTAAGCCTGGCTTGTTCCAAACGCCTCTTCCCTTCTGCCCACGGTAACGATAGTCCTTTCACTTCTTCCAATCGTTTGAGTAAATAATTATTATTGAGGATGGACAGTTCAGCAACCTGTTTGAGTCCATCTGCCCCCATACTTCTGATATATGCATAGGCTCTTAACACAACTGATGGAACTCCCTGGTACTTTCGTATCTTACCTATACTATCCTTTCTGTCATATTGTAAGTAATATCTTTTACCATCAAATAAAACAATGGGTACCGGAAGAAATCTGGCCAAATCAGCCCTCACACATTGGGCACCCGCTGCTGGCCCCTGGCAGCCATGCGGAGATGAAAATGATTTATGTAGGTTGAAATGACACATATCAAATCCAGCATCCTTTGCACGTGTCAGGCCGAACAAGCCATTCAGATTTGCCTGGTCATACACACACAAACCGCCCGCATCATGAACAATATCAACATACTCCTTTATTCGTTCATTGTATATACCTGTGTCCTCTGGATTGGTAATAAGCAAACCAGCCGTATGTTCACTGACACAGGACCTCAGGGCTTCCAAATCAGGACAGCCCGTCACATCAGGATAAAGCGTTATCACTTTATAGCCAAGCGTCGCTGCCGCCCCTGCATTTCCAGGATGGGAAAGAATGGTTGTGATAATTTCATTTCTTTGATTTCCTTCACCTCTGGACTCATGATACGCCCTGATGATAGAGACATTGGAAAATATAGCCTGGCTTCCGCCTCCGGCGTTCAATCCCACATAGTCCATACCGGATATTTCTTTTAAATATTCCTGCGTATGATATATGATTTCCAATATTCCTTGGACCGTATCCTCATCCTGATATGGATGAAGCTCCGTAATTTTAGGACTATTGGCAAACTTCTCATGAATCTTTGGATTATATTTCATCGTGCATGTACCAAGTCCTATATCAATATTCAAATCTGCTCCGATTGTCTCCTGGGACAGCCGTAAGAAATGTCTTAAAACCTGAGGCTGGGCTATTTCCGGCAATGCAGGCGCCTTTCTTCTCAAATATTCGGCCGGTATATGTGTTGTTGGTTCTCCTGCCATCTTGGCAACCCGGTCCTCAGGCTGTTCTACCAAAATGCCCCTCTCTCCTCTGCGGCCTAATTCAAAAATAATAGGCTCACTCCAACGCGCTTCATGGAATTCCCTGAATCTTTTCATTTCTATAACCATACCTTTCTGCTATAACACACAATCCATCAAGTCCCCTGCGGAATTGTTCCTATATAGCCTTGTCGCAATCTGGTTCAAACCGATTTCTTCCATATTACATCTAATTCTTACTTAAACATAACTCAGCGTTATTCCAATATAACATTCAGCGCATGACAAAGTTTATCTATATCTGCCGCATCTGTCATTTCACCAAAGCAATACAGGGCGCATTGTCCATATTCCGGGAACCAATCCGAAAGGTCCTTACCACCAAAAATCCCTTCATTCCTCAATCGACGGTTAATCTCTGCCACACTCATTCCTGTTCTATTGAAATCTATAATAAATTCCTGGAAATACTGGTTTCCCCATGGATTGACATCCAATTGTGATATTTTTTTCAATTGCTGTTCTGCATAGGCTGCCCGGCTGATGATTAGCCGGGCGGTATCTCTCATTCCCTGTGGCCCCATGACAGCCAGATATACCCCCGCCATAATGGCCCAAAGCCCGGCCTCCGTCCCAAAATATTCATTTGCATTCTCTCTGGATTCATGGCTGCAACGATAATTCAAAGCTCTTCCCCATCCGTAGCGCCCCTCATCTGCGGTCTTGGCAATTCCATATAAATAAGTAGGGTACTGTCCTACAATTTCATCTTCCATGCTGGAAGCAATAAATCCACCGCATCCACCGCCGTAATTCATATGTATTCCAAGTTCCTGGATATCCCCACAGGTAATATCCGCCCCATAATTTGCGGGCGCCTCTACAAGTCCAAGAGCAGTAAGAGACGGCATTACAACAGCCAGAGCTTCATGCTCATGTGCAATGCGGATAATCTCCTGTGCATTAACTTCAAAGCTACCAAGGAACGTTGGATTCTCAATAAATACGGCTGCTGTTTCATCCGTAATTTTACTTCTGTAATCATCCATATCCATCAATCCATTTTTCGCATCAACTTTAATGAGTTCGCCAAATCCCCAACAGTAGGCCTTTGCTTGACTGTATAGCTCTGGATTCATGGTTGAAGGAATTAAAATTCTATATCTTTTTTTCTTAATTCTCAAGGCCATTCTCATAGCTGAACTCACTGCCTGCCCGGCATCATACAAGGTATAGCTTACAACATCTGTATCCAGTAATTCTGCCATCATACTGGCATACTCAAAAATAGCCTGCATCTTACCATGGTCAGAATATGTATCACCACAATATGCCGTCAAAAATTCTGCACGGCCTGCAATCTCATCACATATAGCAGGAACATAGCGCTGATAACAGCCGGCTCCCAAAAAATTAATGTAATCCTCACAAGAGCTGTTTCGATTTAACAAACTTGATACATGCTGTTTGAGCTCCTTTTCCGACCTGATTGGATAAGGAAGTTTCAGCTTTCCCTGAAATCTCAGCTCATTTGGTATGATTCCATGATATACAGCCTCAATGCTCTCTTCACCAATTGCCTCTAACATCTCTTTCCGGACATCCTCTACACTGTTTGGCATATATGGATGAACACTATGACTCTCCAATTGCGATACCTCCTTCATAATTTTGTTATCAATGCTTATCCCAAACATTCCTCTGAGACCTTTTTAGGTATGGATATATTTGATACATCCTCCTGTTACTCTCATTATGGACCATTCACGTAGGTAAAGGTCAATATAGGCTCATTGTAGAAAATCACTTGATTTTTTTAATATATTTCATTCGCATTTTGTATATTTTACACATAATTATTATAAAATTTGTGCATCTTCCATTTAGTTTTGCGTTACCCCAAGGGGAATGTTTTTATGGCTGCTAATCCTTCCCCCCTCCATCCGTATGTCCATTATAAACTTACCGTACCATACCATTAATCAAATCCAGCTCAGATTACTTTGTCCTTACACTCTGATATATTATTTTAGATTTCAGTCATATTTCACAAAATCAGTATGTCTTTTTTATACAATGCCCCATCTTGACATTCCTCTTGCGGAAACCTTTACACTATTAATAGATGGTTGGTATTTAAAATAAATAAGAAAGGAAGTGGCTTTTTATGGATTATTTACAGATTGCACGTGACCCCCAGCTTTGGTTTGTATGTCTACCTCCCGTTATTATGGTATTGATTCAGGCTTCTTTTTTCATCCGATATTCAGTCAAAGCGTCCTCTGCGGTTGGACTGACCCTGGATGAATGCAAAAGAAGCTTTCGAATCGGGTGTGTCTGCGCCATTGGACCATCACTTGGAGTCGTAACTGTTCTGTTAGGAATGATGGCCATATTAGGAACCCCAATCCCATGGTTACGTCTTTCTATTGTCGGAAACGCACAGCAGGAGATGATGATGGCAACCATCGGCGCTGATTTATTTCACACGACCATTGGCGCTGATAATTACACCCCCGCGGTATTTGCTACCTCTGTTTGGATGATGACACTTCATGGGTGCAACTTCATGATTGCAGTTATTCTTGTGCTGCACAAAATGGAAGGGGTAAAAAAGAAATTGGCAGGAAAAGATTCCATGCTGCTTACCATCATAGGTTCAGGCGCTCTCATTGGAGTCATTACAATGCTTGGTGTTGGACAGGCAAAAAATAGTATAGGAAGCGCTTTCACCGTTATCATGTCTTCTATTGTAATGCTTGGACTTAACCAATTGGGGAAAAAGAATACCAAACTAAAGGAATATGCAGTTGGTATATCCATGGTAATCTCCATGTTTACCGCACAGTTTATCTTTGGTTCTTGAGATGCAGGAGGTATAGAGAATGAATCATACAGACAACTCCTTTGAAAATCTTTACACAAAAAACATTATCCGAACAGGTCGGCTCACCGCCTCGCTTGCAGTTTTATTCTGCCTGGGTCCCCCATTATTTATTTACTTAAAGTATGGCATCTTTCCTCCTGTAAAAAACCTGATTGCCGGTTATTTAATTATACTTTCCATGTTTGGCATTTCTTATTTTACTGATATGATTGCCTTTTTTCCTACGACCGGACTCTCTGGTATCTATCTTGGCTACCTGTCTGGAAACATGTCTGGTGTCCGGCTGCCTGTAATGCTTACTGCCCAAGAAGCACTAAACACCCAGCAGGGTTCTCAAAAGGCAGAGATAATTGGTACTATTGCAATGGGCGGTTCAGTTTTTGTTGGCATTATCTGCACCACTGTTACAGCAATTGTAGGGGAACCCCTACTAAATATCCTACCGGACTTCGTAGTGCAATCTTTCAATTATGTAACCCCGGCCATCATGGGGTCGTTAATCAGTATGGTTGCTACTATGAATTTCAAAGCATTCCTTTTCGCGCTTTTAATGAGTGTTACTATCGTACTTTTTAATCCGCCAACATTTATACAATTCCCCGCAGTTATCTTCAGCACTATCTTTATCTGTATTCTGATGCACAAAAACAAAAAAGAAGATGATTAAGTATTTTTGATATTATTAAACATAAAAAGACTGGTAAAGCGTTGCGAAAGCACTCACTCTTACCAGTCTTTTTTATCCATTTACACCGCCAGTTTCCCTGCCGCCGCGCCTGGCAGGGCCGCTTCCCTGTCCTCCAGGCGGTTCAGCTTGCTGAATACAGCTGTCATGAACAGCATGTCTGTTCCAAGGGACACCCCATCTGCAGCAGGGCCCGAATACAGGGTTCCTGTGACTCCCAAGAAGGCCGGAAGCACCAGAGCCAGGGGCACACTCAGCACAAAATCCCATCATGCGCCTGCTGGGGTTCGAACCCAGGACCTACCGGTTAAAGGCCGGTTGCTCTTCCAGCTGAGCTACAGACACTTCCTTTTAACACGCCGGACTTTCACCGCCCCACTCAGCCACCAGGATGTCGTTGACCGACACCCCCAAAAGCAGACTCAGTGCAAACATATTGTCAAGGCTGGGCAGTGCGTCACCTCTCAGCCACTTGTAGATAGCGTTGGTGGTGGAAAACCCGAAATAGTCCCTGAGGTACGGTACGCTCAGTCCCTTTGCCTTTCTCAATGCATTAATCCGTTCTCCTGTTGCCGCGGGGTTTATAATTGGATAGTTCATCTTCTTCCTCCCTTTCTTTGCGAAGGGTGGCTGACGGGATTTGAACCCGCATGGCCCGGAACCACAATCCGGTGCATTACCATTTCTGCCACAGCCGCCATTTTCCTTTTTTTAGATACTAAAAAACCGCCTACCCAATACGGATAAGCGGCTAAAGGAATTCGGAAGATGAATCATCTGAACCTATTGTTCCTGAATAAGCGCATACCATAAGGGCATCCAAACAAAACGCTGTTTGTGAGCGTATTTCTGTGCATGGTGCTTATGGCTTTTCTGTGCGTATAAACGGAACATGTCATTTCCTCCCTTTCTCATTTCCTGTCTTGTTTCATGTTTTATTTCATGTCTTGATTCTAGCACGGATTCTGCCTGCTGTCTATATACCTGTGGTATAGAGCCGGTAAAAAAACAGCTGTACCGGCAGATGGTTCCGGCTACCCGCAGGTCACTCCGGCAGATGGTTCCGGCTTCCTGCGGGTCACTCCGGCAGATACATCTCGTCCTCCATCCTGCAAAACCCATACCGCTCATACAGAGGCCGCCCCATGCTGGTGGCCTCCAGTGCAATAAAATGAATGCCCCGTTCCCTGGCCTCCTGCACCAGCAAATCCAATGTCTTCATGGCAATGCCTTTTCTCCTGTACTCCGGGTCTGTATACATGTTCATGATATATGCCTTCATCCCGGTTGGATTATGGTATGTGGGCATGACCTGGTAAAAACTGATTCCACCTGTCCCGATAATCCGGTCCCCCTCATATACCAGATAGGCCACATGGCTGCCATCCCTCAGGCTTTTTTCGTAGTAGGACCGCGATTCCTGTTCTGTCTGTCCCATATCCGCAGCAGCCGACAGCTGGTTTGCCGCCCTGAGGACCTGGATTCTGGTCTTAACCAGTTCCTCCATCTGTTCCCTGCCCGCTTTCTCAAAACGCATCATTGCGTACCTCCCTTTCACTTCCCTGTATATGTTCCCTATTCAAATTTCCCTCATCCGGCAGCAGTTTTACCCCGTCCCTTTCCCTCAGCACCCGCCTCATAATATCAAGGAACTGGGATACGTACTTCCCCCTGCTGTTTTTCTTCATCAAATAATATATGACCGTATCCGGAGGGCCTTCCTCCATTTCGTGTATCTTCCACCCCGGTCCCAGGGAAAGGGACCTGGCTATATAGTCCGGCAGGATAACCCAGGTGCCCCTTTCCCGCAGGAAATATTCCATAAGGGACATCTGGTCCAGCAGCACCCTGGCTCTGGCGCCGGGCCCAAACCAGTAATCGTGCCACCTATCATATTCCGGGTTCCAGGGAAGGCGTATTTCCCTTTGGGAATCCAGCTCAGACGGATGGACGGCTCGGTCCGCCCAATCCGTGGCCAGCAGCACCATTTTCCCGGAGAATAAAGGAATAGTGTCCACGGACTGGGAGAACATGTGGTCCGATATAAGGGCAAGGTCCACCTCCTCCTTCTCCACATGTTCATAGCTTTCCCAGGAATGATACTGGTGGAATACCAGCGGACAGTCCGGGTTCTGTTCCATGAACCCGGCCAGGACCTCCGGGAGCAGGTATGTGCTTATACTTCCCACAGAGCCGATGTACAGGCTCTGCCTGCTTCCAAGAACGCCAATCTGCCTTGTCTCGTTCCACATCTCCCTCCATTTTTCAGCCAGGGCTATAAATGCCCTGCCTTCCCGTGTCAGCTCTATGTTCCTGACTCCTTTTTTCCGGTTCATGAGGCAGTAACCCAGCTCCTGCTCCAGGGCGCCAATCCGCCTGCTGAGAGCCGGCTGTGTCACATACAGTTCCTGGGCTGCCGCTGAAATACTGCCGCTTTTTACAATTGCCAAAAATGCCTCTATCTCCAGCTCCGTCATTGTGCACCTCATAATATAACTATTTATTTATATATTAAGGCAAATATAAGCATTTTACAATCATTAATTTTCCAGCTATAGTTACCTATGAACATGTAACAGTCCGGACAGTCATTTTCCATCTGCCTGAACTGTTACATCCAATTATATCTGGAAAGGATAATGACATCCATGAAAAACCTGACCTCCGGACCCATTCCCGCACAGCTGATTTCCCTGGCCTTTCCCATGATAATAGGCAACATCCTTCAGCAGTTCTACAATACCATAGACGCCATGGTGGTGGGCCGGTACGCAGGCGGCGCTGCCTTTGCTGCCATCGGAGTGGCTGGGACTGTCATGAACCTGTTTATTTTTGTCATCAATGGTTTCTGTACCGGAATCTCCATCCTGCTGGCTGGTTTTTATGGGTGCAGGGACTGGAAGAATTTCAGGCGTGAATATTTTGTATCCCTGGCAGCGGGCAGTATTTTCACTGTGTTCCTGAGCCTGGGCGGCCTGGCGGCCTTATCTCCCCTGCTGCGCCTGATTCAGACGCCGGACCAGGTGGCCGGGCCTGCCCGTACTTACCTGACCATTATCTTCCTGGGGCTTGGGGCTTCCTACCTGTACAATTTCTGCAGCGCTGTCCTGCGGGCTGCGGGCGATACGGCTGCTGCCCTTATTTTCCTGGCAGCGGCCATCTGTTCCAACCTGGCGCTGGATTTGGTGCTGGTGGCCGGCCTGGGACTGGGTATTGCGGGGGCTGCCTGGGCCACCCTAATCTCCCAGCTGTTCTCCGCTGTCCTCTGCCTGGTCTACATGCGGTGTAAGGCGCCAGAGCTTATATTTACCCGGAAGGACATGGTAGCGGACCTGTCCCTGCTGAAATGCACCTGCAGGTACTGCTTTGTCACCGCCCTGCACCAGTCCAACCTGTACATCGGTAAACTGCTGGTCCAGGGCGCGGTAAACTCCCTTGGAACCAGTGTTATCGCCGCTTATACGGCGGCCGGACGGCTGGAGGGCTTTGCCAACTCCTTTGGCGACAGCGGCAGCGCCGCCCTCTGTGTGTTTCTGGCCCAGAACAGCGGGGACACACATAAAAAGAGGGCCCGCCAGGGATTTGCCGCAGGTACCATCCTGCTGACATCCCTGGGAGTCCTCTCCTCCCTGCTCTTATTCTGCCTGGCCCGTCCCGCCGCTGCCTTTGTGCTGAAAGGCACAGGACCCGGTGCCCTTCCCCAGTGCATCCTTTACCTGAGAGTCATATCGCTGTTCTACACCTTCTGCTTCATGGGCAATGCCCTGGTCGGATACTTCGAGGGCCGCGGCAGAATACTCATACCGGTCATAGGAGCCACGGGCCACATCACCCTGCGGGTTGTCCTGTCCTATATACTGGCCCCCGGATACGGGCTTCCTGCCGTGGCGGCCGCTACCGGCACGGGCTGGGCCATGGTGGTGGCGTTCTGGTGGATATTATGGTTCCGGAGCAACCATGTGAAGAAGCCTTACCGGGCCCAGGAGGCCTGATACATAGTTCCGGCTGTCCCGGTCCATATTGTCCTCGTTCCAATAGCGGTTCCATCCCAGGGCCATTCCCTGGTCCACCAGCATGTGGCGCCGTTCATTGGACGCCAGGTTGGATACCACTATGGTAATCTCATTTTCCCCCTGGCGGAGCAGGTCCGTGATGTCCGCCCTGTAGGGATGCCACAGCCTTGTGTCCGCCAGCCTGCCGTTAACCCATATTTCCGCACAGTGATTGACTTGGCCAAGCTCCAGCACACAGGTGCCTTTCTTTTTGTCCGCAACCCATGTGTTTGTATACCTGCCCCTTCCTGAAAACCACGGAAGTCCCAGCATACGCCAGTCCTGAAGATTGGTCCTGACCGCCTTCACGGATACGCGGACCGGCTGTTTCAGGCCGTCCCCGCAGCTGCCTGCTGTTATCTGAATGGTGAGTATATGAATGCGTTCATTGTCAGGAAGTCTGTACGCCCCATTTTCCCACTCCATTTCCTTGCCGTCCAGCAGGCAGACCGTGGTCCCGGCTGCAGCCGGTTCATAAATAACCGTTGTTCCGGCAGGTATTGTGATTGTATAATAGAGCTTTCTCGGATAGGCCATGGTCCGGCCGAACAGCGGCAGGTCCCCCCACGGTTTCATGGGCGGTCTTCCCCGTTCCCATGCTTTCAGCCACACATGCTCCAGTCCCGGATAATTAAAGTTTTTTACCTTCTGTACATCAAAATCAGCTGCCGTAAACCGCCTGTCCGAATCCGGCTGTTCCCATCCTTCCCACAGGCTGTCGGTTACTATCCAGGTGCTGTCGCTTTTCACCGTTATTTCGCTGGTTTTGCAGACAATGGTCCCCTCCATAAGAAGGGAAATAAACCGGTCTGCAGGCAGCTCCTCCGCAGAACAGACATATACATCCTGAAGCGGTTTATGGTTTGTCACATGAATGGCCAGAGTATTTTCTCCCTGCGCCAGCATGCCCCTATCCGCAAATACCACAGGCTCTCCACCGCTGGCTCCCCTGTATACCATTGCGCCGTTAATATAGCATTCAAAGGAATCCACTGCAGCCACGCAGAACTCCGCTCTTTCAGGCATGTCTTCCAGGAAAACCGTCTTTCTGAAATACAGGTCGGTTGCGTCAAGCTGGTCGTTCCAGCTGCGCCTGCGTGTAATCCACCGTCCGCTCCACAGGCTCAGATGGCGGCCGCACGTCCCTTCCTCCCCGGAACAATTGCAGATTCGGATAGTCTCTGTCTCAGAGGACAAATCAGAGGTGAATCCCGCAATGGGGATTTCCAGCTCCGTGCTGTCTGTATCTGATATCCCCTTTTCCCGGCTCCGGCAGGACGCGGAAAGAGGAAGAAAATCCCATTTTCCTGTAATCCACTCTTCCTCCCGCCGGGTCCCCTCGGGAAGGGCCGGTCTGGCCTGGCTGATTGTATGTCGGTCCAGGCCAAATAGTACATAGACAGCTTCTCCCGGCTCCAAATCCATATAGAGACGGATACCGTCATTCACCTGTTTATACCTGGCCTGCGCCATAGCTCCTTTTTCAATATCCAAAAGCACGGGCGCCGAAGCGTGGCGGAAGAACAGCACCGGACTGTGCTTCTCGCCGCTGCTGTTGACCACCAGATAATAGTCAAAATCCCCTGCCTTTCTGTGATTCAAAAAAAGGCTGCCGCGGTTTCCGTAAATCACGGATGCGGATGGCGGTGCCAGGCTGGCTGCTGCCTCAGGAAGGCGGCTGATGCTGCAGACCGTTCCATTTAACACTGCGTCCGCCCTTTCATTTGCATTTTCCCTGTCCTCCGGCCCGGTCCGGTAAAACAGCAGGCTGCCTCCGGCCTTTGTCCATGCTTTCAGCTTTTCCGCGGTTTCATCCATCAGGCTTCCCCCTTCCGGAAGAAGCAGTACCTGAAATCGCTGCTGCCCCATGCACAGCCTTCCCTCATGGATATGGGAGTTTATGATGGATTCCTCGTCCACCATGTCCGTATCCAGCTGGTGCTCAATCATGATATTAAGGGCCTGATGGAATCCGTCGCTGACAGCCCTTCCAACTGCATTTTCCTCTCCGTTCTCCATATTTTCATCCATGGTGCCTATAGGGTAAAGAATGGCGTAATCCACCGCAGGCCTTCCCTGGCTGTTCATATAGGACAGACGCCTTATATAGTCGGCAAATATCTTAAAATAGTCCCAGTACGGATTCTGGTAGAAAAAGCTGGTGGGCCAGTCGCTCTGGGAACCCTGGTGTCCGCATTCATAATAGAACCCATGGAGGATAAACATGCTGGTTCCCATGGCTGCCAGGGTGTTGATTCCTTGTTTGAACTCCTCCATGCTGCAGTTCCATCCTGCGCCTCCCAGGGCTTCCGACATGGCTCTTTCCTTTCCGTAGAGCCTGGCCACGGACACGGAATATTTCGGCTCGCAGTATGTAATCCGTCTGGGATACCGGTACCGGTAATCATGGCAGTCCGAGCCGGGCACCATAAGGTGGCGCATGGTCTTAAAATAATCCCCCTGTCTTCTGGGATGCTCCCACAAAAACTCCTCTGTGTGGCCTGTAAGCTGCAGGCCGTACCTGCGGCACCAATCCGATATCTGTTTAAAAAAAGCCTCCTCGTACATGGCGGTTATGAGGGAATAATAGTCCCTGCGGACCTGCTTATCCCTGTCATCACTCCCGTCCACAAGAGAGGGAAGCTCCTCAAGGATGTCATAGCCGTATGTGTCCCGGAAACATCCCGGCAGACGGTCTGTCCAGGGCAGAGGATTTCCCATCATATAGATTTCGTCAAAAAAAATGCCTGGTATCAGTTTTCCGAAATCCTCTCCCCACCGCTTTCTGTACTCCTCATGGGTCAGTTTTATGAAGGAGGCAATGGTTTCAGGATTCAGATAGTCCACTGCCTTTTCAAATACCTTTTCGTAAAACTCATAGACAAAACCGCCCTTTCGAACGATATGGTACGGCCCGGTCCCGGGCTTTTCATCCGCCTTTCTCTTCACCGCATAAAGCCCCTTTGCCATATTGTCCCTTCCACGGGACAGAATTCTGGAGGGCTTCTGGAACCCGTATTCAAAGGTGCTGCCCGCGGTGCCGCTGGGCCATGCATACTCGTCGTAGAGCCAGGGGGTAAATCCCTGTTTTCTGGCCTCCTCCACGCAGGCGCCAATGGCATCCCACCATGGCTTCTCCAGGTAAGGCGTTTTAAGGTAGGCCCTGGGATGCATGAAACCGCCGTATACGCCCTTCTCCACCATCTGGTCAATCTGCCAGGCCAGACGCTCCTTTTCCAGTTCTCCGTTTAAGAACCAGAAGGCCAGCACACTGTATTCCCTTCCCGGGTCCTTAAAATCATGAATCAAATCCATACCCTTCCTCCTATCCCTTCACTGCCCCGGCAGCAATGGACTTTACGAAATTTTTCTGCATGCACAGATACACCACCACAATCACAAGGGCGCTGATGGACAGGGCCGCAAACACAGGCGTATAGCCTACGGTCTCCGTCTTTTTATTAAACAGGGCCACGCCCACGGAAAGGGTGTATTTGCTCTCGTCCGTGATGGAGGTCAGGGCCCACAAATACTCATTCCACACCTGCATGGCTGACAGGATGGCCATGGTGGCCAGGATGGGCTTTGCCAGGGGCAGCATGATTTTCCTGAATACCTGCATGTTGCTGCATCCGTCCAGCTTTCCCGCCTCCATCAGCTCATCGGGCAAATCCTCAAAATAGTTCCGGCAGATAATCAGACCCATAGGGGCAAATCCCTGGAAATACGGAAATACCAGGGCCGGAAGGGTATTGACCAGATGCATCCGGTTCACCATGGTAAACATGGGCAGCAGGATGATGGCCGTGGGTATCAGCAGGTTGAAGATAATCATATAATAAAAGAAGGTCTTACCCGGAAATGCAAGCTTTGCAAAAGCATATCCGGCGCAGGTAACGAACACCAGGTTTACGGCAGTGGTAACCAGGGTAACCACCACGCTGTTCATGAAATACCTGGACATGCCTGCATCGTTCCAGGCCGTTGCGTAGTTCTGGAAATTAAGCCTGGCCGGCAGGGTCCAGATGCTTTCCAAAAACTCTGTCTCTGTTTTCAGGGACTGGATGACCACCCACAAAAGGGGATACACGGATATAAAAAATGCCAGCAGCATAAAGAGAAACAAAAACCATTTACATACATTTTTCTTATTCATCATGAAGCCCTCCCTGCCCTTTTCTTCTGGACAATGGTTTTAACTGCCATAATCGCCACCATGATAAGCATCAGTATGACGGATGCGGCCGTGCCTGCGCCGAAGTCCCGGTTGGTAAATGCCTTTGTGTAAATGTAGGATGTCATCACGTCGGAAGCGCCTCCCGGCCCGCCCTGGGTCATGACCCATATCAGGTCAAAGAGCCTGAGTCCGTTGGTCACGGTCAGCATGGCCAGCACTGCAAAGGTAGGCTTTAAGTAAGGAATGATGATGTAAAACAGCTTCTGCCAGAAATTGGCGCCGTCAATCTGGGCTGCCTCCAGGAAATCCTCCGGCATCTTGGTGATATTGGCGTACATAATCAGCATATTAAAGGGCTGTGAACGCCATATCCAGGTAATTGCAATGGCCCAGAGGGCTGTCTCCGGACGGCTGAGCCATGCCTTTGCATACTTCCCCAGTCCCGCCATCTTAAGGAACTGGTCCACTGGCCCGATGGTGGGGTCATAGATAATTCTCCATATGCAGCCCACCACCACCATGGATATCAGGTAGGGTATGAACAAACCCGCATTGAAAATTTTCTTGCCCGGCACGCCCACATACAGTACATAGGCAAACACGAACCCAATGGGAATGGCCAGGAAGCTGACCAGAATAAGGTAAAATGTATTCCACAGGGAGCGCACGAACTTGGGGTCCGCCAGAACCTTGGCATAATTTTTAAAACCCACAAAATGTTCCAGGGCTCCAAGTCCGTTGTATTTATAGAAGCTGGTCTGCAATGCATTGACAAACGGTATGTAAAGGAAAATGACCATGACAATGATGGTGGGGGCAATCAGCGCCAGCGCTGTCATCATTTCCTTCCTTTCTTTTAATGTTTGGGATGATTTCATTTTTATCTCCTCTCGGCGGGCCATAACATCGGCTGTTCTGTCAGATGCGGCGCAGGAACCTGTGCCTGTTCCTGCGCCGTTTTTCTTACTGCTTTATTTCTGAAACATGTCTGATGATGCTGCCTGTCACGACGCCCGGCATCAGTTCAGGTTGGACAGATAGGTCTCCTCATAGAGCTGGTTCAGCTGGTCCGTCACATAATCTATGTCGTAGGTGCCTAACAGGTAATTGGGCTCCAGGTCTGTCAGGAATGTGTTCTGGATTTCCGTTGTTATGTTCACTGGCACATAGATATCAGGAATAAAGCCATTTTTACCTGCGTCAATGTATCCCTGCATGGCCTCGTTGTCGCTGGTCAGCTCAAAGTTGGTAAGTCCGGGGTTGATGAATTTCGCATAATCCTCTGAAAATGCAGTCTTGGACGTCATGAACTTCACGAACTCAATGGCTTCCTCCTGGTGTTTGGAGGAATTGGTCACTGCCCAGATACTGCTGGAACCGCCCAGGCATCTGGCAGGCTTTCCCTCCACACCCGGCAGGGCATAGGAAGCCAGCTCCACTCCCTCCGGCACGTTCTCAGTCAGATAGGAAAGATAGTTTGGCTGAAGCATGACCTGAACCAGCTCCTTCTGTACAAAGAGCTGCTGCATGGTCTCCCGGTTGCCCGTAAGGCCGGATTCCGGGAACCACCCCTGGTCCCACATATATTTAAATTTTTCAAGGCCCTTCCTGACACTCTCAGATGAGAAGGTCATGGAACCGTCCTCAAAGGCATTGGGATTGGCATCCAGCTCCTCACGGCAGTACTGGTCCCAGAAGATTCGCGGCCACCAGTCCATGTTCTGCTGCTGCATGGATACGGGAATCTTTCCGGCTGCTTTTATGGCCTCGCAGTTTTTCTCAAATTCCTCCCATGTAGCGGGAACACTCAGTCCCAGTTCCTTATATACGTTCTTGTCATAGATAACAGCCACAGTGGTCATGGTAAATGGCACACCGTACAGCTTGTCCGCGTAGTCGGAGCCGATTGCCTTAAGGGTGGCCTTGCAGTTGCTCAGCAGGGTCGGATTGATTGTCTCTCCCCAGTTTGCGTCCTTCTCATAATTCTGTCCGTTTTCCACTGCGCTGGTCAGGTCCACCAGCAGGCCGCTCTGCACCTGGTCCCCAATGAACTGGGAGTTGGTCATGACCACGTCCGGCAGCTCATTTGCCACATTCAGCGCTGTAAATTTAGAATAGTAGGAATCGGAGGGCACATATTCATATTCAATGTTGACGTCCGGGTTAAGCTCTTCATATACGGAAATCATTTCTTCCACCATTCCTCCGTAATTATCCAGCACCTTTATGGTAACCTTTTGGCTGCCGTCCCCTGATGCAGCCGTATTTCCCTCACCGGACACTCCCGTATTTGAAGAGCCGCAGCCTGTCATGGCTGACGCGGACATGGCCGCACAGGTTAAAAGCGCAATCAATCTCTTATTCATCATAATCCTCCTATACACTCTGTTTTTTCTTCTTATCCTATTTTTCTTCCATTTTTTATTTGCTGCAAGCTTGCATGTTCATTTTGTACAACCCAATCATACATTATACAGCTGTTTTTAGTCAATTTGCAATCAATGCAGGAGGAATACTTTCATGTTTTTCCGGGGTGTACTTTCATTCCGGCATGGTATTTTCATGTTGTCAGGCAGTTTTTCCCCTGTTTTATGTAAAAAAAGAAGGGCAGAAAACATGGCTCTGCTTTCTGCTCTTCCGGAATCTCTTCCTGATATTTACGTTTTGTCCATACTTTTATGAACCCTATTCCATATAATCCAGAGGGTCCACCGTCTTATCCTGGTGCTTCAGCTCAAAGAATACATTGACGCCTTCCACGGAATAATACTTGGTAGGCTCGGACACGTAGCCCAGGGTCTGTCCCTTTTTAAGGTACTCGCCCTCTGCCGCGCAGACTTCCTTCAGCTGGCCGCAGGTTGCTGTGTACTCGTTGCCCAGGTCCATGACAACATAATTTCCGATTTCCTCATTGGAACCCACTTCCAGGATTCTGGCATTGGCCGGGGCTTCCACCGGTGTGCTGACATCGGACTGAATCACAAGGCCGGGATTGCATTTGTACTGGTCCAGGGTGGGGAAATAAATGGTCTGGTCCATACTGTAGTCCAGAAGTACATTTCCCTTTACAGGCCACACCATCTTACTGGTATCTGTAAAATTGAGTACCAGTGCATCAGCTGCATCCCTGCCTGCGCCTGCTTCCGCCGCCAGGTCATTTCCCTGGTTGGCATTCTGGGCAACCGCTGCCTGGGTGGGAGCCGGTTCACTCTTCTGTGTCTCTTTTGCCGCGTCAGAGGCACCTGCCACCTGGGGCATTTCCGGTGCTGTCTCCTGGGCAATCATTTCTGGCTGGGGCACTTCAAGGTATGGATTTGTCTCATTACCTTTTCCTCTTTGTACGGTAATCACTCCTGCTGCGGCTACTATAGTCAGCAGGCCTAACACTAGCATGACAAGAAACAGCTTATCCTTGAACATCTGGTTTACTTTCTCTTTCACGTTTATCACCTCGGTACTATTCTTACCAAACCAAGGCTACTTATTCAGAAATGAAAGCAATATTTTTATAAAAATATCCAAGGATATCTTCGGCCTTCCATCCCTCCTTTGCTTTCTCATTGGCAGTGGCCTGACTCAGCCCGTAGCCGTGCCCGATGCCCTTCACCACCGCCCTGATGCCGTCCTCATACGGCTCCAGCACAAAACAGGAGGAAGCCAGGCCCAGAGCGTACTGCACCTCCTCGCCGGTGTATCCTGCATTGCCAATCTGGACGTCATCCACATACCCGGCTTCATCCCTGGACACAATCTGTATGGTGTCCGGCACCTGGGAGGCTTCAATGGTCCTGGAGCCGGATTCCCCGGCCGGAATGCTGTTGATGGCCGCCGTAAACGAATCCCTGGAAAAGGAGAGCATCTGCATGTATCCCTCTGCCTCCACATCCCCGGGGCAGTCCACGGTCTGAAGATACGGATGGGTAAAATCCCCCTGTCTGGTCATTCCGGCCGTGGCCCTGCAGTACATGGGGTCAATGCATTTACCCTCGTAGGTCATGACAATGCCGGACGTGGCCTTAACCGCATCCTCCAGTTTTTTGTAGTAATCCGGAAACCGGCTGGACCCCCACAGCTTTTTCAGCTGGTCCGCCTCCAGATAATCCATGTCCAGGGCGGATTCTGCTATCTCTTCCCCGTCCCCCAAGCCTTCCATCTGCCTGCATATGTATGTCCTGGCAATGATGGCCTGTGCCTTCAGTGCTTCCGGCTCGTACTCCACCGGCATCTGCCTGGCAATGACTCCCGGCAGGTATTCCTCCATATCCATATAATAGGAGCCGCTGGTCCGGTCCAAAAGAATCCTGCGCCTGCCGGACACCTCCTTCTGCTGCTCATAGCGCAGCTCCTCTCCCCGGATTGTGCCTGTCCATGCAAGGGTTCCTACATAAGGCACCATAAGCCCGGTGAGGGCCGCCCATATGATGCGTTTATTCACAAAATCCAATCCCTCCTTCCCGTATCAGGGTAATCCCCTTACAACTAATATATGAATCCGGGGACAGCCCTATGTTTCAGGGATTTTGCCGCACAAAAAATATCGCCGCACCGTTCTAATGCCGGCGGGCGATATTTAGGTTATTATATGATATTTTCCCAGACTTACCCGATATATGCCTGAATCAGTCTGAAGGTATTCTCTGCGCCTTCCTTATGGCTTCTCTCATAGCCATGGGATGCGTAAACTCCGGGACCAATGAGGGCGTGGCGTACATCGTAACCTGCTTTCAGGGTAGTCTCTACGTCGGAGCCGTAATGGGGGTATACGTCCACGGCATAGCTGATTCCATGCTCCTTTGCCAGTTCCACAAGGCGGCATACAATGTCATAATTGTAAGGTCCTCCGCTGTCCTTTGCACAGATGGACACCTGGCGCTCCGTGCACTGAAGACCCTCTCCCACGCAGCCCATGTCCACGGACCATGCTTCGGTTACACCGTCCGGAACTGAGGAGGAACCGCCGTGGCCCACCTCTTCATAGATGGTAAAGTGGGCATAGACCCGGCGTTCAGGGGTCACTGCCTCATCCTTAAGATATTTTGCATAGCCCATTAAAATGGCGGCGGACAGCTTGTCATCCAGAAAGCGGCTCTTGATGTAACCGGATGGGGTAATCCTGGTCCGGGGCTCAAAACACACATAATCTCCCGGCATGATGCCCAGCTTAACAGCGTCCTCCCTGCACTTCACATCCTCATCAATCAGCACCTCCACCGTATCCCAGGTGCGCTCTGTCTTCTCATAGCTGCCGTTTACATGCACGGAGGCGTCCGCCAGCTGGCAGGTTCCCTCATAGATTCCGTCCGCTTTGGTGACAATCCGCACATTCTCAGTCTCGGCATTAGCCGGTTTCATGCCTCCTATATTAGTCAGCTTCAGCCTTCCGTTGTCCTTAATCTGGGTAACCATACCGCCCAGGGTGTCGCAGTGGGCCTCCAGCAGAATTCCGTCCGCCTTGTTCTTCCCGCCGAAATCAGCAATCACGCCTCCCTTTTCAGTACGGTGAGCCGGTACCCCCAATGCCTCCAGTTCCTTTAACAGGTACCCGGTCACTTCCCTGCCATAGCCGGAAGGGCTGTCAATGGCCAGAAGCTTCTGGGTCTGTTCCATTATGTAGTCCACATATTTTCTGCAGTCAGACATATCCGTTCTCCTTTGTTGTTGGTATTACTTACTCAGAGTCATTCTACCAGAAAAACTGCGGTATTACAAGCAGGCTGTCCGGTTCTACGAAAACCTTGATAATTACTTAAAAACATAGCCATAAACTCTGACCTGTAGTATAATTCATAAAATGATGCCGTGTTCATACATCATTAACTACATATGGAAGGAATATTGTCAATGAGTGCGAATGATAAAACATTAATTTCCGTTACTGACTTACCTGCATACAAAGATGAGTTTGAAATAACCCCATATATAAATGGTCTGGCCAATTTCATCAAAAGCTGTGAAACCCCATTAACTATAGCAATCCAGGGTGAATGGGGAAGTGGCAAAACAAGCATCATGAACATGGTCAAAAACCAGTTAAACAACACCACAGGTCTTAAATATAAGGCCGTATGGTTTAATACTTGGCAATATGCCCAGTTTGATTCTGTCTCCAGATTAAATGTGATGTTTATTACTGATTTAATCGAACAGCTTTTTGAAGATAAAGATAAAAGCAGTACACAGAACCTTAAAAATGCTAAGCCTGTAGAGGCGATGAGCAAGGTCATGAAAGTAATCACCAACAGCTATATTGATAAGGTTGCCGATGAAAAAATAGGTTTAAAGGATTTTACGGAAACTGTAAAAAATTCCATGAAAGGAGCCTCAGCCCAGGATGGCCAATGGGATTATCAAAAATATCTGCATACTGAATCCCAAGCCATGAGAGATTTCAAAAAGACATTCGGAGCATATGTGGAATACTGCTGTAAACAATATGGCTATGACCGGATTGTTTTTTTCATCGACGATTTGGACCGGATTGCTCCATACCGGGCCGTAGAACTAATGGAAATTATGAAAAATTTTCTAGACTGCGAATATTGCATTTTCATACTGGCCATAGATTATGATGTAGTAGTCCGCGGCGTGAAAGATAAATTTGGTGAAACCCAGGAAAGCAAAGCACGAAGCTTTTTTGAAAAAATCATCCAACTTCCTTTCATGGTGCCAGTCAATTATTACAATGTGGAACACTATGTAGAAAATTTGTTAAACGGACTCGGCCTTTCCATTCAAGATTCTAAAATACATAAAAATTTATTTGAGTTAATGAAATTATGTACTGCCAACAATCCTCGAGCTATAAAGAGACTCTTGAATGTCTATGCCCTGAATCGTATGGTCAACGGAGCAGTGAAAAACAGTGAAACACAGAATTTAAGAGATGTCCTGTTACTGGGCATACTGGGCATTCAACTTTCCTACTCCAAGCTTTATGATTTCATCCTTACCAACCACCAATTTCTCACAATGATGGTCAAAGGCAAGTCCATGTGCCTCATGGCTTATCTCTCCAGTCCAGCATATCTGAATGAAGAGATGGACGAAACGGATGTCATTGAATTATGCAGGCCCCAGACAAAGGAGGGAGAATCTCTAAGGCCAGATGGCGATACCTCCCCGCTCACAAACGAATTTTATTTGCTGAAAGAACAATTAAAACGGTCAGGAATCTCAGAAGAATGGATGGAGTTATGTGAGATACTATCATCCTTCACAATACTTCTTAAAAACAGAGACGATGATGCCATTTCACCTGAAACCTTGCAGATATTTCAGGATATATTGAAATTATCAAAAATTTCATCTTATGAAATACCGAAAAATACACTCTCTAAAAAGAATCTGTCCATAGAGTATGAAATATATGGTGAGAGTCTGCATGCAGAGTCCGCAAAAGAGATGTATTTATATGTTATGGAACGGATACTTGAGGAGAATGCATCCCAACTGGACAAAGAATCGCTGTCTGACATGTATTCCCAAGTGGATTGTTTTTACGATTATAGCTGTTTGCCAGCAAGTGAAGTAAACCTGGATGATATAAAAGAGCTGGAACAATATATCATGAAAAATGCATCTGCTAGAACACTTCCCACAAACACGCCGGGACAAGCAGTAACTAAATTCCGCCGGGGTAAAGTCCTGGAGATAGGGAACATGACAGCATTTTTGGGAGCATCACTGGATTTGAAACAGATGGTTAATTATATCAATAACCTGGCCCGCTATTTTAAAGAATCCAGTATTTTCAAGTATAAAATTTTATAGGATTACTTTAAAAAGCGCTGGCTCATCCAATTGAACCAGCGCTTTTTTGACTTTATCTACGGGGTTCTAACTTAAATGCCTACCGTTTTATATTTTCATTGTATACATAATATCTGACTTTTCACTACTATAATCCATAAATCCTGCTATATTTTTCTTTCAGATACCTGACATAGTACTCCGGATTGAAATCTTCCCCGGTCACGTCCTTCAGTATCCGGCGGCTGTCCTTCAGTTTTCCGTACTGATGGATGTGTTCTCTCAGATAATCACGAATTACATCCACCTTTCCTTCCTTCAGCAGGCCGTCAAAATCCATGATTTCCTTCATATGATAGTACAGCTGGGCGCCGAAAGCGCTTCCCAATGCATAGGACGGAAAATATCCAAAGGACCCCTGGGACCAGTGGATGTCCTGAAGCACTCCCTCTGCCGGATTCTCCGGGCGTACCCCCAGATATTCCTCGTATTTATCAGCCCATATCTCAGGCAGTTTTTCCACGTCCAAATCTTCCTCTATCAGCATTTTTTCAATTTCATACCGAATCAGTACATGAAGGCTGTAGCTCAGTTCATCTGCTTCCGTGCGGATTAATCCGGGCGTGACTTTGTTGACTGCCTCCACAAACTGGTCCAGGTCCGCCTTCCCCAGCTGTTCCGGGAACATCTCCTGCACCCTGGCGTACACAGGCTCCCAGAAGGAACGGCTGCGCCCAATGATGTTCTCAAAAAAACGTGACTGGGATTCGTGCATGCCCATGCTGGCTCCCTGTCCAACGGGCGTCAGTGTCAGGTCGTCACGGATACCCAGCTCATAGATGGCATGGCCTGCCTCATGGATAACGGAAAACAGGGAGCTGTCCACGCTGTCAGTGTAATGGGTGGTAATGCGCACATCCTTATTGTGCAGATTGGTTGTAAATGGATGGGCGCTGACTGCCATGACGCCCCGGTCAAAGTCAAATCCCACATATTCCGCCAGAAACCGCCCCAGCTCCTCCTGCTTCTCCTCCGGGTAGCTGCCTGTCAGGAAGGAATCATCTATTTTCTTTCCCTCCTCCATCACCTTTTTGAGAAACGGCACCAGTTCCTTTTTCAGGATGCTGAAAAACCGGTCCAGATTCTCCATGGAAAATCCATTTTCATAGTCATCCAGCATCACATCATACAGCTTCCTGCCATCCTTTGCCCTGTAGCCTGCGAACTTCTTCTGAAACTCAATTACCTTTTTAAGGGTAGGGGCAAATGCTTCAAAATCCCGGTCCTTTTTTGCCTTGGCCCAAACACTGGTTGCCCTGGCTGTGAGGCGGGCAAATTCCTGGTATTCCTCCTGAGGTATGGGACATATCTGTTCCCGCTCCTTTAGCAGTTCCCTGACATTGGCAGCCTCCGCCTCTGTCAGCTCCTTGTCCCCGCTGCATTTATCCAGCAGCTCTTTCATCCCGCTGCAGGTCACTGCCTGAAAATACTCTCCTGACAGCACTCCAATCACCTTGGATGTCAGCTCTCCTGCCTCCTTAGGCGCCAGCGTCTCGTTGTCCCACTCGAACAATGTCATGGCTGTCTTGATGGCCATGGCTTTATCCATGTATGTTCGTAGCTGGTCATATGCTTTGCTCATTGTCTTTTCCTCTCTTTCCATAGTTTATGTTCTGTTATGTTTTGTCTGTTCTTTGAAGCTTTTCCTATTTTATCCTTCCGTCATGCTGATTCATGTCTCTTAAAAGGACAATCCATCTAATTGAGTTTCCCCTGACCGTATGCTTCTTATACAAAGGCACGGACCCAATTATAACGCTACCATATCCTGCCATTTGATGCAATTCTTATTTTTTCTTTGGGCCTTCATTCTATGTCCGGAAAAAGGCCGGGTCCTGCGGTCCCTATGTGAAGTGCGGACCCTTGTCCCTCAGGGAGGCTCATGACACAAAAACAGAAGGCGCTGTAAACCAGCTTCGCGACCGCTGTCTTACAACGCCTTCCCGGCTTTTGGGATATTAATCAGCCCTGGCTTTGGCCCTCCACCGGAACCCGTCCTGTGGCAACATATTTTTTCTTATAAACCACGGTTGCCACGCCGTTGATAACCCCTACTGCCATAATCACAATGATATAGATAAATATTCTGGTATATCCTGCATTTCCGCAGGTATCCAGCCAATGGCCATACATGGCCGCCTGAAACAAATCAGGGCAGAATCCGATGGCGCATACAACGCCTGCCGTGGAGGCTGCATAACGCCGGGGGATTTTTACTTCAGAGGGCACTGCAAACATGGCGCCTCTGGCAATATGTACCATGAATCCAATCACCAGCGTCATAACAGTAAGGAGCACTGAGGGAACTCCTGCAGGCATGAACATGAAAATCAGGGTGATGACTGCACCGCAGGACAGCACAGTGGCTATGACGGATGACACGGAATGAATCCGGTCCCCCATGTACCCGCCCAAAGGAGCCCCAACAATACGGATTCCGTAGGTCCTGATGATGGCAATAGCGCCTGACCCCACCACAGTGGCTCCCAATACATTGGTAAAATATGGGGTAAAGTAGGACAGGGTCTGGTATGTGGAATAGGTTGCAAATACTGCAATGCCCGCAAACCAGGTGCGCGGGTCTTTAAATACTCCCATCCATTCCTTCAGGGATAGCTTTGATTCCGCCATGCCGTCACCAAGGTCCCTGCCGGCTGCGCCATCCCCGGCGGTTCCCGCTTTCTCAGGGTCAGGCAGCAGGAACACCAGGGCAATGGTAGCTATGAGTCCCACCGTGCCATAGCTTATAATGACTGCCTTCAGTCCTGCCACACCGCCCATGGCTCCAACAGCCACCCTGGCGTAAAGTCCCAGTGCAATGAAGTTGATGATTACGCTTGCCAGACCGCAGGCCGACTCCGTAAAGCCGAATATGGTACCCTGGCTTTCCTCATCTCCCACCAGACGCACCAGCTTCGTATGAGCCGGAAAATAGAGAATCAGACCTGCAACAGCCAGCCCGGCCCAGATAAAGATGGCAAACCCATAGCTCATGTTCATGGCCAGCAGGAAATTCAGGGCGCACGTAATAAACATGCCCAAAAGATAGACCTTTTTCGTGTTAAACTTATCGCTCAGCGCTCCTCCAAAAGGCGCCAGCAGGTTACCTATGCCGAATATGGCAATCAGAAGACCAAGCTGCGTATTACTGGCATGGAGCGCGCCTGCCAGGTCATCGTAAAATACATACTGTACAAAAGGCGTTGCATATACAACCGCAAATGCAAGACCCATGAAAAACACAATCAAAAGCTGCCTGCCGGTGATTGAGACCTTTGAATTAGACATAAAACCCTCCTCTACGCTGCCCATGCAGCGGTTCATAATTCATTTCCTGTTATCTTCCTGATTGGGCTGCCAGGCAGGCCAATGCAATGGAGTTCAGTTTGATTTCCGCTGTATCTGAACGTGACCCCAGTATTACCGGATTGGAAGCTCCCAGCACGATTCCGGCCCATGGGCTGCGGCAGAGATGTATCCATGACTTCCCCATGATGTTGCCGGCTTCTATATTGGGAAACACCACCAAATCCACGTCCCCTGTAATTTTGCTGTCAATCTTTTTATGGGCCGCTGCTTTAGGGTCAAATGCCACATCAAATGCAATAGGACCTTCTATGATACACGGAAGAAAGCCTTCCTCATTCATGGCTGCCTCCACTAACCCTGCCGCGTCCGTGGTGGATACCACCTTTGAATCCACCATCTCATTGGCTGTGAGAACCGCCACCTTAGGGTTGTGGATTCCCATGTTGTCCACTGCATACAGCAGGTTCTTAAGGATATCCTTCTTCTGTTCCAGGCCGGGAGCCACATTGATTCCGCTGTCAGAACAAAACAGCAGCTTATGGTAATTAGGCGCCTCATAGACAGCCATCATGGACAGAAGGCGTCCGGTACGCAGCCCCCACTCTCTGTTCAGGATTCCCCTCATGTAGATGCTGGTATTCACAAGCCCCTTCATCAGTACCTGAGCCTTTCCATCATGTACTTCCCTGACAGCCTTTTCCACTGCCTCCTCCTCTGTATCCGCCTGCAATATTTCCAGGGGACACAGTCCGATATGACCGCATATCTCTGCAATCTTTTCTTTATTTCCCGTAAGAACAGGGCGGATGAAGCCATGGTCTGCCGCAGCCTTTACCGATAAAAGCAGTTCCTGGTCAGCCGCCTGGGCCACGCTTACCACCAATGGTTTCCCGGACCGGACCCTTTCCTGTAATTCCTTAAAATTCTTTATCATGATTTGATTCTCCTCATATCTTCCATAACATCTAACTTAATTTATGGCTGTGGGCCAATCTGTGGCAGATTCCTTTTTTATTCTCCTCACCTTCCCGCAGCACATAGACACCGAACATGGCCAGTACAATGGACAAAATCGGATTTACATAATTTAATACAGCGTATTTCCAATACTGGGACACGCCTACTCCAAGTGTGGACAGAATAAACACGCCGCTGGTTGACCAGGGAATAAACACCTGTGTCAGTGTGCCGCCCTCTTCCAGGAGGCGGGAAAGCATTTCCGGACGAAGCCCCCTCTCCTTAAAGGCTTCCTTGTAGAGGCTTCCGTTCACCACGATGGACAGGAATACCTCCCCCATGGTCAACGTACCGAAGGTGGTGCTGGCAATGACCACCGGTACCATCATACGGTCGCTCTTAACCTTCTTTATGATGACCTTTACAATCTGTGGCAGGTATCCCACATGCTCCATGACGCCTCCGAACGCAATGGCAATGCAGGACAAGGAAAATGTATACATCATGCTCTGTATCCCGCCTCTTAGCAGCAGCTTATCCACCAGCTCCACCCCGGTTGGTTCCACATAACCGTAGTTTAATCCTTCCATTACCTCCCTGAGAGGATATCCCTGGTAAAATACCGCCACCATAACTGCCAGCACCGTACCGATGGCCATACTGGGAACAGCCGGAAATTTCATCAGGTTAAGCACCAGAAGGACCGCCATGGGTACCAGTACCAGAGGGCTGATGCGGAACCTCCCTCCGATGGCGTCCAGGAACAGGTTCACGGTATCCATGCTGAAATTTGCACCGTGGTAGGAAAGTCCCAGGATGGTAAATATCACTAACGTAATGATATAGGAAGGAAATGTGGTCTTCCACATGGCGCCTATATGGGCATACAGAGTTGTTCCTGCTGCAGCCGGAGCCAGATTGGTACTGTCTGAAATAGAGGACATCTTATCGCCGAAAAATGCCCCGGAAATCACCATTCCAGCTGTCAGCGGGGCCGGAATCCCCATTCCTGCCCCAATTCCCATCATAGCCAGCCCCATGGTGCCCACCGTCCCCCATGATGTACCGATGGAAATTGAAGTAAGGCTGCAAAGGAGCAGGCCGATAGGCAGAAAATAATTGGGAATGATATACTGCAGTCCGTAATAAATCAGCGCCGGCACTGTCCCGGAAAATATCAGCGAGCTGATAATAATACCGATAAACAAGAATATAATCATGGCCGCCAGGGCCTGGCCCAGGGACTTTTTCATGCAGTCCACCAAATCAGGGAAACTGTATCCCAAAGCCGCTGACGCCATGCACACCACGGCCAGGGCGCACAGCAGCACTATATGTATGTCATAGTCCAGTATGACCACGCCTGCCAGCAATACTGCAATAGCAGCCCCAAACACCATGAAGGACATGCCTGCTCCGGGCAGTTTCTTTTCTTTCTGCTCCTTAATCAATGAATACACCCTCTTCCTCTCATATGGCCAGCTCATTCATATTCCCTGGGCGCCTCTTCTCCCCTGAGCACCCTTAAGGCCCCAAGAGCAAGGGCTGTCATCTCAAATTCCCCTGCCACCACTTCCACCGGGGCCAGGAAGCCTGTCATGCGGCTGATTTCATCCACCACATACTGCGAATGGGCAATCCCGCCGGTAAGTACAATGCAGTCCACCTTTCCCTCAAACACAGCGGCATAGGAACAAATTTCCTTTGCAACCATGTACACAAATGCCTCATAGACCAATTTCGCCTTCCCATCTCCCTGCCTCATCCGCTGTTCCACTTCCCCGGCATCCTTGGTGCCCAGGTAGTCATACATGCCTCCGGTACTGCTGATTTTAGCCACCATCTCTTCATAGGTATATTTTCCTGAATAACACAGCTCCACCAGCGGATATGTGGGAAGTCCGCCGCTGCGTTCCGGTGAAAAAGGACCATTGGTTCTGCCTCCGCTTCCGTCTATCATCCGTCCATTTTTATGGGCCGCAATGGAATTGCCGGAACCCAGATGCGCTATAATCAGACTGCATTCCTCGTATTGTTTTCCGATACGCTCTGCCGCCCATCTGGCTACCGCCTTATGGTTCAGCGCATGGAACCAGCTGGGACGCTCCAATTCAGCGATGCCGGAAATCCTGGCCTTAGGCATCAGTTCATCCACGGACACCGGGTCCACTACAAAGGACGGAACACCAACCTCATCCCCAATGCTCTTGGCCAGGGCCGACCCCAGATTGGAAGGATGCTCACCGTGGACTGCACGTCTCAGGTCCTCCAGCATCCGCTCATTGACCCTATAGGTTCCGCCGGGTATGGGATTCATAAGACCTCCCCTTCCTGCCACCCCTGACAGCTGGCGGATATCAATGCCTTCCTCCTCAAGGGCTTCCAGTATCAGTTTCTTTCTATAGCCGAACTGGTCAAATACATGCTTAAAGGCGCTTAACTCTTCCTGGGTATGGGTGATGTTCCGTTTCAGTATCTGCTCCTCATCCTCGAATACAGCAATTTTCGTGGATGTCCCTCCAGGATTGATGATTAATAGTTTCATAAAAAATATCCCCTCTTTCCGTCTGGTGGTTTATTTGTTGTTCTATTGTACGGAACACCGTTCTGTAAAAGAGGTAAAAAAGAAAGGAAACATATCTTGTTCCTTTCCCTTTCCTGTATTTAATCACATACAGCAATGGTTATAGTCAGCATAATAGCATAGCTTTAATCTGTTGTCAAATATTTTTTGTGCATTTTAACTTTTTCCTTTTGCCCCTCCCGGACAGTCCCTGTAGATATTCCTAAAAATTTCCGGAAATATCCCGGGCAGCATTGCATACAGCCTCTATCCTGTCTTCTATGTCAGAGGAATTCATGCGGCTGGTAGGCCCGGATAGGCTGATGGCTGCAATGGCCTTTTTGCTCCTGTCAAGTATGGGGGCGCCAATGCAGGTCAGTCCCAATTCCTGTTCCTCATGGTCCATGGCATATCCCCTGCGCCGGACCTTATCAATCTCCTCCCTCAGCTCCTCCAGAGAAGTTATGGTATTCACCGTATAACGGGTCAGTTCCCGCCCCTCATAAGGGGTTAGGTCAATATGGTCGCCAAAGGCCAAAAGGCATTTACCCACTGCAGAGCAATGGCACTCGCTGAGGGACCCCACCGGCGGATTAACCGTCAGCAGCTGCTGGTCGCTCATCTCCTTCAATATGATAACGCTGTGATACACATCACCTGGATTATGCTCCAGGATGGATACATTCACCACCTCATGGAATCTCTGGTGCAGTCTGCGGGCATAGGGCCGGATGACCTCCTGGATACCCATCTTATTTTCCACGCTCTTTCCCAATACAAACAGCTGGCTGCCCAGCCAGTATTTCTCTGTCTCAGGATTCCTGCTGACGAACCCCCTTGCCTCCAGCGTGGATAATGTACGGTGCACCGTGCTTTTATATACTCCCATATCAGAAGCAATCTGGGTAATACCCACTTCCTTCCCCTGTCTGTTCAGATAAATCAATAATTCCAATGCCCGGTCCAACGCCTGAATCGTATCAGCCATTTCTCGTCCCCTCCTGTATCACAGCCACAAACCTGTGAGTATTGCTGTTCTTCTGTATAGTAGTAATTAAATACCATTTTTTTCAGAGTGTCAAGGATAAACACGTTGTCCGCAACAGCCCGCGGCCCGGCCGCGGCATGACTTCCCAACAACCGGCCCCTACCGGTTGTGCATTATTAACATATTTTCAATTTTAATTTTGTGTAAAAATCAAACATCCTCTGCTTGACATTTGTAAAGCAGCGGATATATAATTCCATGTAACGGAACATTGTTCTATACAGCAGAACAACAATAAGTATTGACAGGAGGATTATTTATGAAGGTCAAAGTAAATAAAGACCGCTGCAAGGAATGTGGATTATGTATTCACCACTGTCCAAAACAGGCTATCAGCAAATGTGATACCCTGAATGCCAACGGTTATTACCCCGTCCAGGTGGACGACGAAGCGTGCATAGCCTGCGGAATGTGCTATACCACATGTCCGGACGGCGTATTCCACATATTAGGTGAAACAGAAGGGGAGGTTGAATGATTCATGGCAGAGATGATGAAAGGCAATGAAGCCATTGCAGAGGCAGCCATCAGGGCTGGAGTGAAATTCTATGCAGGTTATCCCATTACGCCGTCCAGCGAAATCATGGAATACTTATCCTGGCGTCTTCCTGAGGTAGGCGGCAGTTTCGTGCAGGCTGAAAGCGAACTTGCAGGCATCAACATGGTAATCGGCGCAGCAGCATCCGGAGTCAGGGCTCTGACGGCATCTTCCGGGCCAGGCATTTCCCTGAAGCAGGAAGGTGTATCCACACTGTCCGACGAGGGCCTGTCTGCTGTGGTTATCACCCAGGTACGCTACGGAAACGGGCTTGGAACCCTGCTTTCAGCCCAGTGCGACTATAACCGCGAGACAAGAGGCGGCGGCCACGGTGATTACCGCTGTCTGGTATTTGCCCCTGCTTCCGTACAGGAATTTGTGGACCTGATGCGTCCTGCTTATGAGCTGGCAGAAAAGTACCGGGTGGTATCCGTCATGATGGGCGAAGCTACTCTGGGACAAATGATGGAGCCGGTTACCCTTCCCGATTTCGTGGAGGCAGAGCGGACTCCCTGGGCTTTAAACGGACATTATACATATAAGAAAATCGGCATATTCCAACGTGACTCCATGAAGGAAGCCGTGGAGCTGGTGGAAAAGTACAACACCATCAAAGAAAATGAGCAGCGCTGGGAAGATGAGGGACTGGAGGATGCGGATTATGTTTTCGTATCATACGGTGTTCCGGGCCGCAGCACCCTGGGAGCTGTCCGCGAGCTGCGGGCCCAGGGAGAGAAGGTGGGAATCATCCGTCCCATTACAGTATGGCCATTCCCGGAAAAGGCGTTCCGCAAAATCAATCCTGAGGTCAAGGGAATCATCACTGTGGAAGCCAATGCAACGGGCCAGCTGGTGGATGACGCTGCCCTATACACCAAAAAGGCGCTGAAGGAACGCAATGTACCGGCATATGCCCTTACCTATGTGTTTGGCACACCTACAATACGGAATATCAAAAAAGACTATTTTGAAGTAAAATCAGGCAGTAAAAAGGAGGTATATTAATATGTCAGCTTCCAAGAAAGAAAAAAAGGTTCCCGTTCTGGTAGATAAACCAATGGACTTCTGTCCCGGATGCGGTCACGGAATCATCAGCAGGCTGATTATGGAATGCCTGGACGAACTGGAACAAAATAACAATATCATATTCCCCATCGGAGTGGGGTGTTCCTCCAACCTGGGGGCAGGCCTTGAATGCGACCGCCTCCACTGCTCCCACGGCCGCGCCGGCGCCGTGGCAACGGGCATGAAACGGGTTAATCCGGATGTGCTGGTTGTCTCCTACCAGGGTGACGGCGACGCATATAACATAGGAATCGCCGAGACCTTCAACGCCGCTTACCGGAATGAAAACATCACGGTCATTGTTGTAAACAACACCAATTTCGGCATGACCGGCGGCCAGATGAGCCTCACCACCATGGAGGGGCAGAAAACCTCCACCAGCGTCCATGGCCGCGACTGCAGCGTTACCGGTTATCCCCTTCGTTTCCCGGAGATGGTTGCCAGGGAATTCCCCGGCTCCGCCTATGCTGCCAGAGGAACCGTCACCAGCCCAGCCAAAATCAACCAGCTGAAGGGTTATATCAAAAACGGACTTAAGGCCCAGATGAACCATGAGGGCTATTCCGTCATCGAAGTACTTTCCCCCTGTCCCGTCAACTGGGGACTCTCTCCGGTAAAGGCAATGGAGCGCATTGAAAATAAGTTAATTCCCTACTATCCATTAGGTGAATTCAAGAAAAGAGAGGTGCATTAAACATGAAGGAAATTGTATTTGCAGGCTCCGGCGGCCAGGGCGTGTTGACAGCCGGACTAATTATCTCTGATATTGCCGCCACAGAAGGCATCAATGTGACATGGGTTCCCTCCTATGGCTCCGCCATGCGGGGCGGCACAGCCAACTGCACCGTAAAATACTGCGAGAACACCATCTACAACCCATCCCAGGAACAGCCCGACCTGCTTCTGGCCATGAATAATCCGTCCCTCCACAAATTCCTTCCCCTGGTAGCTCCGGGGGGCGTAGTGGTGATTGGCGACCTGGTGGAAATTCCCGGTAATGCCAGGACGGATGTAACTTATGTAAGAGTTCCGGCCACAAGGATTTCCACGGAATTAAACAATCCCAAGGGCGCAAATATTGTCATGACAGGCGCAATCGTCAGGCTCATGGGAGACTTCACCAAGGAGGCCGCCATTGCAGCCATGAACCACATGTTTGAGAAAAAAGGCAAATCCCGCTTCAATGAAGCCAATGCAAAGGCATTCAATGCAGGGTATGATGCCGTAGAAACACTGGCAGGAGATTCCTGCGTCAGATAGAACATAAATGTAAGAGACAGCATGAAATGGCTATCAGCTATTTCACACTGTCTCTTTCCGTTTTCCTTCACTCACATCATTATTTTATAAACAGCTGTGTCCAATAATCCGTTCCGCTGGCATCCTGATAATGTCCTACTCCGATGGAAGTAAAATCCTTGTTCAGGATGTTGGCCCTGTGGCCTGAGCTGTTCATCCAGCTCTGCATAACAGCCTCAGGTGAATTCTGGCCATAGGCAATATTCTCACCAACGCTTCTGTAGCTGATGCCTGCCTGTGTCAGGATTGTGCTGAAATTGCTGCCGTCCGGTCTGGTATGTGAAAATGTACTCTTGATTTCGCGGGCCCTGGTGTTTGCCGCTTCTGCCACACCTTCATGGACGGACAGGGGGCTGAGGCCGGCCTTTGCGCGCTCTGCATTTACCAGCTCTGCCACTGCGTCTGCAAATGCATCCTGGCTGCCGCCATTATCCGGCTTGCCGGGAACTGTATCACCCGGAGTTTCGGGAGCCGTGCCCGGATTGTCAGATTCGCCTGGCAGTGAGTTGTCCGGTCTGTCCGGCAGCATGTTGTCCGGGCTGTCCGGCAGCTCAGGTCCCGGCAGCTCCGGTGTTGGGAAAACAAAATCCGGCGGCGTAACCTGGGGCAGGCTGTTATCCGGCAGCACGGGGCCTGCGCCCCAGCCATTGTTCTGGTTCCCGTTATTGTTCTGGCCCCAGTTGTTGTTCTGGCCCCAGTTTCCATTCTGGCCCCAGTTGTCCGGAAGACAGTTCTGGCCTCCCATTCCAATCACGTATGCGCTTCCATTGGAAAAGGGAATCTGATATGTAGATACGGCCGCCAGTGATGTCACCGGCATTGCTGTGGATACAAGCATGGCTGCAGCTGCGGACAATGTGTAAATAGATATCTTTCTCATGGTTACCTCCTTATGTGTTACATAATTATTACATTTCTGTTACAAAACTATAATAGCACATAATTTTTGGTAAGCCATTAGGGAAAAACTGGAAACCTATCCTTTGATTCCGGTGGACGCAATTCCCTCCACATAATATTTTTGCAGAAATAGAAACATCAGCAGCATAGGAATGGCTGATATGGTCAGAGACGCCATGATAGCGCCGTAATGAATGGGCTTTGAACCAAAAAAGGTCTGTATGGCCAGCTGTATGGTCCTCATATCTTCCCCTGTCACCACCAGCATGGGCCACATAAAGTCATTCCAATGCGCCACAAAATCCAGAATAAAGATAGTGGCATATACGGTGCCTGAAATCGGCATGACAATGGTGAAAAATGTTTTAACAGGACCGCACCCGTCAATGGCTGCTGCCTCCAGTAAGTCGTCGGGTATATCTATGAAGAACTGGCGGAACATATAGATGGAAAAGCATTTTCCCACAAAGGGAATGATGAGTCCTGCCCAGGTGTTCACCCAGCCCAGACTTGCCACTTCCTTATACAGCGGCAGCATGATGGCCTCCATGGGCAGCACCATAAGGCTGATGACCACCGTAAGAAGGAGTTCCTTTCCCGGAAAATCGAACTTTGCCAGAGCATACCCGCAGACGGAATTCACGGCCAAATCCAAAATCACAATGATAAATACATAGAACAGGCTGTTCAGGATGAATTTAAGCATATTGACCCTGGTAAATACCTCAATATAGTTGCCCAGGGTGGCTGCTGTGGGCCAGAACGTCTTAATGGTGCTCATATCCGAAAAAATCCGTGCCTCAGGCTTTAAGGATGCCGCTATCATCCATAGGAGGGGCGACACAAAAATCAGGGCCACAATTGTATTTCCGCCGTAAAACAAGATTCGCTTCAGGGTATCTTTCTCTTTTTTCCCCATGATTATCCCTCCTTAATCCGCCTTGATGATGCGCTTTAACATCAGAGACATGGTTACCACAATGATGAAAAAAACCGTGGCCACGCTGCAGGCATACCCAAAATTCCGGCTCTGGAATCCCTGCTCGTAGATATAATACACCAGGGTTCTGGTAGAATTCTGAGGTCCGCCCTGGGTCATGACATATGGCTGTGTAAACAGCTTCATCGCCTGAATCATGGTTATCATCACCACATATTTGATAACGTTTTTGAGTCCCGGCAGGGTCACGTATAAAAACTTCTGCCACGCCCCTGCCCCGTCAATGGATGCAGCCTCATACTGGTCCCCCGGAATGGCCTGAAGGCCTGCCAGGAAAATCATCATCTGGTATCCTGCCGCCTGCCAGGCGGACATAAAGATAATGGAGTTCATGGCCGTCTTTGGGTCTGTCAGGAATCCGCAGGCGCCAAATCCCAGTTTTGTAAGAAATGCATTCAGAAGTCCGGTGCTTGGATTGGGGTTATATAGTACGCTCCACAGAATGGCCACCACTACCATGGATGTAATGTTAGGGCTGAAATAGGCGGCCCGGAAAATGGATACCCCCTTTCTTCTGGATGAAATCAGCATTGCCAGCAAAAGAGCCAGGGCACACTGGAAGGGAACCACCACAACCGTGAAATAAATTGTATTCACAAGGGACTTTCTGAAATCCCGGTCCCCGAAAAGGTCCACAAAATTATCCAGTCCGCAGAATTTAATTTTGTCCGGCCTCAGAATATTGTAATCCGTAAATGCATAGCGCACAGTGGATATGGCCGGCAGTATAAGGAATGCTGCCAGGAGCACCACTGCCGGAAGGACAAACAGGAACGCTGCATGTCTTTCATGGACCTTGCTCTTTGTACCATACTTCATGATATGCCTCCTTTCCCCTTAGAGGGAGGGGGATGTCATCCCCCATCCATTACTCTGCATAGTTCTTCTGGTAATTGGAATCAAAATCAGCCGCCAGCTGGTCCAGCGATTCCTTTACGTCCGCACCTGTAAATATGTTCATCATTGCCTCGGAAAATCCTGGGGACAGGACCGTATATCCCGGTGTCCTCGGCCTTGGATGACCTGTATTCAAAGACTGCTCTTTAAAAAGGGAACGCGGATATTCATTGTACTCCGTAAGTGTGTCATAGCTGGAAGCCCTGGTTGGCAGCTTGGCTATGGCCTGCGCATAGGAGGTCACGTTTTCTTTATTCATCAGATAGGATATAACGTCGCCGGCCGCTTCCCGGTCCCCATTCTTTGTGATGCAGGCTGCCCAGTCTCCTGTGGGGGAAGCGTTGATGCCTCCGTTGTCAGCCACAGGAAAATAGGTAACGCCCCAGTTCATATCCGGGAATGACTGTTCCAGTGTTGCCACTTCCCAGGAGCCTCCCAGCATGGTGGCGCATTTTCCGTTGTGGAATTCCTGCTTCATGGGGTCCACATTGGCATAACCGTTCTGAATCAGGCTGTTGAGGAAACCGGCTGCCTGGATTCCCTTTTCACTGTTCACATATCCGTCCGCCTTCGCGCCGTCCTCGCTGACAAAATCCGTGCCATTGGATATCCAGAACTGCTCCAGCACATAGGGCAGTCCCTCGCCCTTGTCCATGATGATGTTGGTGCCTGCCACCTCTGCAGTTGTCAGTTTCTCTGCAATCTCCCCAAACTCAGACCAGGTAAGGGCATCCTCCATCTTATCAGGCATGGCAATGCCTGCTGCATCCGTCATGTCTTTATTGTAAAACAGCGCCACGGAGCTCTCCGTCGCTCCCATGGCATACAGCTTTCCGTCGTATGTACCCTGAATTTTAATGGATTCCACAAAATCATCCAAATCCTCCTGCGTAAAGCAGTCGTCAATGGGAACAATGATGCCGTCCGCCGCATAATTGGAGATGTTGGGACCGTCCACATAGAGAATGTCCGGCAGGTCATTGGATGTCACTGCCGCATTAATCTTATCCTCATAAGCATAGGAGTCCGCACGCACAATGGCCTCCCTTTTAAGCTGGATTGCTCCCTTATGCTCCTCGTTAAATGCATTGATTTTTTCAGCCCACCATTCCTCAATGGCCGGTTCATCCGTTGGACTCCAGATTGTCACCACCTTTGCGCCGTCGCTGTTTGTCCTGCCTCCTCCGGATTTGGAACCGCCGCAGCCGCCCAGTACAGATACAGCCATAACCCCTGCCAATGCAACACATGCCAATTTCTTATTCTTCATATATAATCTCCCTCTCTTCATGCTTTATGATTCCATATGGATTCCATGGTCCATACTTCCAGTCTCTCCAGTCCGCCCTCCTCAAACTCGGCTTCCAGATATCCGGTGCTGCCCTCCTGGTAAAACAGCTTGGTTCCTGCGGATTCCCCATGATTCAGATACACCTCCGTGACTCTGCGGTCCACAAACAGTTCCACATAACGGACATTCCTTATATCAGACGGAAAATGGATTCCTTCCACTTCCTTCCTGGTGGACACCAGGCCCGTAATTCCATTCCTGCGCACCAGAGAGAGCGTATCCTTCCCTTCCCTGGCAGCAATCACCCGGAAATCCTGTTCTCCCTTCACCCATATCTTAACAAGAAATGAATTGCCCGGTATATCCATCCCCTTCACCTGGTTCTGATTCCTGATTTCCAGTATCCTTTCCTTTGCCAGCCCGTAACATTCCCTGACCGGCTCCTGATACAGCCGGCTGTTCCTGATGTGCAGCTCCCTTGGCAGGGAAAAACTCCCATACGCCCCTCCCGGCCTCAGCCTGTGTTCACCGTAAAAATCAGATATCCACCCCACTGCAATCCTTCTGCCATTGTGTTCAAAGGTCTGGGCCGCATAAAAATTGCTTCCGAAATCATACCATTGCTGACTCTCCGCCTGAAACCTCCGGCCATCAAAGGTTCCGATATAACACCGTGTCATCTGATACCGGCCTTCCCGGTCCCGGTGGCACATCCATGCCCCGGCCGCCACATGTTTTCCGTCCAGCTCAAAGAAATCAGGACACTCAAAGGTCCTTATGCCCGGTTCATGTTCCTGCAGCAGCGGCCCCTTGTAGAGCCATGTTCCATTCTCCCTGCCGTAGAGCAGAATGGATGGCACCCCCTCCAGGGCAGCCCCCAGTACCATATAGTCCTTCCCTTCCATATTCTGTATCTTGGGGTCCCTGAAATCAAAGGACACGCCGGCTGGTTTCTCCGCGATGCAGGGGCATTCCTCCTCCACATGGATGCCGTCCACGCAGACAGCCTCTGTCTGCCATTCCCTGGTATCCTCTCCATCCTCCAGCGGACCGTCGTGCCGGGTCAGGCAGATATACATCCTGTCTCCCGATACCTGGGCGCTTCCCGAGAAAGCACCGCCTTTGCGCTTCCGGTCCCTCCACAGGGACGGCTGAGGCTCCAGTACATGGGGCATATGGGTCCAGCGGACTAAATCCCTGCTCACCGCATGTCCCCAGTACATATCATTCCATTCCTGGCCAAAGGGATTGGACTGGTAGAACAAATGATAATATCCCTTAAACCAGCAGAGCCCGTTGGGGTCATTTACCCAGTTCATGAAGGGAGCGAAATGATACTGTTCCCTGTAAGGGGAGTCATACCATTCTGCCAGGTCTGTCTGTGTCCCGTCTTCCGTGTCAAGAAACCTGACCCCCCGCTCTCCAAGGTCCTGCCCGCCGCTTAAATATAATTGGACAATACATACCCCCTCCTGACTGATGCGGTATATACCTTCCTCCGGCAATGCAAGCAGTACCCGGCGGTACCAGTCCGGCTCCATGTGAATCTGCTGTTCCTTCCCGCTGGGGCCTTCCAGACAAATCCATCCCTCTGATTCACTGGTTCTCCGGGCAAATATGCAGATGCATTCATACCCCCCTCTGTCAAATTCCAACATTCCCGCCACCACCTTTACTGTTTTGTCTGTCCTTTTTGTCCATGTGGAACCCGTTCCATATTCACAATATAGTATAATTCGTTTAATCTGTCAATGGTGTTTTTAAATTTAAACAAAAATAGTGCACAATATACAATTCATAGCTCGGTATATTGTGCACTATTTATTCTTTCATTCCTATATTTTCCCAAAACAGAATTATGGTTCACTCCTGCTTGTTGTGGAACACATCATACCGTTCCACCCCTTTGTATGGAAACAGGCAATACCTGTTCCATTTCCACCTGCCTTCCATCCAAAAGTTCCATCATGGTATCCACACAGGCCCTGGCCAGTCCCGGTATATCCTGGGCAATGCTGGTCAGCTCCGGCGTGAAGAGCCTGGTCATGTCCACTGCATCATACCCCACGATATGCAGCTGCTCCGGCACCCTTATCCCTCTCTGGTTCGCTATGTTCAGACAGTAGAGCGCTCCTATATCCGTAGTAAAGACGCCGTCTATATTGCGGTAAATATCCATATACTGTTCCATGATACGGCAGTAATAGTCATACTCCATCATATTCCACGCCATTTCAATGGTCTTGACCGCAACTCCGTTCTCCTCCATGATTCGGTTAAACTCATGATGCCTGTCATTGGAAGGGGTATGGACCCGGAAGGAGCCTCCGAAATTCAGCACATTGCGGCATCCTGCGTCCAGCAGCAGCCTGGCTGCCAGCTGTCCGCCTTCCCTGTGGTCGGAATGAATCATGGGAATGTCCGGTCCCAGGTCACGGTCCATGGACACCACCGGTTTGTTCAGGTTCCGGTACGCATCGTCCTGAAGGGAATGGGCCCCGGTAATGATTCCATCCATCACGTTCTGCCGGAGCATGTCGATGAAGTCCTGTTCCCGGTTGCTGATTTCAATGGTATTGCATACCATGGCCTTATACCCGTTCTTATACAGCTGTATCTCCATGTGCTTCAATAATTTGCTGAAAAATGGATTTTCCATGTCCGGAACTACGATTCCAATGATACCGGTCCTGTTGCGGAACAGGTTCCTGGCCAGTTCATTGGGATGGTAATCCAGCGCTTCTGCAATAGCAAGAATCTTTGTCTTTGTCTCTTCCGCCACATAACCGGTTCCGTTCAAAGCGCGTGAAACCGTTCCGACCCCGACTCCTGCCTTTTTCGCCACATCTCTGATACTTGCCATGTCTCCCAATGTCCTCCGTCCTCTGCATTCATTACCTTGTATCTTAACAGGCGCCACCGGAAAACGCAAGGGCCCATCCATGTGTTTCATCACCTCTCTGGTCAAATTATACAAAAATGATTGTCACTTTCAGCGAAACTCAATATTTCTTCAAACGTATATTGATTTATTAAATATTTGTGCTACACTAATTGACGTGTTGGTCATTTTATTAACAAGATGTTTATTAAATAAATGATATTTAATTTAATAAAGTAGTTTAAACAGAGAGTTTGACAGCCTTTTACAAAGTGCTGCTGCTCTCTTTTTATTTTGAGTTTGGCAACCTTTCACAAAATGTTGTTTTTGATAAAATCATAAAGACTTAAAGGAGACAAGAAAATGACACCAATTAACACCACAAGCAGTTCTTCCAAATTCGAACTGGACGGCAGGCCGGGAATGGGCGAAGCAGTTCCTCTGGGACTTCAGCATGTACTTGCCATGTTCGTGGGAAACATAGTTCCCATGATACTGGTTGCATCTGCAGCCAACCTGTCGGCCCGTGACGCAAACATGCTTCTGCAGTGCTGCATGCTGGGGGCAGCCATCTCAACCGTGATTCAGCTCTATCCAATCAAAATCGGCAGCATACGGATTGGGTCCGGACTCCCCTGTATGATGGGACTTACATATGTGTTTCTCCCGGCCTGTCTTTCCATTGCCGGCAGCAAGGGCATTGCCTATATATTCGGCGCCCAGATTGCAGCGGGAATCGTAGCTGTCAGCTATGGCGCGCTGCTCAAAAAAATGTCCTCTTTTTTCCCTCCGGTGGTAACCGGAACAATCGTCATGACCGTTGGCGTATCCATCTTCAACCTGGCTATTGGAAACATTGCAGGCGGCACCTCTTCGCCTGATTTCGGCGCACCTGTGAATTGGGCGGTTGGCTGCTTCGTGGTACTGGTGGTCCTGGGCTTTAATGTGTACGGCAAGGGCCTTCCCAAGGTTGCAGCCATCCTCATCGGCATGACGGCAGGCTACATTCTCTCGGTTATACTGGGCCTGGTCAGCTTCTCAGGCATTGGAGAAGCTGCATGGTTTGCTGTCCCCAGGCCCCTGGCCTTTGGCGTTAAGTTTGATATGGGGTATTTCCTCATGTTCATCCTGCTCTACTTCATTGTGGCCGTACAGATGATAGGTGATTTTAATGTTTCTTGTATGGGCGGGCTGGACCGTGAACCCACTCCGGACGAAATCGGCGGCGGCGCAACTGCAAATGGAATCACATCCATTATTTCCGCTGTCTTCAACAGCTTCCCCACCGCCACCTACAGCCAGAATTCCGGTATCGTGGCCCTGACCAAGGTGTGCTCCCGCTATGTCATCCTGGTTGGATGCGGCATCCTGTTCCTGGCAGGGCTGTGCCCCAAGGTGGGAGCCGTCCTGTCAACCATCCCCAACTGCGTCATTGGCGGCGGCACCGTAGTCGTGTTTGCCATGATTGCAACCTCAGGCATGAAGCTTCTGGCCAAAGCCGGTTACTCCAACAGAAACTGCCTGATTATCGGCGTATCCCTTGCCTTTGGCCTGGGCACCCAGTTCTGCAAAGGCGCAAGCGCGCAGTTCCCTGCCGGAATCGCCGCCATGCTGGAGGAGAACAGCGTAATCCTCACCTCCATACTTGCCATCATCCTTAATCTGGTGTTTCCAAAGGACCCTGGGGAGAATGGAACTACGTCAGGAAAAGCATAGGACAAATACGGTCCGGACGCCGGTCCTGCACCTCAAAGCGGCCCGCTATGCAAGACGCATAACGGGCCGCAGCCATTTTTGTTTCTTTTACTGCACAATGTTCAGATTGATATACTATTTCTGCTGTCAGTACACAATCCCCTTCCTCAATATGATATTCCCATAGATAGCCGATTCCCCGGACTGAACCACACAGTACGCCCTCTTTGCCTGTTCATAAAACTCGGAGCGTTCATATTTTCCTATAGCCCCTGTTCCCCGGCTGTCGTGGGCCTCCACAATTTTTTCATATTCCTTCCAGATAACTATATCCAGATGCTTGTCACACTCCATGGTATCCATAAGCATGACCGGCGTCTCCACATTTGTGTCCAGCGGAATCATCTGCAGCACTGCATCCAGCAGGGCCGGCACACCGTGTCCGTCCGCTCTGAGATAGACAGCCCCCTGCGCCCTGGCAATGAAGGCTCCTGGAAAATTGCCGTCCCCTATGCAGATACAGTCCCCATGTCCCATCTCATCCAGGGTCTTAAGCAGCTCCGGTGACAATATATTCGGTACATTCTTCAGCATATCATGCCTCCATTTCTCCATTCATCCCATGGTCAAAAAACAGCTTGTTCCCGTTATGGTACAGGATTTTCTTCTTATCCTCCTCTGTCAGGAAAAGGGCGTGAAATTCAACCATGTCCTTCATCTGCTGATACGTGTAACGGTTCAGCGTGGTGGGACAGTCGCTTCCCCACAAAAGCTTATCCGGTCCCATTATTTCATACGCTTCCCTCAGGTTGCTGATTGCTGTGGGACAGGGGTATTCCTCTGCCAGGAGCTGGCCCATGGCCGATATACCGAACCTCACATTATCCAGGGTCCCCAGCTTCAGAAGCTGTCTGTGCTTTTCCCGGTCCCCTCCGGGTGTCAGATATCCCATATGTTCAAATATGAAATAGGTTCCTCCAAATTCCCGGACCATATTCTTAAACTCTTCCGGCAGATATGCGGTTCCCCTGGTTGCTCCCGTGTCAATGATAACATGGAGTCCCTTAGACGCAGCCGCACGTATCAGGGGATAGATGGTTTCATAATGAAACATGGTGCAGGGATGGACTGCCAGCCAGCCCCAGTCGTCGCTCATCTCCAGTTTCAGCGCCCTGAACCTGCCCGTATCCGCCAGTTCCTCCATCTGCCTTACTGCGCCGGCTCCAAAGGGGTCCACCTGAATCACCCCGGCAAACACATCCGGATAACGCTCCACTACATCCATGATTTCCCCGTTGATGCATCCAATGGTGGGATTCTGCAGCAATACAGCCTTTTCCACCTCTGACCGCCTCATCATTTCCAGAAGGTTTTCAGCGCAAAAGGATGTATGGTCGCTGAGGGGCGGCATGAAAGGCTCTGTTGTGCCTCCGTTTATCACTCTGCCCCAATGCTCAGACACCACGGTTCCTTTGTTGTTGTGTCCGTTTACCCTGCTGAATATATGTGCATGTATATCGATTGCTTTCATGATTTCTTCCTCTTATTGTCCTCTGACCATCAGCTCATGATGAACCCGCCGGTCACATTGAGTGCCTGTCCCGTCATGGCGCTGGCGCTGTCGGAGCACAGGAACTTCATGGCCGCCGACACCTCCCCCGGTTTCATAAAACGCTTCATGGGCACATTTTCCCAATCCTTGTACAACACCTCCTGGTCAATATGCTCTGCATCTGCATGCCATTTCAGGATATCCCCAATCCGCTCACCCTCAATGGGGCCCGGGCACACGGCATTGACGCGGATATTATGGTCCACCAGTTCCAGGGCCAGGGTACAGGTCAGCCCGATAATAGCCCACTTGCTGCATACATAATCAGAACGGTAGGGCAGGCCCCTCTTGCCCACATTGCTGGAAACATTAAGGATGGCTCCTCCGTTTTCCTCCATAAGGGGAATCATCTCCCTGCACACCATCATGGTTCCTGTGAGATTAATGTCTATGGTCCTTTTCCAGTCAGACAGTTCCATATTCTTTACAAGGCAGGCATTGTTGCCATTGATGCCTGCCACATTTAGCAGTACATCCACCTGGCCGCCTGTAAGGGCCGCAACCTCCTTCCCCATTCTGCGGACATCTTCTTCCTTGGAGATATCGCACATCACGCTTCCCAGTACTATTCCCTTTCCATCTGCAACCGCCCTGGACGTGGCGCCGCAGTCCTTTAAATCCACCAGCACAACATGGGCACCCTCTTTTGCGAAATCCTGGGCCACATACTGGCCCAGCCCGGTGCTGGCCCCTGTTACTACTACCTTTTTACCTTCATAGAACCCCATGCCAAAACCTCCATACATTCTTTGTGATATTTTTCCGGATACATCTACTCTATTAATAGTACATATCATTGTCAACAAGATACTGATAATATTTTTCAGTTGCTTCCTTGTTCACCGTCATGTCAAAACGGGTAAAGGGAACGCTGATGGCGCTCTCAAAGGATTCGCCCTTTAACACCTTCTCCACCAGGTCCATGGTTGTCTCGCCAAAATATGGGGTACACTGCACACAGGCGTAAATCCTGCCTTCCGTGATGGCTTCCAGAGCGTCGCGCATGCCGTCCTTGGAAACGATAGCCCCCAAAAGGTCGGTACGGCCTGCGTCCTCCATGGCCTGCATTGCGCCAAAGGACATCTCGTCGTTGTAGCTGATGATAAAATCAACGCTTCCCTCCGGATACTTGTTCAGGAAGTCATCCATAACGGAACGGGCTGTGGCGCGTGAATAGTCTCCGGACTGGGAATCCACGATTTCGATGTCAGGATATTGTTTTAATACTTCCCGTATGCCGTTTGACTGGTCAATGGACGCAGACGCCCCTACTGTTCCGCTGATTTCCAGGACTTTGCCCTTGGGCTCGCCGTACTTGTCTGTCAGGAATTCCGCCACATACTCGCCGCACTGGCGTCCAACCTCGGTGAAATCCTGTTCAATCTTTGCCACATATGTACCTGTGCCAATGTCAGCCCCTACCGCCCTGTCAATGGTTATAAGGGGAACGCCTGCCTGGGAAGCCATATCCACGCAGGGGGTCAGGGCCTCTGTCTGGACCGGGGCCACCACCAGGATATCCGGCTTTCTGGATAATAAGTCCTGGATGTCCGACAGCTGTTTGGAGGGGTCGGCTCCCGCGTCCGCCCAGATAAACTCATATCCCCTGGCTTCTGCCTGTGCCTGCATGTCGTCTGTATTGGTCACACGCCAGGAGTTGCCGTTGTCCCCCTGTGAAAAAGCCAGAAGCTTTGTTCCCGTATGGCTGTCCCCATTCCCGGATGCTTCCGCTGCCCCGGTCTTCCCCTGTGCCTGGGTTTCTCCCTTTGCCTGTGACTCATCTGCCCTGGCTGCAGCAGTAGTCTCATTTTCCGCCGCTGCAGGCGCCTTTGTCTCATTTGCGGAAGAACCGCAGGCTGCGAGGGATAATACCATGGCAGCGGCCAGTAATGCTGAATACATTTTTCTCATTGTTTTCTACCTCCATAAGATTGTGTTTGTTAATGCTGTATATAATTATTTATGTTACTTTGAGTTCTTCCCCTGGTAAATGTTCAGGAGCACCGTGGCAATCAGGATGCATCCCTTTAAGCCTACATGGAGGGCGCTTGGCACACCGATTGTATTCATGAAGTTGCTGAGCATACCCAGTATCAGTACTCCCAGGCACACATTGAACAGGCTGCCCTCTCCTCCGGCCATGGATGTCCCCCCTATAACCACTGCGGTAATGGAATCCGTGTTAAAGGTGCCTGACACGGAAGGGTCCCCCACCGACAGTCTGGATGTGTACAGAATGCCCACGATGCCGCACAGCAGCCCTGATATGATATAGGACGACCCTATGATGCGGTCCGTATGGATGCCGGACAGCCTGGATGCGGAAGCATTTCCGCCTGTACTGTACAGCTTTACACCAAAGGATGTATATTTAAGGATGGCTATGATGACAATGGCCGCAAAAATCCAGAAATACACATAGATGGATATGGACGCAATCTTCATCTTTCCCAGAAGCAGAAACTCCTTTTTAATGTTGAACACAGTATGGCCGTCCACAAATATGTAACCCAGCCCTTCCGCAATGGTCATGGTTCCCAGGGTGGTTATAAATGAATTGATTTTCAGCCTGGTGGTAAGCACCGCATTTATCAGGCCAAAGGCAGCTCCCAGTAAAACGGACAGCGCCATGGACGGCACCACCCCTATATCCTGAAAGAGCACATAGGCCACGGAACACATCATCATCACCGAACCAACGGATAAATCAATACCGCCGGTGAGTATAACCAGGAACTGTCCGATGGCAATGATGCCCAGCATGGCGTTCTGGTTAAATAGATTTACGATGTTGCTCTTCTGCAGGAAAAGACCCTTGGTGGAGACAGTCAGAACTGCTGCCATCAGCAAAAGGATAATAAACAGACGGTATTCGCTCCACAGCTTTCTCCCCTGCGCCTGCCGGTCTGATTCCTGCGCCTTCCTGTTTGATTCCTGTGTCATCCTACTTCACCTCCCTCTTTCTGCCTGCCCTGGTATTGAAGTAAACAGCCACCAGGATTATCAGCCCCTTTACCACCTTCTGCCAGTAGGAGGAAACTCCCATGAGGTTCAGTATGTTGGTTATGATTCCGTAAATCAGGACTCCTGCAAATGTATCGCTGAGCTTGCCCACACCCCCAAACAGGCTGGTGCCTCCGATGATGGCGCATGCAATGGAATCCATCTCATAGCCCACGGCCTTGTCGGGCAGGCCCACCCCCAGCCGGGACACGTAAATAACTCCGGCTACAAAAGCGCATACAGCGCTGATTGCGTAGGCTGTATAACGGACATGCTCCACATGGATTCCCGATAAGCGGGAGGACTCACTGCTGCCGCCAATGGCATATATATGCCTGCCCGTTGCCGTATGGTTCAGCACCAGGGTAAACGCCACGGTCAGGATGAGCCAAATCAGCACACAGCAGGGAATTCCTAAAATGGTGCCGTAAGCAATGGCGTTTATGGGCTGCCAGGAGATATTGACGGAATTCTCCCCTGAAATCCACAGTGCCAGGGTCCTGGCGATTCCCTGCATTCCAAGGGTCACCACAAAGGGCGAGATTCCCCGGTTTACAAAGAAGGCATTGACCAGTCCCAATACCAGCAGGGAAGCCGCTGCCGCTCCGAAGGCCCCCGCCGCGCTGACAGGAATCAGAATGGCCACCAATACGGATACCAGAGCCAGGAACGAACCATGGGACAGGTCAAAACCGCCTGTAATCAGTACAATGGTCTGGCCGATTGCCAGCACGCCGATGATGGAGGACTGACTGAACAGGTTCATGATGTTGGACATGGTGCGGAAATTTTCCGATACCCCGCAGGCTCCGATGAAAAACACTGCCAGGAACACATAAATCATATTATCCCGTATCTTCTTACTAACCATTGGCCCCATCTCCTTTTCTTAAAGACCTGGGAAGCGCGTATTCCAGCAGCTCCTCCTGGGATACCTGATTGGAGTCAAAATCCTTTGTTATGCTGCCCTCGGACATCACCATGATTCTGTCGCTGATATTCAGGATTTCGCTCATCTCAGAGGATATCAGCATAATTGCATGGCCCTGTTCTGCAAATTCCCGGATAATGTTATATATCTCTGTTTTGGCTCCCACGTCGATTCCCCTGGTGGGCTCGTCCAGAATCAGTATCCTGGCACCGGTAGCCAGCCATTTCGCCACTACAATTTTCTGCTGGTTTCCTCCGCTCAGGTTCCTTGCCTGCTGGGCGGGACTGCTGCACTTAATGCTCAGCTGCCGTATGTACTTCTCTATGGTGCTGTTTATCCTCTTTCTCTGAAGCAGGCCCAGACGGCTCAGTTTGTCCAGCACCGTAAGAATCACATTGTTCCCAACGCTCTGTATCAGTACCAGACCGTCGTTCTTTCGGTCCTCCGGAATATAGCCAATACCGTATTCACACGCCCTGGATGGCGAATCCACCCTGGCCTCCTTTCCAAAGACTCTGATAGTGCCGCTGTCTATGGGGTCTGCTCCGATGACAGCGCGGGCCAGCTCTGTCCTGCCTGCGCCTACCAGTCCCGCCACCCCCAGTATCTCCCCGGAACGCAGGCAGAAGGATATGTGGTTCAATGCCGTACCGCGGTTTAAATCCTCCACCTCCAGGGCCACGGGCTTAGACGGGTCGCCATACTGAGGAGTGATGTCCTCGTCCACCTCATGGCCCACCATTTTCTGAATCAGTTCCTTTCTGGTGGTATTCCTGACATCCATCACATCAATCAGCATCCCGTCCCTGAGAATTGTTATCACATCCCCGATTTCAAATATTTCCTCCAGGCGGTGGGAGATATACACGATTCCCACTCCCCTGGCCTTAATTTTCCCAATGGTCTTAAACAGCACCTCCAGCTCCCTGCCGGTCAGCACATCGCTGGGTTCGTCCAGAATCAGCACCTTGCTCTGAATGGACAGGGCCTTGGCAATGGCCACCATCTGTTTCAGGGCAACACTGAGCTGGCCCACAGGTTTTCTCACATCCAGCTCAATTCCCAGCTCTTCCATAAGGGCTTCCGCTTCCTGTATCATCTTCTTCCTGTCAATCAGAAAGGCATTTTTCTTTATCTCATTGCCCAGGAAAATGTTCTCTGCAATGGACATGCAGTCCACCAAATCCAGCTCCTGATAAATGGGATTAATACCCATGGCCCTTGCCGCCTTGGGATTGGCCGGCTTTACCTGCTCCCCGCCCATGAATATAATTCCCTCGTCGCACTGATACGCACCGGAGAGAATTTTAATCAGCGTGGATTTTCCTGCCCCGTTTTCCCCGCACAGACAATTAATCTTACCCGGCTCCAGGAAAAAATCCACATGGTCCAGAGCCTTTATTCCTGCGAAATTCTTCGTTATGCCGTACATCTGGACCACATAATCCGGATTGCCTGTCACCTTCTCCATTCCCCTCACCTCCTGTACTCCATACCGTATCTTATACCGTTCTGTTCTATAGGTCGGCCCTGTACTTGGCCAGCACCTCCTCGTTGATGTCCACTCCCAGACCGAATCCCTCCGGCACCTTTACCTTGCCTTCCTCAATGGCAATCGGCTCCTTTAAAAGCTCATCTCTCAGCGGATTGAAGTTGCGGTCATATTCCACCATGGGTTCATTCTGGAACGGAACCGGATTGGCGGTATGGGGAGACAGCGGCAGGGCGGAAATCGCGTTCAGCGCCGTTGCCAGGGCTATGCCGGACCCCCACACATGGGGTATCACATTTATGCCATAGGCGGCGGCCAGGGCATGAATCCGCTGGAACTCAGTCAGCCCGCCGCTGACACAGATATCCGGCTGGGCAATGTCGATACATCCCCTGGAAATGAGATTCTTGAATCCATACAGGGTATACTCGCATTCGCCTCCTGCAATAGCGATATCCAGCTTGTTCCGCACCTCCCTGTAACCCTCCAGGTCTTCTGGTATGACCGGCTCCTCCATGAAGAGAATATTCTCCTCCTCCAATACCCGTCCCATACGGATGGCTGTATAACTGTTATAGGCGTGGTTGCAGTCCACGAAAATCCCTACCCCGTCCCCCACGCTCTCCCGGATGGCCCTTACCCTGCGGGCATCCTCAACAACAGACAGCAGGCCCACCTTGATTTTCAGGTTTTGGAACCCCAGTTCAACATAACCTGCAGCCTCCTCCCTAAGCTCATCAAGGGTTCTGCCCATTCCCAGGTAATCCTCTCCCCGGTAATAGCATCCGGTTGCGTACATCGCCACATGGGTACGCCTCAGTCCCCCCAGCATCTGTCCCACGGATACCTCCATCCGCTTTCCGCAGATATCCCACAGTGCAATGTCCACCGCGCTGATGGCTTCTATGTAGGTGCCCTTCTGCCCGAAATCCTTGGTGTGGTTATACATGTCCGCCCACAATATGCCCTTGTCCATGGGGTCCCTTCCCAGCAGCATGGGCGCCAGCACATGGTCCACACATGCCTTTACCGGCTCCGGAGGGCCGTACTGGCCTCCCTCCCCCCATCCGTAGATGCCTTGGTCCGTCTCGATTCTTACCAGAAGGCTGTTCCGCTCCGGGAACCCGCACTGGGATGAAAAGAAACGTTTTTCGCCCAAAGGCACCCTCAGTATCATTGACTCCACTTTTGTAATCTTCATCTTGTTCTACCCCTTATATGTTTGTTCTGAATCACTGGTTCCGCATGTTTTAGAACTTTTAGTATACTGATTGTATACAATTTATAGGATGGAAACCTCCTTTCACCGGTAATTAAAATGATATGGCTGCGGAAATCACCACAACCTGGTATTTCTCAGGGCACTTAACATGTCCTGCTGCGTACTGTAAATATGTTCCTCCATTAGCTTGGACGCCTTCTGTGCATCCCGCTCCTTTACCGCATCAATGATGGCCCTGTGTTCCTGGTTGGATTTCTCCATCCTCCCGGGCAGTGATGAGGCCATGATACTGAGCTGCTGTGTCTGCTCCCGCAGATTATTGATGATTTGAAGAATCCGTCTGCTGCCTCCCACACATATCAGCATGTGGTGAATCTGGTTTCCCGTGTCCGCAGACTTATGGTAATCCCGGCTTTCAAATTCCTCCATGGATTTGTTCCAGTCATCCTCCATCTGCCGGATATTGGCCTCCGATATGATGGGGACCGCGTTTTTCACGCAGATGCTCTCAAGAGCCTGGCGAATCGTATATATCTCCACAATATCCCCTTCGGTGATTTCCCTGACAACGCTCCCTCTGTAGGGGATGATGGTCACGAAACCGTCATGCTCCAGCCGCTTCAGGGCGTCCCTGATTGGAGTCCTGCTGACATCAAATTCCCTGGCCAGGTCCTCCTCCACCAGAGGTTCCCCGCTTTTTAATTCCATACGCAGTATCTTGCCTTTTATTGCCTCATAAACCTCGTTGGATATGATTGCTTTTTTCGATTCCTTCATGCCTTCCTCCTGATTCCATTTATATTATAACAGACACGAAATTGTTTTACTTATTGTATACAATCAGTATACTATTCGTTTCAACCATAATCAATGCTTACTTTTACCAGTTTTTCTTTTTTGTTTTTGTGAATATTGCACAATTTCGTCCAGGATATTCATTTAAATCCCTCCAAACCATTCTATATCATACCAGAAAACAAAAGAATCCGCCACAGCCAATGCCATGACGGATTCATGTTCCGTACCTACACTCCCCCTCTGCGCTCCATAACCACAAGAAGGGTCTTCAGTATGATTTTTATGTCCATTTCTATATTCCACTCATCTATATACTGGCTGTCCAGCTTAACCACTTCCTCAAAATCCGTGATATCACTTCTTCCGCTAATCTGCCACAGACCGGTGATTCCCGGCTTCATGGCCAGACGCTTTTTGTGGGCAAAGCTGTATGCCTCGTACTCATCAACCGTTGGCGGCCTTGTGCCAACCAGGCTCATATCGCCTTTCAGCACATTGTAAAACTGCGGGAATTCATCCAGGCTGGTCCTTCTGATAAAATGTCCAATGCCGGGAATCACCCTGGGGTCATCGTCCATTTTAAACATGTTTCCCCTAACCTTATTCTGGGGCAGCAGGCTCTCCTTCCGCTGTTCTGCGTCCCTGACCATGGAACGGAATTTGTAGATGCGGAACATTCTGCCGTTCTTTCCCACCCTTATCTGGGAAAACAGGACAGGTCCCGGCGACCTGATGCAGATAAGCGGTCCCACGATGATTCCAATTAAAAAGGCCATAACGCAGCCTGCCAGTCCTCCCGCTATATCCAGCATCCGCTTGCAGAACAGCATTTGCATGGGAATCTCCCGGTTAAAGCAGGATATCACATTCATGCCGTTGACCCGTTCCAGCTCCTTGTGCGGAATTTCCTCCAGATACTGTTCCATATAGATATGTACCACCATTCCTACAGAGAGAAATTGTTTCGCCAGTTTCGCCTCTTCCTCCGGCTTTCCCGGCATGCTTATCAATACCTCGTCAATGATATGGCCCCTCACATATTCCGTCACCTCGTCCATGGTGCAGCTCACGGCTGTCCCATGGATTTCTGCTCCCTTCATGTCCCGGTCAGCTATTGCCAGGCCCTGGATGTGGAAAACCGTGAAGGGATGGGCGCAAAGCCGCTCAAGCAAGATGCCTGCCTGCTGCTCAGTGGCAATCACCAGCAGAGTCCTGGCATACTTAATCTTGCGGAACTTCCTGGTCAGGTACCGTTTAACCAGCAGCCGTTCCCCATACATAAAGAGAATTCCCGCAAAAAAGGCGGCAAACAGGACCACCCTTGAGAAAATCCCGCTGATTCGAAAGGCAAACAGGCATACCGCCTCTATGGCAAAGGTAACGGCCATATGTCTGCATACTGCTTCCATTTCCTTCAGATACCCTCTGTACAGGATTCCTCTGTAGCCATCTGAAAAAAAGGCTACCGACAGTGTAATGGCCGCCAGCATGATTCCCAGCTGGACATAGCTGATATACCATTCCCCCTGCACCCGCTCCTGGCTCAGTATCACCACCAGGCCGTGGGCCAGCTCCAAGGCCGTAATGTCGCCTATTATGAAATCCAGATGCTTTGTCCTGGCATTCCTCATACCTTATTCCTTCTTCCCTGCTGCTCCCGGAACTG
>ULWX01046842.1_pt1 | contig 61943 bp, 53 predicted proteins | sample 1960851 | NCBI WGS metagenome assembly ULWX01 (sample SAMEA4835826, study PRJEB28245) | human gut metagenome | biome: gut microbiome; material: fecal sample | place: Denmark | collected 2008 | reverse complement strand
GCTAGACAAAATGGTGTATGGTCTGTAGTAAATATACCAGATCTAGAAGAAAGATATGCATATGGTGTTGAGTGGGATACTGCATCATCTAATCCTGATGGTGTTAGAGTAGGTAATATGCAATTGCATAGGGAACTACCTGTCCAGAGTAAGATAAGGGGAGTAATACTGGATAATAAAGGTGGGATAAAAAGTTATCTAAATAATTCAAATTGGAGTAATATAAATACAGAATATTTAACAGAGTCTGTAATGACTGAAATACCTGAACATTGGTATAAATTGTATCAAGACGGAACCAAATTTAGAATGATGCTATCCGCTATGCCATTACCAGGATATAGCCATATCGATCAATTTTATATAAGTTCATTTGAGTCTGGAATAGATAGAGAATCTTCTACTTTGATTTCCTCTTATGGTGTTGGAAGTACAAATGTAAATAAAAGAGGAGGTGACAACACTGCTGAATGGGACAATACCTATCGTTCCTTGCTAGGATGCCCTGTCACCAACCTCACACGAGACCGATTCCGGCAAGCTGCAAGGAAACGTGGCAGCGGATGGGAGATGTACACCTACAACGCCCACAAGACCCTGTTCTGGCTATTCGCCGTCGAGTACGCTACGCTGGACAGCAAGAAGCCTTTCAACGCCCAGAAGGACGCTAACGGTTTCGCCCAAGGTGGCCTAGGTCCGGGACCGACGCAAATGACGGATTGGACTAATTTCAATAATAACAACCCCCTTATCCCATGTGGATATACCAATGAGTTCGGGAACGGCTCAGGAGAAAAGGCATATGTAGTGAAGAACTCTTCAGACGGTACTCATGCCACATTGATGGCTAACAGGTATCGTGGTATAGAGAATCCGTTCGGTCATACCTGGAAATACACTGACGGGGCTAATATACAGGTTACTACAGGCGATGACGGATTATCCATATTATGGACTACCGATGACCCGTCGAATTTTAGTGATAGTTCTTATGTAGGATATGACAAGAAAGGCAATATTTGCCGTGTAAATGGTTATGCCAAGAAGACGTTGCTTGGGGAAGATGGCGATATAATAGCCACGGAGATCGGCGGTAGTAGTTCTACCTACTGGTGCAGCTACTATTACACCAACTCATCGGCTAACCACATGCAAACGGTGCTGATTGGCGGTGCTGCGGATGAAGGGCAGGGTGCGGGCCTCGTTCGCATAAGTACGAATCTTACGCCTTCTGCTACGGGTTATAACGTCGGTTCACGCCTTTGCTTTTTCCCAAAATATAAATCAACTGAAATAACTACAACTACAGAATAATATGAATAGAACATATAGTGATAAAATACCCAGTACAATAGAAAGAGATAGTAATGGTTACTATTTATATAGATGGGATATACAAACGGAACAAAGAGATGAATATATTGGTTATTCTTATTATGAAGTGATTGTATGGCCTACATTAACTGCTAATAAGATATTAGAAACATGTATTAATGAACTATGGGGTACAGATGTTGAAGCAAAGAAATTGAATGACTACAATGCTGCCTTATTGGGAATATTAGATGAAAGTTATATAGACCTATATAAAGATTTCCTACAAAAGAGAAAGCAATTAAAAGAACAAGTAGATTCAGATTTTGTTACTTATGAACAAATACAAGAGGAATTAAATAGTGGACAAATAACCGCTATTACTTAGGATAGTGTCAATTTATATAGAAGAACTTTTGATGACTAAAGACGTTATAGCATCAATTCTCATATCAAAAAATACCAAACGCTAACTGAAGTAAAATTTGGTTAGCGTTTTTGTTTTCCTTTCATATCAATTTATTATGTTAAATAGAATTCATCACTATTTTTTATTGTCCCAAGGAGTATCTAGTATGAACTACTTTAAAGAACTATTTAATGATGGTCCAGCCAAATTTATCTCTTGCTTATTAACGGGAGCATTTAGTTGGGTGGCAGGTAGTTTTACACCCTTATGGACAGTTCTATTTATCTTATTATTAATAATATTAGTAGATGCGTATTTAGGTGGTAAGATAGCATTTAAAAATCAAAAAAAGTTTGAATCAAGAAGACTATGGAAAACCTTACGCAAATTTGGTTGGTGCGGTGCTATTATATGGTTTGCAAATCAAATAGATGCTAGTATATTAGTATCTATAGATGCTCATCTAGTAGAATTCTTTGCAGGACTTATTGCTGGAGTAGAACTATGGTCAGTTATAGAAAACTTGGCTACATTATATCCAGATGGACCTTGGAAACTTCTAAATAAGTTCATACGTAAAAAAGGTGAAAAGTATCTTGATATTACTATAGATAGAGAAGATTTACCTAAGATAAGGAAATTGGTTAAAAAGATTAAATAGTGAATTTTATACATTACATAAAATTAGGTGCTGTACTATTGATAGCAGTTTTAGGTTTTGATAATTACAGATTAAATAAAAAAGTAGATAATCTAGATAATGCGTTAGCTAGAGCTTCTGTGAATTTACATTACTATGAGAGTGCTCTCTCAGGAATGGAGAAACAAAACAAAGTATTACAATTAACTGTAGATGACTTCAAGCATTCTGAAGATAGTTTAGTGCAAGAACTAAGAAAACAATCTAAAGAACTTAAAATAAAAGATAAGAAATTAAAGGAAGTCGCATCAGTAGAAACTATTATTTCGGATACAATAACTCAAGAGATTCCAGTAGATAGGAATTTTACAGTAGAGTTAAAGCCAAATCAATTGACAACTATCAAAATAGAAAGAATAGACAGCATGATCACACATGTGCTGGATATAAAGAATCGTCAAGATCTATTTATATATGAAGAGAAAGTATGGCGTAAAAAAGGTTTCTTTAGACGCTTATTTACTTTAAATTTTAAGAAGGATATAATTCCTCATTATCAAATAGTTAATTCAAACCCTTTAATACAAGTAACAGATACAAGGGTTATCAAAATATCAAAATAATTGCAAAATATTTCAATTTAGTATTAATCAATAAATAAATTGAAACTATGCATTTGAACAAAATATTAGAACAAATCAAACGCCATCAATCTCCATCAGAGGCTATAGATAAATTATCTACTGCTTTAGAGAAGCATGAGGGTAGCTTATTGGAGAAAGGTTTCACTATTTTAAAGTCAGAATTGGCTGCAAATATGTATGAAGCTATTAATGGCCCTCACTTTGATGAGGAACATGCTCGCTACGCTGTAGTAGAATACACGTACTCGAAATAACAGGTACTTTTAAAAAGAACACAACGTACAGTTTAGGAACGGTAGTCAGTGTATCAAAACCCTATGACGAACCAGTGCCACCGACACAATTTCCGATGCCTATGCAAAATAGGCGTAAGCTCGTGGATCTAGTGATTTCGTGTGATGGTGAACAAAGAAAACTGTCAGTATCTGAAGATAAAACAATGATGACCGATTCAAACATTGGTCTTACTATAGCCACAGAAAAATCACAAATTATTAATATGGTTAGACAATCTCTAGAGGATTGTAGAATTAAGAAAGAGAGCTTAAGTAAGATTGATGAGGAGATGAGGAGATGTGAAGACATCTTAAAAATACTTAATGTAAATTCGGACATAACAACCAATGTGACAAAAGATTTCAAAGAACTTGATGAATTGAGAGCTGAAGTGAAAGAGCTTAAACAACTTTTACAAAATATTTCTACTGTTCGTCCGGAAGAAAATAATATCGATCCTCCTACTGAGGAAAAAGAAAATGAAATCTAAAACACAAAGGTTGGCTATTTAGTCAACCTTTTTTATTTTAAAATAATATGAGTACACTTTATAATAATAAATACGACATTCTAGCTAGTACAATTCAACCTAATCCTGCATCTGTTAAATATTGGGCAGATCTATCATCTAATCCAAATGGTGGGGATTTAAAGTATTTTAATGGTACTAAATGGATTTTAGTTAACAATAAAGCTACTGAAGACATTTCTCAGATAAAGCAACAGATAGCGGATTTAGAACAAAACAAAGAAGATAAAGTTGAAGGTAAAGGACTATCTACTGAAGATTATACTACACAAGAGAAAAATAAACTTGCTAGTCTTCAGAACTATAATGATAGTGAAGTAAGAGAATTGATTTCAGTGTTGAACCTTAGATTAACCACTCTAAGTGAGGATCTTGAAAGTTTGGAATCTAGAGTTGCTGCATTAGAAACACCTGCTGCATAAAATGGGATTAGATAATGTTTAAGAACAAAAAAGTATATTTTGGAATAATATATTCGTATCTAAATACAATTAACGGAAAGGTGTATGTAGGGCAAACTACTAGACCAAATGTGAGATATAAACAACACATACAGTGCGCTCTAAATAATTTAGATAATACTGTATTTCACAAGGCCATTAGAAAATATGGAATACAATCTTTTGTATATAAAGTTGAAAAAATAATAGTTTGTAATTCTTACAAACTATATCGCAAAAGAATTGATTTTTATGAAAGGTGTTTTATAAAATTATACGATTCTAAAAATACTGGATATAACATGACTAATGGAGGTGGTAATGTGTGGAACAATGAATTTAAAAAGGGTAAGCACCTTTCTGAAGAGCACAAAAGAAAAATCTCAGAATCTGGAAAGAGATTACACAAAACCAAGAACAATTCTATGGAGAATAACCCAAGATCGAAAAAAGTAATATGCGCTGATGAACTTGGTAATGTGATAAAAACCTACTCTTGTGCAAAGTACATTTGTATGGATTATCCAATTGTGTACAGTACTCTTAAACGCAAATTACAATTAAATAATTGTATAATTGACGGATTACATTTTTATTATGCAACTAAAATTGAATAGAATTTTTAAGACAAATACATTCACTATTGGTGAATTGTATATTAATGAAAAGTATGTAACGGACACTCTCGAAGATAGAGTAAGACCAGAAGGAGAAAAGGTTTATGGTAAAACTGCAATACCTGAAGGTACATACGAAATGGTATTATCGTATTCACCAAGATTTAAGAAAATATTGCCGGAAATCCTTAACGTACCTAATTTCACTGGCATACGCATTCATTGTGGCAATTCATCTGCCGATTCCAGCGGATGTATTCTTGTAGGTACTTGGGATGGTGAAAAAGAAGATTGGGTAAGTGATTCTAAAGTTGCCTTTAATAAATTAATGTCCTTACTCCAGAAAGCTGCAGACAACAAAGAAAAGATAACAATAACAATTAATAACTCGTGGAAATGACATTTAATTCACTAAATACAATTATAGACGATATTTATAACATTCTGAGAGACAATAATGTGTCAGAAAGTGAAAATTTATCACGTATACAGGTAGAACAGTGGATTCATCAATACAGGGCTTTTTTAATTAAGCAAGATTTGGATAAAGGTCGAGATATTAATCCTAGCTATATACAGACATTAGGTCCATTGCATATATCCAAAGTAAGTACATGCGGAGTGCCTAATGGGTTTCATTACGTATCAGATAAAGAATTACCTAAATTTATAGATTTGCATTTTGGCACTGGTCTAGTAGCAGTTAAAGATATGCATGGTAATCTGATTCAGGTTGGTAATGAAACAAAAGCTAAATATCAGACAAGTAGAAAATATACATGTAATGATTATATCGCTTACTTAAAGAATAATCATTTATATTTAAATGGACCTGGCTTTCTAGAGTATGTAGAAATAGAAGGCATTTTAGAAGACCCTACAAAAGTAGCAGATTGTTATGACTATGACAGTCCATATCCTATACCTGCTAATATGATCCCTACTTTGAAGAACTTAATATTTAGCAAAGAACTAAATATAATGTTAACTGTACCTACTGATAATACAAATAATAGTACTAATGATGTAAAACAATAATGAATGGAAACTAAGTCATATACTGGAAAAGATTTTTATACTAGCTACTGTGATTACATAGAAGATAACCCATTATATCAAGTAGACTATAAAACATTTAGAGGAATAATTAATGATTACTTTAAATACTTGAGAGATGAACTAATAGAAAATGGTAAAGAAATAAAGTTACCATGCAGATTAGGTACATTAAGTGTAATTAAACATAAGCCTAAAGAGTATTCTGGAAAGAGTCTTAGAATAGATTATGCTGAATCAAAGAAGCTAGGTAAAATGGTATATCACTTAAATGAACATTCAAACTTCTATAAATATAGATTTTATTGGAATAAGCATAATATGCTTACATCAAATAAGACTATGTATCAATTAGTAATGACTAGAGATAATAAGAGGCGGCTAGCCCAAATTATTAAAAATAAGGAAAGAGATTACTTAGAACTGTAAATTTTATGATAACAAAATTAACATCAATCAAAACTGCGATAGCCAAAGTAATAGCAGATCTAGGGTTAGAGGAAGATGAAATTAAAATCTCAGATTTTAGAGAGTGGGCAGCTGAGGCTATTGAAAAAATTGGTGCAGTACAACAGTTTGAACATATTGTTTCAGGTGTAGAAGGGGCTCCAATTATCAAAATACACTGCCATCAAGCACAGTTACCTTGTAACCTACATAAACTACACCAAGTTGCATATTCTTTTAATTGTGATGGGCCTTGGTTTCCTATGAGGAAAGCTACAGGTTCATTTGCTGCTTGGGGTTGTGATGAATGCTGTGACTGTGAAAAACCCGAAATGTGGGTTAAGGATGAAGTATTAGTAAATCTAGTTGTAGATCTATACGGTAATATTGATAAAACCGAAGCACTAGAAATGCTAAATACTAATAAAAACATGAAGACAATACTTAGGAACCTAATTAATAAGCATACTATTAATTTAGATTATATGAAAGGTAATACAAGTACGAATCCTAATTGGGATTTGCAGTACAGTATTAAACCCGGTTATATAATGACAAATGCACCATGTGGATATCTAAAATTATCATATAGTGCTATACCTACTGATGAAGATGGTTATCCATTAATTCCAGATAGTGCTTCATATATGGAAGCAATTTACTGGTACATTGCACAAAAGATAGGATTTCAAAAGTATATAAGAGGGGAAATGAATCAACGTATATATTATGATATGCGTAATTCTTGGAACTTCTACTGTAAGCAAGCATATGCAGAAGCTATGCTACCTAATGAAGATGAATTAGAGTCTATTAAAAATACATGGAACAAGATACATACAGAATTTCTTGATCATAATACGTTTTATAGTCATACTGGTTCTAGACAACATATATATAATGCCAATTAATTATGAGTGCAAGAAGACAAACAAATACATTCTCTGGTGGTCTTAATATGGACGTAGATTATTCTGTGTTAAAGGATAATCAATATATATATGCAGAGAACATTCGTATACTAACGAATGAAGGATCTTCTTTTGCAGCAATGCAAAATATAGAAGGATTCTTAATGTGTAGACCTTCTTCAAATTTGTCTGGTGAAACTATTATACACGTTACCACAGTAAGAGATTGGGCGATTGTTTTTACTAAGGTTAATGGTACAAATAACAATAATGTCTATAGAATTGATTTTTCTAGATCCCAAGAGGAACCAATTGTAACAAAAGTAGTAACTAATAGACCTTTAGATATAGAAGTATCATCTAGCAACGTAGCTGCAATTAGTAGTGTATGTAGATGGGAAGCAAGTAATAATGTAAAAGTATATTGGGCAGATGGTCATTCACAAATTAAAGTAATCAATGTGGATGATGATCACATATCTAGTAATTCATCTATTACTTCGGATACTATAGTAATGCTACCAAAGGCTACATTACCTCCATTTGAATTTAATGGATTTGGAACAGGTAGTTTAGAATCTGGAATGATACAGTACTGTTATCAATTGTTTAAAGTAAGAGGTACAGAGTCTGCAATATCTCCACTTACCCCTCTTTATCATTTGAGTGACGGAGATCAAAAAACTAATTACAATGCTGTAAAAGGAAGTTCTAAAGGACAAAATACTGGTAAGTCCATAAAGTTACAAGTAAGAAACAATAGTACTGGATTTGATAGACTTAGAATAATCTCTTTATTCTATAAGGCAAAGAATGAGGTACCTGTAATATCTATAGTAGATGATATAGTTATTGGAACTGGTTCTGTAATAAACTATGAAGATAAAGGTGGTAGCTTAGTATCGGAATTAAGTATTGATGAATTTAATTCATTAGCTAATTATACATTTATACCTGAAGTAATAGAATCTAAAGATAACAGATTATTTGCTGCTAATCTTACTGAGGAAACATGGGATGTAGAATATGATGCTAGAGCATTTAGAGCTAATTCTTCTGGTAATGTATTATTGCTATCTAACTCTGGTTCTTCGTTAAACTTTGCTCTATCAGCATTAACTACTACAAATATACCTAAAGACCACGATTGTATATGCCCATTTAATGTAGACGGCAGTGCATACAAATACACTACTTCTCCAACAGGAGGATACATACAAGGTGGAAAAGGTAAGAATGTATCATATAGATTCATTACTACAGATTTACTAGAAGATGCATCTACTACATCTAGAGGAATGATAAATGAAGAATTTACATTCAATGCTTCTTCAAGACCACTTACTAGTTTAGGTATTAACTATGAAGGTAACGATAAATCAAATTCAATAAGTTTATCGTCTGGTAATAAGATACCAAACTATTCTAATGCTGAAATAGAATCCAAAGTAAAAGGATATATGAGGGATGAAATCTATAGATTTGGTATTGTACTATACAATAAACAAGGTTTAGCATCTCCTGTACATTGGATAGGTGATATAAGAATGCCATCTAATAAAGATTCTGGTTATAAGTTTTTTACTTCCAATGAGGCTAGTGATTATGGATCTAATTTATCAGTTGTTACTAAACCTCTTGGCATTGAATTTGAAGTAAAGAATTTACCATCAGATGTGGTAAGATATGAAATAGTTAGATGCGAAAGAACTCTATCTGATAGAACTATATTAGCTCAAGGAGTAGTAAGTTGCATTACAAATTATGATAGAGATTCTAACATCTTAACACCATTCCCATATCTAGCTTATTCAAATAAGCATGGTTACTATGCAAAGACTCATAACGATGGAGATTTTCAATATACTTTTAACTTATCAGATACGCAATCTAATAATTATTTCATGTTCGTGTCTCCAGAAATAGCAGTCAACAGAGAAAATGCTGATGCATTAATTGATAAGTTTCAAACAGTTGAAAAGGTAGGATTTATGACATCTCCTATTACTGCGGACGGTGATTGGGGAATTACAGAAGCTGGAGCTACAAAAGTATTAGCAAATGCTAGATCTATAAAGTACGATGGTACTACGATAAAACCAACTAAAACATTAGGTAATCAACCTAGTAATGGCTATGTATCTGGAGGATGTGTTGTGATAAATAATGATGATTTTTATGCAGCATTGTTAGCTAAATACTATGGACTATATGTTGAAAGTGGTGTACAATCAGCTGCAATAGAAAGTGCAAAATATGCTGGTCCTAGTAGTCCTTGGTTAACAAACGGTGATCAGCCTTGGTATAATGCTGAAGCAGTGACTATTGGTGACAAAGTTTATTATAACTGGGTGTGGGATAATATTAGAACTGCAGGAGATGGTGAAGTAGATAAGACTGATGCAAATAATGTTAGAAAATATGGTCCACATGGAATTTGTGCTATATTTAAAAGTGATAACATGATCTCTAACATATCTTTAGCATCAGGATCTTCAAGTGCTAGATATTTAAATGCAGTAGTATTATGCAACATGAAACAAAGTGTAAATGCTTATGGTGGCAATTCCTACTCTGCTGTACAGAATTCTGTGTATATTACTACAGGAGCTAGTGCTGAATCTAGTGTTTCCACAGTGTTGTGTTATGGTGGCGATACTTATCTAAACATATTTGATTATAATAACTGTATGTTTAGTTACAATACAGATGATTATTATAATAATAAATCAAATAGATTATTTTTAGGTGCGTTCATACCATGTGAATCAAGTATTAATTTAGCATTAACCCATGCTGATTCATCTATAAATAGAACTTATCAAGCTGGTGATGGGTATGCTAATCATTTTGTAGAAGATGATATAATTACTGTTGGTGATTTGTATACTCAGAATACTCCATCATATGCATACAATGATGCTTACTCTGCTCAACCTAATGCAAAAAAGTTTGTAGCTAAATCTATTTACAATATAGATAATTTGTTAACAGATACTCGTATCATATCTTCAGAACTCAAAACAAATAATGAGGTTACTGATTCATGGACAAAATTCAAAGTAGCTAATTATCTTGATGTAGATACTAGATTTGGACCAATTAATGATATGAAGTTGTTTAAAAACAATTTAGTATTCTGGCAAACAGACGCTTTTGGCACAGTTGCAGTAAATGAACGTTCTATTATAACTGATAATAACCCCGGTGCTCTTACTCTAGGTATTGGTGGTATACTAGACAGATATGATTACTTTACTACAATGAATGGTGAAAGTCCAAACCAGTTGAGAGCAAATACTCAATCGGATAGCACTGTATACTGGTATGATAGTAAACGTAATGAGATATGTGGGTTTAATGGTCAATTACAAACAGTATCTAAATTAAAAGGAGTTCAATCTTATTTGAATAAGAATAAAGACTTATTTAAAAAAGATCCTATTGCAGTTTATGATAAGAAATATAATGAAGTTCTGTTTACTCTAGGAGATAAAACATTAGCATTTAATGAACAATTAGGGGTATTTACTTCATTCTATAACTATAATCCAGACTATTATGCAGAGTTTAGTGATAAACTATATTTGTTTAAATCATTAAAACTATTTAAGTATAATGGTGGTGAACAAACCAATTTAGATTCTGATAAAGCGAAAGTATCTGAAATAGAATTTGTAGTAAATGCAGAATATCCACAAACTAAAACATTTGATAATGTTGAATATGGTGGTGATTTTACTACAGATACTAATTTTGATTTGATACTATTTACTACGAAAAGGCAAACTAGTGAAACATTAACTAGTGAAGATATTGATTACAGAGAGGATACTTATAAATTTGCAATTCCTCGTAATGCGTTAAAGCTAAATGAAGTAGAACAGCTAGCTAATAAATCCTATAAGGACAGAATGAAAGGGAAATATCTTATCTGCAATTATAAATATGATTGTAATGGTGGTAATGAATTTAAAGTACCTTATATTAGTACAGCTTATAGATACTCAATGATATAATATGAAAAAGAAAATTAATAAGAAAAACGTACCAGCATATGCATTTGGCATGGATCAACTGCCTAATTACCTTGGTGGAGCTAATGTTCTTGGCTCTGCCATTTCTGGTTTATCAGGAGAGGGTTCTACTGGAGATGTAGCTGGTAGTACTATAGGTGGCATAGGATCTGGAGCCGCTACTGGTATGACATTAGGTGGTCCTATAGGAGCTGCTGCAGGAGGAATTATTGGTGGACTTACTGGTTTATTTGGAGCTAGAAGCCGCAAAAAACAGATGGAACAAATGCGGCGTAGAAAAGAAACCATGAATAAAACTCAACTAGGTATGAATGCTGCAGCAAATCAAACAGCAGAATATTGGGATGATAATGTGTTAGCATATACTTATGAGAATGGTGGTATACTTCCTGATTTAGCCTATGTAGACAATAATGAGGTTATCAGAGGGGACGATGGAACTATTATGCAAATTCCTAATAATAGACCCGGTACAGATAATCATTTAATTGATGCGTCTAATTTAGAGTCAGTATTATCTGACAAAATTAAAAGACCGGGAACAAATAAAACTTTTGCACAAGAAGGTAAAAAACTTACTAGAATGACGAAGCCAAGTAAAGGTAAAGATATATTTGCTGATAATACAAATATGTTAAATAAACGAAATGCTAACTTTGCATATGATAATCTATTATCAGAACAGGAGGAAGTAAAAGCTAAAAAAGGAATTAAACCTAAAAAGAAAGGTATTCCTGCTTATGAAGATGGAAAACCCAGTAATAAAACTCCATTTTATATTCCCATTAATTATGGTTCTCTTCTGGGTGGTCTTCCTACGTTTCTTCTTAACACAGCTGTAAACAGTTTGTCTGCAAATTATGTTTATAATCCTAACAATAAGAAAACAAAACTAGATCCAAATAAGCGGATAATTCAAACATATGGTAGTGCTCCTGCCTTTTATGCTCCTGTAACAGGAGATGGTATAGACGCTATTACATATGCTAATGATGAGCCGATTTCTGTTGATACACCTGTTGTACCAACTAAACCTGTATCGCCTACTCCTGCAGTAAATACAACTAAAAGTGTACCAAGTAAAAGTACTACAAAAACTCCAAGTACAAGCTCAACTAAAACGGTTCCTAATTATAACTTTGTAGATGCTCCAATGCTTGATATTGAAGAACCAGTTATTGGTTTCAATGATGCTTATACTCAATCTTTAGAAGCGCCTAAGAAACCAGTTGCAGCAAAACCGGATTTATCTCCTATATCAAATACGGTAGGTAATAAAAAGAGTCCAAAAGATAAAGCTGGGGTTATTGATTATTCTCCAGACTGGTTGTCATTAGCTCCTACCGTATATAATGCTTTACAATCTTTACGTAATCCAGAGTATGAACAAACTGTTTTAAATCCTTACACAGGTGCTATTACTAATACTATGGCTAGACGTAGAATGAATATAGAACCTGCAAGATTAGCCAACAGTAGATCAAGGGCTATTTCAAATTATAACTTAGCAAATATTAATGCTAATACTGGTTCTAATTTAGCAGCAAGAACTCAAGCCGCTGTTGATGAATATGCTGCTAATGCTAATATGTATGCTACTAAACAAAATGCAGATAATGCTTACTTAGGTGAATACGCTAATACTTTAAATAATTTAGGTCAGCAATTTGTTCAAAGTAGAACTCTTGCAAATGATTTAAATGCTAAAAATAGAGCAGCTGCTAGAAGCTTTGGTACTGCTGCTGTTAGTCAATTAGGACAATGGTCTCAAGTAAACAGACAGATGAAGAATCAAGCAGCAAGAGATAACATGATTTATCCATATCTAGCTAATTTCTTAGCATATGGTAATCCTACAGAGTTAATTCAACAGATGAATAGACAATATTATAAAAGATAATTATGGTAAATAGATATGATCGTCCTGCAGAAGCGCAGTTCATAAATACATATGTTCCTCTACCATTCCAGCAATTATATACTCTAGGTAAAGAAGCAAATGCTAGAGTAGATAAAGCTATTGCAGATTTATCTGGTGCTCTGGATAAATGGTCTGATTTTAGATCACCATCAGAAAAAGATACTAAGGCTTGGTACGATGAGACAATGGGTAAAGCTAAACCTATTATTGATAAATTAGCACAAAATATCGATTCTCTTAAAACTCCAGAAGGTAGAGCTCAGATTAATTCTTTAATCAATAATGTGGATAGATATAAATTGGCTACTTTAAAGCAAAGTAGAGAGGGTATGCTACAAAGAATGGAAATGAATCAGAAGTTAGCAGCTGCCGGTAAATTTAATGAAATGTGGCATGGAGTTGATTTTGCTAACTACGATACACTTACTTCTGGAATTTATAATGATGTATCTCCTTTAGCATATAAGGATGTTAGAGAGTTATCTGATCCGTATTATGCTAAGTTGCAAAGAGGATATCTATATACAAAAGGTGGTTACGATTACTTTGGAAATTCAAAGGAAGATATTGAAGCTGTAGCAGATGCTCACTATAATGATATCGTTAGTACTCCAGAAGCACAGAAGCATATGCAGTTATTTAAGCAAAGAACTGGGGCTACAGATGAAGAAGCTCAAGCTTGGTTTAGGCAACAAATTATTGATTCTAATATTGATAGAACCATTAGACCAACAAGAGAGCTTAATCAGTATGCTAAGATGGCTGCTGAGCAAGCATATCGTAGACAGTTGAAAGCTGCAGAGAACGCTCAAGGTTCTCCAGTACAATTTACTACAAAGCTTGCTGCTACACTTATGAACAGACCATATGGCCCTCAAACATCTGAAAGAGGAAACAAATTAACTTATAATTCACAGTTTGATAGAATACAAAAAACATTTGCTCCTGATAGTAAATATAGAGATATCTATATTAACAGAGTGGATGAAAATGGCACTCAATTACCTTTAAATAGAAACAAGAGTGCATATGGTATTGTATCAAGATTGTCTACAGATATTGGTTCACAAGCAAACTTTATTAATGGCGCAATGCTTGATAAATCTTCTATGGTTAGAGGATTAGCAGGTACTCCAATTTATTCTGGTAATAGCGTTTATGGAATGATGACACCTGAACAATATATCAACTCTAAGTTTGGTTTAAGCGTTAATGAAGCTAACTGGAACCCAAATCGAGTTAAATTTGAAAGAGACCTTATTGCTGGTAATATTCCTAATGTGGGAGTTACACCTACTAATAAAGTACTTATTGAAAATGGTATTCCCGGTGATGAACAATTCACTCAAGAATACAAAGCGTATGTTCCAGTACAATACTTCATTGATAATGGCTATAACTTTGGAGAAACTGATCCTGAAAAGCTAATTAAAAATGAAGACTTTAATAAGTTCTTATCAACATTAAATGGTAGATTACCTAGTCCTTCTGGAGACATTGTTAAGAAACCTAATATCAAATTTGGTAGTGATAAAAATGCTGCATATAGAGAGATACAAAGTAGTGGATGGTTATCAGATCCTCAGTATGCTGCAGCTATTCAATATGATGGTATTTATGTAGAGGTACCTGTTATGCGTCAAGTACTTAATAATCAGCAAACTAGGGAAAGAGCTAATTTGGAAGAATTCCAATATACTAAAATGGGTTCTAAATTAAATGCTGCTTACAGAGGAGATAATGAAGAATTAATCTATGGACAGTAAAAATAATATACAAGATATATCATTAGCCACTAGACTTCGTAGACAAAATTACGAAAGATATCTAGATGGTTCTAATGCTTCAAGTATTGGGGTAGGATCTACAGTAGATCCTACTTTGGTGCTTAGAGACTTAGCTGGTTATAACAAAGATAGTTATAATAAAGATTTAGATACAGAAAGCACTCTAGATGAAAGTTCTAATGATCTTAGTACTACAGAATTAATATTTAATTCTGCAAAGGCAATGCTTCGTGATATGAACGAAGCACAGTTGTCAAATACTAGAGGTGTATTACGTAGGGAAGTATTACCAAATATAGACAGATTTAATAGCAATCTTAATCTATTTTCTGCATATGACAATTTAATGTCTGAGAAGAATTCTCTTCTTAATCAATTATCTACTACTCAGGATAGTAATGAAGCAGACGCAATAGCAATTCGATTACAAGAAGTTGAAAACGAATTAAATCAGACAAAAGAAGGATTAAGCGCATTGGGTGTATCACCTGATTTAAGTAATGCTCAAGAGGTACGTGCACAACAAGAACAGCAATTACAGTCATATAAAGATAGAGCTCAAGAGCTATATGATGATATAGCTACAGATGAGGCTGATATTGCTAGATATAAAGTAGATGAACGCTTCCAAAGAGGTATGGAAGAGAATAGCGAATTTAAATGGACAGAACCAAGTAAATGGATATATTCTGTACCATCTGCTGTAGGTTCTTCTTCTTCTGCTTGGATGTGGCAAATAGCACCATATGCTACTACAGCGTTAAAAAGCGTAATGACTAAGAGTCTATTGAAAGCAGGTACTATGGCATTAACTGGAGCTGCTGCTGGTAGTGTAGCTCCCGGAGCTGGTACTCTTGCAGGTGGGGCTATTGGTGCTACAGCAGGAGCATTAAGCATTGCATTAGATCTAGGTAATGCTGCTATGATGATATATTCTAACTATAAGCAAGCTGAGAATGAAGCTAATGCTAACGTATCAGATGATTATAGAGATAGAGTATCTAATATATTAAGTCAAAGCGGTAGTTCTGTACAAGCTGTAGTTAATACTGCTAGATCACAAGATTTACCAGAAGAGTTCAGCAAACTCACTGATGATAAATTGTTTGAAAAGATTCTTGATGGTCAAGTACAAGTAGAAGATCAATCTTTAAATGAAGCTATATCTCAAGCTAGACAAGGTTTAGATAGAGATTTTGCTCAAAATATGGCCATCACTTGGGCTAGTAACTTAGCTGAGGATGCTCTTATGGTTCCATACTTTGGGAAAATTGCAGATGGTTGGATTGGTAAAGGTCTTAATACAGTTGCATTTGGAATGAACCCTGTTGAAGGTTTAGGAGAATTAGCTGCTAGTCAAGCTAAAAAGAAAATGTCTAAGTATGTATTAGGTAGAAATGCTATTGATGTTGCAACAAAAAAATGGGCTAATAGAGCTGCAAAAGCCGCATATGTTGGAACGGATTTAGCATTGCGTAATGCTGCAACTGCATTTAATGAAGCAATTGAAGAAGGATCACAATATACTACAGGTCAAGCCTATAAGCGTGGGGACTTTGATAGTTCTGATTTAGACCTAGAAGGATTAGCATCATCCTTAGTAGGAGCATATAAAGAAAAAGCTACTACTGTAGCTAACATATTAGGAAGTCCATTTGGCTATCAAAATCCATTATATGAAAACGATACAGAGTATTGGAACAATGTTAAGTTAGGAGCTGCTGCAAGTCTGTTATCTCCAATCCAAGGTACTGTTAATGTTAGAGGTGCTTATTCTCTTGTGAAAGATACACAAGGGATGGATAGAGTAAATGAGTTAGCTGCAAATGAAATCAATTCTAAGGAAGAGATGGAAAAAGCAATAACTTATGCTAGTGGTAGACTAAAAGGACATGAAGCTGAGATTGTAAATGCTTGGAGTATGTTGGCTGATGGTAAAACAGAGAACTTACCAGAAGGGTTTAACAGAGAAGATGCATTAGAAGAAGCTAAATTTGCATCTAGAGCTTTTTCTTTAGCTAAGAGTAAACAAATGAAATCCTTAGCTAAAACTATGGGCATTGAGGAAGATACAGAAGAATATGGTACGCTTGTTGGTCTTGCAATGCAAGCAGAAAAAGAGTATACTTCTTCTATTCAAAATGCCAGAGTAAGAAGACAAGAATTAGATAATGCTAAGAATAATTTTGTAAATGATCCTATATCAGAGGAAAGCCTAACAATTGCTATAGATAGTGCTTATAGACAAATTAATGATACAGCTACTACTCAAGATGAAATTGTATCTAAAGATGAATTAAGAGAAATTTATGATAGGCAAAGACATTTGAATATCATGAACAATATGATTACCGAGATTGATACAGCAATAAATCAATTGAATGAAAGTAAAAATGAATCTGAGTTCAGAGGTAATCAATACTCTTTAGCTAAATTAGAGGATATGAAATATCGTCTAAATGCTAGAAAGAAATCTATTCTAAAGAGTATGCCATCTTGGTATAAAAATAATGCTAACACTATTAACAATGTAGATACAGCTATGCAGTTCGTTACTATGAACGAACACGTATCTGGTCTTAATAAAGCTACAGAAGATAGTATATTAGCAGAATTAATGCTAGAGAGGAATAGAGAGATCTTAAATTCATTTCATGGTATAGATAATGGTAGAATTACTCCTACTGAGGAAGTAGAAAGAGAGAATATAATAGAGCTAGGTAAGACTAAACCTTATAAGAAATCTAAGAAATTAAGACTTACTGCTTTAAGAAATATTCATGAACACCAAGGAGATACTCTTATTAGTGAAATGTTTGATTTATATCAAACTAAAAAAGCTGAAAGTAAAGAAGCTGCAGAAGGTGCACTAGGGGTTACTGAACAACAAACAACATCTAAACCTGTTGTCCCTTCTAAGCCTGTCACTGCTCCTACCGGACCAATGCGTACTGAGCAACAAGCAGCGCCAGAAGTTGAGCAAAAACCTACTCCTCAAGTAAGGAAAACCACTAGACCTACTCAAGCTAATATTGCATCTCAAGAATTAAGTGAAGCTGATCAAGCCATTATAGCTGCTGCAGAAGGACAAGATATTGGTTTAACTCAAAGAAAACAACAACCACAAGTTGAACCTGAAGTTCAACCTCAAAATAATGACAGTGCAAAAACTGAACCTGTTGAAACTAATGAAATATTAGGTGCAGATGAAGATCCATTTGCTGGTGGAGTAGGTGGTGTAGCAACTGAAGATGTATTTAATGAATATGGTGGTGCTGTTGAGGAACCTACTAAAGCATCAAAGAAAACTAAAGAATCTAAACCAAAAGCAACTAAAACTGAGCAGGCTAAAAAAGATACTGCAAATGCTAAAGAAGAATTTAATGAAGCAGCAAGAAACTTCTTTGATCTTCTTGAAGATGATACTTTAGGATTCGCATTTGATCCTGCTGCTCAAGCTGAAAAGCAAGCAAAAATATTCAAAGCTTTCTTAACAATGCTTGGTAAAGCATTTAACTTAGGAGCATATAAGTTCAAAGAAGTAGCATTGAATATGTATGAAGCTATTGGTAGGGATAGAGAAAAGTTATCTCAACATTTTGATGCTATTAAGGGAGCATATTCTACTGCATACTATAATATGCCAGAGAATGTTAGAGGTAAAATGACAACACCAGCAGAAGTTGCTGAGATTACTGTAGATGATTTGTTTGATCCACAACCAGCAGATTTAACTGAAGAAGAAGTTAACGATGCAGCCAAAGATGGAGTTATACCTACACCAGTTACTCCCGGTTCGGTTCCACCTGATGCTATTAGTGATTCAGAATTAGCTGAATTCACAGAGAATAGTGAATTAGGTATTTTAAATACTTTCCATTATACTCCTACTGCTAATATTGGTGAAACTATAGAATTAGGAGGTGCTAGAATTCAATTCTCTCCTAACTCTGAATTACCTAAGCTATTTAAAACTAAACAAGATAAACTTACTTATGAATATTCTGTAGCACCTTACTATGATAATATTCGTAAGAAAACAGTACAATGGAATGATCCTAGTACCTATGATTATGCCAGAGTAGGATTAATAATTACTAATACTGAAAATGGTAAAAGGTATTGGGTTGCAATGAGAAGTCCAAATAATATTCGTAATCTTACTCCAGAAGAATATCCTGAGATGATAAGAAAACTACGGGAACGTAGACAAGAAATTATCTCTAGGTTTGTAATGAAAGATTCAAATGGGTCTTTACTAAATAAGGTAGATACTAGAATAAAGGTAACTCCTACTAGATTGTTGTTGCATAATGCTATTGAAGGTACTATTTCTCAAGAGATACCAGTAAATGATAAACAATTTAAAGATGTATTTCAGTTTAGTGATAATCTAGATGAAGAAATCAATAACTTTGGTTATAGCACTGGTGTTAGACACGCACAAACTATTTTTACATTACAAAAGGAAAACACTGGATTTAGTTACACAGAAAAGAAAAAAACTGCTACAACTTCAGGTGGTGTGTACTACATTATTGATGGTAGTAAACGATTATCTGGTAGAAAATTGCCACTAAAGCTATCTATGGCAAGATTCAATACCTATCCTAAATTAGCAGAGGCGATTGCTACTATTGTATTTAAAAATGGTTTTAAAGGTGGTGAAAAAATAGGTAATACAGATTTAATTGCATCTGATATTATTGAAATGTTTTTAAATTATGGCTATCCTACATCTGTGGAAGAAGAAACTGATATTAGTGATGCTGCAAGAGCAAATTTGCTTAATAAACAGTTATTCATTACACAAATTGGTGGGTTAGGGGTTCTCCAATATGGAACTAATAAAGTGTCTATAAGAGGCTTATCTGAGAGTAGAAAACAAGAAGAACGCAATCATTTTAAAGATTGGTTAATGGCTAATCAATCTATACCGTTTAAAGTGCCTTCAAAACGAAATGAGAATCTTACAGTAGTAATGAAATTAGGTCAACTATTTTCTGGTAGATTAGCTAGTAGTGTTGAAAAAGCAGGTGGTAGATTAGAATTATTTGATGGTATAGTATTTACTAGAGAAGATATGAACCATACATTATTATCTTGGATGATAAGAAATGGTATGATCAAATCTAATCTTAATGCAGGAAGATATGAAAGACCATATGTAATTGCAGATGGTATGACTCAAGATATGCCTACAACTATACCTGATTCTACAGCAATTCCAGCAACAGAAGAAGCTCCTAAATCTGAAACTCCTAAACCATCTAGAAGACGTAGATCATTTAATGATTTATCTAGTATGGGAGGTAGTCAAAAAGAAGTTAAAGTGAACTTTACTCCTAATAAAAAATATACTACTAAGGAGAAACTGAATAAGGTTCAAGCTAAAAATTTCTTGAAACAAAAGTTAGGTATGACAGATTCAGAGATCAATATAATTGATGTAGCTGTATCTTCTGATATGCCTGCAACAGCTATGTCTTATATGACTAAAGATAGTATAACACTATATAACAGTGATCCAGCTGGTGTAGAATTTCACGAAGCATACCATAGAGTATCTCTATTATTACTTTCTGATCAAGAAAGAAATAAAGTATATGAAGAATATCGTAGAATACACCCTAATCTTAAAAATGCATCTGATAAATATGTAGAAGAAGCGTTGGCAGAAGAGTTTAGAGGGTATATGATGTACAAGACTCCAAGAAAGTCTTATAGAATTACTAAATGGTTTGAAAAACTACGAGACTTCATTATGTCTCTATTTGGTAGAACTTCTCCTACTAAAATCTTTAGAGGTATATATGAAGGTAAGTATGCTAATATCCCAGTAAGTCAAGAAGCTAAAGATAGATTTGAGAAAGCTTATAAAAATAGAGTAAACTTTACTCAACATGGATATACTTTCCAGAACATAAAATCTCTTGATAACTATAATCAGGCTGTAGAATTCTTTGCAATATCTTATATTAATCAATCATTAAGCTCCCAATCTTTTGTAGATGATCTTACTAAGATACAGATCGACTACCAAGATATGCGTGATTTACTTGAGGATTTGTCATATGATGATAATGCTACACCAGAGCAAAGAGCAGCTGCTAATGAATTATATGAGCACTTTGATATATTCCAAAAAGATATTAAGTCCTATCTTGATTCTTTAAGCTTAAGACAAGTAAAAGAAGAAGAGGAATATGATGAAACTGAGGAAAGAGATGGTGGTGAAATTGAAAAGGAAAACTTTGATAAATATGATAAAGCTTCCTACGAAGTATCTGTATTACATAATATTAGACCTGCTGTAAAACTTTTCTTATCTTCAATAGAAGATCGTGTATACAATAAAGCTACAGATAGTTATGTAAGAGATATGAATGCTGAAACTGGAATACCTAGAGTAACACCATTCCTTTCGGCTTGGAGACGAATTGTAGATAAATTATTTGATGAAGATACTTATGATGGATTAATCAGGAAATCTGCTCAATTAGCAAAAACTGATCCATTCTATGCTTCTGTGTATAATAAGTTATCCTCAGTAAAGGATTCTAATCTTCAGACTCAAATATTTCAAACTATTACTGGTTATAGACATAACTTCCTTACAGTAGGATTCCAAAATGTTGGTACAGATACTATTCAGTACATAGCCAACTTAGGTGGTAGTGTTAATCTACGTAATGGTAAAAGATTAGTAGCTGATTGGAATAGAAATTTCTATAATAGTAACATGGTAATTACTGATGCAGAAGGTAATCGTAAGCCTAACATGGAATTACTAAAGACTATTAGAGATGATATCAATACATTAAATACTAGGTTAGCTAGAATGAATGAATCTACTAGCAATGAAGATTTTAATGCGGTATTGTATAGCTATGTAGATGTATATAATAAGATTGGTATTGCAATTAATTTTGATACTTTATACCAAGCTATTGTAGATAAGGTATCATCAGTTAATTCAGTTAATAAACCTACAATACTGCAAGCAGCTAAAGAATTGTTATCTAGTAATAGAGATGGTAGTTTAGCTAAAGCAATTCCTGAAATTTTGCGTAGACCTGTTAAAGATAAGCCTAATGATAGAATTAAAAGATCTATTGATGGTGTATTTACTGGAGAGAATAGTATATTAAACTTAGCTATTGTTCATTACCAGCTTAATAACAACAATCTTGAAGAGAAGGTTTTAGGCCCTAAGAATACTACAGTATATCCATTATCTAAGCATAATTATCTTACTTTAGAAATTAAGAAACTTAATAATGATAGGAATTATGTTAGTAGATTATTAAAATGCCCAATTAACTCTTCTTCACTAGTCTATGATACATTAAAGAATAGTCCCAATACTAGACTTACTGTGGGTACTTTGCTCAATATTACAGAATATAATTCTGGTAATACTGGTACAGACTATCAATCAGCTCCTAGAATAGAAACATTTATTTCTAAGTTTGTTTGTTCTGAAAATGATATTCTTATCTTACCTACGATGTCTGATAAAAAAACATATATGCCAATTCAAGGATTAAAAATGTTTAAAGGTCGTACTTTAAATATTACTCCTGTTGACGATTATGTTGAAATGAGATTTTCTGACGATGTATTAAATCAATTCTATAAATACTACAGAAGTGAATATGATGCAATTCTACAGTATCGTAGAATGAAATTAGTAGAAGATAAGATTGATGATTCTAACAGACCTACAATGTACTTTGGTAAAAAGGGTGAGGATAATGGTAAAGGAGGTAAGTTTAGAATCGCTCGTGGTGTATATCATTATACTGAAGATGGTAATGTACAATATATTTCTTTCAGTTCAATGAGTGACAAAGAGTTGATGGATTATTTTAACAATGTTGCTCAATTGAAAGAAGACTTAAATACTACATTAGGAGTGTTTGTTGGTAAACAGTTAGATTATGTACAGAAATTAGGTCTAATTGAGAAAACAAGTGATGGGTATTATAAAAATAAATTCTTACCTGTAAGTTCTATTAATGATAGAGCCAATAAGTTATCTAATGATATTGCTACATTAGCAGGAAAGGAAAATGAACTAAATAGAAACCATATAGCTATTTATGATGCTATTTCTACATTTACTGTTAATAACTTTGTATCAATGTTTGAAACAGAAAAGATCTTGTATAAAGATGTAGCATTCTTTAAAAATTATCCTGATGTATCTAAACGTCTTGCTGGTACATTGTCAACTGGTGATAGACCTAGAACAGATTTCTCTGATCCTAATCACATAATGAATAAGGTTGCTAGATACAAACAAGGTAGATATAATGTAGCAGGATTGAAAGATGTAGAATTACGTACTAATCAACCAAAAGAATTATACAAGGCAATCTATGACGCATATGTAAGAGAATTAATGGAGAACTCTGGTAAATATACCAAAGAATACATTGATACTGCATTTGAATCTGGTGACTTATTTAACAACGAAAGTATACCACAAGGTATCAAAGATAAGGCTAAAGAGAGTACAGAACGTGACTTGTCGTTGTATGGTGATATCAAGATGAACAAGGATGGTAATATAGAGGTTAATGAAGAAGAAACTCCAATTAACCAAGCTGATGCATCTGTATACTGTTCACCTACTATGTATAAGGCTATCTTAGCTAGTCAAGGTTTATTAGATCCTAAAGTAGAAGAAGCTATCGATTATGTCGAACAGCATGCTGATGATTTAGGTGATATTAGAAAATATGTAAATACATTATCTGCTGTATTATCTCCTAAAAAGATGGTATATTTTGGTAATGAAATACTTCAACCAATACCCGGTGAATTCATTAATATGCCTATCTTTAATAAGATGGCTATATTCCCGTTATTTAAAGTACTGGCTACTGGAGATTTAAGAGTATTGTATGATAGGATGAATGATGTTAATAATCCTATTGATATGTTTACTACAAAATCCGCAGTAAAGGTAGGTAACATCAAAGAATATGACTTCTATACAGATGCTACTCAAAATGAAATAACAGAAGAATTCAAAAAGGATGATAAAGGAACCTATTCTAAACCTATTATATATAGACAACAGAATTTTGGTAACTTACTTAATCAGATGCCTATTGAAGCTCATGATGCTGAAAAGCGTATGTTGGTTACTCAGGCTATGAAAACAGTATTCTCAAACATTAGATTAGATGGAGACTATATAATCCCTTCTAGTAGTGGTGTAGATCAAGATGTTACTGGTAGAAAAGGTAAGAAAGTTAATGGTAGACAACTAATTAAATTAGCAATGGATGCTATTGACAATCTATCAGATAGAGGACTCAACAGAATTCTTAAAGACTTACATGCTGAAAAGAATGAAGATGGCACATATTCTTTTAAAGATCTGCAAGGTATATCTGATAAGTTAGTAAGAGATATGATATCCTCTAATATGGATTCTGATATTATCGATCAGGTTACTCTTGATGAAACTGGTAATTTTAAGGTTCCATTGTCTGCTTCTCCTGTAGCTAAGCAATTGGTTACAAAAATTATATCCGCAGTAAACAAAGAGACTGTAGATATTAATTTGCCGGGTGGTACATTTGTACAGATGTCTTCATTTGGTTTAAAATCTATTGATAAAGTAAAAGCTAGTGAAGCTGGTCAATATTCTAAGTACCAAATTAATAATGGTGAAAGACTTAAACTAATTGCGGATGATAGATCTATGGAATGTGTAATTTCAATAAATCTATTGAAACACATAATCCCCGGATATGAAAATATGTCATTTCTGCAAGCTAGGCAGTGGTTAATAGATAATAATATAATTGGCCCTAATGCCTCACCATCTGCAATGGCATATCGTGTACCTACTCAGGGTATGTCTTCTATTGCTGCATTAACTATTAAAGATGTAGTAATGTCTCAAGCAGGAGATATAATTATACTACCAGATGAGTTTACTGCAAGAACTGGTTCTGACTTTGATATTGATAAGTTGTTCTTGACAAGATATAATTATACTTCTCGTAGAAGTAATAAGCCCGGAAGAGAAGCAACCAAAGATGAAATAGAATCAGCATTGAGTGGTTTTAATGAATATGCTGATGAAATTTTAGCTATTAAAGATGGCGAACCTGTTACTAGAAGATCTACACAGAATATGGCAGCATTAGTTAATGATTATCTTAAAAGTAAGAATTCTAATGTTACATATGATATTACAGATGCAACTTATAAAGTTTATCCATATATATCTTCTAAAACGGAATTTGATTATAATAAACCAATGAATGAGCAATCACAAGGTGCTATAGAAAACCTATTGATTGATACATTTATGGCTTCATTACTTGATTCTAAGAATACTCATGATACTACTAGACCATTGGACGTTCCTGTTAATATCATGAAAAATGGTATTGTAAAGAAGTATTTCCCTGATAAAAAGAATGATATTGCTTTGTATGAATATACAGAAGAATATCAAGATACTTTAAAGCAAGACTTTGCTGATAGTAAAGGTGGTATTGGACCGTTTGCATTAAATAACCCTCACCATGTATTAGGTCAATTAGTTGAATTAGTAATGCAATCTCCAGAGTACCTACCGAATATAGGTAACTTGCATAAAGTTAGTGGTGTAGATGATATTCATATTCTAGACTGGTTGTCTGCATTGATTAGTGCTCACGTAGACGTTGCTAAAGATAACTATATTATTAAGCTTAATGTAAATGGATTTACATATAATCTTACTAACTTCTTATTGAGAAACGGTGTAGGTAAGAACACTATGTATTTTGTTTCACAAGAGATCATGAAAGATCTTGCAAACGATTATATACAGAGTAGAGGAGTCTATGCTATAGATAATACTAAACCATTTTATAGAAGATTCCAAGAAAAGGAAAAGGCAGTATATGATAGATTTGTTACTAAAGCAAAGAGCTTAGCTAAATCTAATGAAGATAAAGAAAACCTTGACTTATTACTTAAGAATGAACAAGTTACAGATCAAGTATTATTTGAAATTCCAGAACAAGGGAAATTAGGTTATTTAGAAAATCTTCTTCGTAAAGCTAATGATAAAGAAAAAGATTTTGATTATTACTATGGACAAATACTTGTATATAAGTTATTCAAAGAAATAGAACCTATGGCTCAGGCAATGTCTGATCTTGTAAAAGCTTCCCAAGTAGATACTAAGAAGTTTGGTAAGAACTCTATTGAAATGAGGACATTCCTACAAAATGTTGCTGATTGTTATACTAGCCCATATTTCACGCCAGAAATGGTTAATAAATTCTTTAATGAAACCTTCTTACAGAAGAAGATTGACAATAGTATCAAGTTTACTTTAGATTTGCTTGGTAAAATTAATATACAATCTTCTGATGAGTATTATAGGGTATTCAGATCCCTTATTAATGCTAGTGGATTTTCCAAAGTAAAGGATAAACAGGCTGTAACAGCATTTACTAATGCTATTGATTCTTACTGGAGAGCTTATTCATTGTATGATAGTACTAGTAGTCCATTAATTAATAGTATGAAAGAGTTGAGGGATCTATTCATTGGTCCTAATACTATTGCTAAGAGAATCAATAGGATTAAAACTGATATTATCTCTGATGCTGCTTCTAAAGGTGGTAAATACCCAATTATTTCTGTTACTAATGGTAGAATTAGTAATCTATTCCTTAATAGTATTACTGGTGTAACTGATACTACAGGTAAAGCTATAGACTATATCCGCTTAGACTATTCAGATGATATTAGTTCTAATGCTAGTAGACAGATTAGAGAATACTGGCAAGAATTATTAGATAGTGATAATCAAGAATTACATGATTTAGCTTATGATTTAGTTCGATATGCAGTATTTAGTGGTCATGGTACTAAACACTTGAATTCTCTATTTGATTTTATACCTACTAGGGTATTAGATGAACTTGGTTATTATGAGACTGTAAGAACTTTAGAGAAAAATATAGATGATTTCTCTAATTTGTTCACTCCAGATGATGTAGATGAAATCTATCGTAATAACTGGCAAGATAATAACATGGTCCCTGTAATAAACACAAATACTAAAGGTATCTATATTCATAGAGAAAAAGTTGGTAATAGATTAGTTCCTGTAGCTATTAAAGGGTCTTCTAGAAGATATGTTTGTAAAGATGATACCGATGTTCCATTGTATCATCCATATGTTAAAATGAGAGATAACAATGCTACTGGTGGATATAATCTATATAAATATGTTGGTACATTTATTAAAGATAATGGTAAAACTAAAACATATAAACCATTGTATATATTAGTGAATAAGAAAGGATTTAGGCAAGGTGGTAAAGGTTTTGTATCTGAATACTTATCTCCATATACTACTGGAAGTAAATATATATCTAGATTCTCTATTATTCCGGGTAATAATGTTGCTCCGAGATTTGCTAAATATGATAATAACTTCTTAGAAGATATTCCAGATATTATTAACAATGAGATTGTACCAAAGATCAATTCACAAACTAATAAGGTAAGTGGTAAACCATTAAGTGGAGTATTTTATTCAAGAAATACAATTGATTATATGTTTAGTACTGTTGAAAATGATTCAGCTCCATTAGTAGATACTAGTATGGATGAAAATGGTGAAGTGGTAGAAAACACTATTGAACAACCTTCTACTTCTGAAAATGAACAGACTGAACAAACTAATGAATTCAATAATGAGAATGAATTTCCTACAGATGAAATGAATCATTGTATAAAGTAATCATATATGAAAATAATTTGTCCTAATTTAAAAAATGAAGAAGTTGCAAGAGAATTTGAAGAATTAAAGAATGCAACTAGTGAAGCAGCGGCTTATCATATATGGTCGCAGAACAATGGTAATGGCATAGATAAGGCTCCCAATGGGGAGCCATCTAATCTCTTTTCAGACCTTTTAGAGCATTATAATGGTGATAGAGTAGCTGCTATTCAAGCTAAAGCTAGAACTTATTCTAAGAGCTTTAAAGAGTGGTTTGGTGATTGGACTGGTAATGTATCTATAGATATTGATAGTAAAGATGCCATTGACTATTTATATAGTACCAATACAGAATTATATAAAGTAGGTAGTAAAGAAGAATATACACAGTATGTAAATTCTATTTATCCAAATTCTTTAATTAACTCTATATACTGGCACGGAACAGATTCAGACTTATCTCAAGGCATTGAAAATACTAAAAAAGGTAAAGGGTCTGGTGCTCCAGAAACTGGTGCAGAAATGTATTTTAATAAACAGCCTTGGGCTTCATTACAATATCTTTCTGGAGTAAACCGAAATATTCCTGATACTGAAGGATATAATAATTGGGTTAAACTATGGTGGGAATTAAAAGAGGCTCTTGGTAATGGCAGAATGGATACTGATGAATGGAAAAATGAAATAATTGGTCCAAATACTAGACAGTATTCTCCAAATAAAAGAGGTATATTTAATAGAGACAAAGGTGGTTCTAATGGAAAATATTTATCAGAAAGAAAAGCTAGATATGGGTACCAAGATAAAACGGATAAAGAATTTTTTGAAGAAGTCTTTGATATAAGATATGGTAAAGAGACTTTTAATGATTGGGTAAACAGAAAAAAGTCTGAATTTCAAAATGTTTGGAAATCTAGACAAGTAAAAAAAGGGATGTATCCAGCAGTACTTAATATACAAAATCCAATTGTAGAAAAAAATCAAAATACATATTATGAAGAACAACGAGGATTATTTACTAAAGCCAAAAGAGATAAAAATGATGCAATTGTGTCTAATGAAGCAAACAATGAATTTGGATCAGATGTTGTTGTAATATTTAATCCAAAAGAAAATGTTCATTTTTTAGGTACAAAACAAGATATTGAAAACTTCAAAAATTGGAAAAGTTCAAACAAAGATAAAACCAACGTATCCAAAGTAGTAGATGAAAATGGGGAACCACTTTTGGTGTGGCATGGAACTACAGAAAATTTTGATGTTTTTTCTAAGAGTTGGAGAGGAGCAACCGATCCTGGTGATTGGGGATTAGGGTTTTACTTTTCACCAAAAAAAAGTTCTTCTGAAATGTATGGAAATATCTTAATGCCTGTATTTCTTAGTATTAAGAATCCGGTACCAAATGAAAAATTTCAAATGATAAATTCATTTGGTAGAGAAAAAGTAAAACCTATTACTTTAAAAGAAAAAATTCAAGAGGATATTAAAACAACTAAATTTACTATAAAAGGTATTGAAGAACAGTTATACGGAAATGATCCAGATTATGAACTTTACAGAAAAGAAGGATCACTTCAAAATATAATGCATAAGAAAAATTTAGAGAGATACAAAGATAAACTTAAAGATCTGCAAACACAACTTCAAACAAAATCAAAAGAGGAATTAGATTATGACATCAATAAAAAATGGAACGACAATATTGAAGATATAAACAAGTATGACGGAGTTATTCCAAATATTAATTCTGGAAAGGCAATAAAAGAAAACTATGAGATTGTCGCTAGAGAACCTAATCAAATTAAATCAATAGATAATCAAGGTACATTCTCTACTAAGGATAATAACATATATCTAGCAGATAGTAATTCAGAAAATATAAGTCAATTAGAATCTATGCAATCTTATAGTAATAGTAAAGAACTATTAGATAATATGAACTCTGAAATGGCTACTGTACTCAATGATGTTGCTAGTAAAATAAATATGCAACCTGTATCTATTGAATATACAGATAGACCATTAAATGAGGTATATCCTGAAGCTACTTATTGGACACCTGCTATATATGATAGAAACTCTAATACTATTGTAGTAAATAGAAATGGTGATTTTAGTAGATATGGTTCATTAGAAAATGTATTATTACATGAAATAGCTCATGCTATTACTCTAGACTCATTAGCTTCAAATACTGAAGCAGCGAATGAACTTAGAAAGATTCAAAAAGAGTATGCAGAAAAGCATGATGACCATGCTAGTAAGAATGTATATGAGTTTGCTGCAGAGCTATTTTCTAATCCTGAGGTCATTCACAATATGTTTGACTTCCCTGCTACAAAAGGAGAAAAAACGTTAATTCAAAGAATTATTGATTGGTTTAAGAGATTATTTGGTAAAAATACTACTCATCAAGATCTAATTAATAAAATAGTAGATAATGTTATTGAATTTAATGCATATCAAACTCTAGAGCAAAGAGAAGATTCTTATGATTATATACCAGATGTTTTACCAGCAGCCAGTAAGCGTGAAGAAATTGCTTCTATCAAACTCAGATCTGTATTCTCTGATATGGTTAAAACAGCAGAGAACCGTATGGCTTCTTTAAGGTACAATGTTATAGAAGATAAATTTGATAGAAACGAAAATTTACGTAATAACAAATTACTATCTAGTCTTAGAAGTATCCAAAATTCTATAACAGATGTAGAAGGTATTAATAACATTACTAATTTTCTTAATGGTAGTCTAGAGTATGTAGATAATGTAATATACAGTCTGGACGAAGCAGAAAGAGTAATCAAAACCATTGATGAAAAGATAAGTACTGCACAGATAACAAATGATACTGAAGAACTTACTAAACTAAGAACTGCTTTAGATAACTTTGGTGCTGAGTATTTATACCCACATGAGAGTAACTTACGTAAACTTTATAATGAGCTAAATACAGAATTTAATAGGAATATCTATGAAAACATATTAGGTACTAATGAATTTGATAATATACTATCTATAGTAGATGGGTTAATTAGAGAATTTTCATCTAAAAAGATGGTAGACAGAGAAAACATTGGTTACATGTATGGAAACTCAGTTAGAAGAACTGTAGAAAAGTTCTTACGTACTGAAATGGAAGAAGCTAAAGACCCTAATATAGATAGAGCTCTGATGAATTGGCTTACTTTTGATGGTGATTTAAATTGGTATCATAGATTCTTTGCTACTCCTGTAAACTCACCCAAATTTGTTATCAAGCTATTGAGAAAAGTTATTGGGGATGTTAACTCTATGACTCATAAACAGGTTTATCGTAAGTATTCTGAATTATATAAAGCAGCAAAAGAAACAAGAGATCATAACCTTTTATTTGAAAGGGATGTAGATGGTAAGAAGACTGGATATTTAATTAGAGATCGTAGATACGGTGTATATCAAAATAATAAATATAAGTTTAGAAAAGATTGGCTAAAGAATCATAAATTAGCCAGTATTGATGAACTTAAACTTAATCCTTCTCTATGGATACAATATCAAAAAGATTATAATGATTGGAAGTCTGAGAATTGTGAAAGAAAATACACACCAGAGTTTTATGCTATCTTTACTAATCTAAGTATGGAAGCTAATATGGCTCTATCTGAAGTAAACCTAGAGATAGATAATATATTAAAACCATACAGAGATAGTAATACTAATAAACCTAGATTCGAAAGAATGCCAATAGATGAATATCAAAAATATATTAGGTTATTAGAGAAGAAGCGGAATCTTGCAAATCCTTATGATCCTATTACTGGAGAATTAAAACCAGAAGGTAGTGTAGAAGCACAGATAGCTGCTGAACTTACAGAAGCATATGCTAAACTACAAGAAGGTTTAGAATCTAAAGTGGATATGGATGCTTTCCTAGAAGAAATGGAAAGAATGAAAAACATGGAAGGATATACTCCAGATGGAAGCGATACATTGTATAGTGCTTGGTTAGAGCGTAATACTAGATGGGAACTTACAGATGAATTTAAAGAAAAAGTATCTAGGCAAAATAAAAAAGATTATGGTGAAATATATGATAGGTTATATCAAGCTAGATACAATCTATTAAGATTATATAGAACTGATAAATTTGAACCAGATTATACTAGAATGCCTCAAGCTGTTAAGGATAAAATTAAAGAGCTTGATATAGCAATGTATAATGTTAGGAAGCGTACTAAAAAAACTGCTAGCAGTGTTAGACTATTTAAATCTGAACTTAGTGATATAGCAAAAGAAAATGGAGGTAAAAGTGCTGTATCATCTGAAGATATATGGGTAGATGATAAAGGAGTAAAACACTATGCTTCTTATATGACTAAAGTAATACCAGTACGTCAACAGTATATGCATAGAGTACCAAATAGCAATTGGGCTGAGACATCTGAAGAATCTAAGTTCTATAATAAAAACTATGATAACAGTATACCAGAGGCAGAACAACCTAAATTATCTATTAAAGAATACGATAATAGAAAAGCTTATAATGCTGTAATGAGAGATCCAGCTCTAGTTAATCTTAGAAATGTTATTCTAGATGTTATGAATGAGGCTAATGATAAAATTACTCACTCTAATTATAAGAATAATTATAAGTTACCACAAATTAATGGTAATATATTTAATTATTGGGGTGGTAGAGGGCTTATTACAGGAACAAGAAATTATATGATAGACGCATTTGGTATTCAACCAGATGATGAAATACATGGAGTAAAAGTAGAGACTAGACCTAATGGTACAGAGATAAATATTATGCCTACTATGTATACTACCATGCTTACTGATCCTGCTTCTGGTACTAATGATTTAATTGGTGCTATTGTTAAATATTACAGGATGGCTTGTAATTATGAGAATAAAAAGAAAGTAGCCCCTCAATTAAATCTATTAGACAGTTTAATTACTAATGCTGGTTCTATTAGACAAAAAGGTTTTACTAAACCTGCTGCAAGCAGTAAATTAGCAGATGCAGTTCATACTTATATAGGTTATCATATTTATGGTAGACGAGATATATTACCTGAAGTAACATTAAAAGGTTATAAGATTTCTTTAGATAAAGTATTTGAGCATTTTTCAAGATGGGGTAGAGATATTGGTTTGTCTTGGAACTTACGTTCTGCAATATCTGGTGGAGTTGCTGCATGGAGTTTTTATGCTAATGATGCTTTTGTTCGTAAACATTATAATATGCATGATTTCACGATTGCAAATGGTATTTTAACAAAAGAACTAATTAGCTTAAAAGCTGCTAGTCAATTTGGTAAAAACCAAGCTAATAATAAATTAATAGGTGCATTAGAATATAATGGTCTTACTTTTAATCAGGAGGAAGATTTATCTAATACTAATAGATGGAGAATAGGTAGAATGATTACTAGAGCTGCAGAACCATACTCTGCTTTTAAGTTAATGTCATTTTTACCTAATAGTGCATTTACCGTTTCAGTTTATTTAAACTATAAGTTAATTCGATTAGAAGATGGGCAATTACATTTTATTTCTGAGAACGATTTTCTAGATAACCATTTTCTTAATAAGTCTATAGAAGAGCGTAAGGCTATGTATAGAAATGCTAAGGATAACCTATGGAATGCATATGAAATGAAAGATGGGTTTAGAGTAAAATCCAAGTATGCACCATATGTTACTGCTGAGTTAGAAGAAGAAATAACTGCTAAGTTAGGGTCTATATCTAGTCATGCAGAAGGTATGGTTGAGGAAGCAGATAAAAGTGGTGTTCATTTATTACCAGCCCTTAGTACTATACTTATGTTCCGTGCTTTTATTCCAAAAAATATAGAAAATACAATATCTCCAATGTACTGGAATTACCAGACAAAAGAGTTATCGATGGGAACAGCATCAGCATATTTCTATGGATGGAAATACGGATCTGATAGAAATCTTATTAAACTATTGAGAGTACTTACAGGAAGAAATGATGAAAAGTTAAAAGAGTTACAAGAACAATATCCTGATGTAGATGTAAAAAAACAAATAGATTTACATATTAGGAGGTTTAATGCTCAAATATTCACATATTTCTTCTGGTTAACTATATTTAACCTATTTGGAATGGGTGCAGATGATGATGATTATTGGTTTACTCAATTCTTACGATTAGAGTTAAAGAAGATTTCATTAGAGTCTGGTTCTAGATATAATGCAATGGATATATTCGATATTCTTAATTCTATTACTCCATTAACTCAAACATTTGAAGATATCAATAGGGTTATTAATCCATTATCTTATTTGAGTAGTAGAAAATATGAAGAAATTGAAAGAGGTGCTTATAAAGGATTAAAGGGATGGCAAAGAGACTTTATTAAAGTTATTCCAATACTTAATGCCTATTATAATATGAAGAATCCACGAGAGAAACTAAATGATATGATAAATCGTATTGGATAACAAAAAAGGGATCGTTTCACAACGATCCCTTTCTTTTTTCAAACAATTAAGTTTTGGATACTAAAATCCAAGGCAATTTATATCTTCAAGCAATGTTGGATCTTGAACATCTTGTTGCTCAGCCATTTGCATTATAAATAGTTCTTCTTTCACTGTTAACGTTACTTCATCTTTCATAATACTATCATTTATTCTAGCACTTGAACTAATAAATACATTCTTATTAGTAAACTGAGTAATATGCTCTTTTACTTTAAGAGGTAATAGATGATAATATCTATTCTTTATTGTATATATTAGTCTATCATGCTTCGGATTTATTTTAAATATGAAGACGGTATGATAATCTATATCTCCTTTATATCTATAGTGACCTAAATATAAATGATGCTGCTTATACAATTTACATAAATTTATATATTCAGTATATGATAAACCTGCATAACTTATGTGCAGGTTTTCTTTTATAAAATAGGTAGATAACTTCTTTAATACAATATTAGAATAACATTTATTAAAGAACAGAGATACTATCATTTCCATCATACACTTCTGATCCATCTCCATCGTAATACTCTCTAGAGTGGTCCCATAAATCGTTTTGTTTATGCCAGCATATTCTTCTGATAGTTTCTGATATTATTGTAAGTCTTTCTTCTATACATTCTGGAGTAAAGTTAATAACTCTAACTTCATATCCATTATTACTCTGGATAGCAATGATATAGGTCTCTTTTGTGTATTCGTCTATATCTATATTCAATTCATATTTAAAATACCAATGAATAGCTAACCAATAGTAAGCTAATTGTCTTCTATAATCATATTCTTCAATAGAATGTTCAAAATTCCATACATCAGCAGTAGTTTTTAGGTCTACTAATGTAATCTTTTTTAGAGTATGATCTATCATTAGCCTGTCTAATAAAGACTTACAAGATAAATGATAGTTTTCGTAAGCTTTTGGAAATTCCCAATTTATGTGGAACTCGTTGTTTTGCTCGCAAGTTTGCGGTTGTTTATATAATAATTCGTTTGCTTTCTTGTGATTCTGAATGTTCTGCTTAATAGTTTTTAGCATATTCAGATCAGCGAACGAAATAGATTTCAACTCAGTTTGCCGTTCAGTCTTAAGATACTCTATGTAGTTTTCTAGCTTTTTAGCCATTTCTTTGGCTTCTAAGAGTATTTTTTCTTCACTCTTACCTTTTGTACTATAGGCGTCAGAATAAGCCTTTATAAGGGCTAAATCTGGATCAATTTCTACAGTACCAACTAGTTTATCAGCAAATAATTGTTGTTGTTTACTACTTGGAGTTTCAAAATCTAGTATTCGATAATGTGCCCAAAATTCTTCAGGTTGAAGAATATACATATGTATCATTGTTCCTTTATCTAAATAACTAGCTTTAAGACCTTCAGCGTTTCCTTCTAGCATATCTTTTAGATATCTTGGGCCTTTCTTCAGAAATTGCCCTAAATTACTATTAGATATACGAGAATTGTCATCATAGTAAGGTATACTTAAATCCATATTATTCTTCTACTTTCTCTGATTGATCTTCATCCTTTACTGGACCTAAATCAATGATCAAATCATATTCCTCTAATACGCTTTTATTTTCCATCAGTTAACTGTTTTATTTGTTTAATACATTCGTTTACTTCCTTATGATTATGAACAATAAATAAATGATATTGTTCATCTAAACCTGATTTAACTAGGTTATACTGAAATAATTTCCACTTATAAGGAAAGACATCGTTAGGTCTACCTTTTGCTTCAATTATAAAGTTATTACCTACAAAATCTGGAGTATATGTCATAGGACGTATCTTTTTATCTTTAAACTGAAAGCTAGGAACTAGTTCAAACTTTATAGGTTCATACTCAGCTTTCAGTTTATTTTCTTTTAGTGCTTTATATGTATATACTTCTAACTTACTTCGAAATTTAATATTATCAAAGACAGTCGGAGTCGCATTTATCACTTTCTTGTTTAGACTCTTTTTCTTTTTCATCTAAGATCTGTTTTAACAATTTCTTAAACGAAATAAGATTGAGTATGTTGCTAATAGTACAACATAAAACAATAAAGGATATTAAAGCCACTAAATTAACAGTAATTGTAGTACTAAGCAGCTCGATCATCAGGTGCCTCCTTTTTTAGGTTCTCAAGTTCTGCAATTAAGTCTTCTAACTCTTTTTTAGTTACTAGTATTTGTGCATTCCGTTTATTTTCAACTTTATCATTAACTATGTTGAATTTTTCAGCAATTTTAGTAATGATCGAATAGTCAAAAATAGCCACAATAACACCAAACAAATACATGCAACACATACTAATAAGAAACGGGATAGCAAATAATATACCAATACCGAATCGAATACCTTTCCAAATCTTTTTTAATACTTTCATAGTGTTTTATTTAACCAGTTTTTAATAACTTCAAAGCCATTATACTTAACGGCATCACTAATATCTTTACTTTGGAATTTCTTATGTACTAAGAATCCATTTAAGCCTGTTTTCTTGCTTATCTTACGCATATTTTTGACTCCTGCAGGATCTCTATCAAAACATACTAATATACGCTTAAAACGCTTCTTTAATATGTCTAAGATATTATCTGGAATAAATGTACTTTCTGATGACGGAGATATTGCATCATAACCCATTTCTCTTAAGCACATTACGTCTTTGAGAGATTTAGTTATAATCAATAATTCTCCCTTTTCAGGAAGTTGTTCTAATCCTTGAATGTCGTACTCAGTAAGATTATTACGCCATTTAGTGTATTTATCTGCTAAAGGTCTATAAATTTTAAATTTATTATAAACCTTATATGCATACATCGGACTTTCATCTTTATAAATACCTTTTACAATTCCGTCACATAAATAGTATTTAATACTACTTACATTATATCTCTTTAATGTATCTAGAGTAATACCAAACTGTTGCCAAAATGCTTTATCAACATTAGTGAATTCTTGCCTTACTACTCCAATTACGGTTTCTTCAGACTTTTCATACGCTTTAGTACTCTTTAAAACAGTGTTATTTTTTATATTCAGATCTTTCACAATCTGCTTTAGTAGTTCATTATAATTAGTTATGCCAGTATATTCTTGTACAAATCTAATTACATCACCGCAAAGACCATTACCATGATCTTTAAATAACAGTTTACCTGTTTTCCTACTTCTAAATATTCCAAATGAAGGATTTTTATCTTCTCTAAATGGACTATTATAGATATAACCTATTTTAAATTGCCCTATGTAACGTGCATATATATCATACTCTGTTACTCTAGATAAAATATAATCTAAAGTAATAGGATCCTCTTTTTTAATTCTTTTAGAGTCGTACATAATATAGCAATTTTAGTGAGAGTAGAGGACTTGCACCTCTCCTTAGGTAAAATACCGGGCTATTCACACATCTGCTTCTATCTTCATTATTTGGAGATATATGTGCTTACTCTCTTTTTTGTGTGAGAGGGGGATTCGAACCCCCATGCTAGTATATATTAACTAGCTCCAATCTAGGTATTCTGTCGTCCTTTTCAGACTTTGTATTTCTTTACCAGACAGTACATCCACTTACGTGCGATAATACCTATTCCTCATCCCCATGATCAGTTTCAAAAAGTTTCTTAATTTCTTCAATCTTTTCTTCAGCACCTTCCTCGCATAGGCACTCTCCTGAAGAGATATAAATGTCAGATTTAGTACTCTTTCTAGTTTGTCTAGGAACATGACCTAGTCCCCAACCACATTTAAATTTAGCAGTCCAAAATCTGAACATATGATATCTAAAAAACCAAGGAGATACACATGTAAGCATAGTAGGTAATATTAAAGGATCTTCAAATCGTTTAAATACTACTTCTACTAATAGATACTCAATACGATCTTCTTTGTAATAACCTAACGATTCTACTTCAGCAAATGTTGAAATCTGTACACGATAACCTTGAGATTCTAAATAATCTGCAAGTTTTAAAGCCGTATATGACTTATAAAGCATATCTTTTGCAGATACCATGCAACTTTCGCATATTCCTACATGTAATTTAATAAAATTTCCGTTTTTATCTCCTCCAGTTCTTTGTCTTTTCCTAAGAGACGGTAATCCTTCGATAAACCTATCATAATTCATATCGTCTCCATCATTTTCATCATACTTGTAGTTAGTTTTTGATCCTCCAAATATAAGATCTTCATCTAACTTCTCAAGTTTATCTAAACCTTCTTTATAAAAGTATTTAGACTTCTGAATCTCTTCTTTAGTTAGTCCTACCCATTCAGGATCATCTACTCTAGAAATCTCCTTATACTTATCAGGACTACCTGTATCTTCTTGAACTTCACACTCAGTGTAAAATTTATCGAGATTATCAAAATGTGTCTCCAGTTTTTTACCCATGTCACGCTGCCTTTTTAATTTCGGATTTACTTTCAGATGTTTGTAGAAAACGAGTTGAAAAATCTAACTCTTTATTGACCATTTCTTTCTCAGAATCAGTCCAGTTAGTAATCAACATTTCTTTCCAATTCTTAAAATAAGCCTTCTTCATAAGGTGTCCAGACTGAATCATACGCGTAGATGCAACTCGGCGTAGATTACACTCTTTGATTATCTCACGAAGTTTCCATACGTAGTTTACTACATCAGTATCATACTGACTTTCATAATCTACAGAATAGTCAACTTCTATAATGCCACCGGTGAATCGGTCAATAGTAGATGCGTCTAATTGATTGTTAGCCACATACTGTCGACTCGCACCATTACCAAACGTATTAGAAGTAGCAATGATGATACACTCGGGGTGACGACATACTAAACCAGTAGTAGTCTCAATCTCACCGTTAGCAAGAGCAGCATTTAATACTTGACCTACTGCGGGGTCTAATGCAGTCATCTCATCAATCAAGATAACAGATGGCTTAGCATAATATTCTGCAAACTTAGTAGATTCTCGAGTAGGATACTTATACCCTACGAATTCCGTAGCAGAAGTACCAATACCACAAGAAATACATAAGTATGGAACATTAAGTTCATTTGCAACATTACGAGCCATAGTAGATTTACCACATCCTGCAGGACCTACCATCCAAATGTTTCGCATACCAGCTTCAATAATCTTTTTCAATTGTTCCTCTGGTTCCATTTTGGATATATCAACATATTTAGCTTCTTCAGCTAAACGTTTCTTTTCTTCCTCTAACTTCTGTTTAAGTTTTTCAAGTTCTTTACGAAGTTTATCCTGAAATTCACTAGCTTTACGCATAGTAATCCCAGAAGCAGATGTTTTGAACTTCTCTCCTTTATTGTTTGTAAGAGTATATTTAGTTTCAAAACGGGTATCTTTCTCTATGACTTTCCAGAAATCTATTGGTTTTATACGTTTATTTTTACCTTTTTCGTCTTTAATAGTAGTAGTAATACTACCAAAAAACTCATCACCAACCTCTAGATCTTTTGGCTTTGTTTTAGTAGTAAGATTGTCTCCGATGCTACCGTTAGACTCAGACCCTTCATCATTCAACATCTTTTCAGATGCTTCTTTGAACATTTTTTCCCACTCAGTTTGTTTACCGTTTTCAACAAACTGTTGCATCATCTGCAGAAGTGGATGTTCTAAGTCATCATGTCCTTTTGCATTACCACTAATCTTACCATTTTTTACTGAATATTTTAAATCTGTTAACTTTGATTCTAACTCTTGAATATCTAACATAATAAACTACTTTTTGAGGTTAATAAAAAAGGGAGAGTAACTTTTGTTACCCTCCCAATTTAATTGGTTATATAATGTTCTACCTTTTTTAGAAAGGCAAATCATCCTCACTATCGTTACTTGTTGTAACGTCAACACTTTCTAATGTACCATTTACTACTTGGAATGGATTAGCATTTTGTTTCTCGACATCAGCTACAATAGGCTTTTCAAATAAATCAATTCCTAACTTAGTAATCATTGATTCACCAGCATCTACTGTAGACATAGGCTCGATAAATGTGTATTTCGCATACTTTGGAAGTGTAGTATAACCTTTATCATTATAGACAACTTTTACTCTTAAGGCTTTGTCCTTAATGTTATCTGCAGACAAAAGTCCTACTACCCATTTAGCATACTCTTTGAAACTTTCACCTTCAAATTGCAACTTATCCTCGTCATAAAAACACTCTAAAATCTGCTTTACACGAGAAAATTGCTTATCACACTTTAACTCAAACTCATCCTGAGTAAGCTCACCGAAACTTGTTTTCTTTCTCGGTTCCCACTCAGTGTGAGTCATAATCCTACCTTCTTTTTCGAACTTAAATTCGATAAAACTGTTATCTTGAATTGAGGTCTCATATCTAACTCCAATTAAATGGACATTATCATGAATACCTGCACTTAAAAATGCTACATCGTTTTTTACAATCTTTTTTGCTCTGCTAGAACTGTACATATACGTATATTTTAATCATTATTAGGCAAATAAATTCTATCCCAATAGGTAACTAACTTACCTTCGTTATCACTTTCAGCAATAACAATTTTCTGGCCTCTAAGATGAGGCGCTCTCGCTTCTACTATATTGTTTTCTCCGCCCTGAAACGAAATTAATGTCTGGTTTTTCTTTCTATAGACATAGCCTATAGCATCTGCTTCTCCACAGATAATATCACTAAGTCTTCCAGCAAGGTCAAGCTGCATTTCAGATAGTTCTTCACCATCCTTATTGACTAATTTATCTTTAGTATGACCTACTAAAATAAATTCTTCACACAACTCTCTAAACATATCAATAACTTTTCTAACAGCCTGTCTGATATAAAACCATCCAGCGCCATTAGGCAACATTCGAACATCTCCTCTATAGGATTTACCCATTGGAGTCTGATTATACAGAGTTAGAGCATAACTTAACGTTATTTCTTCTAATCTTGTTGCATTATCAATAGTTATATGCTTATAGAAGAAGCCATTACATTCTTTATTCTTTTGACGAATAGCCGCAGCAATTTCGCCTAAGTCATTTACGTTTCTAGCTTGAACACAGAGAGAATCTAAGAACTCAGCTCCTCCCTCTAAGTCAATAATCAAATTTGAATCTAATTGACTTGCTATAGTAGTTTTGCCCGATTTTGGTTTACCAAACAATATTAAGAATCTTGGATTCTTTACTTTGGCTTTAACTTTTTCAGTAGGTAATACTATCATAATGAATAGATATTAACTTACTGTGATTTGATACGATATGATAAGATTTGTAAATACTGAAAATAGTAAGTATATGTTGTTTTTAAAAATTACTCGATCACAAAAATTTCGATAATAGTAATAGATACACTAAGAATTGTTGTTTTTCTCTCCGAAGTCAAACTGTTAAAAAAGCTACGGTTTGCATTAAACGGAATAACAGTATCTCCAATCTGTACAAAATCGCTAAAGAAATTAGCCGGAATACCGTTAATCAATGCTTCATAACTATCATTGCCATAATAATTACGATATGCATTCATTCGATTTACAGCGTTCTTCCAAGCTTCATATACGTCAAGATCACGCTGAATCTTCTTATAGCGATAGTTACTATCGAACAACGGACTCTTTTTCTTCTCTACAGCAAAAGGAAGAAGATAAAAAGGAGTCGAACTATCATATGAACTCCGACACGGAGTCTGATAATACGGAGTTAAACCCATTGCTTTGTTAAACAAGCTTTGCGTATAACTACTTACAGAATTATTACCTGTTGTTGTTCCAAAGTAAGAAGAATTGTTGTTGGATTTACCAAAAGAGAATATATAATCTTTCATATCAGTCTTTTTTAATTGTGAACTAAGTAGGGTTTAGTTCCATGCTTCTTTCAATTTCGATAATATTGTTGTGTGCTAGATCATTTTCGAAATCAAGAATTGCTAATTGTCCTTCCCTATTCTTTAGAATATGGAGATATATCTTGTTTTGTACTGGGAGTCGATGAGGTCCGTACACTGCAAAGCCTAACGTTTCTGGACGGGCGATTACAAGTACAACATCACTTCCTTGAAAGATAGCATCAGCGGAAGAAATGTCACTACGCATTGGATAATGACATGTTGGGTTATTAATTCGATCAGGAGATTCAATATTCCTGTTCATTTGTGAGAGCTGAATTATACTTGTGCAACCTACTTTTTTTGCATTTATAAAACAGTTCTGTAAATCTCTAATAATATTTAAAGCACTTTCATCACTTCTACCTCTTACTAGCAGTGTATGATCTAGCATTACTACTAGCCATTTATCTTTAGCAAGAGTATCTTGAAAATACTGTATCGTATCCTTAATCTGATCGACTGTAGCTGCAGAATCTACATAGTAGATAGGAAATTTAGCAATCTGCTGTGCTTCTTCCTGTATCTTCTGAAATTCTTCATCACGAAGATCAAATTCAGAACTATATAATTCTGCAGTAGTCTTTCGCATTGAACTGCTTATTTTTCGACCTACTTGTCTACTTGATAACATTTCAAATGAAAAAGATAATACTATAACATTCTTATTAGGATTTAGACTAATTAAATCAGTTTCTAACATATTTGCAAATGAGGACTTACCTGATCCAGATGCACCTACTATTGTATAGATGCAACCTTGTTCTATGCCACCATTACACAATCTATTGAATTTCTTCCATCTTGTTCTAAGTGGTTCAATTTCATGCTTTCTACGCATATCAATATACTCTAAAGCTTCTTCTGTTACTTCAGATATATGTCTGAATGGTAATGGTTTATATAAGTGTTGTTCCATAAGATGTTTGTTCATTTTGTTCAACACTACATTTCATTTGCTCGTCAAGTGCTTCCCATTCACATTGAGTAAGCCACTTCCACATTGTTTTCATATAACCCATACGACCGGTCATTGTTAATTCATTCTGCTGGAATTTTAAACACTCCATCAAATGTTCGTGAGCTGCTCTACTTTTGCCTACAATAGCATTATAACGCTTTCTACAATTGTTTTTATTGGCTCGTAAGAAGCTCTTTGTACCATCCGGTCTAATGACAACCTGTGGATATGCTTCATAGAATTCATCAAACATCGTAACTTTTCTTTCGATAAGCGATGTTAGAGTTTCAGTCGGAAGATAAACTACTGCTTTGTCTGAAACTTTTTTTTCTATGTAGCCTTGATCAATTAAATCTTGTATTTCTGTCTCGTTCACCAGACTGATAAGTGACAGGACATCTTTGATATTGGTTTGATTATTGCCTAATACAAGATTTAAAAATACTAGCTGATTAATAGTCAAATGCTCGATTTTACCGAGCAGTTCTGTATCTAGTTCTAATATCATACACTTCTCCTTTCGTTAAAAGAAGTCTATGTCTTAGAGTATGATAATCTGTGATATTTTATGAAAAGTCCCATAGACTTAACTGTTGTGGCTTTAACTGATTAATAATCTTTGTAGCTTGTAGGATATAATAGTTATAGTTGATATTATAATCTTCAATAGGTTTATCTGGAGTAAATTTATTGTGTATAGTTACACCATATCCTTTCAACATACTCTGATACTCTTTAATACCATTCTCAGATTTCCATTTCCAAAGATATAAACCATCAGTACTAACATAGAATCTGTTAACTCTCTGCTGTACTTCTCCATTATATTCCACAGTCCATTGTTTGCCTGTTTTTTCTGCTTGTAGAAACTTACGAATGTCTTTACAATTCATTATAGTATCTTTCACTGGAATTCCATCTGCAAAATACTTAATGACTGCTTCTGGTATGATCTTAGGATTAAGACCTTTCCCAAGTAAGACATCAGTAATAAACATACCTTTTTTCTTGATAAGTTTACTATCTTTAGTTTCTTTGTACCCTTCTTTAATTGCAATATAATCATTAATTGCAAATTGATACATAGCTTCAAAACGTTCTTCTTCTAGTTCGAGTTTAGTTAGTTGTTCCCATCTAGTACATGCTTGTTTTACTTGTTGATATTTATCCTTCTTTAAAAGAACAAATAATCCATCTGTGTTTGCTTGTACTATTCTACATCCTAACTCGGATAGAGATTCTGCTAACATCAGTAATAATAGTTGTCCATTAATACGGATTTGCATTACTGCAAATGGACTATAACAAAAATTATGCTCGTTTTGTAAATTACCACTTAAACCATTTAACGCAAGTTTCAAAGTTTCATTTTTCACTTTGTTCCCATTTCTTTTTGCTTCTAGTCTTTCTGTTCTAATTTGAGAATAGACTTCTAGGAACTCTGGTCCTAAATGTTTAGGATAAAACTTATATTGTATTAGCATACTTGGATATAGGGAAGCAACGTCTATATCTATAAGCATTTCATCTTCTTTAGGTATAATAATCTCAGGATCATTTACTGAATGAATACCACCTACTCCTACAGAATATCGTAGATTGTTGAATATAAATTTATACTCATAACCTTTTCTACCCGGAGAAACTACTTGTTTTTTCATTTCTTCAAGCATTTTATTTAGGATAGGAGACTTATATTTAACAAAAGGTAGTATAACATCTTTCAATGGAATTAAGTTCATTGGTGAACGTAAATTACGTATCTGCCACCAACTTTGTCCTGTTTTTTCTAGGTATTTCTGCGTGATAATTTTCATTCCAATATTCACGCCATCTTTACTTAGGACTCTTACACCATATTCATCTTCAATAGCAATTCGAAGATCTACATCTTTCTTGCATCTATTTAGTAACTCAGAAGTTGACTCAACATCATTTATATTATATTGAATCATTTCATCAAATAAAGATTCTGGTAATGGTTTACTCCAATCATATACAAATTCTTGTACATTTGGATATTGCATAGTTACTTGCATTTCTTTCAAACCTACTCGTAACTGTGTAGAATATAACATGGTTAAAATATCAAATGATTCAAACCATTGTTGATATTTCCATTCTTTCCACGATCCTTCTTCACCTTCTTTACTATTTACAATAACCTTACTGAAATTATAAATAGAACTACAAATTCTCCAATACGGATGTAGTATAAGCTTTTCATAGTAATCTATCATATAGTTTACTATAGGATTATCATAATGAATATTATTATAACCTGCAAATATTATATCTGTGTTGAATTGATAATCTGTAGTATAAGATTGGTTCCATGATCCTTCTGTATTATTAAATTGTTTAAAAAACTTAACTAATTCTTCTAGTTGATTTTTTCTACTAGATATTTCAAATAAATGAATTTCATTAGTTTCAGTATTTTTTACAGCACAATGAAAGATATTTTGAAATACCTCAATATCATATACTAATACTGTCTTGTTTCTAATTTTCATGGTTGTGGTTTTAATCTTGTGGAAGAGTGCAGAATCGAACTGCCCTATACTGCATCGATATAGTACCTAGTATAGTTTATCAGGCTATTCCTCTTCCTTATGTGCGTCTTTCGACGCACTTTTTATGCCGCTGCAGCTGCTCTTTGAGAAGCTATGCGGCTTGTCAAGTAACCATCAATATTGTAATATTTACTGTTAATTGACTCAAGAATACAATGATCTAACGTCGGACTGTTATATACGAACGTTCCTACGTAGTCATCCTTGTAGAGATCACTATACATTCTGTGATAGTGATTCATCCACTTGTGTAATGAATCCTGAGAAATGTTCATTCCTATAGGATCCAAATCTATACGTTCTTTATGTGTTTTGTCCTTAAATACATTAACACTAATATAGTAAGGATACGTTACAACCTTTTCTTTAGGTTCTAACTTACGAGGAGGTACCTTCTTTTTCTTTCCAGCATATTTAGACTGTTTCTCCTCTTTCTTAGCCTTACGCTTACTCTCTGCTTCAAGGAAGTGCTTAATTTGCTTCATAACTTCCTCAGTCTGTCGAGCTTTCTGATTTTCGATACGCTGTTTCCTGTTAATACGCTTATCTACTAATCGTTGCTCTCGTTTAGAACTGCTTTCAAGCGATGCTTTTGCAGATTCGTATTGTTCATCTGACATAGATTTTCCGAAATGTTTACGGAACTGATTCAGATTTTCAATCTTCTCGTTAAGGATACGCTCAAAACGTGCTTCAGCTGATACATGTTTCTTTACTACAGCAAACTCACCAGCTAGTTTACGTTTGCGATGTAACACTAAGCGCTGTATGTTAGAGATTACTTTTGCTCTATACTCTTTACGATTTTCCTTACGGTGTAGTTTAACTACTTCTTTGAAAGTTAAACCTTTTTCTGCAGCTTCTTTCTTAAGAGCTGCTATTCTCTCTTTGTTTGATATTGTTGTTTTCATTTCTTTAAATTTTTGATAAATTTATAATGTTAATTCTGTAACGGAGTGTGTAAGAGAGATTCGAACTCTCACTTTAACAAAAATGTTATGTTCTACCATTAAACTATTACACTAATTTCTTTTTTATGCTGCAGCCTTTGCTTTACTAAAAGACATATCGATTACTTTAGCATTCTTACGTTCAGTGTTCTCAAGCGAATGAACAGCATTGTAATCTAATAACTCTTTGTTAAGAGTATTAATCTTTATCGTAAGTGCCTCGGACAAATTCTTAATAAACCCTCGGGTTAATACCTCTGTCTTCTTCATGCGTTTCTTTCCTACTTTCTTAATTATCTCAGGATCCAGAGTAGGAACATGAGATAATTGCTTTTTAATCTCTTTAAGCTCACCTACAGCGAAGATAGTAGGATAGATTGAATCCTCTGGAAGATCATTAATGTCAGTAAATCCAAGATTTAATGCTAGAGATTGTAACTTAATCTCAATACGCTTTTTACATTTATCAAAGATACTATCTAATAGTACTTTCATATCGTAATTACGCTTAAACCCACGGAAAACTACATTTTCCATTTTAATAATATTCCAAGTTCGAGTTATATCTGCAGATAATTTATCACGTTTTTCTATAATTTCAGTTGATGTTGTCATACGAATTGATTTTAAATGATTAATACTATTCGATTTCGCATCAACTCCCAGTGTAACTATGGGGCAAACTAATGCCCCGTAGCTTTTATGCTCGTAGAATCTTATAAAGTTCTGCTTGAGCATTTTCAAAGTTTGATGTTAACGAATTATTAGTTTCGTCTATCTGATTAAATGATTCAAACAATTTAACCTTAGTATCGAAAATATCCGTTAAATTAAACTCTTTACCTTCAGAGACCATGTAACAAACATAAGAGTTAAATAACTCTTTAATCTGTGCACCAGTCATACCATTCGCAATGATTTCGATAGCCTCATGAGCTGTGTCAGTCGTAGCATCGAACTTGTTTTCTTTCATAAAGTCGCCGAAATACAAGTTAAATACATCATATGCATATTTTCCATCCAACGCATTGATATGAAAAATCTTGTCAATTCGGCCAGGACGCTTAGAGATACGTGCTTCAATTCGTTCAGGATGATTTGTTGTCATCATTACTACAGCACCGTTCTCAATATTCGGACGGTCAATACCATCTAGGAAGTTAAGAATAGCAGAATTATTACGACTACTTAACGTTGCTTCACAGTCTTCAAATACTACAATAGTACGTCGATTAATACGGCTACATTCTTGAATGTGCATTGCCATAGATTGAAAATCTGTAACGAATACTACTGGAGAATCCTCAGAATATTTTTTAGCTACGTCGTAACAAATAGAAGTTTTACCTGTACCCGGTTCACCACATAATAAGAATTTACGTAACGGTTTCTGATTGAACTTTGAAAACATTTCAACATTGCCAAAGAAGAAGTCAACGCCTTTAATAAGTTCTTCTTTACATTGATGAATAGCTGGATTACTTTGGATATCAGTAATCTCTTTATAACGCATATAGGTTCCATATCGGGTATCTACTGCTTGTGCTCGGTAGATACCTGACTTTGGTACGTTTGATTTTACTTCAAGTTCATCTTTTAATGCGGTTTCACACAGATAATTGTAAATATCTCGAGTATATACATACATGCGTAGATTTTCATCTTGATCTGTTGGCGATGGGCATACTACATAGTAAAATACCTTATCGTCAACATAATATGCTTTTACTCCAGACATTAAATTCTTTTTATAATCATTCTCATCCATTTCAAGCTTTTTAGTACTAGTCTCTGCTCGGGTAATGTAATGATGTATAAGTGGTAGTTCATCAGTTCCATATACTTCTGATAATACAGTTTTATCTCGTGAAGAAATCTTTTCGTAATAATCTGTAATATCTGTAGTTGTAACATAGATGAGTTCCTCTTCTTTAATGTCATAATTATTCTCTAACATTAACTTCTTAGCAATATCTTTCAGTTCATTATAATCTTTTACCATATATAAATTTTTTAGTTAATAATTTATACGGGAGAACATTTTGATAATGCGTCCAATATGTAGAAACGAGTGGTCACGTTTACATCGATGTAACATCTCTTTCTTATTCTCAGAGCTTTCCGTAACTTAGTATCCTGTTATAGATACCACATCGTGACCATTAAAGACTCTAACCTTCCTGAGTCTTTACATTTTGTTTTTTAAAAGAATAAGTATATTTACTATCACTATTACACCTTCCTAATTCAAAGCAACGTATAATATCTTACTCAATTTCGTAGAATTTTAAGTCTTTACCTAAAAAGACTGGACCATTAGCTGTAAGTACAGCTACACCATCAGGATTTCGCACTTGTTTAGTAACAGCTGCTAATATCGTTTGTTCAGAAGGAACCTTCCCCTCCTTTTGGATCTCTTTATAACCGTACAAGTAAGCTGTGAGAAGAATATCTACCATCCGATTCTTATCATCTTGCTTAAGTGTAAAGTTAACGAAATCCTGATATAAGCCGTCTAATGCAAAATCATTTCTATTTTTGCCGTTTCCAGCCATGAAGTTTATCAGATGCACCACTAAATCATGGAAACTTAACTTTTTTTCACAACCTATGAAGTGATTCCACCATTCAAAGCAAGTTGCACCAATGACGAAGGAACCATCATCTTTTAGACTTCTAGTTCCGGGCTTTTTGTCGTTAAACAAAAAGGAATTGAATATATCTTCATCAGCTAGGATTCGTTCTAGATTTAATCTAGAGGATCTGCTGAGATTTTCCATCTTTAATCAATGTTAACGCTTTGAAAGTTTACAGACTGACCATATTGGGCCATGTTCAATCTGCATGAATCTTCCATAGCACGATTGGCATCAGCTAATGCCTGTGCCTGACGAGACAACGTTTCCATCATAGAGCTAATCTCCTTCCGTGACCGCTCGTTGAATGAAATCGTTAACTCAGTTGCAGTTTTGTCATCAGTAAAGAACTGAGGCAAACCAGTAGACTCGCTTGCGATTGCAGAGACTACTTCCTGAACTGTCGGTTTCTTAATAATATCACTAATGTCTTTAGCTCCTGCTAAATCAAGCTGAAGCTTAGGATCACGGTTAAATTGGACTACCATTTTACCGTCACCTACATCAACAAGCTCTGCTTGTCGGATGCGAATGCGTTCTACGCCATGTAACCAGATAGGATTTGCAAGCCGTTGCTTGCCTTCCCGCTCTTTATTCGAATAATCTGCATCCACATTAGTCCGCTTAATCCGGATCAAGTTCATACCTAACAATGCACCTAATTGAGATGCTACTACTAAATTATAATTTACATTTGCCATTTTTAAATTCCTCCTTTTGATAAGTTAATAATTAATGAAAGTTTTCTCACATCTTTCCCTATGCGTTTTCATCACGATTTATCATCATCTTATATCAGATAGGTTAAAAACCACGGTCGTGCAACATTCAAGTTGTGCAAGGAAAGATGCAAATGTGTTTTTACTTTAATTTATATGATAAGTAAAACAATCCTGTTCTTGATAATTCGCTATTGCGGTATACTCCTTATAAACGAGACAAGTTTATAAGTTTACTAAGTCATATTTTACTTTGGAACCGCATACTGCATTGTGACCAGAGCTAATGAAACTCATCGATGAGTATTCTAGGTTCTGATTCCAAGCTGTACTATATTCTGTAATCTCTATTACAGAAGATCCGTAATAATCAACACGTTTTTTCTGGTTACTCAGATAAAAATAGTAAAGTAAATAAGTTAGCAAGACTATATCCTAGGGATAGAACTAGTATAGATTGACCTATCTAGATTCATATAAACTTTACTAATGATTAAAACTGTTTTATCGGGCAAGTAGTTATGTCCGGTCGTTTTTACAGAACGTTACTAAAACTGCAAGGTGATCAAAGGAATTACCATCTTTGTCTTTGTTATTTGTAATAACTTATAGGTCTCATATAGTTATTCACTAACGCCTACCTCTTACGCTAGATATACTTATTACTAAGTACAGAGCTACCAACGTAACCTTGACTAGGATTTTGTTTATTTTACTTGGATGAAGATTGAGGACTTTCACCTCTTCTCATCTACTCTCGCTTATAAATAGGTCTATAAGTACTGTTCCCTTTCGTTCACTCTTAAGATTTACAAGCTTCAATGAGACGCTTTCTCTCGAACATATAATATTGCGTATTATACCCTGATACTACTAAGCAATCGCATTCGCCAAGTTGTGGTCGCATTCAGTTTCCCTAGCGAGGACATCTACAAATTTGTTATTCGGTTGTTGAACCTACAATAGTTAGACATGTTAATTTCGCTTTTATTTAAGAGTATCGTTAACTCTCGAGCCAGTGATAGGAATTCCTTCCCAGAGTAAACAAATACTATAAGTGGTTCATTTATACTTACAAAAGGATATTGTAAGCCGCACTACTAGTATTCCTTTACTATTACACTATTTTATTAGTCTTGAATTTAGCTCCTTGACTATAAAAAGCCCTACTTTCGTTATATCTATTAAAGAAAGCTTAAACTAAACTTACTCACACCTTTAGTTTTCCAGAGCGGTGAGTTTCTCTTTTTATACGAACCCTATACACTTCGCCACAGTGTCTCTAGGGGTTGAGGTAGTCTTTTCGCCACTATTCTCCTGCGTATGTTCGTTTCCATGACTTATACTGACATAACTCCATACTGTTATAGTATTGAACATAAAACTCGGTCAGTTTTTATTTAAAATCGTACATGTCCTGATCCTTTAGAGCGTATCTTAAAAGACGTAGTATCACTCCTACGTAGTTAATACCCAGCACCTGAAGTACCCCCTTATAAAGACTATTTTAACTAGTTTTCTACGCTAGTGAACATCTTTATAAGCTCTTGCAAGCACAGATTTGGCATCTGCTCCGGATAACCTGTCATAAGTAATAATAAAAGTCCGTTACCTCTTCCATTATTATTATGGGCCATAGCCACTCAGCTTTTAGTATATCCTACCAGTTTCTTGATTTTAAATACCCTTTCTTCTTACACTCATCCATAACTAAGCCAAATGTTATGTTGTCTAGATCCTTATTACTATACTACAAAAATAGTAATAACTGTAGAGTGGAACACTAAAGGTAGCTATTTGTTTAATGACGGTTTGGACCCGTCATGGACGCTATTCGGTCTATTAAAAGTTAGGTCAAACAGATGGGACTTGTTTGCCTTTAAACTACATTTCGTCCTTACTTGAAACCGCACTTGATAGTGCCTACGGATTCTTAAGGGGATTCATTTGATCTTACTTAAGGATCTCTTTACTATGTAGTAACCCCTTGCAATGTTTGTCTTCGTCGCTGCTGCGCTAGATCATGTCTTTTAATCTTCACCAAACGGTTCTCAAGATTTATGGGCTTTGCACACTGACCCATTTTCCTATTAACTTTTCAGAAGTAAAAGAATAAACTTCATAATAGGCTATCATGCTCTTGGCTCGACGCATATATTGGAGAATATATACTATCCCTACGGCATCCTGTATTCTTTGTCTACGTAATATCACAAGTTGATCAGACTTATCGAAATAAAACATACGCTGCCTTATTGCTTTTTAAGTGTGCAGCTACAATACCACTCTCCTTCATCTTACTACGGGTAAGGAATCGTTTGACCCGACAGCTTTTATCTTCAACTGTTATGTTATACACCATGCAAAAAGTAAACACATTATAAAGAAGATAATTAAGCCTACAAATGCTAATTTATCTAATGTACTATTTTTTGCTTTCATCTCTCTACGCTTTTAGGAATCTGAACACTTGGTACGTGAAATGTAGGTACTGGTAAAGAAAATAGTACTACTTTCTCCAAATATTCAGTTTTTGTTTCATACTTTACCTCCTTTTTAATGATTGGTTTACTTGGAACCTCAATTACCTCCGTAGGATGATTTACTGTTACGTTGGCTTTGCCTATTCCGTTACTGCTTGTGACGTTTGCGGTTCCTTTGTTTAAATCAATCTGTAGGTCAAACTGACCTACAGGATTGAATTTTGGAATTGTAAGCTCGGGCATTTTTTGCTCTGCTTTAGTCTCATTCGGGCTCAATTTGATGACAGTTATAATCGCTATAAACGAAAATAATGCACACCAAAGAAAATCAGTTAACCGATTCATGATTGATTATTTTTTCGGTTTCTCTGCCTCCTTCTCGTCTTTTTTCTCCTCTTGCGGAGCAGTTTTACCAGACGTTGCCTCTAATGCCTTGTTTACCTCAGCTGTATAATTCTGCTCGACAAGTTGCGCAATTTGTCCAGAAGTCTTATACAAGTTCATGATAGTAACAATTAAGTTAGTGGCACGGAGGTTATAACCAGCTTCTGCTGGACTACCTAAACGTTCTGCATAGACATTCTGGAGACGTCCCATAATCTCCTTGTCTACATCCGTTGTCTTAGTAGGATACAATAAGCAGTCTTCACGCTTACCGTCTTTCAATCCGTTCCAAGCAATGTTATTCTCTAACGGCTCGTTAGGATTGTTCTGTGCTGCTTTGTGCTTTACAATAATCTTAATGATCTCAGCTGTGTCTTCGTCAGACAGCTGCGGGAAGTTACGTTTAAGAGTTAAGTGACTCTTAATCGGATTCTTCCGTGTAGCTGCAGATGAATAGATCTGACCTCCAATTGCATTTAAGAACGTAGACTTAGCTGTGCCAAGAATTGACAGAAGATTGTCAAATATGGTTGCATTGGATGCTGATTCCCACATAGCCTTCTCTTCCTTGTTCTCTGCAGACAGCATCTTGTACATACGTAACTTAGAGGTAGATACTAAGAAACGATTATCCTTAGACAATGTGTCACTCAGGATGTAGAGAAGCGCTTTCTTAGCGTCCTCATCGCTCTTCCACAAAGCTGGATCCATAGTAGGCTTAGTGCCTCTTTGCATCTTGATCTCTTCTTTAACTGTTTCAACAGTCTCAGGAGATGCTCCTTCAAACGGAATTAGGAGCTGATCTGGCTTGTTAGGATCTGGAACGGCCTTCTCTGCCGGTAATGCAATACCGAAATATCCCATAGCCCGTACATAGGCGCCTAAGGCATTAACTGGTACAGACATACCTAATTTCTTACCATTAATCGCCATATTGATACCGGCTACAGCGATACAGTAACAAGTTAGGTCATCGACCATCTCGTTAGCTGCTATTACTACAGGATTCTTTGGATCTTTCCCCTTGAACCGTTCAGTAGCTACGTGAGTTAACAACACCATGTGGTTAGCGTCCATAGTACTTTCCGGAGTAAGAGAAATACTGCCAAGAATAGACCGTAATTCTTCGTTTTTAAATACCTCAGCCGACATCTCTGCTGTTGTAGGCATAGCTGTATTCGTAACCTCTTCTGGTTGAACTACAGCAGGTTGATCGCCTGTTTCTCCTTCTGCAGGTGCAGCAGCAGGTGCCGACTCAGGTTTCTTTTGTTCCTTTGTGTCAGCTTTCGGCTGTACATCAGGTTGAGGTGCAGGCTTCTTCGGTGCCTTATCCTCTACTTTAGTTTCTACAGCAGCTTGTACTTTTACTTCCTCAGCTGCTTTTGTCTCTACTTTCGGAGCAGTAGCTCCTTTCTTTGTTTTATTCTTTGCCATTTTGATAATGTTTTAAAGATTGTGTTTAAATGTTAATTACTTGGTACAAACGTACCTAATTCTCTCGTTTGTCTGTTTCTGTTAACGTTATCGCTATCTATGAGTCATCAAAGATAATGTGTTCCATTATATAGTTTAAACTATTTAATGGTAACACGTTCATCACTGGTGCCCATGTAAGGCATTCTGATAATAATGACTCCTGACCTGTAATATCCTGTTCGGTAGCTTCAGCCATTGCTATCTGGTCAAAGCATATTACATGGGTGTCAGTAGAATCTCCTGCCTTACTAATTACCTCAACATTAGCAGCTGCTTTTGCTTTTGGCTTGCTACTGAAAATGTAAAGGAAACCTATAGACACACATACGCTAACACTAAAACAGAATAATAGTCTCCAAACTAAATCGTTACTACGGTTGGCCTTCCCTATAACGACTGCAGCTAAGATAACTATAATTGCGATAATTGCAACTTCTGTCATGATGTGTAAGTATTTGTTAGTTATTGTTAATGTTGTCAAAGAATTCTCGCAATCTCTTCTTAGCTTTGTTTAAGTCACTTTTTACAGTTCCTATTGGCACGCCAAGCTCAGTTGCAAGTTCCTCATAACTTAAGCCTTTAAAATATCGTAATTCTAATATGTTACGATATTTAGATCTTAACTTATGTAGAGCTACTTTCAGCTGTTCTACAGTTTCCTGTTTCATGATAACTTCCTCAGGACTGAGGTCATCGCTATCCAACTGAATGTAATTGTCCTCAGAATCTATATAATGATTCTGTTTCTCATTCTTAGAAGATCTTATATAATCTATTGCAGTGTTAATTGCTATAGTTTTTAACCACATTTCAAATGAAATAGGGTTTACATAAGATTCTAATCTACTAAATGCTTTTGTGAAGGTAACGGATAATAAATCATCTGCTACATCTTCATTCTTTACAATATCATAGATAATGTATCGAATAAGTTTATGATGCCGATCATAAAGCTCTGTAAAAGCATCTTGCTTACCAAGCTTAGCTTGCTGAATAAGAAGGTCTTCATCTTCTCTCTTCATAATCAAACTAACTTGTTTAGTGAATGTTAGGGGAGTCGAACCCCTAACACCTTAAAAAGGACAAGGCCTAGATTCAAAACAAAAAGGTAAACCTAATATCTTCATAAGATAATAATCTTCGAAAACAGGTTTCCTAATGTCATACTGCAGACGTACATTGTCAAAGATTTCGTCAGCATAAATTCTAGGCAGTCCTAATTTGTTCAGCATAGATACGAAAATACACATCTGAACTGCATCCGTTGCCCTTGTATTGTGTAACATGGCAAGGTGTGTAAAGAGTTTCCTTTGTACAAATAATAATAAGTTCCTTACTTGGATTTTATGTTGAATCCATTTTAGTAATTCTTTATCATTATATTGCTTAGGAAATACTCCGTCTGGTCCATATGCCCGTGATATGACTGAACCAAATAAATTCCAGTCTTCTCCTACTTTAGGTAGATAAGGTAAGACTAGGCGATCACTCAGATAATCACACAGATCTGTATAATTTACTGTGAGACTATGTTTCTCTTGTCTCTCCATAACTGATCAATAATTGTTTGAGCTTCACCATAGCTAATACTAGGATTTGTTAGCATGATATCTGTAAGTAACTTTTCACGATCTAAATCACCATATAATGATAACCATTTTTTGTACTGTTTAGGTGTGTAAGGTAACTTTGGTATCTGTACTACTTCCTGCATCGGACTGATGATGTTCAAATCGATCTGTCTGAAGTTGAATTCACACGGTTTCTCAGTTAATACAGTTTTTGCCTCTGTACTGATTTCTAATTCTCCAGTATCAATGAACTTTGTTAAGTTTAACACTCTTGCAACCTGTAGCATAGGTGCGCTTCCTATTACTACTGCTATGTACTCTTGTCCACTGATTGTTACTAAATAAGTTCCACTAGTTGTCAACGTTTTCATTTTCCTTCCTAATAAATTCGTTATACACTCGAGCAATATCCATTGCCTCTATTAGATCTTTTTTGTAAGTTTTAGCAATGATTGTTGCTATCTCTGTAACATCTTGTGCATTTCTTAGCAATGCTAAGAACTCTTTCCTCTCTTGGGGACTTTCAAAATAAATACGTTTTCCTACCCTCATACGTTTCTGGTTTATCAAATACTTCCATTTCCTTCCATATACAGCCATCCCTAAGCATTTCATGCCATTGTGATGGTAAGTTATACGTATAGTACAATGGTTTACTACTACGATTATGCTTATTATGATAGAAGTTCCACCAACCCCAGTCCTTCAATTGGATTATTCCAAATGGGTTACTAGAGTTAGAGTTAGTGCAAAGTAACACAACACTTTTTCTACTGCTAATTCTAAGATCATCAGCTTGTTTGTCTTTTACCTGTACGCCTTTCTCTTTGAGAAAGTTATACATTCCAACAACGTTATCTCTTACTCCGGCACATATAAATTCCTGAGTAAACGAAGATATGTTATACATATCGTATTTTACTTTACTTGGTACTCTTATCATCTTCCGCAAATGTAGGAATACAACCATGTGATTCTAGCATATTGGCTTCTAGACTTAAATCTATCCACCAATCTATCCCTTGAGGCTCTTCTTCGAAGTCTGCAGCGTCAATTAATGTATTTTCTTTTAAATGCATAATTAACTCTTGACCTGTCAAAAGGTGTTCGTAACAATACTTAGCAACTGCACTTATCAGCTGATTAAGTACTCCATGATTCTCCCCAACTCTTTTCCAAGATTCAGGAAGATTCTCACTAACATAGGCTACATAGCCTGAAAAACTAACTTTTGCATCCATACTGTTTTTAGTTTATGTTATCTAGTAGGATTCGAACCTACACTACTGAATAATCAGCGTTCTACCATTAAACTATAGATATCCCTCACTTTCGTAGTTAGCACGTGACTTTACGCAACTGCTAGTTGAGTATAGTCTGTGACAAAATTATTGCCATTTAAACACACATGAACCTATCTTATCTCTCTAATTGCTAGTCAAACCCAAGCAGCCCCATTTAGTGTGTAGTTTCGTCTGAAAATATTTCGTCAACTAATATAGCCTCTAGGAGAATGTTATCATATTCTCCATCTTCATTGTTTTCAATAAAAAGTTTTAATATATCTTCATCCATAATCTAATTTTTTAGTGGAGCTGGAGGGGGTCGAACCCTCGTCCTAACAGTGATTGATAAGCCTAATAATACACAATACAGTTCTTATATCGTGTATACTTTCTAATTTTTAACCCTTGCTATCAAATTATAAGTGGTGAATGTAAGGAGATCTCTCTCCTTACACCCTAATTTTTGGTTCCTTTAGTAGTAATAAATCATTTAATACTGAAATGAACTCCAACGCTACGATGAGACTTATATGATCGGCATTTACTGTTGTACTAAACTATTATTGGCTTATAGCTCTCTACTAACTAAACCCGAAATAACTGAAGATGAGTACGTAGGACTAGCTGTCTCAACGGATCTCGTACTCTTTAGTCTTGATGCTAATTTCGCTTTCCTGCTTTTGTCTCAAAGGATCTTAAGCAATGCAAGTATATCTCTTGCGTTGTGAAATACTACTACATTCATATCCCACTACTCTTTTCGGCTTATAGCTCTTCAGAGCGGAATTGCTGATTAATAGCGGTCGAAGCTATCTCTCAAAACACTCCAGCTACAATCGCTGTAGATACGATTCAATTGTTTCAAGTAGCCACTGAACTCTGCTTTCTTCTCAAGCAGTTTGTTATTTGCTTCTTTATCAATTTTCTCGTCCTCTTTTTTCCAATCTTCTGGAGTAATACCACCGGCTTTCAAGCGATTCATATTCTCGCCTACTTTTGTCAGACGTTCTTTCTCTACTTCCTCAAACGCTCGAGCTCTCTTCAGTCTTAATTTTGAGTAACCGATCTTGTACTCAGAATTCTGTAGAGTATTGATCATCTCTTGTTTGAGATTCTCCTCTCGCCCTTTTAAGATGTCCTCATTTGCAGCTTTGATGATGTCTTCGCTTACTTTTCTACCTTCGGTGATCTCTGCGATAATGTCTTTAGATTCCATTTTCTTTTGTTTTTTGATGTTAATAATTAATTTTGATAAAGTTCTAGAATTGTATCTCTTTGCAAACTATGATTAGAGATAATTTTTCTATGGTTCATAGTTCCAAAGGTAATTGGAATGTATAAAGGACTTCTCCCTGATACTGTTCTCCTAACCATCTCGATAAGCGTATGCTCATTCCAACGTAAAACGTTGCTATGATGATGCATAACAAGTGCTAATAGAGCCACGTAGTGACCATAGATTTTTTTACTTTTAAGATACCATTCTATAGCTGGTTCCCTAGCTAATGCTTCTCTAATTACTTGTTTTACTTTTGTTTTTTCCATATCTCAATTGTATTAATTTCAAATAATAAGCATGCCCTCTTATTCCTATTTCTTATTCAGAGGGAACCTCTTCTCCTTCTTATAATTAATAATCTCCTGTGAGATTATCATTTGTACAAGTACACAATCCCGTAGTATGCATCTTCACATACCGTTTATGGGCTTAGGGCGTTAGGTTTAACATGCTTTAGGGGAATGACCACCATATCTTAACAATTTAAGAATTATAGACTTGAGGACTAGTAACTGGCGGTAACTAGCTATCCTCACGAAATCTCTGTGCTTTAGACTCTCTTTTATAAGGAGTCATCTTAGGCTTATGCGGAGTGTATTTCCGCATAGCCTTTGAATCCTTAGAATTTTTCTTTGTCTTGCTCATAAAGTATTCTGCAAAATGTTGCGACATTGAAAAATAAGGAACTTTAGCTTTCTCCTTTCGAAGTAAGCCCATTCTGGAGAACCTTCTTTGATCGATGCAATTGTTGTAACAATATTGTGGTTTACTAGGTCTTTAGGACCATAGTAAGCACACACAAATTTTGTTGCAAAGTGTACAGGATCTGTGGGTTCACCAAATTCAACAATCAAATTGTCTGCTAATGTTGCTATTTCAGCATTAACAGGATTTACGACTCTAAACAGGTCGTTAGGCTCTAAGATAGTTAGAAATCCTCCATTTTGTTTGTACTCAGGATTAATAGTTTCTAACTTACTCAATATGCTAGAAAATAGCACTTGAACTTCCTCTTTAGAAAGTCCTGGAGGCAATATTACAACTGCTACTCCATTAATCTTACTGTTCATTTTGATAATTTTTAGTTAAACAATTTGATGACGTCTCTGCATGTACAACTACAGAGATAGTTTTGATTGAACGATTGTTGATTAACAACAACTCATATTGTACTATGAGTAACTAATAACAAGTGTCATCGTAAAGTTTTACGCTTGCAAAATAAATATTAAAAAACTCTTACGTAAAACTTCTTAAAATCGGCTATCTGACATATTTTACGTTATAGCAGAATTGTATTGCCAGTACAATTCTTATTAACGGCATGATTTTAACGTCCGCACGATCATAGTATTTGCAATTATCAGTACTAATTAGAACAATTGCCATTCTTCTTCTCCTGCATAAAAATACTACTTACGCCCCACATGCTTGTCATCTTCTGATGATCTAATAATAAAAATATGCACTACCTTCACAGGCAATGCATATAAAAAGTATACTCCTGAACTAAAAAGAATTCTACTTTATAGAATCAGCTGGAGTAAGAGAGACTTCATTCCCTGGCGGTGTTTCTTCTTTTAAAACTGTTTTTACCTCAACCCTTTCAACATTCTTTGCATCAGGACCAGTTAATACAGGTTTAATTTGATTCGACACTTGAGTACTAATCCAATAGGATCTATTAGTATAATACTCGTTAACTATTGCTCTGTAATCTGCATCAGGCCCTAATTTATTTAGGATCCCTTCTACTATTACTACAGGCAATGAGAGATAAGTATCATATGCCTTAGTATCTTCTACTTCAGCATTGAACTCGTTTAGTCTCTCTTGAACTGTAGGTATTGCTACCTCAGTTTCAGTGCTAAAACCAACAGATTCCTTTACTTTCGTAAGAGGATTCTCTCCTTTTAGCCCTTGATACACAATACATAAAAGTAATAGTGTAACAATTGTGAGCAGTACTAATACTACTCCCTTCCAGACACCACCTACGGTGCCATCTCCTTTCTCACTCATTTGATTGAATGTTTAATTGTTAATAATGTTAATTAGCACAAAGCTCCTAGTAAGGAGTTCGTTTGATAAATGATAGATTCAATTCGTTCGCTAAAATAGTATACTACGAAACAATCTTCATTAATTTTCTTAGAATAGTAACCATAGTTTTCCATATATTTATATTAAGAATAAGCTTTTAAAAAGACCTACTACTTAGTATATGCTGGATTGACAACTCACTTTTCATAGGTCTTTTACTAAATAGAACTTCACAGCGGTATTTAGGTAGTTGTTCTTTGAAAATTACACATTCAACTATGTTCTTATTTCCTTATAGATGTCATCTTTTGGGTTACTTTTCCATAACACTTTTCCTCCTTTTGTTTGCATTCCACACTGAAAAGGAGCGTATTTCAATAGGTCTAATTGTGCTGCTAAATCATGAACGTCATAGATTTCAGCATTAAACTTCTTTCGATGTAAATCTACATGAAAGTAGTATAGACCTGCGTTTGTACTACTCTGGACAACGACGTCCTGACGTAATGTCGTATATGCAAGCTTTAAAGCATCATAGCGAGTTAGTTTCAAATGTTTTGTAAAGATCTGTGCTAAAGTAAATACACTTAACCATGCATTACCTTTTTTGATAATTAATCTAATCATTGTGATATTGTTTTTAGTTAAAAAATAAGAAAGACTAAGATTCGAACTTAGTATCTTTTTACACCTACTCTATATTTTTATTTAAGTTTCAAGAGCGGCCCTAATAGAGATCAAAAGACCTATCTAATAAAATTCTATATTACTTTATAGGCAAGCTTATTAAATAAAATATATAATATTCACTGTAAACTATTCTACCTTTTCTCTATGTAACCCATAGAAATTGAACTACTTTCTTACTGTTACTGAATAAAATAAATTTAACAGATTTAAATTTATAGTATTAGTATTAAATTACTCCTAATCGCTCTAAATATCTCTTCAGGAGAATATTTTGCAGTTATTCTATCCATCATTGTATCAGAATATTTATTTGTAATTTTGTATTCTTCTGATACACTTTCTATCAGGATATTTGGTCTAGGGTAAATTAGGCACGGATGGTGATCCGCTTCGTGTAATCCCCATATAATATTACGACTTCTGTTAACCTCTAATATAGGAACAGATGGTCCAAAATACTTTGGGAACCATTCGACAAATACTGGTCCGTACGCTGACACAAATTCAGGATCTTTTAATGAAAAAAACATCCTATCTTTTGGACTTATTTCGTACGGATGGTATCCGATTCTTTGTAAGAAATGAGGGAGACTTCTGTCCATACTAAGAGTAGATTATGAGTTTATAAATACCTTGTAATCTTATTAAGACAATATTAATCATCCTAATTACATTTGTTTTAAAGTCTTCTAAACTAATATCCTCTTCATTTGTATTTAATAGAACTTGTATATCCATTAACAAACTTTT
>ULWX01017684.1_pt1 | contig 62769 bp, 64 predicted proteins | sample 1960851 | NCBI WGS metagenome assembly ULWX01 (sample SAMEA4835826, study PRJEB28245) | human gut metagenome | biome: gut microbiome; material: fecal sample | place: Denmark | collected 2008 | reverse complement strand
GCCGTGCAGACGGCGCTGGCGTTGATCAGAGCTGCAAAACAGGAGGCGGAGAAGCGCGCCGCGCGCGCCGATGAACTTCGCACGGCAATTCCGGAGACGGAGCGAAGATTGACCGGGCTGCAGAACACGCAGCTGCAGCAGAATGCCGCACAGGCCCAGCAGCAGGCTGCATGCAGCGCCTTGGAGACGCAGATTCAGAATCAAATCCAAAGCCTTCCGTATCCGTCGAGAGGGACGGCGCAAATGCAGATGGATACGCTGCAGCAGCGCCGGGAAACGCTGCAGACCGCGCTTTCCGATGCACAGACCGGGCAGCGGAGGCTGCTGCAGCAAAAGACGGCGCTGGAAAGCAAAATCGAAACGCTTGCGGCGCAGCTTGGACAGTCCGGCGATGTCGATCTCGCGGAAGAAACGGCGCAGTTACAGCAGATCCGGGCGCGTCAGATGAAGCTGGACGCGGATTGGAAACAAATCAGTCGGCGGCTGGATCGCAACCGCACGGCGCTGGCCGGTGTGCAAACGCAAAGCGCCGCGCTCGCCGGGCAGGAGGAGCAGCTCTCGTGGCTGCGTGCGCTGTCGAACACGGCGAACGGCACGCTTCCGGGCAAGGAAAAGATCATGCTGGAGACTTATATCCAGATGACCTGGTTTGACCGCATTCTGGAGCGGGCAAATCAGCGCTTTTCCGTCATGACCGGCGGCCAGTACCAGCTCCGCCGTCGCAGAGAGGCGGAGAACAACCGCAGTCAAAGCGGTCTGGAGCTGGATGTGGTCGACCACTACAACGGCTCGATCCGCAGCGTGAAGACGCTCTCCGGTGGCGAATCCTTTCAGGCGTCCCTGTCACTGGCGCTGGGCCTGTCCGACGAGATCCAGTCTTCCGCCGGAGGGGTTCGGCTGGATACGATGTTTGTAGACGAGGGCTTCGGCTCTCTGGACGAGGAGACGCTCCAGAAGGCGCTGCGCGCGCTCAGCGGTCTCAGCGAGGGGCACCGTCTGGTCGGCATCATTTCGCATGTATCGGCACTGAAAGAGAAAATCGACCGGCAGATCATTGTCACAAAAGACCGAACCGGCGGCAGCCGGGCGGAGATTGTCTGTGAATGAGGAGGAGCAGCTATGCGCGAATTGAAGCTCAAACGGGTCTATCGCCATTTCAAGGGCGACTACTATCTGGTCGAGGACTTGGCCAACGACTCCGAGACAGGCGAGGAATATGTGATCTACCGCAAGCTCTATGGCGACGGTTCCTTGTGGCTGCGGCCCAAGGGAATGTTCCTCAGTGAGGTCGATCGGGAAAAGTATCCGGACTGTCCGCAGCGGTATCGCTTTGAACTGCAGGAGATCGAAAGCGTCGCGGGACATTGAGCGTCCTACAGGGCACAAACAAATTTCGACAATGGTCAGGCGGCATGCATCCTGCACGCCGCCTGATCTTGTATGCTTACTTGTCAAAGGCAGGATTGACGGCGTAGACATTCTTCTGATCCATCTTTTCCGTTGCCAGGCGCAGCGCTTCGCCAAAGCGCTGGTAATGCACGACCTCGCGGGCGCGCAGGAAGCGGATGACGTCGTTGACGTCCGGATCGTCGGACAGACGCAGGATGTTGTCGTACGTTGTCCGTGCCTTCTGCTCTGCGGCCATATCCTCCGAAAGATCGGTGATCACATCGCCTTTGACCGCAATGGTCGCGGCCGTCCACGGCGTGCCGGAGGCAAACTGCGGATAGATCCCGGCAGTATGATCTACAAAGTACGTGTCAAATCCGGCTTTTCGGATTTGCTCCGGCGTCATATTTCGCGTCAATTGATATACAATTGCACCAATCATTTCCAAGTGCCCGAGTTCCTCGGTGCCGATGTCCGTTAATACGGCGGCCAGTTCCGGGTAGGGCATGGCATAGCGTTGGCTGAGATAGCGGAGCGAGGCGCCAAGCTCGCCGTCCGGGCCGCCGTATTGCGTGATGATGAACTTGGCCAGCGCGGGATTGGTGTTTTTGATGCGCACGGGATATTGCAGCTTTTTCTCATATACAAACATGGCTCAATCTCCTTTCCCGCTCTGGTGCTGCCATGGCCACGGCGCGTCGATCCAGTCATAGGTTGCGGCGTTTTCCATGTCGCGGATCGTGATCGGACCGTACAGCTCCGCATAGCGCTTGCGGCCTTCGTTGCTCATGCGGATGCATTCCTGCAGCATCTTGAACGCCTCACAGTCATCGGCGTGCGTGTCCAGATACAGCTTCAGCTCCTGAACGACAAAATCCAGTACCATCAGCTCGCAGAGCGGTGTGCTCAGATTGTCAGGCTTGTTGACCATGTTCATGAACGGCAGGTCGAGTCCCGGAAACAGGGTTCCGCGCGCCAGCGCCATTTTTCCATCGTAAGCCGGTTCGCTGCACTGCTGCATCGGCGTATAAGCCAGTGCCAGCGGTGCGCACTCCGGCAGCATTCCGTTTTTATAATCGCACTTTTCCAAAATCGTTCCTCCTTGATCTGTATGGGTCTCGCTCAGCCTATCTTATGCACCACAGAATATACGCGTGCAAAAAAGCGCCCGATCCGAAGATCGGGCGCTTACGAGGAGGCGGAGTTATGCTTTTTTCAGCATGCCGGTTTTGCGCAGAGCAGTACGCAGGAGTATCAGGGAGATGATGATGGATGCAACCTCTGCGATTGGGAAAGCGAACCAGACGTTGTTTAAAACGTGGGTGCGTGCCAGCAGCAGCGCGCAGGGCACCAGCACCACAAGCTGACGTGCAAATGAGATCAGCATACCGTAGATGCTGTACCCCAGCGCCTGACATGTCGAGGAGCTGATGATGCAGATCCCGGCGAACACAAACGCTAGACTCATGATGCGCAGCGCAGGAACGCCGATGGCGATCATGTCCGGAGACGCGTCGAAGAAAGACAGCAGCGCTTCCGGGAACAGGTGAAACACCAGAAGTCCGGTCAGCATGATGCTGACGGCGTAGGTCATGCCGAGGCGGATCGTTTTATGAATGCGATCCGGCCGCTGCGCGCCATAGTTGTATGCGATGATCGGCACCATGCCGTTGTTCAGACCGAAGATCGGCATGAAGATAAAGCTCTGGAGCTTAAAGTAGGCTCCGAACACGGCGACGGCGGTGGAGGAGAAGGTGATCAGGATCAGATTCATAATATAGGCCGTGAGCGAGGAGATGCACGACATCAGAATGGATGGGATGCTGATACCGCTGATTTCCCCCATCAGGTGGAAATCCGGTCGGATATGGCGCAGCTTCAGCGTCAGATCGTCATTCTTGCGATGGTTGAGAATGATCGCAACGACAGCGCCGACACATTGACCGAACACCGTGGCCCACGCAGCGCCGGCGATACCCAGTTTGGGAAAGCCAAGCAGACCGAAGATTAGAATGGGGTCAAACACAATGTTGATGATGGCGCCGGTGAGCTGGGTAATCATCGAGTAGATCGTGCGGCCAGTCGCCTGCAGGAAGCGCTCAAATGTGACCTGAATGAAGACGCCGAAAGAGCAAATGAGACAGATGCGCAGATAGACCGTGCCAAATTGGACGATCTCCTCAATGTCGGTCTGCGTGCGCATGTACGCCTCCATGCCGAAAATGCCGATGAGCAAGACCAAAAAGAAGCTGATGGCCTGCAAAATCAGCCCCTGTACGGCGACCTGATTGGCGCGCTCCGGATTTTTTTGACCGAGTGCGCGGGAGAGCAGCGCATTGATGCCGACGCCGAAGCCGACCGAAACCGAGATCACCACGTTTTGCAGCGGAAATGCCATGGAGACGGCGGTCAGCGCGTTTTCACAGATGCGCGAGACAAAGATGCTGTCCACGACGTTGTACAGCGCCTGCACCAGCATTGAGATCATCATCGGCACGGCCATAGACATCAAAAGCTTATTTTCGGGCATCGTGCCCATTTTGTTTTCTTTTGCGGGGATTGTTTGCATAATACGACTCCAAATACGATAAAACAGATCAAAACAGTCAGCAAAATCACATTATAAGTTTCTGTATAGGAAAAGTCAAGTTTCCAGAAATAAATCACTTGAAAATCTCGCTGGAGTGTGATATGATAAATTCCAACGTGGGATTAGTTCATTGGTAGAACACCTGCTTCCCAAGCAGGATAGGCGGGTTCGATTCCCGTATCCCGCTCCACATTGAAAACACTGAAAAAACCCTGTAATCTCAACGGTTACAGGGTTTTTTCTTACTCCAAAAACATACGCTTTAAAACCATTAAAAACGTACTCAAACATAAAAAAGTTCTGTCAAATCTCTGTCACCGCAATGGTGGTTTTCAACGTTCCCATGGTGATTTCCCGATGTCCAGTACACACGGCGCGCCGGGGTGAGCCTTGCAGGCGGCGCGGTAATCTGCAATTGCCTTGTGCCGGCCTTTCCCGGCGTACATAGTGCTTTGCTCTGTGTTGCTGGTGCCGTCCGGATAAGTGCGATTGTATTGCAGATAATATTCCACGCTACCGCGATAGGTGCGGCGGCGGTGCAGCTCAATCGACAATATCCCGGCGCGCACAATCGTCATATTGCTGGAGGGTTTTCATGTCTGTCGTTTTTCGCGGATCGTACAGGTGGATGTACTTTGTGTGGTAGATCGTCCCACGCGAATAGTCAAGTTTCATTTTGCGCTCCTTTCGCAGCGGGGAAGCAGCGGTTAAACCGCTGCTTCCAGTCTTGTATTCCGGTTGCTGCTGATGGTCTCGCTGCCGTATTTGCTGCGGATTTCGGACATTGTGGTTTTGCGTTTGCGCCACTTTACGCCTTCTTCGGGGTGATGCCAGTACCATAGCTTCTTGTTGTTGCTCCAGCGGCAGCCGAGCGACTTTAACCGGTCCTTGTACTTGCGGGTGTTGCCGCCCAGGCTGATCTGGAACGCGAAGCGCGGCAGGCGAATTTGCTTGCGGGAAACCTTTACAAGCCGGGCGACCCGACGCGGCAGCTCACGGCTGCACCAAAAACCGGCGCGGAGACTTCCGGCTTGACCGAAACGGCTGAAAATGGTATCGTAGAGCCAACAAACGGGAACGCGGAGCGGGCGCGGGAGCTTTTGGCGGATGGCGCATCGCCGAGTCAGGTGTTCAACGAGACCGGCTTGGTTGTGCTGGCTGACGGCAGCGTGCAGGATGGCTTCGGCGGCCTCGTGGTTTGGAGGGCGAACGATGGAACATCGGGAATTTCTGATTCAACTGCTGATCGACGCACGGAACTACGGGGATATCTTACCGGAGCACCTGCACAAGACGGACGAGGAACTCGCGGAACTGGCGGACTGGATTATAGCGGAGGGAGCGCGGCGGAACAGAGAACGAGCTGGGCAGACCTCAACGGAGAACAACGGAGAACCGCAGCAGAAGTAATCACCCGCGCGGCAAACGCAAGCGGGAACGAAGAGACCGCAATGCTTCGCTCGGCAATTGGCGACGATGCTTTTGCGCGTCAGTTTTATACGCTGTACCAGCAGGGCGACGCGGTCGCGGAGCAGTGGGGAAACTTTTTTCCGAACGTGAATGCACTGATTGCAGAGCTGGATCATACGCTTTCCGGCGGCGAGCGGAGTTTGCCGCCGGGTATGGGCGCGGCGTCCAGCGGTTTTGACCCGTACTCGAATTGGCAGAACCAGAGCGATGGCGGTAATAACTGAAAGAAAGAATGATATGATCCATGTTAAACGAAAACATAAAAGCAATCAGGAAATCAAAAGGTCTTTCGTAAGAAGAACTTGCTGTCAAACTAAATGTGGTACGACAGACAATCTCAAAATGGGAACAAGGATTGCCAGTGCCCGATTCTGATATATTGATTGCAATATCAGAAGCACTTGAATCACCTGTAAGCACTTTGCTGGGAGAAACTGTTGTTGCGTTGGAAGCAGATGACTTATAAGCAATTACTGAAAAACTGGAGATTATAAACTTACAGCTTGCGCAAAGAAAGACGATAAGACGAAGCGTATGTCCATACAATTTACAGTCATAACAGAATACGTAGACCCAAATTATGAAAATATATATCCAGTCGAATACACCAAACTGATGGATGCAATTCCTTTGAAAGCAAATTTCGGTGAATCTTACTTGATTACAATTAGCGGAGATAAGATGAACGGGTATAAAGCTGTTTTAGAACCATAGCGTACAGGAGGATCAATTTCAGTTTGCTGATTTGTGACAGTCACGCACCTTTTTACGTTTTTTCTCTGCCTACGCACCGTTTGCGCGCTCTTTGGCAAAAAACCTCCGATGCTTTGCATCGGAGGTTTTTTCATGGTTCCAAGGTTTCTTCTATTACAGCAGCATCACGCCGGCGGCTTCGCAGGCGGAAATTGTCTCATCGTCCCAGACAGAGGCCTGCACCTCGCCGATGTGTGCCTTGCCAAGCAGGAGCATGGACAGGCGCGACTGGCCGATGCCGCCGCCGATGGTGAGTGGCAGTTCGCCGCTCAGCAGCATTTTATGATACGTCCGGCTCCGGCGGTCGTCGCAGCCGGCGATGGTGAGCTGCCGGTCCAGACTTTCCGGATCGACGCGGATACCCATGGACGAAAGCTCGAACGCGCAGCCGAGCAGATCGTTCCAGAAGAGAATGTCGCCGTTCAATGTCCAGTCGTCATAGTCCGGCGAGCGGCCGTCGTGCTTCTGGCCGGATTTGAGCGCGCCGCCGATGCCGATGATGAAGGTAGTCGGATGCTCCTTGACGAAGGTGGTTTCCCGCTGTTTCGGCGTCAGCTCTGGATAGCGATCCTCCAGCTCCTGTGTGGTGACGAACGTGACCTGACGCTGCAGCTTCGGCAGCACCTTGAGCTGAGGATAGATGGCCTGCATGGTGTCCTGCGTGTCGCACACGGCGGAGACAATGTCCATTACCGTGGATTTCAGATAGTCGATCGTGCGGTCCTTTTGCTCGATGACCTTTTCCCAGTCCCACTGGTCCACATAGACGGAGTGCAGATTGTCCAGAACGTCCTCGTCGCGCCGGATGGCGTTCATGTCGGTATACAGTCCCTTTCCGGGATAGAAGTGATAGCGATACAGCGCCATGCGCTTCCACTTGGCCAGCGACTGCACGACCTGCGCTTCACGGCCGGTGTGCAGGATGTCGAACGAGACCGGGCGCTCATAGCCGTTGAGGTTGTCGTTCAGGCCGGTGGACTCTTCCACAAACAGCGGCGCGGACACGCGAAACAGATTCAGATTGGCCGCGAGCTGATCCTCAAACAGGCGCTTGAGCAGACCGATGGCCTTTTGCGTCTCGTAAATCCTCAGCAGGCTTTTGTATCCTTCGGGAATGTAGGTGTTCATTTTGATATTCCGTCCTCCGTCAGCATGCGGATCAGATCGTGATACACGTCCTCCGCGTTATTTTTGAAATAGTGTTCCATGCGCTCTGCCTGCTGTGGATCCGCGGCCAGCAGCTCCAGAGACAAAATTTTGCCGATCCCGTCCGACAGCGCCAGCGTCACGCTGCACGCGCCGCTTTCCGATACGGTATGCTCGGCGGTGATCATTGCGGCGCGGCGCATTTTTTCCGCGATGGGCGCGGTGATCCGGCTGGCCTTGGTGCGCACGGAGTACGGCAGACTGCTGCCGACTTCCGCCACGTTGCGGCTGCCCTTTTCTGTGATACGGTATTTCCCGCGTTTCTCCTCAATGTGGTTGGTTTCCACCAGCTCCGCCAGGCAATCGGAGTAGTCGAAGTAGCCGATGCCGTCGTCACAAAAAACCAGCTCCGACAAGGTCTGCGCGTCCACAGGGGAGGGGAGCTGATTGAGAATATAGAGGATCAGGATTTTGATATCCAGCTTCTCGTGGATAAATCCAAAGCGATCCATACCGGTTCACCTCGCTTGACAACTTGATCGACACAAAGCGCAGCCGCACCGTGCTCCGTGTCCTCAGATAATACATTATACTTCCGGAAACGAATTGTGTAAAGCAAAATGCTCGGATTTTTCAAATGGAATCACATCAAAACCCAACTTGCATACACTATAGTGAAGCGAGCTTCAATCTTATGCCGGGAGGTTTTGAAATGGCAGACAGAGTAGTACCGGGACCGGTCGAAAGCACCGCAGCCGTCCGGGAAGCGGTTTGCATCCATACACGAAAGATTTTTGACAGTTGTAAAGATAAGGACTGCGTTGACGACCTGCGCGTATATCCGACCGCGTGCTCGCAGGCGTATATCGACAACGCATTCAGCATCCGCGCGCGGTCGGCGGAGCTGCTGTATGCGGATGTGCACGTCAAGGAGATCACGTTCAACAAAGGCTATTATACGGTGGACGTTACATATTTCTACCGTGTGAAGGGCGAAACGTTCCCTGCGGGAGAGACGGTCACCGGCCTTGCGATTTTCGACAAGCGCGTGATGCTCTTCGGCAGCGAGGCGAGCGCCAAGACGTTCTCGTCCGACGACTGCGGCTGCGTGCCGGATTGCGCCGGACTGCCGATCGGCGTGGTGGAGTCGGTCGATCCGATTGCGCTGCACATGAAGATCGTGGACAACGACTGTGTGGCGGCGACAGAGGCTGAGCAGCGCGCCATCCCAAGGGCGATCATGGACGCCATGGGCGAAGATCTGGTACTCTGCGACCGGCCGCGCCGGCTGTATGTCACCATTGGGCAGTTTTCCATCATCCGCCTGGAGCGCGATACACAGCTTCTCATCCCGGCTTACGACTACTGCATGCCGGATAAGGAGTGCGAAGGCTCCACGGAGGACGATCCCTGCACGATGTTCAGTCGGATCCGGTTCCCCGTTGACGAGTTCTTCCCGCCCGACAGCATCCACTGCGAGGAAGACTACCGGAGCATGCTGTAAAGAGAATTTGTTCGCAAGAAAAAACACCCATCGGCATAACCGATGGGTGTTTTTTGCAGAGGATAATCAGTATACCTTGGTCCAGACTTCGCAGAAGAGCTCCTCAGAGGTGAGCGGATTCAGCTTCACGGTCAAAGTATAATCGTGAGAGTTGGTCGCTTCCTGAATGGCTGCGTAGTACCAAGCGCCCTTCGGGTTATCGGGCCAGTACTTTACGTTCGCACAGCTCTCGCAGCTTTCACTGTCGGGCTGACGGAGCAGGAGTCTGTTAACCAGCGTAACGGTTTCTGCGCGGGTGATGGGATCAGTCGGTCTGACCAAACCATTGCCGTCGCCCTCGACCAGACCAAGTTTGTACAGCAATTCAATGTACTTTACAAAATAGCCGGAGCCAATGTCTTGGAAGATGTTACCGATCAGGCCGTCCGTTGTATAGGCATCGGCGAACATGCGGCCAATCATAGTGAACAGCTCTCCACGCGTGATGGAACGATCAGGCTCGAACGTTGTAGCGGACGTACCTTTGATGATACCGGCGTTGGCCAGTGCGGAGATTTCAGTAAAAGCCCAATGACCCTTGATATCGACAAAAGAGGTGTTCGGCGCTGTGCTGAAAGAACCGGGCTTTGCGATGCGGTAGATGATGGCGGCCGCTTCGGCACGGGTAATATTACTCTCCGGTCGAACCATGCCGTCAGGATAGCCCTTCACATAGGCGGTGTGATCCGTGTAATTCAGACCAATGTTCGGAACCGGATAGACCTTGATCGTCTCCCACTCCGGCTTCACGCTGGCAGACCAAGTCAGACCGGGCAGGGAGATATACTTGATACCAAGGATCGGGGATGTCCAAGTAGCGGATACCGTATAGACTGCGGTCAAGCTTTTCGGCTTCAGAATTGCGGTGCCGAGGAAATCGGTCGTATAGGCGACGGAATCACCGGTAAGCTGATCGGTGAGCGTGATCGTGGCGCCGACGGCGGGGACGCCCTTATTGGTAACAACGGTTACCGTGTAGGACGGAAGCGTGATGCCACCAATCACGTCAATAATGTCACCGATGCCTTCCGCTTCGGCACCAGTTTCCGTGTCGACAGCAGCGGCTTCTGCGGGCTCCGTTTCCTCAACGTCAGCGGCGAAAGCCATGCCGGGCAGCAGGCCGACGACCATGACGAGGGCGAGGAGAACACAGAGCAGTTTGCGGGACTTTTTCATTGTTTCCACTCCTTAAATCTTTAATATTCCAAGAGCTTGCCGTGCACAAAAGGGAAAAGATGTATGCTATACACGACAATATCTATTTGCTTAAACAGTATACACTTTCGCATTGCAAAAGTCAACGGTTTGGTCCAGAATTAACCACAGGCTATCTGCCTAAAAGATGGAATGTTTTTTGTGAATAATAACAAAAATGTGAACAAATTACACAAAAACTTACGAATGTATCACCCCAGGCAACTGTGCATCAGACGTTGTTGACATGCGTTTCGACGTTCTAGTACTGAGATATACCGGATAAGTTTGAGAAAAAAATTACAGAAGTGCTTTCTTTTAGATTTTTCCCCAAAAGGGAAATGCCGCGGAAACGATCATGTTTCCGCGGTATTTACAGATGTTCAAAATTTGATTTCCCTGCCCTCTTTTCGCCACTGGGCGAATTCTGCGACCGCAGTAAACAGCGCGTCGGACGAAGAGTTGAGCGCGGTCTCCACGGAGTCCTGGATGACGCCGATGATGAAACCAACGCCGACCACCTGCATTGCAATATCATTTGACAGGCCGAACAGCGAGCAGGCCATGGGAATCAGCAGCAGCGAGCCGCCGGCCACGCCGGAGGCGCCGCACGCACCAAGCGCAGCCATAACGCTGAGCAGAATGGCGGTCGGGATGGATACCGGCGTGCCCACGGTGTGGACTGCAGCCAGCGACATAACGGTGATTGTCACGGCGGCGCCGCCCATATTAATGGTTGCGCCGAGCGGGATGGACACAGAGTAAAGCTCCTTGTTCAGACCCAGACGCTCGCACAGCGCCATGTTCACAGGAATGTTTGCGGCGGAGCTGCGGGTGAAGAACGCGGTGATGCCGCTCTCTTTCAGGCATTTGAAGACCAACGGGTATGGATTTTTGCGAATGGCGATAAATGCGATGATCGGGTTAATGATCAGCGCGGAGACGAGCATGCAGCCGACCAGAACGAGCAGAAGCTTGCCGTAGTTGGTGAAGATGCTCAGTCCGCTGGTGGACACAGCGTCAAACACCAGACCCAGAATGCCGAACGGCGCCAGATTGATAATCCAGCGCACTGCCGTGGACACGGCCTCTGAGGCATTGGAAAGGAGTGTTTTCGTCGTATCCGCCGCGTTGCGCAGCGCGATACCGAGAATCACAGCCCAGAACAGAATGCCGAGATAATTACCGTTTGCGAGTGCGTGCACCGGATTTGCCACGATGTTGGACAGCAGTGTCTGAAATATTTCTCCGATGCTGCTCGGCGCAGTGCTGTCTGCTGCGGAGGCAAGCTGATCGAGCGTAACAGGGAAGAGCGTGCTTGCCAGAACGGCCACCACAGCGGCCAGGAAGGTCGAGATCAGATACAGCGCGATAATGGTCGTGAACTGGCTGCCCAGACGCGCTCTGGACTGCGCCAGAGAACTGGCGACCAGCACAAACACCAGAACCGGCGCGATTGCTTTCAGCGCGCCTACGAACAGCGTGCCAAAGATAGAAATCCACGTCGCCTGCGGCACCAGCAGCGCCAGAATCAGGCCGACGGCCAGACCGATTACAATGCGCAGCACCAGACTGCTATTGTTGTATTGACTGACGATTTTTTTCAAAAAGCTCATCCTCTCATTTTCTTTCATCCATCTGCGCAGGAAATTGCGCGTAATGGTCAGTGTAACAAGCATTTCGCAGCTTGTCAACCTTGGAATTCCGCTACAGCCGGAAAAATCGAAGCGCAAATGGATTTCCGTGACAATCATAATGAATGATGACGAAAAAAGCCGCTGCGAACGACATATCGTCCGCAGTGACGTGTCAAGAGGTAGAGAAAAAGATGCCATCTGAATAATTTGATATGGACTTGAACCCGCAAAAAGTTGGTAGCGCCGCAAAGGCATCGTGAGTGCGCTCTGATTTTTGTGAAAAATCGGAGCAAGCGATACAAAGCTTGCTCCGACGTGTAATAGTGTAACAGTATAGATGCCAGCACATGAAGCTTGCCCCCAAAACCAAATCGAAGCCCAGCGCAGCGGGTTCGATTTGGAAAGGAAAAACAACACCATCGGTCGATCTGACGCCGCTTGCAGCGGCTAATGACCTTATGGTGTTGTTTTGACGTGGTGCGGGTAACAGGGCTTGAACCTGCACGGTCTCCCACCAGAACCTAAATCTGGCATGTCTACCAATTCCATCATACCCGCGAAGATGACTTATTTTATCATAACTTTTGCACATTGACAAGCATTCTCGAAAAATATAAAATGCTTTTCTGTAGTTTACAAGGGAGGCGCAGGAGACAGTATGAAGAAATATGTGATTTCCGTTCTGGCGGCGGGATGTCTCTGGGGCTTTATGGGCTTTTTCACCCGTACGTTGGCGGGGATCGGCGTTGACTCCACTGGGGCGATCCTGCTGCGCTGCGCAATCGCGGCAATGCTTTTCGCGGCGACAATCCTTCTGACCGATCCGCGCCAGTTTCGCGTAAAGCCGAAGGATTTTTGGTGCTTTTTCGGCAGCGGCGTGTGCAGCCTGCTGTTTTTTACGTACTGCTATTTTCAGGCAATCACGCTGATGAGCCTTTCCACGGCGGCGATTTTGCTGTATACTGCGCCGTCTATCGTGATGGTTTTGTCCCTGTTTTTATTCAAGGAAAAAATCACGGTGCGGAAGCTCCTTGCGCTCGTACTGGCCTTCGCGGGCTGCTGTCTGGTGTCCGGCATCGGAAGCAGTGAGAAAGCGCTGACGGCGACAGGGCTGCTTTACGGGCTTGGCTCCGGCGTGGGGTATGCGCTTTACAGCATTTTTGCACGCTTTGCGCTCGACCGCGGGTACACCAGCAATACGGTCAATTTCTATTCCTGCCTGCTTGCATCCATTGGCGCTGGGCTGATCTGGGGCGTGTCAGAGCCGGTCGGAGCGATGTTTTCCGCTTGGGGCAACTTCGGCCTGTGCGTGGCCGCGGGTTTGATTACCTGCTACCTGCCGTACTTGCTCTACACGTACGGGCTTACAGGGCTGGAGACCGGGAAAGCATCCATCCTCGCTTCGGTCGAGCCAGTGGTTGCTACCTTGGTCGGTATCTTTGTATTCCACGAGTCCATGACGCTCATGAGCGCCGCAGGCGTGCTCTGTGTGCTCTTTGCCGTCGCGCTGTTGAATCTGAAACAGAAAACACCCGAACCAAAAGCATAAAAATGTCCGAAGGCAATGCCTTCGGACATTTTTTACAGGAAAGTTACCGGTTCTGATCGTTATATTTCTGAATGCCGATCGCAAGCAGATCCATGGCGCGTTCCAGATCTTCCTTCTTGAGTACGTATGCCATGCGGATCTCGTTCACACCGGTGTTCGGCGTTCCATAGAACGGCTCGCCAGGGGCGAACATGACCGTGTCGCCATTGTCGTCGAACTCGGTCAGCAGCCATTTCTGGAACTTGTCCGCGTCATCGACCGGCAGGGCGGCCATGACATAGAACGCGCCCTTCGGCTCGGAATAGATCACGCCGGGGATCTGCTTGAGCTTGGCGACCAGCGCGTCGCGGCGCGCTTTGTATTCATCGCGGACGGCGGCGAAGTATTCGGGGCCGACGGTGTACAGCGCGGCGGATGCGACTTGGTCGATGGTCGAAGCGCACAGGCGGCCCTGGCAATATTTCATCGCCTGATCGTACAGCGCCTCATTGCGCGTCAGCAGGCAGCCGATGCGCGCGCCGCACGCGGAAAAGCGCTTGGACACGGAGTCGATGACGACGACATTTTCCTCATAGCCCTTCAGCTGCAGCAGGCTCATGAGCGGCTCGCCGCCGTAGACGAATTCGCGGTACACCTCGTCGCCAATGAGGAAGAGTCCGTGCTCCTTGGCGATATCGGCCATGAGCTGCATCTCCTCAGCGGTGAGAATGGCTCCGGTCGGGTTGCCGGGGTTCGTGAACATGATGGCACGGGTGTGCTCGTTGATGCAGGCCTCGACGCGCTCACGAATTGCAAATTTGTAGCCCTCCTCCGGCTTTGTGGTCAGCGGATGGATGGACGCGCCGGTCAGATTTACGAAGGTGGAGTAGTTCGGATAAAACGGCTCCGGAATGATGATCTCGTCGCCCTCGTCGAGAATACAGCTCAGCACGATCTGCAGCGCTTCGCTGCCGCCGGTGGAGATCAGAACGTTCTTCTCGCTCAGCTCCGCGCCGATCTTGGCATAATAGCCGCGGATAGCGTCGATCAGCTCCGGCATGCCGGCGGACGGCGCATAGGCCAGAACCTTCTGACTGAACTCGCGTACCGCTTCAAAATACGCGGGCGGCGTTTCAATATCGGGCTGACCGATGTTCAGGTGGTAAATCTTCTTGCCGGCCTTCTCCGCCTCAACGGCGTAAGGCGCAAACTTGCGCATCGGGGACAGGCCGCAGCGTTCGATTTTTCTGGAAAATTTCATAGTGACCCTCCATTTTATATATTTCTCTTCTGCGTTGTATTTCCTTGATGAACTAATCCATATTTTACTGCATTGCCGGCGAAATCTCAACAGAAAAAATCGGAAGGCAGAATTCCGCCTTCCGATACTTTGTATTACAAAATTTGAATTCAGACCTTGAAGTCCACGGAGGTCGCGCCCTTGTCTTCCTGCTTGAACTCGTAGTCCTTGCCGGGAAGAATGGCATTGAGGAGAATGCCGACGATGGAGGCGACGGCGAGACCGGACAGGGAGACCACGCCAATCTGGATGCTGCCGGAATAGTTGATGCCGATCGCCAGCACGAGGATGAGCGCAGCGATGATGACGTTGCGGGTGTTGGCGAAGTCCACCTGATTTTCCACCACGTTGCGCACGCCGACGGCGGAGATCATGCCGTACAGCACGAGAGACACGCCGCCGATGGTGGCGGTGGGCATTGCGGAGACAAGCGCCGCAAACTTCGGGCAGAAGGAGACAATAATGGCAATGCAGGCCGCGATGCGGATAACGCGGGGGTCGTAGACACGGGAGAGCGCCAGCACGCCGGTGTTCTCGCCGTAGGTGGTGTTGGCCGGCGCGCCGAACAGGGACGCCAGCGTGGTGGCCAGACCGTCGCCCAGCAGCGTGCGGTGGAAGCCGGGATCGACCATATAGTTTTTGCCGCAGGTTGAGGAGATGGCGCAGATGTCGCCGATGTGCTCCACCATGGTTGCCAGAGACAGCGGCACAATGGTAAAGCAGGCGGACAGGAGCAAGCCTGTGTCCACGCTGCCGGAGAACAGAGAAAAGACACTGTTTTTCCAGATGATCGGCAGACCGAACCACTTGGCCTGTCCCACGGCGGTGGCGACGGCCTCGCGCTCCGCCGGGTCAATGATGACGGCGAGGAGATAGGAGCCGAGCACACCGAGCAGGATCGGGATGATCTTCGTCATGCCCTTGCCCCACATGTTAAAGCCAATGACGATGAGAATGGCGACGATGGCGATGAGCCAGTTGCCCTTGCAGTTGTTGATGGCGGAGGAAGAGAGCGTCAGGCCGATGGCGATGATGATCGGGCCGGTGACGATCGGCGGGAAGAAGCGCATGACTTTCTTTACGCCGAAAGCCTTGAACAGGGCAGCGAGGATGACATACATCAGACCCGCCACGGCAACGCCGAAGCAGGCGTAGGGCAGCAGCGCATTGTCGTAGATCGGGGTGCCGTCAGCCGCAGCGCCGATGGTGCGCACAGCATTGTAGCCGCCGATGAAGGCAAACGAGCTGCCGAGGAAGGCCGGGACCTTTCCCTTGGCAAGCAGATGGAACAGCAGCGTACCGAGACCTGCGAACAGCAGCGTGGTAGCGACGTCCAGACCAGTCAGCGCCGGGACAAGGACAGTCGCGCCGAACATGGCGAACATGTGCTGCAGGCCGAGGACCAGCATTCTTGGGGTGCCCAGTGTCCGTGCATCATACACGGGCTCGGAGCCGATTTTTTTTGCACTCATAGATTTTTTCCTCCCTGTGAAACTTTAATCTACTCTCTATGTTCGATCCGATCCAGGATACAAACGCTGTTTTCGCCGTCCGTTTCCGAGAGACGGACGGAAACGACCTCGCTTTTCGCGGTCGGGATGTTCTTGCCGACGTAGGTCGCCTTGATGGGCAGCTCCGAGTGGCCCCGGTCAATCAGGGCAAAGAGCTGTACGCGCTCCGGCCGGCCGAGTGCCATGACGGCGTCGAGCGCGGCGCGCGCGGTGCGGCAGGTGTAGATCACATCGTCCACCAGAACGACCGTTTTGCCCTGCACGGAAAAGGGAATGTCCGTTTTGCTCACGACCGGATCGCCGGAGACCGGAGACAGATCGTCGCGGTAGAGCGTAATGTCCAGCTCGCCGACGGGAACGTCCACGCCGTCGATCTGCCGGATATTTGCGGCCAGCCGCTGCGCCAGCGGCACCCCGCGCGTGCGGATGCCGAGCAGGCAGAGACGCTCTGTGCCCTCGTTCTTCTCAAGAATCTGATGCGCAATGCGAATCAGCGTTCGGTCAATGGCGGCCTCGTCCATAATCTTCGCTTTGAATTTCAGCTCCATAAAAAACACCTTGTCTGCATGCAGACAAGGCGTCAGAACAGGGGTGCAATTCCCCTGCGAAGCTACATATCCCATGACACCTTGTCGGCAGCTCTGTACCAACTTAAAAACATCACTTGGAGCAGTATAGCACTGTCGGGCGGTCCGGTCAACAAATTTTCACAAAAAAGCTTTCACGCAGTCATTACTGCCGGAAAAAGGCCACGGCGATTGCGCCGGGGCCGGCATGTGTTCCGATCACGCTGCCGATCTGGACCGTGCTTTGGCGCACGGTCTGCTCCGAAAAGGTACCGGTGTCGTTTTGCAGGAGCATTTCCAGCGGCGCAGCGCTCAAGCCGGTATATCCAAAGAGCACGGGAAGCTGACGGTCAATGTGGTTTTCCTGAATCATCTGCAGGAGCGTTTTGCACCCCTGCCGGGACCCTCTGGCTTTGCCCAGCATCGCAATCATGCCGTCCCGCACGCCCAGAATGGGCTTGACGCCGAGTATCCCGCCGGCCAGCGCGGTGGTTTTGGAGATCCGCCCGCCCTTTTTCAGATACTCCAGTGTATCGAACAGGCCGAGAACGCAGCAGCGCTCACGCAGCTGCTCCAGCTCTGCTGCAAGCTCTGGAGCGCCGGCACCGGCGTTGACCCGGCTCAGAGCATACTCCGCCAAAACGCCTGCACCGAGGGAGATGGAGCGGCTGTCCACCACGAACACCTTGCCTGGAAAATCGGCTGCGGCAATGTGGGCGCTTTGATACGTCCCGGATACCTTTGAGGAAATGGTGAGTGCGACCACCTCGCTTCCGTCGTCGGCCAAAGATTCAAATACCTGTGCAAAAGCGGCCGGTGTGGGTTGGCTTGTCGTCGGAAGCTCCTTGCTTTTCAGCAGGGATCTGTAGAATGCATCGGCTGTCATGGTGACGCCGTCGATAAACTCCCGCCCGGAAACATGAATCGTCAGCGGGATGACGGCAAACCGGTCTTTCAATGCAGGGCTGACGTCAATGGTAGAATCAATTAATATTTTTGTATGCATCGTATACCTCGTGTTCCGAAACGTGTCGTTTCTTCAAAGCTTGGGCTTAAATCGTTTGAAATGCGACACAAACAGTCTGATAACAAACAATATAAAGAGATTATGTTTATTATCCGATGCTATTCATACAACATTTTTAAGTATCTGTCAATAGGCCGGATGCAGAACACAAAGAAAAAGCCTGCAGCGCGTATTTTCGCGCCACAGGCTTTTTTGTGGAATGAATGGGGGTCAGCCTTTCTTAAAGCTGTCCTTGAGGGCGACTGCGCGGTTAAACACCAGATGGCCGGGACGGGAGTCCTTGTTGTCTACGGTGAAGTAGCCGAGCCGCAGGAACTGGAACGAGGCCGGGGCTTCTGCGTTTGCAAGCATCTGCTCAACCTTGCAGCCGGTGAGCACTTCCAGAGAGTTCGGATTCATGCATTCAATGTAATCCTTACCCTCGCCGTCGGGGTCGGCGTCGGAGAACAGGTTGTCGTACAGGCGCACCTCCGCGTCCGCGCAGTTGTTGGCGTCCACCCAGTGGATCGTGCCGCGTACCTTGCGTCCGTCCGGCGTGTTGCCGCCGCGCGTTTCGGGATCGTATTCGCACAGCACCTCGACGACGTTGCCGGCTTCGTCCTTGATGCAGCCGGTGCAGCGCACGATGTAAGCGCCCTTGATGCGCACTTCGTTGCCGGGATAGAGCCGGTTGTATTTTTTGAACGGCTCCTCCATGAAGTCCTCTGCCTCAATCCACAGATTGCGGGAGAAGGAAACTTCGCGCGTGCCGGCGTTTTCGTCCTCGGGGTTGTTTTCCACCGGGAACGTTTCCGTCTGGCCTTCTGGATAGTTCGTCACGGTGAGCTTTACGGGACGCAGCACAGCCATGGCGCGCTGCGCGTGCGCGTTCAGGTCTTCGCGCAGGCAATGCTCCAGAAAGCTGTAGTCCACCGTGGAAGCGACCTTGGACACGCCGATGCGCTCGCAGAAATTGCGGATGGATGCGGGGGTATAGCCGCGGCGGCGCAGACCGCACAGGGTCGGCATACGCGGATCGTCCCAGCCGGAGACGATCTGCTCTTCGACGAGCCGGCGCAGCTTGCGCTTGGACATGACGGTATAGTTGATGCCGAGACGCGCAAATTCGATCTGGCGCGGCTTACAAGGGACGGAGACATTGTTCACGACCCAGTCGTACAGCGGGCGGTGGTCCTCATACTCCAGCGAGCAGAGACTGTGCGTGATGCCCTCCAGCGCGTCCTGAATCGGGTGGGCGAAGTCATACATCGGGAAGATGCACCAGTTCGTGCCCTGACGGTGATGCTCAATGTAGCGGATGCGGTAGAGCACCGGGTCGCGCATGTTGAAGTTGCCGGAGGCGAGGTCGATCTTTGCGCGCAGCGTGTATTTGCCCTCCGGGAACTCTCCCGCGCGCATGCGGCGGAACAGGTCGAGACTTTCCGCAATCGGCCGGTCGCGCCACGGGCTGACGGCGGGGGTGTTCACGTCCCCGCGGTATTCGCGGAACTGCTCCGGCGTGAGCTCGCACACGTAGGCCAGCCCCTTTTCGATCAGCTCCACGGCGTACTGATAGTCCTGCTCAAAATAGTCGGAGCCGAAGAAAAACCGGTCGCCCCAGTCAAAGCCCAGCCAGTGAATATCCTCCTGAATGGCTTCGACGAACTCGTTGTCCTCCTTGGAGGGGTTCGTGTCGTCCATGCGTAGGTTGCAGATACCGCCAAATTTTTCGGCCATGCCGAAATCAATGCACAGCGCCTTGCAGTGCCCAATGTGCAGATAGCCGTTCGGCTCCGGCGGAAAACGGGTGTGGATCTGCTGCCCGGCGAAACGGCCGCCCTCGGCGAGATCCTCCTCGATGAATGCTTCAATAAAATTTTTCGAAAGTTCTTCCATGTTTTCAACTCCACTCAAAATTGCAGAAATATTATACACGATTCGATTTCTGTTTACAATATCAAATGAAAAAGATATAATCAAGCATGAGGTGAAAACCATGCAGGATCTGATTATCATCGGCGGCGGCCCGGCGGGACTGTCCGCCGCGCTGACTGCGCGCAACCGCAACAAAAGCGTCCTCGTCATCACCGGCAGCATGGCCGACAGCGGCCTTTGGAAGGCCGGCCGGATAACGAATTATCCCGGTACGCCGGACATTCCCGGAAAAGAGCTATTGGAGCAAATGACGCAGCAGGCGAAGGATATGGGCGTTGTCTTCCTCCATGCGCGGGTACAGAACGCCATGCCGATGGGTGAAACGATCGGCGTCGCGGCAGGATCGGAATTTGAGGAGTGCCGCGCGCTCATCCTCGCCACCGGGATCGCGCAAAAGAGCGTTTTTCCCGGCGAGAAGGAGTTTCTCGGCCGCGGCGTGAGCTACTGCGCCACGTGCGACGGCATGCTCTATCGCGGCAAGCGCACGGCGGTGATCGGTCTGAGCGCCGACGCGCCGGAGGAAGCGGAATTTCTGCGCAGCATCGGCTGTGATGTGCGGTATTTTGAGGGGAAGAAGCAAAAATTTGAAATTCGCGGTAAGCAGACGGCGGACACGCTCGTCGTGGACGGCGAGGAGATTCCGGTGGACGCGGTGTTTGTGCTGCGCAGCGGCGTTGCGGCGGAAGCGCTCTTGCCGGGCCTTGCGACAGACGGCGGCCATGTCGTTGTGGATGCCGCGCAGGCGACGAACATACCGGGCGTTTTTGCCGCCGGCGACTGCACCGGCGCGCCGTATCAGCTTCCGGCCGCGGTCGGCGAGGGGAATAAAGCGGCGCTTTCTGCGGTAAAGTATTTACGATAAAATACTTTCCGAAAGGGGCAATTACAATGTCCGTGATCGAACTGACCGAAAAAAGCTTTGACACCGCCATCAACAGTCCAAACGTGCTGGTGGATTTCTATGCCGAATGGTGCGGCCCGTGCCGCGCGCAGGCGCCGGTGCTGGAGGCGTTCGCCGAGCGGTACGAGGGGCGCGTCAAGGTCACGAAGCTGGATGTGGATCAGGCGCCGAGCGTCGCACAGCGGCTCGGCATCATGAGCGTGCCGACGCTGGTGGCCTTCCGCGAGGGGAAGGAAACGGCGCGGCGCACGGGTGTGCAGTCCTCCGAGGGGCTTGCCGCGCTCGTTGGACAGGAACCGACTTGACAAACAGGAAAAAAGCGCATATAATGCACCCAGCTTACGCGTTGACGGGGAGGAGTAATTTCCGCGCGGATGCCAGAGAAAAGGCGGTTGGTGCAAGCCTTTCTGAAGCCGGAAATGAAGGTCGCCCCTGAGCAGCTTGTCTGAACGCAGCAGTAGGACGGCCGGGAACTCCCGTTACAGAGTCAAGAGTGTCGCACGCGCCGCGTGCGGAATTCAGGTGGTACCGCGGTAATTATATCGCCCTGAAACAGCTTTGTTTCGGGGCGATTTTTTGCTTTGTGAAACAAAGCAAAAATAAAAATGCGCCAATTCCTCGCCCCTTTGGGGCAACCGGAATTGATGCGCAAAAACTTCAGTGCTTTTCAGCTTGTGTCTCTGTCATGATACGGTAAAATGCATGAAGTTTTATGCGCCCCGAAGGATTCTTACGAAGGAGGAAGACAGATGAAGGAACTTCCGAAGGTGTACGACCCCAAGCAGGTCGAGAAGAAAATTTATGACATGTGGATGCAGGGCGGCTATTTCAAAGGCAATCCGGATCCGGACAAAAAGCCGTTTTCCATCGTCATGCCGCCCCCGAACGTCACTGGCCAGCTCCACATGGGCCACGCGCTCGACGCGACGCTGCAGGACATCCTCACGCGCTATAAGCGCATGCAGGGCTACGCGGCGCTGTGGCTGCCGGGCTATGACCACGCCGGCATTGCCACGCAGATCAAGGTGGAGGAAAACCTCCGCAAAGAAGAGGGACTCACGCGCTACGATCTTGGCCGTGAGAAATTCCTCGACCGCGTCTGGGCGTGGAAGAACAAGTACGGCGACCGTATCGTCGAGCAGCAGAAGACGCTCGGAGCCTCCTGCGACTGGAGCCGCAGCCGCTTCACGATGGACGAGGGCTGCTCCAAGGCCGTGCGCGAGACGTTCTGCGAGCTGTATGAAAAGGGCCTGATCTACAAAGGCAACCGCATCATCAACTGGTGTCCGAAGTGCCGCACCGCGCTCTCCGACGCGGAGGTCGAATATAAAGACATGCCCGGCCATTTCTGGCACATCCGCTATCCGATCAAGGATAGTGACGAGTATATGGTCATCGCTACGACACGTCCGGAAACCATGCTGGGCGATACGGGCATCGCCGTCCATCCGGAGGATGAGCGCTATACGCATCTGGTCGGCAAGACGGCCATTCTCCCGCTGGTGGGGCGCGAGCTGCCGATCGTGGCGGACGAATACGTCGAAAAAGACTTCGGCACCGGCTGCGTGAAGATGACCCCGTGCCACGATCCGAACGACTATGAGGTCGGCCTGCGCCACAATCTGGAGCAGATTCTCGTGATCGACGAGGACGCGAAGATCATCAACGGCGGCAAGTACAACGGCATGGATCGCTACGAGGCGCGCGACGCCATCGTGGCCGATCTGGAAGCCGAAGGCTATCTCATCAAGGTGGAGGATTATAACCACAACGTCGGCACCTGCTACCGCTGCGGCACGACGGTGGAACCGCTCACCAGCCCCCAGTGGTTTGTGAAGATGAAGCCGCTGGCCGAGCCTGCGATCGAAGCCGTGCGTGACGGGCGCATCAAGTTCGTGCCGGAGCGCTTCAGCAAGACCTATTATAATTGGATGGAGAACGTGCACGACTGGTGTATCTCCCGCCAGCTCTGGTGGGGACACCAGATCCCCGCGTGGTACTGCGACGACTGCGGCCACATCACCGTCTCGCGTGAGGACGCCTGCGAGTGCGAGGCGTGCCACAGCAAGAACATCCACCGCGACGAGGACGTGCTCGACACCTGGTTCAGCTCCGCGCTCTGGCCGTTTTCCACGATGGGCTGGCCGGATAAGGACGCAGCTGATCTGAACTACTGGTACCCCACGACCGTGATGGTCACGGGCTATGATATCATTTTCTTCTGGGTCGCCCGCATGATCTTCTCCGGTCTGGAGCAGATGCAGGAGATTCCGTTCCACACCGTCTTCATCCACGGTCTCGTGCGTGACGACAAGGGCCGCAAAATGAGCAAATCGCTCGGTAACGGCATCGACCCGCTGGAGATGGCCGAGACTTACGGCGCGGACGCGCTGCGCTTCAACCTCGTCACCGGCAACAGCCCCGGAAACGACATGCGCTTTTACGTTGAAAAGTGCGGCGCCATGCGCAACTTTGCCAACAAGCTCTGGAACGCCTCCCGCTTTGTCATGATGAACCTCACCATCGACAAAAACGAGCTGCCCGAAACGCTGGAGCTGGAGGACAAGTGGGTGCTGTCCAAACTCAACACGCTGAGCAGGGAAGTCTGCGAAAATCTGGACAAGTATGAGCTTGGCATCGCCGCCGCGAAGATCTATGATTTTATCTGGGACACGTACTGCGACTGGTACATTGAGCTGACGAAGCCCCGTCTCAACAGCGGCGACGCGGCGAAAAACCGCAGCGCGCAGCAGGTGCTGCTGTACGTGCTGACCGAAATTCTGAAGCTTCTGCACCCGTTCATGCCGTTCATTACCGAGGAAATCTGGCAGGCGCTTCCGCACGAGGGCGAGGCGCTGATGATCGAACGCTATCCGTCCTACAGCGAGGCGCTGTCCTTCCCGCAGGAGGAGCAGGACTTTGAGATGGTCATGACCGCCATCAAGGCTGTGCGCAGCCGCCGCGCAGAGATGAACGTGCCGCCGTCCAAGAAGGTGCACCTCATCATCGCAACGGAGAAGCAGGATGCGTTCCGCTCCGGCGAGATGTATATTTCGAAGCTCGCCTATGCCGAGAGCGTCACCATCGGCAGTACCGTGCCCGAAAATGCAGATAAGATGGTGTCCGTCGTCACGGAGGAGGCCAAGCTCTACATGCCGATGGCGGAGCTGGTCGATCTCGACAAGGAGCGCGCACGCATCGAGAAGGAGCTTGAAAAGGCGAAAAAGGAGTACGAAGGCCAGATGCGGAAGCTCTCGAACGAGGCGTTCGTGGCCAAAGCGCCCGAAAAGGTCGTCAACGCCGAGCGCGAGCGCGCGGCCAAGGCCAAGGCGCTGATCGAGAATCTGGAGGAGAGCCTGAAAAACCTTGGCTAAGCGCCAGCGTCCGACAAATTCAACGCGCCGGACAAGCTAGAATAACACCGTATACGGATCATCCGTGTACGGTGTTTTTTTATGGAGGTGTGCGAATGCAGACGCTGACCCTGTATGCGGACGGCTGCCTTACGATTCTTCTCAAGGGCGAGCTGGACCATTGCGCGGCGCAGGACGCCATGCAGAGTATCGAAGAACTGGTGGAGGAGTACCTCCCGCGCCGCTGTGTGCTGGATCTGTCCGGGCTGACGTTCATGGACAGCTCCGGGATCGCGGTCATTCTGAAGGCAGACCGGCTGCTCAGACAGAGCGGCGCGTCGCTGGCGCTGGAGCGCCCGCCGCAGCAGGTGCGCAAGGTGCTGGAGGTGGCGGGACTCACGCAGGTGATTCCGCTGTGCGGAGAAACGGAAGAGGAGTGTGAACCGTGTTGAACTATCAAAACTACATAAAGCTGGAGTTTCCCGCGAAGAGCGTCAACGAGGGCTTCGCCCGCGCGGCGGTCGCCGCGTTTGCTTCACAGCTTGACCCGACGCTCGGCGAAATCGGCGATATCAAAACCGCCGTGTCCGAGGCGGTGACGAACGCGGTGGTCCATGCATACCCGGAGAAGCTGGGGATGGTCATGCTGCGCGTGCGCATTCTGCCGGACGAGCGGCTGGAGATCGTCGTAAAGGACCACGGGGTCGGTATCCCGGACGTGGAAAAGGCAAAAACGCCGCTGTATACCACTGGCGGCGAGGAGCGCAGCGGGATGGGCTTTACGATCATGGAGAGCTTTATGGATACGGTGAAGGTCAAATCCGCCCCCGGCAAAGGGACGACCGTGACGATGTGCCGCCGCATCCGCAAGCGGGTATGATGCAGACCGATACCATGGAGCTGCTGCGCCGCGCGCAGAGCGGCGACCGGGACGCCATGGAGCAGATGGTAACGGAGAACTCCGGCCTCATCTGGAGCATTGCGCGCCGGTTTTTCGGCCGCGGCGTGGACGCGGATGATCTCTATCAGCTCGGCTGCGTAGGATTTCTTAAGGCGGTCGCCGGGTTCGACGAGGCATACGGAACATGCTTTTCCACCTATGCCGTGCCGAAGATTTCCGGCGAGATCCGCCGCTTTCTGCGCGACGACGGCGCTGTGAAGGTGAGCCGCGGCGTCAAGGAGCGCGCGCAGCAGATCCGCACGGCGCGTATGCGTCTGGAGCAGACGCTCGGCCGCGAGCCGACGCTTTCGGAGCTTTCCGCCGAGACCGGCATTGAGCCGGAGGAGATCGCCATGGCGGAAACGGCGACCGGGCCAACGGAGTCGCTCCAGCGCGAAAACGGCGAGACGGGCTTTACGCTGGAACACACGCTCGGCGACTACGAGCAGGAGGAGCGCATGGTGGAGCACGTTGCGCTGCGTGAGGCGGTGCGCGGTCTGCCGGAACGGGAGCAGCAGGTGATCGCGCTGCGTTTTTTCCGCGGCATGACGCAGCAGCGCGCCGCCGGGGTTTTGAAGATCTCGCAGGTTCAGGTTTCCCGGCTGGAGCGGCGCGCCGTGGAGAAGCTGCGGGAAATGATGACGACTTAGACAGGCGAACTGCAAAAACGCAGTCTGCCTGTCTTCTGCGTTTGCGCGAAAACCGGTTGACAGATACTAAATCTGTGATAACATAATGACACGCACGCAAAATATTGTGCCATGCTATGCGTTTTGGAGGTAAGTGGGAAGATGTATTCACCGAAAGAAGTTGCAGTCAATTACCTTGGCGCCTGCGAGACAAAGACGCAGCTGCCGCTGCTGCGGATGTTTTTACTGGCGTGTCTGGCGGGTGTCTTTGTGGCGCTTGCAGGCGTCACGTCCACGGCCGGCGCTGCGACGATTGAAAATCCGTCGGTCGCAAAGGTCGTCACCGGCTTGATCTTCCCGGCGGGCCTCTCCATGGTGCTCATCGCCGGAAGCGAGCTGTTCACCGGCAACAACCTGCTGATCATGGGCGTACTGCAGCGCCGCATCACCGTGGGCGCCATGCTGCGCAACTGGGTCGTCGTCTATCTCGGCAACTTTGCCGGCTCCGTCTTGATCGCGGCGCTCGCTTACTCGGGCGGCGTGTTTTCCGCATTCAATGGGGAACTGGCAGCTTCGGTCGTCTCCATCGCAAACGCAAAGGTTTCGCTCTCGTTCAGCGCTGCGTTCATCCGCGGCATTCTCTGCAATTTCCTTGTGTGTATTGCAGTCTGGATGTCCAATGCTGCCAAAACGGTGCCGGGCAAGATCATGGGGCTCTTTTTCCCGATTGCGGCGTTTGTCATTGCCGGTTTTGAGCACTGCGTTGCAAATATGTACTATATTCCTGCCGGAATTCTTCAGTCCGGCACATTTGGCATGGTCTATGAAAATCTCACATGGGGCGGATTCCTTCTGCGAAATCTCCTGCCGGTGACGCTCGGCAATATGGTCGGCGGCGTGGTACTCGTGGGCGTCACAGCGTGGTATCTCTACCTTGCGCCGGAGCGCGATCGGGTCACGACAGGGAAGTGAAGCGCATGACACTACAAGATTTTTTCAAGGAAACGCCCAAGGCCGCGCTCGCGTTTTCCGGCGGTGTGGATTCGGCATATCTGCTATACGCCGCGCACCAGTGCGGTGCGGACGTGCACCCGTACTATGTGAAGAGCGTGTTTCAGCCGCAGTTTGAGCTGGATGATGCGCTGCGTCTGGCGCGGCAGCTTGGAATGCCGCTTACGGTTCTGGAGGTGGATGTTCTCGCGGACGAGACCGTGCGCGCCAATCCGCAAAACCGCTGCTATTTCTGCAAGCAGCGCATTTTCTCGCGGATCGCTGCTGCCGCAGCGTCGGACGGCTATTCCGTTGTGCTCGACGGCACGAACGCCTCAGACAACGCAAGCGACCGCCCCGGTATGCGCGCGCTTGCGGAACTGGAGGTGCGTTCGCCGCTGCGCCTGTGCGGCCTGACCAAGGCGGAGATTCGCCGCCGCTCCAAAGAAGCGGGGTTGTTCACGTGGGATAAGCCGTCTTACGCCTGCCTCGCAACGCGGATTCCCACCGGGACGCCGCTGGATGAAAAAACCCTGTCTGCGGTGGAGCAGGCGGAGGATGGCCTGATGGCACTGGGGTTTCGCAATGTCCGTGCCCGCGTGGAACAGGGGGCGATCCGGCTTGAGTTTTTACCGGAACAAATAGCGTATGCAGAGCAAAATTGGGATAATGTAACAAACTGTATCCAAAAAGCCTTTCCAAATACGCAGATCTTTGTGAAAGTGCGACAAAATGTGACCTAAATCACAGTTCTTGCAAATGCCGAGGTGGTACGATTGTACAGGATTGAATAAAAATCCTGTTTATATCCGTTGAAATTTTAACAATATTGCCGAACTGGGCATTCTGCTGAAAATGAGCAGCGGCAAGTTGACTAGAATTTCACACAGAAATTGCACTAATTCTACAATCATTTTTGCCTTTATTGACGAATATATCTGGCTGTGATACGATGTTAGATGACGATGCTTGCAATTTTGCAGCATCCGCCTGAAAGGAGACCCTTCATTTGAAGAAAATATATGTTTTGATTGGTAATTATGGCAGCGGCAAAAGCGAGCTTGCCTTGAATTTTGCGTTTAAAGCAGCCGAAACCGGAAAAACCGAGCTGATTGACCTGGATATGGTCAACACGTATTTCCGCTTGACGGAGCGCGGAAAAATGGTGAGTCAAAAGGAGATCCGCTTGGTTTCTCCGAACTTCGCCTGCTCCGGTATTGAAACGCTCTCGCTTCCGGCGGAGGTCGCATCGGCGTTTGCGCTCGATTGGGACACCGTCGTGTTCGACGTCGGCGGCGACGCGGTCGGCTCCACGGCGCTTGGCCGGTATCATGAGGACTTTATGGAGCTGGGTCCCGGTCAGCTTGAGGTGCTCAATGTTGTGAATATCCGCCGTCCGCTGGCCGGCACGGTGGAAAAGATCATCAAGCTGCAGCAGGAAATGCAGATACATTCCCGTCTGAAGATCACCGGCATGATCAACAACACGAACCTTGCGCAGATGACCGGTCCGGATGAACTGCGCGACGGCTATGAGATGCTCCGCGAGGTGAGCGAGAAGACCGGCGTGCCTGTTTCCTATACGACCGGCAAGAAGGAGCTGCTCGACCAGTTCCTTTCTGAAGGACACGACCCGAAGTACATCGGCAAACCGATTGCCATTGATATGTACATGAAGCGTGACTGGGACAGCTATATCCACAGTCTGTAATTTTCCCTGTAATCATTGGCGTATCCCGCTCCGGCGGTTTTACATACGCGCGAAACAGCAATATAGTATAGAAAAGAGGTAGCAAAATGGTAAAGGTAACCATCAATGAAAATCTCTGCAAGGGATGCGGTCTTTGCGCCAGAGCATGCCCCAAGGGGATCATTGAACTTTCCAAAGAAAAGATCAACGCAAAAGGTTATCACCCGGCAACGATCGTGGATCAGGCGGCCTGCATCGGCTGTGCTTCCTGCGCACGTACCTGCCCCGACGTGGTAATCCACATTGAGAAAGATTAAGGAGGAACAGTAAAATGGCATTGACTCTTATGAAGGGTAGCGAAGCCATCGCTGAGGCTGCAATTCGTGCAGGCGCGCGGTATTTCTTCGGCTATCCGATCACTCCGCAGACGGAGATTCCGGAATACATGTCCGAGCGTATGCCCGAAGTCGGCGGCTGCTTCCTGCAGGCCGAAAGCGAAGTCGCGGCGATCAACATGATCTACGGCGCGGCCGGCACCGGCGCACGTGCGCTGACCTCCTCCTCCAGCCCCGGCGTCAGCCTGAAGCAGGAAGGCATTTCCTACTGTGCAGGCGCCCAGCTCCCGTGCGTGATCCTAAACGTCATGCGCGGCGGCCCCGGCCTCGGCAACATTCAGGCCTCTCAGGGCGACTACTTCCAGGCTGTCAAGGGCGGCGGCAACGGCGACTATCACCTGCTGACCTACGCTCCGGCGTCTGTTCAGGAAGCCATCGACATCATGATGTTTGCGTTCGATAAGGCCGAGAAGTACCGCATTCCCGTCCTGTTCCTCGCCGACGGCATCATCGCTCAGATGATGGAGCCTGTCGAAATGCCCGAAATGGTTGATTTCAAGATCGATCCCGAGAAGAAGCCCTGGGCATGCACCGGCTGGAAGCCCGGCGACGATCCGGCGAAGCGCGGCGTTATCAACTCCATCTACATTGACACAGAATCTCTGTCCGAGCACAATGCGGTTCTGCAGGCGTGCTACAAGGAAGTCGTTGCCAACGAGCAGATGTGGGAAGAGTACAACCTCGAGGGCGCCGAGTTCGTCATCACCGCGTTCGGCACCGTCGCGCGTATTGCAAAGTCTGCGATCGACGAGCTGAAGGAAGAGGGCATCAACGTTGGTCTGGTTCGTCCGATCACTGTTTGGCCGTTCCCGTATGACGCGGTCAAGAAGGCTGCTTCCGCTGAAGGCGTGAAGGCCGTTCTCGACGTTGAGCTGAACGAAGGCCAGATGCTTGAGGATGTCAAGCTTGCGGTCAACGGCGCGAAAGACGTTGACTTCTTCGGTCACCTCGGCAGCGAGATGCCCACCACCGAGGAGATTAAAGCGAAGATTATCAGCATGAAGGAGGGCAAATAAATGTCTGTCGTTTTTGAGAAAACTCAGTATTTGACTGATAAGCAGTTCCACTACTGCCCCGGCTGCAACCACGGCATCATTCACCGCCTGGTCGCCGAAGTCATTGACGAAATGAACCTCGACGGTAAGGTCATCGGCGTCGCGCCGGTTGGCTGCTCCGTGTTTGCTTACGATTACTTTAACTGCGATATGTACGAAGCTGCGCACGGCCGTGCACCGGCTGTTGCGACCGGCGTCAAGCGCGTTGTCGGCAACGACACCATGGTCTTCACCTATCAGGGCGACGGCGACCTGGCCTCCATCGGCACTGCTGAGATCGTTCACGCTGCACACCGCGGCGAGAAGATCGTCACCATCTTTGTCAACAACGCCATTTACGGCATGACCGGCGGCCAGATGGCTCCGACCACGCTGGTTGGCCAGAAGACCACCACCTCCCCGAAGGGCCGCGACGAAGCTTGGTGCGGCGCTCCGCTCCGTGTCTCCGAAATGCTCGCGACCATCCCCGGCTCCTACTACATCGAGCGCGTTGCGGTGAACAACACGGCGAACATCATCAAGGCGAAGAAGGCAATTGCCAAGGCGTTCCGCTATCAGAAGGAAGGCAAGGGCTTCTGCCTGATCGAAGTTCTGTCCACCTGCCCGACCAACTGGGGTCTCAGCCCGGTCGAAGCGATGAAGTGGCTGGAAGAGAACATGATTCCTTACTATCCGCTGGGCGTTTACAAAGACAAGGAGGCAAAATAAGATGAAGAAAGAATTTATTTTTGCTGGCTTTGGCGGTCAGGGCATGCTCCTGATCGGCAAGTTCCTTGCCATGGCCTGCATGATGGACGGCAAGCACGTTTCCTGGCTGCCCTCCTACGGCCCTGAGATGCGCGGCGGCACGGCGAACTGCTCCGTCATCGTGAGCGACGATCCGGTTGCTTCTCCGCTGGTTGACATGGCTGACTGCATTGTTGCGATGAACCGTCCTTCTCTGGACAAGTTCGAGGACAAGGTCAAGCCGGGCGGAGTTCTGATCATCAACAGCTCCATCATCGACCGCAAGGCCGAGCGTGACGACATTCAGGTCGTTTACTGCGACGCGACCAGACTCGCGGAAGAGATCGGCAACCCGAAGGGCGCAAACGTTGCGATCCTCGGCGCACTGATGGCCAAGGCTCCTGTCTGCTCCGTCGATGTGATGGTCGAAGCCATCCGCGTCGAGCTGGGCGAGAAGAAGGCTCGTTTCCTGGAAGGCAATAAGAAGGCTCTTATCGCCGGCATGGAAGCTGCGAAATAAGCACAACCCTGCAAGAAAAAAGAAGCCGACTCGGTCGGCTTCTTTTTTGCATCTATGGGATTCAGTTTTTTTCCTTTGATTTGAAGATCAGCGCAACCAGCAGCCCAAAGAAAATCGCGGCGCAAATTCCGGCCGCGCCGGACTGGAAACCGCCTGTGAACGCGCCGAGCACGCCGTCCGTTGCGACCGCCTCGCGGACGCCCTTGGCCAGCAGATTGCCGAAGCCGGTCAGCGGCACGGTGGCTCCGGCGCCAGCCCACTTTGCAAACGGTTCATAAATGCCGACTGCGCCGAGCACCACGCCGGCAACGACATACAGCGTCAAAATCCGCGCCGGTGTGAGCTTGGTCTTGTCGATCAGGATTTGGCCGATCACACAGAGCAGGCCGCCGGCCACGAATGCGATCAAATATTCTTTCACCATACTTACACCTGCATTTCAATTGCCACTGCGTGGCTGATTCCGGGGATACTCTCACCCTGCATGGATGCGGTGGGGGACATGAGCGCACCGGTCGCGGCGAAGAGCAGCCGGCGAATCTGTCCGCTCGTCAGCAGCTTCAGCAGGTGCCCCGCCAATACGGATGCGCTGCACCCGCAGCCGGAGCCGCCTGCATGCACGTCCTGCGTTTCCATGTTATAAATCAGAAGTCCGCAGTCCGTATAGGCCGGTCCGAGATCGACGCCGTCCTGCTGAAACAGATCGGTCACAATGCGCTCGCCGATTCGGCCAAGGTCGCCGGTGACGATCATATCATAATACTCCGGTGTGCGCCCGGTGTCCGCAAAGTGCGTCTTCAGCGTCTCATAGGCGGCCGGCGCCATCGCCGCGCCCATGTTGTTGAGATCCTTGACGCCGGCGTCCGTGATCTTCCCGGTCGTAACCGCAGTCACCTTGGGGCCGGTGCCGCTCGCGCCGAGAATCAGCGCGCCTGCTCCCGTGACCGTCCACTGCGCCGTCGGCGTGCGCACGCCGCCATATTCCAGCGGAAAGCGAAACTGGCGCTCTGCGGAACAGAAGTGTGAGCTGGTCAGCGCCGCGCAGGTGTTTGCATAGCCGCCGTCAATGGCCATAGCAGCAAGACTCAGCGACTCAGCCATCGTGGAACAGGCGCCGTAGAGGCCAAAGTATGGCGCACCGCAGTCGCGCATTGCATAGGCAGATCCGGCGCACTGGTTGAGCAGGTCGCCGGAGAAGACATAGTCCAGCGCTGCGGGGGAGACCTGCGCCTTCTGGCACGCCAGATCAAAGCACTGCTTGAGCATGGCGCTCTCGGCTTTCTCCCAACTGGACGTTCCAAAATACGTATCGCTGCTGACGACGTCAAACCGCTCCTGCAGCGGGCCTTCGCCCTCTTTTTTGCCGACGACGCTTGCAGCCGCAAGAATGACCGGCGACGCAGCAAGCATGACCGTTTGTTTTCCAACCCGTTTGTTTTTCACGCAATCACCTTCGACGCTAGTGTTTCCGGCGTTCTGTGTTGCTATACGTAAGTTTGAATTAAAAAATGACGCGGCCTTCCATTTGGAAGGCCGCGCTCATTCTCCTTTGTATTTTCGCCGCGTTGCCATACCGCCGCGGATGTGGCGTTCCGCCTTGTTGATGTCCAGGAGCTGACGCACCTGCCGGTAAAGTCCGGGATTGACCTTTTCCAGCCGTTCGGTCAAATCTTTATGTACCGTCGATTTGGAGATGCCGAAATGCCGCGCAGCAGAACGGACGGTCGCTCGATTTTCAATAATATACACGGCCAGATCGCAGGCACGCTGTTCGATATTGGTATGCAAATGCACCACTCCCCATACTTGCGTGGTTCATTTATATGTAGGCAAAAGGGGAGATATGTAGCCCGACGTCCGCCGCCGGTATGGAAAAGCCGCAGACATCCAAAGCTTCGGGTGTCTGCGGCTGCTGCACTGCGTCAGTCGCGGGGCTGCTCCTGCGCGCGGATCAGGTTCTGATAAAACCGCACCGCGCCGGGCAGGCAGTTATATTCAATGTTTTCGTTCAGGCCGTGCATGCCTTTCATCTGTTCCGGACCGTAGATCACAGGCGCGAAGCGGATGCAGCTCGGGCAGACCGGCTGATAAAACTGTGCGTCCGTGGCGCCGGTCATCACATAGGGGCTGATCGGCAGACCGGGGAACGTCTCCGAAATGACGCGCTCCACCTGACGGAATGCCGCGCCGTCGATCTCCACCGGCGGCGTATAGTCGTTGGTGTGTACGACCTCCATCGAAAGACCGTGCTTTTCCGCGAGCTTTTCCATGATCTGCAGACTCTCCCGCTCGCCCTGATGGGGAATAAAGCGCAGGTTCGCGCCAAGCGTCGCCTCCTGCGGCAGCACGTTGTACGCATCTGAGCCGGACTGCATCGTGAAAGCGACGGTCGTCTGCAGCATTGCACCGGCCTGTGCGCTGATGGCAGGCAGCACCTGCTTCATCAGCGGGCCGAACAGCCAGAGATTGCCCATGACCAGCCGTAAGCCGAACGGTGCGTAAGGCGCCAGCCGTGCAAACATCGCCGAAACCTCCGGCAGCAGCTTCCGGCGAAACGGAGAATGCGTCTCCACATCGTCCACAAATGCGGCCAGCCGCGCGATGGGGGAGTGCTTCGGCGGTGTGCTGGCGTGCCCGCCGGAGCTGCGGGCGGTAAATTTCACATCCGCCTTACCTTTTTCAAACACGCCGACCATGGCAAAGTTGCCGGGGATCCCGCCGATCGGCTCGGAGATGATGCCGCCGCCCTCATCACAGACGAGAAACAGCTCCACGCCGCGCCGCTGAAGCTCCGCCACAAGCTTCGGCGCGCCGTCGCCGGCCCACTCCTCCGTGCAGGAGGAGGCGAGATACACGTCGCATGCCGGAGTATATCCCTCGGCCAGAAGCTCCTCGACCGCCTGGAAAAAGGCCATGAGCGAGCTCTTGGTGTCCGCTGCGCCGCGCCCCCAGACCTTGCCATCCGCGATCTCACCGGAAAACGGCGCGTGCTCCCATACGCCCTCGGCGGGGACCACGTCCTGATGGCTCATCAGCAGAATCGGCTTTTCGCGGCTTTTGCCCTTCCAGCAATAGAGCAGGTTGCCGTCGATCACGGTGCGCTCCAGTTTTTCATGCACGAGCGGAAAGAGCGCCTCCAGCGTCTTGTGGAAGGCCAGAAATTTTTCAACCTCCGGCGTATTCGCATGGGAGGTGGTGTCGCACTGAACCATGCGCGAGAGCTTTTCCGCCAGAAATTTTGCCCGCTCTTCGTTCTCATGCGGCTGATATTCGGAGTGTAAGGCGGGCGTGCGCAGCGTGCGGACCAGCGCGGCCGCCAGCGGCGTAAGCAGAAGCGGCGGAACCAGCCGCAGAACCTTCATACCCTGTTTCATGTTATCCCTCTGCTTTCTGCTGCTTTTTGTAGAAGAAATATGCGATCCCGATGGCAATTGCGCCGGAGGGAATAATCATAAAACTGGTGGAGCCCGTGAGCGACGGCACCAGAATGAACAGCACGCTCATCACCAGCAGCGGTGCGATGGCGACTTTCATGTTTTTCCGATAATACCGATAGGCCATGGCGCCGAAGAGCGCCGGTACCACGTTTGCAAACGCGGGCTGAAGCACGGAGCTTTGCAGCACTGGCTGCAGGGGTACCAGCAGCAGCACGCCCAGCGCCAGGACCAGAATGGTGACGAGCGAGGAGGTTGCAATGGAGAGCGTGGAGATAATTTCATTTTCCGGCGTCCCGGTCTTTGCGCCGACGATGTCGCGCGCGTTGACAGCACACGGAATCTTCATGTTGATGAGATTGCCGGTAATAAAGGCGAGATACCCACCGCCGGCGCCCAGCATGGGCGTATACACGAGAAATTCCACCACGCTGCTGACCGTCCACACCAGTCCGACGGAGAGAAATCCCTTTCCAACAGCGGGCAGATCCGGCATGGCGCCGAGAAAGCTGCCGATCAAAAACGGCGCGCCGACGAGCAAAACCAGCGTTATGGTGCTGACAATCCGGCCGATCACATGTGTCCGCCGGGTATACGCTTCAAAGGAAGTTCTTTTCTGTTCTTCATTCATGCTGCTTCTCCTTTCTCAGACAAAGAGCGAAACCACCACGGCCGCTGCCATGCCAACGAGCATGCTGCCGGCGATGGAAAAGCTTTCGACCCATGCCTGATGCTTCTTCTCCGCGAGATAGACAAAGCCCGCCATAACAAGCCCGGACACGGCCACGACGAGCAGCGGCATCCAATCACCGGAGAAGGTAAACAGCCCGTTTCCGGATACCAGCCCGCCGATATAGCTGCCGATATACGCGCTGACCAGACCGATGAACATGGCCGTCATTGCAAGATCGCCGAACCCGCCGCCGGCGCCGCTGCCGCTGCGGCCGAGTTTTTGTGTGTAGCGCTTGTTGAAAAATACGGAGAGCACCATACCCCACATGATGCAGATGCTCATCAGCAGCGCGATCGTTGCAAATCCGGAGGGCGTCATCTCCGCGGCGGAGAGCGTGCTCATGCCGACCTGCTCTGCCGCTGCCTGCGCAACCTGCGTTTCATAATGCAGCGCGCCGATCACGGAAAGACGCAGCCATGGCCACGGCGTGCCGAGACTGCCGGAGAGTGCGATCACGCCCAGCAGGATCCCCACGCTGGGGAGCAGGGAGAAGGTCGCGCTGGAAGTGATTACGCGGTTCATGCGCGTCCGGTCGATTCCCATGGCGATGCCCGCACGGTAGGCGCGCACCAGAAAGATCACACATACGACAGCGACAAAGGCAATGATGCCGCCACAGATCAGATACAATGGCGCGCTGTTCAGCTTTGATAAAATTGACATGACCGATCACCTCATCCGCAGCGGGATCCGCTGCATGTTTTTCTGTTTTCTGATTGTAGCACACTGCAGCAGAGAAAGACAGTGCTGCTGTAAAAAGCCCTTGCGGATAATCCGTGCCGTTACAGCCACTTTTTCCGTTTGAAGTACCACACCAGTCCCAGTACGACCACCAGACTGATGGCAATGAGCACCGGGTAGCTGAACCGCCATTGCAGCTCTGGCATGTGGATGAAGTTCATCCCATACCATCCGGTGAGCAGCGTCAACGGCAAAAACAGCACCGTCACGATTGTAAACACCTTCATCAAGTCGTTTTGCTGAATAGAAAGCTGCGATTGGTAAGCCTCACGCATTTGGCTGACGATTTCCTGCAGATTGCACACCTTGCTCAGATACCGGTCGGTACGCATACCCAGGATGGTAATCCGTTTGAGCGTGTCCGGGGCAAGCAGATCGTTGTCGTTTGCCGCCATTTCATCAAAGATCGCATCCAACTGTTCATAGTAATGCTTCAACCGCAGCAGCTCCCGCCGCCAGCTGATGATGCGGTTGAGTGCGTCACGGTCCCGTCCGGCAAGAATTTCTGCCTCGCTGTCGTCAATTTCGGATTCAAACTGATCGAGATATGCCATGTCGCCCCGGAGGAGATGCACAAAAAAGTGATAGATCAGTTTCTCATTTCCCTGGGACGTTGTGTCGGCCATATCTTCGAGATTCTGCCGGACGAAGTGCTCGGCCTCGGCATCTTCGCAGAGAAAGAACAGATCTTTCCGATCCATGTAAATCAGAACCTTGGAGTCGTCGGTGCGATCGCTGTGGATGTCATACCAATTGAAAGCCAGCAGATTAAACGTCTCGAAGCTCTCGAAACTTTCAGTCTGTCCCTCGTGGATATACCGAAATACCTTCGGATCCATATACGGCGCAGCTTCCGCCATGCGGGATAACGGTAAAACCAGCTGCATGATGGTTTCCTCCTGTCGTTTGTTTTTCTTACTTTATCCCGGATGAAAACGCCTGTCAATGCCAATGGCAGATTTTCAAACATTGCGGAAGAAAGAACGGAAAATCGAGGTTGACATATTGTGAATTGTTAGTATATAATGTTGAGCCGACGCCGGTTTCGCGGCGTTGACTGGATTTGTTCACTACGGCGGGATTTATCCTGCTGTTGAGTATTACTTGAAAGGAGAAAAACACGATGTTCCGTACCTATCAGCCCAAAAAGCGTCAGCGCAAAAAAGAGCACGGCTTCCGCAAGAGAATGGCCACCGCAAACGGCCGCAAGGTGCTGTCCCGCCGCAGAGCGAAGGGCAGAAAAAAGCTGAGCTACTAAGCAGGCCACCAGTGAGCAGGACTGTAATTTGACATCGTTTTCAGGGCGGGATTTTTCCGCCCTTATGGTGTTTCTATAAATTCTGGCCGCATGAAATCGGAGAGAGGGTCTTGGAATTTACCGTTACGTTAAAAAAGAACTATGAATTCCGGCGCCTGTATTCCAAAGGAAAGAGTACTGCGACCGCATGTCTGGCGCTGTATTGCCGCAAAAACGGTTCCGTCCGGAACCGGATCGGCTATACCGTGTCCAATAAAATCGGACATGCTGTGGTTCGCAACCGCATCCGCCGCCGTCTGCGTGAGATCTATCGCCTGCATGAGCCGGAGCTTGCGCGGGGATATGACATCGTTGTGGTGGCTCGCATGCGGGCGCACGACGCCGATTATCACCGGCTGGAGGCCGATTTCCTGAAAGCTGCGGGCCGTCTTGGCCTGCTGCATGCAAAAGCGGAGGAAGGGGAACGGCAATGAAGAAACTTCTCATCGCGCTGGTCAAATTCTACCGCAAGCATATCTCTCCGCTGAAGCCGCCCTGCTGCAGATTTATTCCCACCTGCTCCGAATACGCGCTTGAAGCGCTGGAAAAATACGGCGCACTCAAAGGCTCCTGGCTGGCGATCAAGCGTATCTCCCGGTGCCACCCGTTCCACGTGGGTGAGCACGATTTTTACGATCCGGTTCCATAAACCGGGAAAATCCAAAAGAACCAAAGAATTGGAGTCATCTTATGTCTTGGATTACCGCAATCTTTGCGTGGCCGCTGAAAGAGTTTTATAACTTGACGAACAACTACGGCATTGCCATCATGCTGTTCGCCGTGCTTGTGAATCTGGTTCTGCTGCCGTTTATGGCAAAGAGCAAAAAGAGCATGATGCGTACCACGCGTCTGCAGCCCAGACTGAAAGAGCTGGAAAAGAAATACAATGGCAATCCGCAGCAATACCAGCAGGCTGTCAGCAAGCTGTACCGGGAAGAGAAGATCAACCCCATGTCCGGCTGCCTGTGGAGCCTGCTCCCGTTCCCGATCCTGATCGCGCTGTACAGCGTCATCCGTCAGCCGCTGTCGAAGATGATGCATCTGAGCGCGGAAGCCGTCACCAGCCTGACCGAGTGGGTTACGAACAACGCCGGTTTTGTCGCATCGTCCAAGTCTGCATATACCGAGATTGAGGTCATGAACAGCATCCACCAGAACTGGGATGCCGTTACCGCGGCGCTTGGCGACTTTTCCGGCAAGCTGATGAATCTGGATTACTCGTTCCTCGGCCTGAATCTGGGCCAGCAGCCGAGCTTCAAGTTCTGGGCGTTTGACTGGAGCAACAAAGCAGTCTGGCTTCCGGCGCTTGGACTGTTTCTGATCCCGATCATTTCGGCGTTCCTTTCGTGGCTGTCGATGAAGATCAGCACCATGACCACGCCGCAGGTCGATAAGCAGCAGGCACAGACGAACAAGAGCATGATGCTCGTGATGCCGCTGGTTTCCCTCTGGATCTGCTTTACGATGCCCGCCGCATTGGGCGTGTACTGGATCCTCAACAGCGTCTGCGGCATTATCCGCGATGTGGCGCTGACCAAAATCTACACCAAGCAGCTCGATCTGGCCGATTTGAACCGTGCGGATCGTCAGAAGGAACTTGAAATCGAACGCCGGCGTGAAGAGACCGAACGCATGCGGGCCGCAGGCGAAACGACGAAGAACCCGAACACCAGCAAAAAGAAAATTCAGGCAAACCAGAAACAGCAGGACGACGAGCGCAAAGCGGCTCTGGAGCGCGAGGAGCGCGCCGCCAAGCGTGAACGCCTCGGCATCAAGGAAACGGAACAACCTGCCTCGCAGGTTGGAAACCGCCGGTATGCGCGCGGCCGCGCTTATGCGCCCGATCGCTTTGGCGAAGCGTTTGAGGCGTCTGTGGATGCAGCGCCGGAAGGTGCCGAAGAATCTGCCGAATGATAACAGGAGAACTGAAACATGTTAAAAATATTGGAAAAGACCGCCAAGACTGAGGAAGAGGCGATTTCCGCCGCTTTGGAGGAACTGGGTCTCGACCGCGATGAGGTTTCCGTGGAAATCGTGGAGCGCGCAAAATCCGGCTTTTTCGGAATCGGCGCCTGCAATGCTGTCATCCGCGTCCAGTATGAGGTCGAGGAAGACAAGTACGAAAAAATTCGGAGCTTTCTGAGCGGGCTTCTGGAACGCATGGGTACAGAAGCGGAGATCGAGATCACGGAGCGCGAAAACGGCGGTGTGAACGTAAACCTGTCCGGTGCAAACATGGGCGCTGTCATCGGCCGGCGCGGCGAGACGCTCGACGCGATCCAGCACCTGACAAATTACGCCGTCAACCGCGGCAGTGACAAGCACATGCACATCAGCGTCGACGCGGAGAGCTACCGCGCAAAGCGCGAAGAATCTCTGGTTCGGCTCGCAGAGAAAATGGCCGCTAAGGTCATCAAGTATAAGCGCAGCATGGCTTTGGAGCCCATGAACTCCTACGAGCGGCATGTGATCCACACCGCGCTGCAAAACTATGAAGGCGTTACCACCAGCTCCACCGGAACGGAACCGAACCGGCGCGTTGTCGTGTCCTATGAGCGGCCGCAGCAGCCGCAGCGCAGCAACAAGCCGGTCAGCCGTGAATGGAGCTGAACCGGTAGCAGCATAAATTAGGAGGAGCATTATGGTTTTTGAAAAAGTGAGATCGCTTCTGGCAAACCAGCTCGAGATCGACGAAGATCGTATCACAATGGACACGAACATTGCGGACGATCTGGGCGCGGATTCCCTGGATGTTGTCGAGCTTGTGATGTCCATTGAGGACAATTTCGGCATCGTCATCACGGACGAGAACGCTGCCAATCTGACCACGGTGCGTCAGGTTGTCGAGTTCCTCGAAAAGTCCATGTAATCGGATCTATAACCACAAAAGCGGGCAGCCAATCAGAGCGCTGCCCGCTTTTTCATTGTAATCTCTGTCAATTTTGATTGACTATTTTCTGAACGGAAGGTAAAATAAAAAAGTTAGGTAGCGAAAGGAGTGCGTGTCATGCTGCAATTTCAAACGAATGACCATATTTCGCATTCCTATATCGTCGCCTCTTCGTCGGAAGCGGAGCGCAGCCGGATGACGACGGAGCTGGCCGCAGCCATGCTGTGCGAGAGCGCAGATATCCGCCCCTGCCGCCAGTGCCGGAGCTGCCATAAGGTGTTCCATGGCGTACACCCGGATGTGCTGTTCGTCGAGCCGGACGGCACGGCGAAAACACCCGTCATCAAGGTTGAGCAGATCCGGCAGATCGCTGCCACGGCGTATCTTCTGCCGAGTGAGGCCAGCCGGAAGGTTTATATTCTGCGTCAGGCGGACAGGATGAATTTTAGCGCACAAAATGCGTTTTTGAAGCTTCTGGAGGAGCCGCCGCAAAGCGCCGCCTTCATTCTGGCGGCTGGAAATCCGGGCGCACTGCTGCCGACGGTGCGCTCCCGCTGCGAGCTGCTGCGGGAAAACGCTTCAGACGCCGAACCATCGGAGGACGGCATACGCGAAGCGGAAGCGTATCTCAAGGCGGCGGCGCGCGGCGACTGGGCGGAGCTGCTGCGCTGGTGCGCCGGACACGAGAATCTGGATGCGCAGGCGCTGCAGGACTTTCTCTCTGCCGCAAAGCAAGCACTCGTGCGCCAACTTTCCGGAGAGGATGAGATTCCGGCGCTGACAGCGGCGGACGCCATGCGGCAGCTCCGGCGCATCGAACAGTGCGAGACTTACCGGCGTGCAAACGTAAACACAAAGCATATCTTTGGCCTGCTGTCCGTGCCTACGGCGCCGGACGCGGCTGGGAAGAAGCGAGGATAAGCCATTGACAGAAGTAATCGGAGTAAAATTTAAAAATCGCGGGAAGGAATACTATTTTGACCCGAACGGCATCTCGGTGCACGCCGGCGATCCGGTGATCGTCGAGACCTCCCGCGGGCTGGAGCTGGCCGACTGCTCCAAGGGCAATCACGAGGTTCCGGAAAGCAACGTGGTGCAGCCGCTGCGTTCGCTCGTCCGCCTTGCGACGAAGGACGATTTGCGTGTGGCGGAGATCAACAAGGCCCGGGAAAAAGAAGCCTTTGCGATCTGCCAGAAGAAAATCGCAGAGCATGGGCTGGACATGAAGCTGGTTGACGTGGAGTGCAGCTTTGAGGGGAACAAGACGATGTTCTTCTTCACCTCCGACGGCCGCGTAGACTTCCGCGAGCTGGTGAAGGATCTGGCGTCCGTGTTCCGCAACCGCATCGAGCTGCGCCAAATCGGCGTGCGCGACGAAGCAAAGATGCTCGGCGGCATCGGGATCTGCGGCCGGCCGTTTTGCTGCAATCAGTTTTTGGAGGAATTCCAGCCGGTATCGACCAAGATGGCCAAGGTGCAGTCCATGTCGCTGAACCCTGCAAAAATTTCAGGCGCGTGCGGACGGCTGATGTGCTGTCTGCGGTATGAACAGGCGGCGTACGAAGATCTGGTCAAAACCGTGCCGAAGGTGGGCACGTTTGTGGAAACACCGGCCGGATACGGCGTGGTTTCATCCGTGAATCTGCTGCGCTCCACGCTGAAAATCAAAATGGACGGCGAGGGCGAGGACGTATTCAAGAGCTATCAGGCCTCGGAAATCGCCGTGATTCCGGGCGGACGCCCCAAGCCCGGGGAACCGCTCCCTTCGCTGCTGAAAGACCGTCCAAAGTCGAAAAAAGAGGCGGAGGAGCCGGAGGAAGACCCGTGGGCGCTCCCGCCGCTGTTTGCGGACGACGCCTTTGACAGCGAACCGCAGAGCGAAAAGCCGGCAGACCCTGCCAAGAAAAAGCGTCCCCGCCGCCGCTCCCGCGGCCACGGCGGCAAAAAGCCCGCAGAGGGGCAGAAGCAGCCGGAGCAGGCAAAGCCGGTGGAGCCGGAAAAGCAGAAGACCGGCGCACAGCAGGCCAAAAAATCCTCCCGCCGCGGCGGACAAAAAAAGACGGCTGGCGAGAAGCAGCCGGCCAAGCAGAATGCGCCGCAGCAGGAAAAGCCACAAAAATCCACTTCCAAAAAGCCGGAAAGCGCAGCGCAACCCACCTCCGGCGAACAGAAGCCGGCAGGCAGCAGCACCCGGCGCCGCCACCGCGGCGGGCGGGGGCGCAACAAGCCCAAAGCGCCCGGAACGGAACATTCCACGCCGCCGGCGGAATAAAATAAAATCTGCAGCAGGCATCGCATGGCTCGCCGTGCGGTGCCTGTTTTGCAGACAGGAGGCTTGCATGAAGCAGAGCATTTCATACTTTGATGGTCACTGCGATACCATCTCGCGCTGTGAGCAGACGGGGGAGCGCCTGCTGCAGAACAGCGGCCAGATCGACCTGATGCGCGGCGCGCAATTCGCTGCGTACGCGCAGATCTTTGCGCTTTTTTACGATGCGCATCAAACGGACGGTTCGCTGTTTCCCATTGCGTCGCGCCAATATGAACGCCTGAAGCGGGAGCTTGCGGTCAACGCAGGCCGTGCCGTCTTTTGCCGCACGGCGCAGGAAGTCCGCAGCGCAGGGAAAGCGGGGAAAATCGCCGCGCTGCTCGGTATTGAGGGCGCGGAGCTGCTCGATTGCAAAATCGAATGCATTCCGACTGCCGCTGTGTGGGGCACTCGTTATCTAACGCTCACCTGGAATCACGCCAACGCCGTCTCCGGCTCGAACCGGGAGTGCGTCAACTGCGGTCTGAGCCATCACGGGCGCGCGTTCGTCCGCGAGCTGTACCGCTGCGGCATTCTGCCGGATGTGTCGCACCTGTCGGACGCCGGCTTCTGGGACGTCGTGTCCATGGGCCTTGGCCCCGTGATCGCCACACATTCCAACAGCCGCGCCGTCTGCGGCCATCCACGCAATCTGACGGATGAGATGTTCTGCGCCATCGTACAGGCCGGAGGCGTAGTCGGGCTGAATTTTTATCAGGAGTTCGTCGGCGGCGACACATACACATTTGATTCGCTGCTGCGCCACGTCGATCATTTTCTGGCGCTCGGCGGCGAACGCACGCTCTGCTTTGGCGGCGATCTGGACGGCTGCGACCAGTTGTGCAGCGGGATGCAGGGGCTGCAAAGCATCCCTGCGCTCTACGATGCGTTCCGGCAGCACGGCTATGACGCAGCGCTGCTTGATCAGCTCTTTTTCGAAAACTGGCTGCGTCTGCTTTGAAGCCGCTAGCAAAAAAGGAAAGCCCGCACATGGTTCCCGTGCGGGCTTTCCTGTATCCTATGGTAGAATCAGATGACCAATCCGCCGTCCACGCCGATGACCTGTCCGGTCACGAACCGTGCGCCGTCCTCCGCAAGCAGCGCGATCATCTCCGCCACATCCTGCGGCGTTCCGAGCCTGCACATCGCAGTCGCGTCGGCCAGCGCGTCTTTGTCCGCCCGCGTGAGATTGCGGATCATATCCGTGTCAATGCAGCCGGGCGCAATGCAGTTGACGCGGATGCCGGAGGGGCCAAGCTCCTTGGCCAGCGCCTTGGTCAGCGCGATCACGGCGCCCTTGGTGGCAGAATAGGCCACTTCGCAGGAGCCGCCATTCGTGCCGAGGATCGAGGCCAGATTGACAATCTGCCCGGACTTTTCATGCACCATGTGTGGAATCGCACAGCGGCAGCAGTGGTACATCCCCGTGACGTTCACATCGAACAGCCGCTGCCACGCATCGGGTGTGATATCCGTCAGCAAACCGGCGTGCGCGATCCCGGCGTTGTTCACCAGCAGCGACACCGGGCCGGTCTGCGCAAACATCCGCTCGACCTGCTGCAAATCGGCCACATCGGCCCGCACGGCCAAACCGCCGGTCTGCGCCGCAATTTCATGCGCGGCGGCCTCTGACTTTCTGTAATTGACATGGACGGTCCATCCGCGCTTCGCCAGCGCAAGCGCCGTTGCAGCGCCGATTCCGCGTGAACCTCCTGTCACCAGAGCAGTTTTTTTCATAAAAATCCTCCCAGAAACGAACAATTGTCAAATCAGAACGTCTGTGTTATTATATACCCAATCTGATCGAATCGCCAGTATGATGTGAACTTTGGAGTAAGAAAAGCTATGAGTACGCAACAAAAACACCGCGTTCGCCGGATGCGAACCAAAACCCGCCTTTGGATCACGATTGCAGCGGGTCTGCTTGCGCTGCTGACGGTCGTATTGTGTGTGATGAGCGGCGCATTCAATTTTCATAAAGAAGGCTCGAACCTGATGCCGGACCTCGTGGGACAGACGGAAGAGGCCGCCAAGGAAGCAATTGAAAAGCTGGATGCAAATGCGATCATATCCTACGAGCACAGCTCGGAGGCGGAAGGCATCGTCATCAGTCAGGCCGTGGCGAAGGGAACGCATATCACCCACAACCAGTCGATCTCGCTTGTCGTGTCCCTTGGCCCCGATCAGGAGGAGGATACCACCGCAAACAAGATCGCCATTCCGAGCTTTGTCGGGCTGACGCTTGCAAAGGCGTCGGAAACGGCGGCCAACCTGGGCGTAACGGTCGTTTCTTCCGGTACGGCATATGATGACAACGTACCCGAAGGCTCCATCGCGCGGCAATATCCCGCGGGCGGCTCCATGGTCGATCCTGGAACCACCATTTCTGTTACCATCTCGGCCGGGCCGGAGAAGAAGACCTATGCCGTAACGGTCACCTGCGGTTCCGGCGGCAGCGTGAGTCCGAGCGGAAAGGTGGAAGTCAAAGAGGGCGGCACTGCAAGCTTTACCATCACGCCGAACGACGGCTATGAGGTGGATAAGCTCATCATTGACGGTCTGGAGGTTCTCCCGCTGGAATCCTACACCTTTATGAACGTTGACAGCGACCACACGCTGTACGTCACATTCCGGGAAACGGGCGGCTCCTTTTTCCGGCCGGATGAATAAGGCCAATCCCACAAAAATTGGGTGCGCAGTGCGCACCCAATTTTTTTCTACATCAAAGCGCCGGCTTCCGGCATAGGATTAAGATACCGGAACCGGCAGAACGGCGCAGGATACGACTTGACCGTCTTCAATCGTGACGAGTCCGTAGGTACACCGAGCTCCCATCCCTGCGCTTCCGGGATTCAGGATGTGCGCACCTTCCAGCTCCTCATGCATGGCGACATGCGTGTGCCCGAACAGGATCAGACCGGCGTTCGAGAAATACCCGGCGTTCAGCAGCGCGTCGAGCGCGTATTTCACACCGTAGCGGTGTCCGTGCGAAGCGAAGATCCGTACGCCGCCGACCGTAAAAAACGCCGTGTCCGGATGTTCCGGCTTGGAATCGCAGTTTCCGCTGACGCTGTAGAGCAGAAGTGCGGGAAAGGCCTCGCGGACGCAGCGAATGTCACGCTCATAGTCGCCGAGATGAAATACAGCGTCCGGTTTCGCGGCACGGATTGCGCGGAGCATGCCGTCGGTGTGTCCGTGTGTATCGGAAAAAACGGCAATTTTCATGGAAAAGCACCTCCGAGCGCTTTGCAGAATATAGTATACCATAAGCGATTGCGTCCGAAGTGTCAAGGGCGCAGGCAAGGAGGACGATTATGAACGGGTTTGAAGAGATGGAAAAGAAGCTAGAGAAGACAGGAAAAATGAACCGGCTGAAGGCCATTGCCGAATCGAACGACGGAAAGGCATTGGCAGACGCGCTCGATGCGAAAAAGGTGGAGCAGGCTGCGCGCTCCGGCGACACCGCAGCGCTGAAGGCGATCCTCAGTCAGGTGCTGAGCACCGACGAGGGCAAGCGCCTTGCGGAAAAAGTGAAGGATGCGATGCAGGATGGATGAGCTGGAGGAAAAACTCAACGCTGTTCTGAACAATCCCTCAGAGCTGGAGAAGATCTCGAAAATCGCATCGGCCATCATGGGCGGCAGCGGCGACAAGCCGGAGCCACCCCCGCAGGAACCGGACATAGACATGGGAATGCTCAAGCAAATGCTCAGTGGCCTTCGTGGAAACGGCGGCAAAAAATCGGAAAGCCGGGACCTGCTGGAGGCCATGAAGCCGTTTTTGGCGGAAAAGCGCCGCCGGAAGATCGATAAAGCGATGAAGCTGGCCCGCTTGGCGTCGCTTGCGGAAATCGCCGTGGGAGGATTCGGAGGAGAGGATCATGTATAATCGCTATCAGGGCAACAGCGGAAAGGTGGAGCGCATCCACGACACTCCGCAGCCGGAGCGCTGGCCGCAGCCAGCTATGGTTCCTGTGAACAGACCCAAACCGCCGTCGGCACAGGCCGGCGGCGGTTTGGCAAACACGTTTCAAAATCTGCTGCAGAAGTTTTCCCTTGCAGACTTGGAAACGGAAGACTTATTGCTGATTTTGATTCTGTATCTCATGTACAAAGAGAGCGGCGACAAGGAGCTGCTCTTCATTCTGGGCGGGCTGTTTCTGCTGTGAACTGACCCGGCCGGAACGGCTCCGGTTTTTTTCCCGACAGGCCGAACTGATACAAAATTGCATCCGCGATGCGCGGACAGGCATGCCCATCGCCATACGGATTCACCGCCTTTGCCATCCGGTCATAGGCTTCCGCGCTGTCGAGAAGCTCGGATGCAAGGGCAAAGATCGGTTCCGTCTCCGTTCCGGCGAGCTTCACCGTCCCGGCCGCAACCGCCTCCGGACGCTCCGTTTCACGGCGAAGCACCAGCACCGGCTTGCCGAGCGCAGGGGCTTCCTCCTGAATGCCGCCGGAGTCTGTCATGACCAGGTAGCTTTTCGCCATGAGACGGTGCATATCCACAGCGTCGAGCGGCGCAATCAGCCGAATATTCTCCACGCCGCCCAGTAGTTCCTGCGCTGTGTTGCGCACGACCGGGCTCAGATGCACGGGATAGACAATCAGCGTGTCGGGATACGCAAGCGCCAGCTTGCGCACGGCAGTAAAAATATTGCGCATGGGCTGCCCATAGTTTTCCCGCCGGTGGCAGGTAAGGGTAATGACGCGCTTTGCGCCAAAATCAATCGCATTCAGCTCATCCGAAGCGAACCCCTCACCACGCACGGTATAAGCCATCGCGTCAATGACCGTGTTGCCGGTAATAAAAACATCTCCCGTTACGGCTTCACGCTCCAGATTGCGGGCGTTATTGGCGGTCGGTGCAAAGTGCAGCGTGGCGATCCGACCGACGAGCGTGCGGTTCATCTCCTCCGGGAAGGGCGACCAGCGGTCAAAGGTACGCAGCCCGGCCTCCACATGGCCGACGGGGATTTTGGCGTAAAACGCCGCGAGCGCCCCAGCGAAGGTGGTCGTCGTATCGCCGTGGACAAGCACCAGATCGGGCTTTGCCGCCGCCAGCACAGCCTTCATCCGGTCGAGCACGCGCGTGGTGATGCCGGTCAGATCCTGACCCTGCTCCATAATGTTCAGGTCATAGTCCGCCTGAATGCCAAACTGCTGCATCACGGAATCCAGCATCTCACGGTGCTGGGCCGTGATGCAAACCATGCTTCTGATCTCAGGGCGTTTCTGAAGCTCCAGCACCAGCGGCGCCATTTTGATCGCCTCCGGCCGCGTGCCGAAAACGGACAGGACTTTAATTTGCTTACTCATTTGACTCTCCTTGCTCTGCATCGGACGGCTTTTGATTGGATGCTTCAATCTGCCCGCCTGCATGTGCATCCGGATCATGCGGATGATGCTTGATGTTCTTGTTGATATACGCCCAGACGGATATTGCGATTGCCAATGCCAGAAGCAGCAGCAAAATCCGCATCGTTCCGTCTGTGGTCAAGGTCACAGCCGCGAGACCGAGAGTGGCGCTGACGGCGTACAGAATCGCGACAGCCTGCTTCTGGTTCAGTCCCAGATCCATCAGTTTGTGGTGGAAATGTCCGCGGTCCGCCTTGAACGGACTCTGCCCATGGAGAATGCGGCGGCAGAACGCAAAAATCGTGTCTGACAGCGGCACGGCCAGCGCCAGAACCGGTACAACGAAGGTTACCAACGTGTAGAATTTGAACAGGCCGAGCACGGAGACGGTGGACAGCACGTAACCCAGAAGGAGGGAACCGGTGTCGCCCATAAATATCTTGGCGGGGTTGAGGTTATACGGCATAAAGCCGATGCATGCGCCGGCGAGCGCCGCCACGATCAGCGCCACATTCGGCTCCGATACGAGCAGCGCGACGACCAGAATCGTAATGCAGCTGATGGTGGACACGCCGACGGCAAGTCCGTCCAGCCCGTCGATGAGATTGACGGAATTCGTAATGCCGACAATCCACAAAACCGTGATCGGCACAGCGAGCCAGCCGAGCACAATGGCCTCCTGCTCACTGAATACATTCGGATTCATCACAACATGAATCACGACGCCGTGCAAAACCGCGATGACCGCGGCAAGGATCTGAATCAAAAATTTGGTCCAGGCCCGCAGGGAAACAATATCGTCAATCGCGCCGGTCGCCACAATGATGATCGCGCCAAGCAGAATCCCGCGTACTTCGCGCGTAACGTCTACAAACAGGAGCACCGACAGCAAAAAACCGAAGAAAATGGCCAGACCGCCCATTCTGGGGATCGGATGGTCGTGGATGCGGCGCGCTTCGCCGGGTACGTCCACCGCGCCGACCTTGGTTGCAAACGCTTTCACGACCGGCGTGATCGCAAAGCTGATGACAAAGGCGACAATGATGGCCAGCAAAAGCCGGATCCAGACCGCAGTATTCAAAAACATCGCTTTTTATCTCCCAATTCTTATCTTGCGACGAAGCCGACTTTCTTGTAGACCTTGCGCAGCGTTTTGCCGGCAATGTAGGACGCCTTTTCCGCACCGGCTCTGTATACGCTCTCGAGATACGCCTTATCCTTGATGAGACGTTCGCTCTCTTCCCGGATGGGCCGCAGCGTTTCCACAACGGCTTCGCCGACGGCGGGCTTGAACGCGCCGTAGCCTTTTCCGGCAAACTCCGCTTCGATCTCGTCGTAAGTTTTCCCTGTGGTGGCGGAGTAGATCGACATCAGGTTTGCCACGCCCGGCTTGTTTTCCGGATCGTACCGCACACAATTTTCCGTGTCCGAATCCGTGACGGCCTTCTTGAACTTGCGCATGATGTCCTCCGGCTTTTCGAGCAGATACACACAGCCGTTGGGGTCTTTGTCCGATTTGGACATTTTGCTCGTCGGGGAGGTCAGGCTCATGACGCGCGCACCGATCTTCGGAATATAAGGTTCCGGAATTTTGAATACGTCGCCGTAAATGTTGTTAAAGCGGGTGGCTACGTCGCGGCAAAGCTCTACATGCTGCTTTTGATCGCTGCCAACGGGTACATAGTCCGGCTGGTAAAGCAGAATGTCCGCCGCCATCAGCGCAGGATAGGTAAACAGGCCGCCATTGATATTCTCGGAATTTTTCGCGCTTTTATCCTTAAACTGCGTCATGCGCGACAGCTCGCCGAACATCGTGTAGCAGTTCAGTACCCAGCCAAGCTCCGCATGGGCCGGCACATGGCTCTGAATAAACAGGGTATTTTTCTCCGGATCGAGACCGCAGGCGATATACTGTGCGAGCTGCTCGATGGTGCGCCGGCGCAGATCGGCAGGCTTTTGCCGCACGGTGATCGAGTGCAGGTCGGCCATGAAATAATAGCAGTCAAATTCGTCCGCCCGCTCGCGCCAGTTTTTGATCGCGCCCAGATAAGAACCAAGCGTCAGATCGCCGGAGGGCTGGATGCCGGATAGCATTACTTTTTTTGCAGTTTTTTCTTCCATTGTATTTACTTCCTCAAATCATAACCAAATATTGTATTACGCGCATTTGTTTTTACATTCTACCACAACTTACGCATGAATACAATAGATGTACTTTTTCTGAATTCAATTTAAGGACTGTTTCGACCCGACTTGACAACCGCGGCTTTGTAAAATAATATATCTAACGAAGAATGCTTCCATCTGGAGGAACTGAAACATGAAAGATGAAAAATGGTTTGAGGAAATGGAGCGGCGCATTCCGAAAGGCGAAGTTCGCACCCGTTTTGCGCCCAGCCCCACCGGGTATATGCACGTCGGAAACCTGCGCACCGCGCTTTACACATATCTCATTGCGCGCAGCCACGGCGGCAAGTTCATCCTGCGCATTGAGGATACCGATCAGGGCCGCTATGTTGAGGGCGCGGTGGACATGATTTATAAAACGCTGCAGGAGTGCGGCCTGACGCACGACGAGGGGCCCGACGTCGGCGGCCCGGTCGGCCCGTATATTCAGACCGAGCGCCGGGAACTCTATCGGGAATACGCCGAGCTTCTGATTGCGCGCGGCCATGCATACCGCTGCTTTTGTGACAAGGACGACGAGGAGACGGAAAATGTTTCCGACGATGTGGCGATCCACAAATATGACGGGCGCTGCTCCCGGCTGAGCGAGGCGGAGATTCAGGCAAATCTCGCCGCCGGCAAACCGTACGTCATCCGTCAGAAGATCCCGGCAGAGGGGAAGACGACCTTCCACGACGAGATCTTCGGCGACATCACCGTGGACAATGATACGCTGGACGATCAGGTTCTGCTCAAGCGCGACGGTCTGCCGACCTATAACTTTGCCAACGTCGTGGATGACCATCTGATGGGCATCACGCATGTGGTGCGCGGCTCGGAGTATCTGTCCTCCACGCCGAAATACAATCTGCTCTACGAAGGCTTCGGCTGGGAAATCCCGAAATATATCCACTGCTCGCCCGTCATGCGCGACCAGCACAATAAGATGTCCAAGCGCCACGGAGACCCCTCCTATGAGGATCTGATTGCGCAGGGCTATCTGACCGACGCCGTCGTGAACTATGTTGCGCTGCTCGGCTGGGCGCCCGGAGGCGAGCGGGAGATTTATTCTCTGCGCGAGCTGGAAGAAGTCTTCGATATCAAGGGCATTTCCAAATCGCCTGCGATCTTCGATCTGGCAAAGCTGAAATATTTCAACAGCGAATATATCCGCGCCATGACGCCGGAACGCTTTGCCGCCGTGGCGGAACCGTATATTCGCAAAGCGGTTCAAAATCCCGCCATCGACCCGGCGCAGATCGCAGCCCTGCTGCAGCAGCGCTGCGAGGTGCTGACGGACATTCCGGAAAAGGTCGATTTCTTCGACGCGCTGCCGGAATACGACACAGCGCTCTACACGAACAAAAAATCCAAAACGGACGCGGCCGTTTCTCTGGAAATGCTGCGCACGGTGCGGCCGATTTTTGACGGGCTTTCCGACTGGACGGACGAGGAATTGCTCACCGCCATGACCGGACTTGCCGCGAAGCTGGAAGTGAAAAACGCCAAAGTCATGTGGCCGGTGCGCATTGCTGTTTCCGGTAAGGCTGTCACGCCCGGCGGCGCGGTGGAGATCTGCCGCATTCTGGGCAAGGCGGAAACGCTGCGCCGGATTGACCTGGGAATCGCGCTGCTGGAGGAAAATCCGTCATGAAGCGGGATAAGCAGGATGTCGCCATCCTTATTTTGAGCATACTGGTCGCTGCGCTGCTCGTCACCTTCCTTGTGGTGAAGGTGTTTGACCTCAAAATCGGCAAAACGGACGTCGGCACGCAGCAGCCTGTGTCGCCCTCCGATGATGCACAGCAGGAATTTCCCTTCTCCGACACGCCGGAGATTATCCTCGGCAGCGGTGACGCGCAAGGGCGCGACGAAATGTCGGACGTTGAGACCGGCGACGGCAGCGTCTCCATGCCGCTCGTCACCGGAAGCTTTGCACAGCGCGGCGGACCGGATTTTTCGCTGTATCTGGACACGGAAACATTCCAGATGACAGAGATCGACGGCCATTGCTATTTCAGCCCCTATGACGATCCCGCTGCCAGTCTCTATCTGGAGCTTGCGTATCACGACGGCGCGGACGCGCAGACGCTCTCCGGCACGCTGCTGAACGATTACGGCATCGCAGCCGAGCCGCAGAACAATGGCGTCGTTCCACTCGGCGATTACGAAGCAATCCACGTACAGGGCGGCGGTATGGAAACGGCGCTGGACGCCTACCTGATTCAAACGAATCATGGCTGCATCACGCTGGTGCTCTGCACGCCGGGCAGCGGAGTCTCATCCGGTGCAGACAGTCTGTATGCCAGCATGAAAACGCTGTCGCTCAAAGAGAATTGACAAAAATTTCTGAAATCAAAAACTCCCTTTTCGGTCAAGCTATTCCGGAAAGGGAGTTTGTATATGAAACGGAAGACAATAATTTTACTCATTTCTTATGCCTCTGCCGCAGTTGTCGCGCTGGCGGTCGCATTGGTTGCCTGCCGTGCGGGCGCGGCCTCCTATGAGACCCGGCTGGACGCAAACTACCGCCACGCCTTCAGCGAGGTGCTGACCGCCGTGCAGGAACTGGACACCTCGCTGAAAAAGAGCGCGTATGCCGCCACGCCGGCCATGGAGTGCGCAGTCTGCACGGAAATCTACAGCGACGCGCAGACGGCGGAGATGGCCATCGGCGTGCTGCCGGTGCAAACGCAGTCCCTGGAAAAAATCGCGCGGCACATCGCGGTCGTCGGCGACTATGCCTATGCGCTTTCGCGCGCAGCGGCGGAGGGAAATCACTTCTCCGAGGAAGCGTTGTCCAACCTCAAAGCGTTTTCCCAGACGACCTCGGCGCTTTATGAGCAGCTCGGCACCTTGCAGCAGGCCATTGCAGACGGCGCCGTCTCCACGGAAACGCACCGCCGCCTGACGGACGCGCTGGACAACCTGCAGGAAGAATCGGCCAGTGCGGTCGATACTATCGGTGCGGAGATGGAAGCGCTGGGTGAGTCGTTCCCTGAGGTGCCAGCCCTGGTGTACGACGGTATGTACGCCGACCGGTCAAGCACAGAAATTCGGATGCTGTCCGGAAAAGCAGAAGTGTCGGAGGAGGATGCACGCGCTGCTGCCGCAGAATTTCTGCAGTGCCCGGCAGAGCAATTGCGGCCGAGCGGCCGGTCCGAGGGCAGGACGCCCTGCTGGAACTTTGACCTCCCGGACGGCGATACCGTGATCTCCATTTCCGTTACGGTGCAGGGCGGGGAAGTGCTGTATTTCTACTCCTCCTGCCCCAGCGGGGAATCGACGCTGACGCATGAACAGGCGCTTGCGGCAGCCGAGGACTTCCTGACGCGCAACGAATATGAGAATATGCAGCCCTGTTCCTATGAAACGAGCGGAAATGCGGAAACCTTTGTCTTTGCCTATCAGCAGGGCGACGTCCTGTGCTACCCGGATTTGGTGCGTGTGAAGGTCTGTCTGGAGAGCGGCAGCGTGCTCGCGTTCGAGGCTGTGGACTATTTGACGTATCACACGCAGCGCGATCTGCCAAGCCCGCTGCCGGATTCCGCTTCGGTCCGGAATGCAGTTCCGGCTTCGCTGCAGATTCAGCGGGAACAGGCCGTTCTGATCCCCAGCGCGGGCAAATTTGAGCGTTTTTGCTATGAATATCTCTGCACGGATGCAGACGGCGGCCAATGCCTGATCTACGTCAACGCGGAAACCGGCGAACAGGAGCGCATCCTGCTCGTACAGGAGGGTGAGGGCAGCGTTTTGTGGCTCTGATGGGAATTTTCACACAAGGGGAGAGGATCTCTCCCCTTGACGAAAAATAGGGTTGCGTGTATTATTACAGATATCAGATCAGCAAGCTGATACATAAACGGAGGGAATGGAATGAGCGTTATTCCTCGTGTTACATGCCGTCGCTGCGGCCGGGAGTATTCCGGCATCCGCAGCCGCTGCCCATATTGCGGAACCAGACGTGTCAAGTCGACCGACCGCGTGCCCATGGGTACCGCCAGCGAAACGCCGGGTACGCCCGCGTCCGAGCGCGCCGCGGTCAACACCAAGTGGCAAATGCTGTTTGGGTTGATCCTGCTTGCCGCAGTCGTGATCGCAGTCATCGTGCTCGTGACGGTCAGCATCAGCAGCTCCAAAAAACCTGCGGACAATCAAACTGCGGCGATCACCCCGCCGGTGCAGTCGTCCGTCGTCTCGGAGCCGCCTGCTGCAACGCCGTCGCCAACGCCGACGCCGTCTCCCACGCCGCAGGTCAGCAGCATTACGATCACCTTCCTCGGCAGCCCGCGCACAGAATTTGCCGCCAAGGTTGGCGATTCTGTTCCGCTGAAAGCCACGGTTTATCCGGTGGATTCGGAGGCGGAGGTCACTTGGTCGAGCGAGGATGAGTCGATCGTCAAGGTCGATCAGGATGGAAACGTTACCGCTGTTGGAAAGGGCAACACCAAGATCGTTGTCGCCTGCGGCGGTGTAACGGCCGAGTGCAAAGTGTATATCACCGGCTGACGGAAAGCACGATTCGGCTGTCCCGAAAATCTTTCGGGACAGCCGAAAAAAGTGTTGACAAAATTGAGGCTTTGCGTTAGAATAACGCTTGCTGACACGGACGATTAGCTCAGCTGGTATGAGCATCCGCTTGACGTGCGGAGGGTCACAGGTTCGAGTCCTGTATCGTCCACCATACCGTCGCAAGCAATACAGAGCTTGCGACGGCTTTTTTATGCCTGGCATCGAAAAGGCACCTCGCGCTCACGCTTGCTGCTCTTTCTTTCCAAATCGAACCCGTTTTGTCTAACTTCGATTTGGTTTTCAGCGAAAATCGGAAATTGGCAGCATCTATCCTGCTGTGATATTACGGAGCAATCCGAACAAATTTTTTACCTGAAATTTGTTCGGATTGCTTATTTTTAAGATTTTTTCGAAAAAAATTGTCCTGTTTCGACGTGTTCACGACATATATAAAATGAAGGGATAAGGCAATCGCCATTTTGAAAGCGGGGCGTGTTTCCCCGCATGGGAAAATGAGCACAGAGAGAAAAGGGACGGTTTATCATTGAATACGAAAACATCCACAACCCGTGAAATCACACATTTACTGACCTCGATCGGCGTACCCAGCAACTATACCGGTGTGAAACAGACGGCTTATGCCGTGACATTGGTCCTGGAGAATCCGGAATTTCTCAATCTTGTAACAAAGCGTCTGTATCCTGCGGTTGCAAAATGCGATCACACAACGCCCACCAGTGTGGAGCGCAACATTCGCACCATTGTCCAGATCATCTGGGAAAACAACCCGGCTGCACTTTGCGGCATTGCCGGATACCAGATGAAGCACAAGCCGACCAATTCACAGTTTATTGCAATTTTAGTGGATTATCTGCAGCGCTGAGTGGCTGGCGATCCAGTGAAAAGCCCTTGAGAACCATGATTCTCAAGGGCTTTTCGGTTAAATATCGTTTTCCGTCAGCTGCTCCAGCGTCTCACGCCGGACAGCGAGCGTGTCGCGCTCCGGTGTGAGCATCACAACCGGCGGCCGTGCCATGCGGTTATAATTCGACGCCATGGAGTAGTTGTACGCGCCGGTCGTACATATGGCCAGAAGATCGCCGCGCCGGACGTCCGGCAGCGCCACTTTCGGCTGAATGATATCGCCGCTTTCGCAGCAGCGGCCGACCACGTCGCAGTGCAGCACGGCGGGCTCGTCCATCCGGCCTGCCGCATAGACTGTGTATGCCGAACCGTACAGCGCATAGCGCGGATTGTCGGTCATGCCGCCGTCGACGGAAACGTAATTCTTATAGCCGGGGATGCGCTTCACAGTTCCGACTGTGTACAGTGTCATGCCCGCATCCGCCACGATGCTGCGCCCCGGCTCCATCAGGATGGTGGGAAGCGGAATACCCAGCGCTGCCGCAGACGCCTTCAGGGACGATGCCACTTCTCCGATGCGCTGCTCGATATCCACCTGTTTGTCGCTCTCGCAGTAGCGAACCCCGTAGCCGCCGCCGAGATCAAGCTGCTGTGTGGCAAAGCCGTACCGGTTCCGGAGCAGTGCAACAAATTCCAACATAATCTGTCCGGCGCGCTCGAACACGTCTTCGTCAAACACCTGCGAACCGACATGGCAATGGAAACCCACCAGCGTCACGTTCGGCAGCGCGCGCGCACATTGGAACAGTGCTTCTGCCTGCCCGGTCTCAATGGCTGCGCCGAACTTGGAGTCCACCTTTCCGGTGGCGACCGCTTCGTAGGTATGCGGATCGATCCCCGGCGTCAGCCGCAGCAGGACGCGCTGCTGCTTGCCAAGCGCTCCGGCAATGCGGTTGATCGCATCCAGCTCCTCATGGTTATCCGCCACAAAGTAACCGACGCCCTGCTCGATCGCATATTGAATCTCCACGTCGGTCTTGTTATTTCCGTGGAAATAGGCCTGTTCCATCGGGAATCCCGCCAGCGCCGCCGTGTGGATTTCCCCGGCGGACACAACGTCGACGCCCATACCCTCGCTACGCATGATTTCGTACATCCGCTTGAAGGACGCGGCCTTGCTGGCGTACAGCGGCCGCGCATTTTCGCCAAAGTGCCTGCGGAACGCGCGCAGATACATGCGGCAGTTTTCGCGGATGCGCGCTTCGTCCATGAGATACAGCGGCGTACCGTACTTCTGCGCAAGCTGCACGGTATTGTGACCTGCAAAATACAGCGTGCCGTCCCGAGTCTGAATGTTATCGGCGAGCATAATGAGCCTCCTCGTCGTTTCTTCATTTCATCAAAATTAAAGACAGAATAGCATACTTGTACACTTTATGCAAGTAAAGAATAGATTTCGGAATTTTGACCGTTGCCTTTTTCTCATCCGCGCTTTTTTGGTGCAATGCAACAAAATTCGTTTTCCATTCTTGACAAATTCACCAACGCCCAGTATAATCGCACCATCAAAGAGCAAGGGTGTTCCGAGAGATACAGGAACAACCATGCTCTTTTTTGTTTCTGCATGGTTTTTTGACGGAAAACTCTAAAGGAGGAACGCAATATGAGCAAATATTCTAAGGAAGACATTATCCGCCTGGTGCGGGAGGAAAACGTAGAATTCATTCGCATGCAGTTCACCGATATCTTCGGTCAGATGAAGAATGTGGCCATCACCGCCTCGCAGATCGAGAAGGCCGTCAACAACCAGATCATGATCGACGGCAGCTCCATCGAGGGCTTTACCCGTATCCATGAATCCGACCAGTATCTGCATCCCGATCTGGACACGTTCAACATCCTGCCTTGGCGGCCGCAGCATGGCAAGGTTGCGCGTCTGATCTGTGATGTTTACAATCCGGACGGCACGCCGTTCATCGGCGACCCGCGCCACATCCTCAAGGCGGAGCTGGAGAAAGCCGCGGCGCTGGGCTACACGTTCAACGTTGGCCCGGAGTGCGAATTCTTCCTCTTTGAAACGGACGCCGATGGCCATCCGACCACGAAGACCGGCGACGAAGCCGGCTACTTTGACCTTGGCCCGCTCGACCACGGCGAGAGCACCCGCCGCGAAATCTGCCTCGCGCTGGAGGACATGGGCTTTGAGATCGAAGCCTCGCACCACGAGGTCGCCGCCGGCCAGCATGAGATCGACTTCAAGTATGCCGACGCGCTGACCGCCGCCGACAATATCATGACCTTCAAATTCACGGTCAAATCCATCGCGCAGAGAAACGGTCTGCACGCGACCTTTATGCCCAAGCCGGTATTCGGCATCAACGGCTCCGGTATGCATACGAACATGTCGCTGTTCAAGGACGGCAAAAACGTCTTTTTCGACGCGAGCGGCGAGCGCAAGCTCTCCCAGGCAGCCTACAGCTTCATCGCCGGTCTGCTGAAGCACGCAAGAGGCCTTGCAGCCGTGACGAACCCGCTGGTCAACTCCTACAAGCGTCTGGTTCCGGGCTATGAAGCGCCTTGCTATCTGGCGTGGTCCGCCTCCAACCGCTCCGCGCTCATCCGTATTCCGGCTGCCCGCGGCCAGAGCACCCGTGTCGAGCTGCGCTGCCCCGATCCGTCCTGCAACCCGTATCTGGCGCTGGCTGTTTGCCTCGCCGCCGGTCTGGACGGCATTGAGCAGGGGCTGACGCCGCCGGATGAAATCACCGAAAACATCTTCGCCATGGACGACGAGACCCGTGCCGCGCACGGCATTGAAAACCTGCCCGGCTCTCTGTATGACGCCATCGTCGCCATGAAGGCTGACCCGCTGATGGAACAGACGCTCGGCAGCCATGCGTTCCCGCGCTATGTGGCCGGCAAGCTGCTGGAGTGGGACGAATACCGCACACAGGTCACCGACTGGGAGATTGCAAAATACATGGTGCTGTATTGAGCACATTTTGGATTCCATTCTGACAGCAGGGAGGGACGGCAATGATACGCACAGTTATCGCGCTTGGCGGCGGAGAGCACGCCGATTCCATTTGCAGCGCGCTGGAGCAGCACGGCGTTGAGGTGCGCTATCGTTGCCGGACCGGCGCGGAAGTCATCCGCGCCATCCGGAAAATGGGCGGCGGCGTCGTACTCTGTCCGTTCAAGCTGCCGGATATGACGGCGGATACGCTGTCATCCAATCTGAGCGGAATCGCATCCCTGCTTGTGATCGCAAAGCCACAGTATCTGGAGCTGTGCGAGGATGAGGATCTGTTCAAAATTCCCGTACCTGTGCGGATGGCCGAGCTGATCGGCGCCGTGAATATGCTGCTCCAGATGGACCGCATGCGCGCGGCGCGCGCCGTGCCAAAGCGCAGCGCGGAGGATCAGGCACTGATTGCCAAAGCGAAGGAGCTCCTGATGGAGCGAAACGGCCTGACCGAGGCCGCCGCACACCGATACCTACAGCGGCGGAGCATGGAGACCTGCGCACGCATGGAGGAAACCTCAAAAATCGTAATCGACGCATTGGAATAAGGAGCGACTATGCAGCAAACCAGCGCACGCAAAACGTTATACGATCCCCGATTTGAGCATGATGCCTGCGGCATCGGCGCCATTGTGGATCTCAGCGGTGCAAAGACGTACGGTACAGTTTCCGACGCACTGAGCATCGTGGAAAAGCTCTGCCACCGCGCGGGGCGCGACGCCACCGGTGAAACGGGCGACGGCGTCGGCATCATGCTTCAGGTTCCGCACCGGCTGTTTTCCGCGCTCGCGCAGGAGCAAGGCGTGGATTTGGGCGCAGAGCGCGCTTACGGCGTCGGCATGTTCTTTTTCCCACAGGCAGTCCTGGCACGCTCGCGCAGCCGCAGGCTGTTTGAGTTCATCCTCGAAAAGGCCGGGCTGGAGCTGCTGTTCTGGCGCGACGTTCCGGTGCATCCGGAGATTCTCGGCAAGGCCGCACGCGACTGCATGCCCCATATCAGCCAGTGCTTCATCCGCCGGCCGGAGCAGGCAGGCTCCGATTTGGATTTTGACCGCCGGCTGTATGTCGCGCGGCGCGAATTCGAGCAGTCCGTGACCGATACCTACATTGCCTCGCTCTCGTGCCGTACCATTGTTTATAAGGGCATGTTTCTCGTGACGCAGCTTCGCCGGTTTTATGCCGATCTGGAGGATCCGCGCTGCGAATCGGCGCTGGCGCTGGTGCATTCGCGCTTTTCCACAAACACGAATCCGAGCTGGGAGCGCGCGCATCCGAACCGCCTGATCCTGCACAACGGCGAGATCAACACCATCCGCGGCAACATCGACCGGATGCTGGCGCGCGAGGAGACCCTGTCGTCCCCGGTGCTGGCGGACAATCTGGAGCAGGTGCTCCCGGTCGTCAACCAGACCGGCTCCGACTCCGCCATGCTGGACAACACGCTGGAATTTCTGATGTTTGCCGGCATGGAGCTTCCGCGGGCGGTGATGGTGACCATCCCGGAGCCGTGGAACAACCGCCGGGGCATCAGCCGTGCCCGGCGTGACATGTATCATTACTACGCAACCATGATGGAACCGTGGGACGGTCCCGCGGCCATCCTCTTTTCCGACGGAGACGTCGTCGGCGCGGTGCTCGACCGCAACGGCCTGCGGCCGCTGCGCTACTACCGCACAGCCGACCGCCTGATTCTCTCCTCCGAGGTCGGCGTGATGGACGTCCCGCCGGAGGACATTCTCGAAAAATCCCGCCTGGAACCGGGTAAGATGCTGCTGGCCGATGTGAAAACCGGCAGGCTGTTTTCTGACACGGAGATCAAAGAGGCCTTTGCGCGCAGCCACCCGTACGGGGAATGGCTGGATCGGGAGCTTGTAACGCTCTCCGAGCTTCCGACGGCCAAGCGGCGCGTGGAGGAGCACCCGCAGGCGCTCCGTGACCGGCTCTACAAGGCCTTCGGATATACCTATGAGGATATCAAATCCTCGATTCTGCCCATGGCCAAGACCGGCACGGAACAAACCGTCGCCATGGGCTCGGACGTCCCGCTGGCGGTGCTTTCTGAAAAGCACCAGCCGCTGTTCAACTATTTCCGGCAGATGTTCGCCCAAGTCACGAATCCGCCCATCGACGCGGTGCGCGAGGAGATCGTGACGGACACCAGCGTTTACGTTGGCACGGACGGCAATCTGCTGGAGGATAAGGCGGAAAACTGCCGCGTCCTTCAGCTCGACAACCCCATCCTCACGAGCATGGAGCTGCTGAAGCTCAAATCCTTGGACATGCCGGGACTCAAAAGCGCGGTAATCTCTCTGCTGTATTACCGCAACACATCGCTCGCCCACGCGCTGGACAGATTGTTCGTCAGCTGCGACAAAGCTTATCGCAGCGGTGCGAACATCCTCATTCTCTCCGACCGCGGCGTGGATGAAAACCACACGGCGATTCCCTCTCTCCTTGCCGTGTCGGCTCTCCAGCAATACCTCGTGCGTACCAAAAAGCGCACGGCGGTTTCGGTCATTCTCGAAAGCGCGGAGCCGCGATGTGTCCATCACTTTGCAACGCTTCTTGGGTTTGGCGCAACTGCCGTCAACCCGTATTTGGCCCACGAATGCATCGGCGAGCTGATCGAAAAGCGGCTGCTTGACCGCGACTACTATGCCGCTGTCGAAGCCTATAATACCGCGATCAAAAACGGCGTCGTGCAGATCGCATCCAAGATGGGCATCTCGACCCTGCAATCCTACCAAAGCGCGCAGATCTTTGAAGCGGTCGGCATTTCGAAAGACGTGATCGACCAGTATTTTACCAACACGGTCAGCCGCGTGGGCGGCATCGGCCTGAAAGAGATCGCCGAAGCGGTCGATTGGCGGCACGATCAGGCGTTCGACCCCATGGGTCTGCCGGTCGATCCCGTAATCGACAGCACCGGTATGCACCGTCTGCGCTCCGGCAGCGGGGCAGAGGACCATATGTGGAACCCCATGACGATCCTCTCGCTGCAAAAGGCCGTACAGGAGGACTCCTACGAGGTATTCCAGCAGTATGCCGATCTGTCCGACCATACGCCGAAGCCGCACACGCTGCGCGGTCTGCTGGAGTTCAACACGGAGCGCGCAAATCCGATTCTGCTCGAAGAGGTCGAGCCGGAAACGGAGATCGTCAAGCGCTTCAAGACCGGCGCCATGTCCTTCGGCTCGATCTCGCAGGAGACGCACGAATGCCTTGCCAAGGCCATGAACCGGCTCGGCGGCAAGTCCAATTCCGGCGAGGGCGGCGAAATGCCGGAGCGTCTCGGCAGCGAGAGCAACTCCGCCATCAAGCAGGTCGCATCCGGCCGCTTCGGCGTGACGAGCGCATATCTGGTCAGCGCCAAGGAAATTCAGATCAAAATGGCACAGGGCGCAAAGCCCGGCGAGGGCGGGCATCTGCCCGGCAAAAAGGTCTGGCCGCAGATTGCCAAAACGCGGTACGCGACGCCCGGCGTAGCGCTCATTTCTCCGCCGCCGCATCATGATATTTACTCCATTGAGGATCTGGCACAGCTCATTTACGACCTAAAAAACGCCAACCGCTATGCGGACATCTCCGTCAAGCTCGTCAGCGAAGCGGGCGTCGGCACCATCGCTGCAGGCGTGGCCAAGGCCGGCGCGCAGACCGTGCTGATCTCCGGCGCGGACGGCGGCACCGGCGCGGCGCCGCAAAACTCCGTATATAACGCAGGTCTCCCATGGGAACTCGGCATTGCCGAAGCGCACCAGACGCTGATCCAGAACGGCCTTCGTTCACGCGTGAAGCTGGAGGTGGACGGCAAGCTCATGACCGGCACCGACGTGGCGATCGCCTGTATGCTCGGCGCGGAGGAATTCGGCTTTGCCACCGCACCGCTCATCGCACTCGGCTGCAAAATGATGCGCCTGTGCAGCAAGGACAGCTGCCCGATGGGCATTGCGACACAGGATCCGGAGCTGCGCAAAAACTTCAAGGGCAAGCCGGAGTACGTCGAACGGTTCATGCTGTTCGTCGCCCGGCAGCTTCGGGAGTATATGGCGCTGTTCGGCGTGCGCACGGTGGATGAACTCGTCGGCCACACGGAATTTCTCCGTGTCCGGCCCAAGCAGGTTACAGAGCGCGCCGCGATGGTGGACGTTTCGGCGCTGCTGCAGCGTACAGCGGACGAACCGGAACGTTTTGATCCCGCGTGCACCTACGATTTTGAGCTGGAATCCACGCTGGATGAGCAGGCGCTCCTGCCCATGCTGGACGGGGAAAAGCACGCTGAGGTGCAGGTCTCCTGTACCAACCGCGCATTCGGTACACTCTTCGGCGCGGAGCTGACCCGCCGTTTCGGCGATACGCTTCCGGACAATGCCTACACCGTCAAATGTGTGGGCGGCGCGGGGCAGTCCTTCGGTGCGTTTGCACCCAAAGGACTCACCCTGGAACTGGAGGGCGACAGCAACGATTACTTCGGCAAAGGTCTTTCCGGCGGACGGCTGATTGTCTATCCGAGCCGGAAGAGCAAAGTCCCGCCGGAGGAGAACATCATCATCGGCAACGTCGCGCTCTACGGCGCGACATCCGGCAATGCGTTCATTAACGGCATTGCCGGGGAACGTTTTTGTGTGCGCAATTCCGGCGCGCTGGCGGTCGTTGAGGGTGTCGGCGAGCACGG